>Ga0210017_1000908_pt1 | contig 25715 bp, 29 predicted proteins | sample CryGeyCG2014_020_FD_183966 | JGI IMG/M metagenome (GOLD analysis project Ga0210017, IMG submission 183966) | Groundwater microbial communities from aquifer - Crystal Geyser CG08_land_8/20/14_0.20 (SPAdes) (version 2) | ecosystem: Environmental > Aquatic > Deep subsurface > Groundwater | place... | reverse complement strand
AAACATTCTAACTTTACTACCATCTTTGTGTACGGCAACACGGAATCCGTCAAATTTCCCCTCCACCGCGCATTTGCCGATTTTCTCGATAATGTCTTTCGCCGAAGACAGCCTTTCCGCCCGCGCCATCATTATTGGTACTCCAACTTCCGGTTGAACACCCCGAAGTCCCCGAATTCCCTGATCCTTAATTACCCGCGCGATAAAACCTAAATCCGGCCTGACATTAAAAGCTCTTTCAATTTCCTCCCGATGCTCTTTAGATTTACCAATGAACCAGGACAACGCATCCAAAACCGTCATGTCTGAAAAACCTAATCTCATTTTTCCCAAAGGAATTCTTACCACATATCTAACGGACAACGGATCAAGGTTGCCTATTAATTCTGAAAGGATATTAACTTTTGTATCAACCGAACCCTCCCCGCTAGTCTTTGCTAATCGGTAAAGTTCGTTATAAACCTCGGTCACGCTCAATTCCCGCTTCTCGCTTCCGAATAGTTTCAGGCTTCCAGACTCCATCTTTTCCCCCACAACCCCCAAATCCCCCAATTTTCCAAACTGTTTACTGATTACTGAAGGCGGTACACCAAATGCCCGCGCTAAAACCTGTATCATTATTCGATCCGCCATTCCAAATTCCAGCGGTTCATATAGCGGTGCCACCCTCCCCTGAATCAGATAAACAACTTTATCAATCTCATCCAGGCCTGCCTCGCCGATCAGGCGGGCCAAAATTTCCGTCATGGAGTTGCGGGACGGAGTTTGTTCCAGTTGTTGAAAGAATAAAGCCAAATCTGAAAATTTCATAATCTATTTGGCAGGAAGATAGCGCGAGAAAAAGATAAAGGCAAAAATCACGACTCCTATAAACAAAAGACCAAAGACGATAGACAACCACCCCTGGGTTTCGCTTTTTAAAACTTTATTTAATCCTTCGCCCATTAGTGTTAAGCCAAAAAGCGTTGGCAGAATTAAAATCATGTATAAAAACTGCGGGTCGTTTGGACTCATACTTATTCCTAATTACTAGTTACTAATTACTTTCTAAGCATGTACTTAGCCAACTTTGTCTTGCCTTCTTTCTTCACTATACCTTTTTCCATTAAGTCTTTCAAATCCCGCAAAACCGTGTCTTCGGAAACCATTGGGATCAATTTTTTCGCGTCTTGGGTGACAACCTCTGAATTTTCTTCCAAATATTCGACAATCTTAATTTGCCGTTCGGACAAAGCGATTTGCTTGCCCAATTTTCCTTTAAGTTTGACGTCAACCGACAACCTTTTAACTTTATCCTTCATTCTTGAAAGTTCAATTGCTAAACAAACGGAATAATATTCAATCCAGGAAGTTAAATCTCGGCCTTCCAAAGACGAAGCCTGCTTGGTCACCAACTGCAAAGTACCAAAATAGGCCACCGCGTCTTTATCAAAATGTTCTTCCAAAGAAAATAATTTTTTAATATCATAACCCTCAACAAAAAGCACCAAGGTCGCAAACGCCCGCGAAGTCCGGCCATTACCCTCCACAAAAGGATGAATGTCCACTAAGACATAATTGGCAATTGCCGCCCGAATCACCGGGTGAATATCCTTCGCCTCTTTTGAATTTAACCAATCCAAAAAGGCTTCGATCAGATAAGGCACTTCGGGATGCGGCGGCGGCCGGAAAACTACTTCGCCGGTGGCGCTGTTGCGTAAAATCACTTGAGTGGTTCGGTAATGGCCGCATTCTTCCGGCTCGAGAAGTTTTTCGCAAGTCAATTCGTGAATTTTTTTCAACTGTTCTTCAGTATACTTATTATCTGATTTTTCGCCCAGCTCATCAATGTATTTCATCGTATTCCGATAGTTAATCACCTCCTGAATGTCCCGTTCCCGGCCGGCGATGTGCTGACCTTCCAGGACTTTGACCGCTTCATTATAAGTCAGCTCGTTGCCTTCAATATGAGTACCGTAATGAATGGTTCTTTCCAAAGCTTCCTGTTGAAATTGTTTTTCCCAAGCGGGAACTAAAGGCGCGTTATCAATCACTTCCCGACAGGCCTCAATTGAACCGATATTTCGAAGAATTTCGTTATTAATTGTGAATTTGGGAGTATACATAATTAAAAGTATATCAGTAAATCAGAATATCAGAGGAAGAGATCAGACAATCTGAGATCGGATATTATTCCTGATAATCTGTTCTCTGTTTATCTTTACCCGATCTGCTGATCTACTGTTTTACTTACTCAATTTTCGCACTTCTTGCGGTAAAAAACAAGATGTGCAACTCACCTTCCAGAGGTGATACTTTGGACATTCCGGGAATGTCTTAGCTTGGCATTCCGGTAAACTTCGTACACACCGGGTGTGTCTTAACACGAAGTGTACATTTGTTTTCACTGAAGAAAAAAAGAAGATTCAATTGGAAATTGTTACCCAAATGGTGACTTTATCTTCCAGCGCCTTCGGTTTGGTTGCCGCTTTAGCATGGAATAGTGTCATTCAGGAGTTTGTAACCGGTTATATCAAACCTTTAATTGGAAACGGGTCAGGAATGATTTCTTTATTGATTTACGCAATCATTATTACCGTTTTGGCTGTAATCATTACTCTTCATCATAATTACCAAAATTTTCCATTTTCCACATCGGATGTGGAATAGCTTGACACCTCGGGATTTTTATTCAAATAGTGCTTTTCTAAGGTAGGTTTTTATTAAGGATTGGTAAGGAATATCAATTTCATTTGCCCTTTCCTTTAAACGATTAATTAAATATTCCGGCAACCGGATGGAAATAGACCGAGAAGTTGGTTTTAAATTAGGGAAAGAGACTCTTTTAAAATCACTGGGTTCAAAGTAATCAGTAAGGTTTATTTTTGCCCAAAAATCTCTCTCTTCGTCCTCGTTTCTAAATTTTGGTAACTTAAGTTGTTTCTTCATAGCAGATAAAATCTGATATATCGAATCTACGATTCGTTATATAATTTTCTTTCTTTTTTATTAATATCTCTGGCAGAAATTATTCGTATTTTATCGTTTCTGATGGTAAAAACGATATACAATAACCTCTCTTCTCTCGTTTTTCCGATAATTATAAATCTATCTTCTCTTTCGGAATGAAATTTATCTTGGGATATGACTTTATTTTCATCAAAAAAGATTTCTTCAGCTTCATCGCAACTAACCTTGTGTTTCAAAAAATTCTTATCCTGATTCCCTTTATCCCAAATAAATTCCGCCGGTTCTTTATAAATTAAATCTATCTGCTTCATATTGTATATACTATTCTATACATTGTCAAGTATGATTTGCAAACTCTGGTTCGTCCGAAACAAAATAATGATCTAATCCCTTAAGAGATTCTCCTGGTTGGGGATATTTTCCAGAACTGACTTTGGCGTACAATCCATAAGGATCAATTACTGTTCTTTCATTGGTTTTCAAATCTTTTCTTTGCATTTCAAAATGAAGTTGAATTATTTTATATTTACCAGTGTTTCCAGTATTACCCGCTTTGCCGATTCTTTCACCAGCTTTCAGTCTGACAAAATCAATTTTACCCCCATCTGTTGGTATTTGAGGAATTTTCGGATTAATACTGCTTGGTTCCAAGTGAACATAAATTGTTTCAAATCGAGTATCGCCAACAACCATTCTAAGATTTACAAAATACCCCCAGCCTTTGTCAGAAATTCCCCAAAAAGCCTCGCCGTCATTTGTTGCATAAACATCAAAAGAAACATATTCTCCGTCAACTTTTCTCACATAATCAATTCCCTTGTGTTCCCCGCCCGGCTCGTCCCCAATCGTTCCGTCATACCCCCCTAAACCTTCTACCAGTTTTATCGGCGGCTCCAGTTTTGCAAAAGGATAATTGGTTAGAATTTTTTCGTTTTCAGGAATCATTTTCGTTTACATTATAACAATATAGCAATCTAGCAATATAACAATCGCTAACTAAAATATTTTCCTAATACTTCTGGTATTTCTAAAATTAAATCTTCCGAATTATATGCAAATCCAACTTTCTCGTAAAGTTCGTCGGCCGCTTTCTTAACAATCCAGCTGGCGGCACAAGCGGCAAAGAATGGTTCATTTTGAGCCGCCAAAGCCGCGGTCAAACCAGCCACCACATCACCCGTGTTTCCTTTGGTTAATCCCGCATTTCCGCCCTTAACCAAAACACATTCATCAGGAGAGCAAACAATCGTTTCAGGAGTCTTGTAGACAATTATACAGTTATATTTTTTTGCCATTTCCTGAACTTTCCCCTCAATTCCCTCATCTTCCCCATATTCCCCAAATAGCATCCTAAATTCCTTTTTGTTCGGTGTCAGTATCGCTTCTTTCGGAATCGAATTCACATTCATTGTTTGTAAACTTCCCGCATCAATTACCCATTGCTTGTCGGGAAATTTTTCAAACAAAGATTCTGTTATCTGTTTCGTTAATCGACAGGCTGAATCGCAATTGTTTCCCGCATCCCGTTTACCCTGTAAGGGCATCCCGCTTCCCGCTTCTTTGTGATACCTAAGAAATCCCGGTCCAATCAGTATCGCATTAGATTTTTTAATATATTCTTCTGCCTCATTCCAGGGAACCCAGATAAAAGAAGTCAGTTGAGATTTTAATTGTGATGCAACTTCGCCAACGGCCGGCTCCGGTGAGGAAAAGAAAACCATATCCACAACCCGAGATGCAACTTTTAAAGCGGCAATCGGCGCGCCATGGAACAAACTCGATCCGCCGATAATTGTAACCTGACCATTTTCGGTTTTAGAGGAATTGCTATTTGGTCTGTATAAATCTTTTAAATCAGATTCGATAAACTCTTTCATTTTCTTTCTTCAATCTAGCAATATAGCAATGGTTTATTCCAACTTTATCACTTCTAACCCTTTCAAATCCCTGTCTCCAATTAAACCAAAATCCGTCGTATTAATTATTGTCTGTTGATTGGGAATAATTTCCAAAACCAAATTGCGATGTTCCTCATCCAGTTCAGAAAATATATCGTCCAACAAAAGCATTGGTCTTTGTCCCGTCTTTTGAGCGATAAATTCCAATTCACAAAGTTTTAGCCACAAAACACCCATCCGCTGCTCCCCTCGGCTGCCAAAGGCATTTAAATCCCGATCTTTCAGTCTAAAAGTAAAATCGTCCCGATGAGGACCAACAAGCGTCGCTGCTGCCGCGATTTCTTCTTCAGCGTACTCTTCTAATCTTGCCGGCGAAATGATGTTCTTGTTATATTCCAAAAGATACTTGATATTCGATACTGGATATTCGAAATTGTTCACAAAATTAATATATTCCTCCCGGAGATTGGTAATATACTCACCGTTCCTTATTAATAGCTGATTCCAGAAAAGCAATTGGCTTCTGGGTACTCCATTTTCCCGAATGTTTTCTAGTAATTTGTTTCTCTGTCTAACAGCCTTCTCGTAAGAAAGGCTGTTGCGGCCATATTCTTTATCAACCTGAAATAAAACCTGATCCAGATACTTTCTTCTCAATGACGGTGAATTGGTCACCAATTCCAAATCTTCCGGCCGGAAATAAACCGCTTTTAAATTGCCAACAAAATCGAACATTCTTTTGGCAATTCCATTAACCAAAAATTTTTTCCTGGCCACTTTTTCGCCGGCCACTTCACCCCTGGTCAGGATAATTTCTAAGTCCGTGCTTTCTGCTCTGCTCTGTGCCTTCTGTGTTGCAGGCTCCCCATCCGAGATTCTCCCCTTGACTCTGGCAATTTCGCTCTCGTAAGCAATCATTTCACTTTCTAATCCCGCCCGAAAAGACTTTCCGGTTGCCAATAAATAAACAGCCTCCAGAATATTGGTTTTACCAACAGTATTTTTACCAACTATCAATGTTGTCCCGCCAGAAAATTCGAATTCTTTTTTAGAATAATTTCTAAAGTTTTGCAACCTAAGTTTTTGAATAAACATAATAATTGTCATTCCGAGTGTAACGAGGAATCTTCCCAGAAGATCCTTCACTACGTTCAGGATGACTTAATGCTGGCATTTCGGGCAGAAAAAGGTTCCGCGGCCGGCAATATTAATTCTTCGAATAATCCCCCCGCACCGAGGACAAGTCTCTCCATCCTTTTGATAAACTCGCGCATGATCCTGGTAATTTCCCTTGGTTCCGTCAGGTTTTATGTAAGCCTCGTCACCAGCCGACGACCCGCCGTATTTTATACCATCTTCCAAAACTTTGATTATTCCTTCTTTGAGATTGTTAATTTCCTTAACAGTCAAACTTTTTGCCGGTCTGGTCGGTAAAATTCCCGCTTCAAATAAAGCATCATTTGCATAAATGTTCCCGATTCCGGAAATCTTTTCCTGATCCAGTAATACAAGTTTTATGGCTTTTGAGGTTTTTGAAAAAATCTTTTTTAGGTATTCAGTGGTAAATTCTTTTGTAAACGGTTCCGGTCCGAGTTTTCCAACTTCCCGCTTCCAGCTTCCCGCTTCTATTACTCTTATCCATCCAAACTGTCTTAGGTCATTAAAAAATAAAGTCCCGTCGTCGGTTTTAATAATCACGTGGGTTGTTTTCCCTGGCAAATAATTATTCCAAATCAATTGCCCTGACATTTTTAAGTGAATCAGCAAACTCAATTCCCCTTCCAAATCAATCAAAAACATTTTTCCAATTCTTTTAATTCCTAAAATCTTTTTTCCAATAACGTCTTTTGGATCACCACGAAAAAGTTTTTGTTTATTAATTACAACGTCTGTAATCGTTTTCCCAACAATATCTTTCTGAAGACTGCGTTTAATGGTTTCAACTTCAGGTAATTCGGGCATACGATTATCCTTTTCTCAAGGTGTCACCTTGCGCCCAATAGCAAGGTGACACCTTATGAAACTCGTTATTTCGGTCTTGAATCGTTCCTTGCTAAACTTCTCGGCTTGTCTTATGCAATTCTGGGAATTAATTGTTAAATTGTTAAATTGTTCTATTGCTTTTATTAAGCTTTCCACTGTCGGTTCGTCAAAGAAAATGCCCGTTTTTCCCTCTATCACCGTTTCCAACACCCCGCCTTGACGCAAGGCGATTACCGGTCTCCCAAAACTCATTGCCTCAACCGGCATGATTCCAAAGTCTTCTTCTTCGGCCGGAAAAATAAAGGCTTTACAGCCGGTATATAATTCCGCTTTTTGTTTTTCGTCAACTTCGCCTAAAAATTCAATCGTCGGTCCGGCCAATTTTTTTAATTCCTCCCCATAATCCGCAAACATTCTTCCAAAAACTTTTAAGGGTAAATTTAATTTCGTGCAGGCTTCAACTGCTAAATCAATATGCTTCGGTCTTGCCAATCTTCCCCCTATCAAGAAATAGGGGCAAGGGGCTAGGGGCAAGGGGCTAGTTTTTTTATCTCTAGCCGCTAAATCCACCGGAGGATATATAACAGTTGCGTCTTTTCTATAAAATTTCTTTATTCTGTTGGCAGTATTAACCGAATTGGCAATAAAGTAATCAACCCGCTGTGCCGAAAGAAAATCAATCTGGCGCAGAAAGTGATTTGCCAGCTCACCGGCCATTCTTCCCCACCAATGTTTTTTCCAATCCCGCGCGGTCGGCAAACCGTATAAATATCTTGGCGGAGTGTGGCAATAACAAAGATGCAAAGTTTCCGGCTTGGTAACAATTAAATTAGGATTATATGCCCCGGTGGCGGAGACAATTACGACATCAAATTCACTTAAATCCAAATTATCAAAAACCAGTGGGGCAATTAATCGAAACGGACTGATTAATTTTTCCTTAAAAGGAACTTTCTGCAGAAATGAAGGAATCACCTTCCAATTTTTGACCCGATCTTGGTGCGGCCCAAGAAATTCCGGCAGATAAACTGTCGTATAAATCGGCACCTCGGGAAACAATTCCGAAAGCGTCTCCAGCACTCTTTCGGCGCCTCCATATTCTTTTATATAATCATGTACTAAAGCTACTTTCATATAAACAAATCACTTAATCCGAAATCCGTTAATCTTTTAATTCGTTAATTCGAAATCGATGGTTTTCCCTCTTGACATATTCTTTTTTATTTGTTATTATCATTAAAGTTAATTACGCAAGTAATTAATTAGAGAGCCACCGCAAGGTGGTTCTCGCTTTTTCAGAGTCTTTTTCAAAGCAATCCTAATTGTCCATCTCCTTTTTTCTTATCCCGCTTCCCGTTTACCCTGTAAGGGCCTCTCGCCTCCTGCTTCTCTCTCCCCTCCAATCTTTCCGCAATGCTTTTGAATCCCAGCTGCCTCATTTGGTTAGCCAAACTTTCTTTAACTTGGTCATTAAACTCGAATCGACACTTATCCAGTTTAACACTTAAAGGAACATTTTTAACAATCGTTGCCAACTTATAAGATAACTTCCCCAATTCTTCTCCTTTAATTAGCTTTTCTTTAACTTTCTCCCCAAATTTTTCTCCTGCTTTATCTAAATTCCGATAGATATCCCCGAGATCCCCGAATTCCCTGATCAGATTTACCGCCGTCTTTGGTCCGATTCCCGCCACTCCCGGATAATTATCCGAACCATCCCCAACCAAACCTTTATAATCCACAATTTGGTCCGCTCTGACACCCATTTTTTCTTCAATTCGTTTTTCGTCAAACATTTCCGCCTCGCTTAATCCCCTAACCGGTCCATAAATTTTGACTTTCTCATTCACCAACTGATACAAATCTCGATCCCCAGTTACGATAACGACCTCGTCAATCCCACTATGCACTATGCCCTTTGTTCTATGCACTGCACGCTGCGCCAGTGTCCCAATTACGTCGTCAGCCTCATATCCTTCCTTCTGTACTAAAGTTACTCCCATTGACTTAACCACCTCATAAGCATAAGGGAATTGTCCGGAAAGACCCTCATCCATTACCGGTCTTTTGGCCTGATAACCCAAATACAACATTTTCCTAAAAGTCGGCGCCGGCGTGTCAAATGCCACCGCTAAATAATCCGGTTTTAAATCGGCAATCACTTTTAAAAGCATGGTGGAAAAACCATAAACCGCGTTCAGAAGTTCCCCGGAGCGATTTGTCAACGGAGGTAGGGCATGAAACGCCCGATGCATAATGGCATTCCCGTCAATCAAAACAAATCTAACCATACTTATTATTATACCGCACCTTGCGACTTGCGAAAGCGTAAGCATTGAACAACTAAGCAAGGTAAGGTCTATCAGTTGCTTCAGCAACCTGATATACCGCAAACTGTCATCCTGAGCGGAGCGAAGGATCCAGTGAACAAAGTGAACGCTTTACGCTTCGCTAGATTCTTCCCGAGTCAGACTCGGTCAGAATGACCCCTGGAAACAAAAAGAGCCAGGCAATTTTTCTAAAAAGATCAAGAAAAACCACCTGGCCCAAACGAACACTAACTTAACTACTTACTAATCATAGCGTCGAGATATCTCCAGCACTCGGAAGTTATTGGTCTATCTCCAGAGTAAGAATCCATCTGGAAATAATCTTCACCCCGATGATAATGGAAATTCCGACCGGATGTGTTACATGCTACTAGCATCCCATCGAAAAATCCCCAAAGCCTTAAACCCGCTTCTCTCTTCTCGAAGACTCCACCCGGAGCAACCCGATACCTCATCGTAACATCGAATCGATCAGCACCGGTACCTGTATTCCGAATTAGGTATTCCGGAGTTTCGATATCATAGAATACCGGAGCCGGTGTTGGTGTCGCTGTCGCTAGACGTTCGGCTTCTTTGCGAATTGCCCACTCGGAAGATGCCCGACCAATCACTTCTTCGGTCGTCGGCGTCATTGTAGGCGCGAATACCGGAGCAGGGATTACCGTTTGCAGTGCGCTGATCTGAACTTGAAGTGCCCGATTCTTTTCTATAATGTCATTGCTCCACAACCCGGCGCAGATCAGAAAAGCACCGAAAAACATTATCAGCAACCCTGCGATGATCCCGATTTTGTGCCTCAGATCTTTGTTCTCCTCGTGCAGCACATCAAGAGCACCTTTCACACCTTCGGCACGTACTTCCTGCTTTGCAGCGTAGTACTTCTTCACTAGACATTTCCGTTCTCCTTTTTTAGCGGATATAATTTTCAGGTCCGACAATTTAAGCCTTGAAGGCACTCCTCCGCTAAGAGCTGTGGACGATCTATTTACAAGTACAAAGTGCATAGAATAAAGTGCAAAGATTTGTACACAGATCATCCAAGCTCTTGATGGGAGGTTTTTCTACCAGAAAACTAGACAACTAGCTAACCAGTAAACTAATAAGTAGTCAAAGTTAAGGTACTATTTAACCTTGTGTGGAATTATAGCAGAAAATACACTATAAGTCAATGATTAACGACGGTGTTAAGTCAAAATTCAAAAGGCAAAATGCAAAATTACAATTCAAAATTCAAAATTAGTTCGACATTTCTCTGGACGTAAAACTTTTGACTTTTTACCAGTATTTTTGATTTTTGACTTTTAACTTTTGAATTATTGTGTTTTCGTTCCTCTAAAATATACTGCCGGCCAAGGAGTGTAGTTGGAAATAAAGGTTTTTTCCTCTTTTAATTCTCCATTGGAAAACCAAACTTTTCTGGTAAAAACGACCTTTGCTCCCCAATGGGCCGAATCAAATTTCTTTTCCGTACCAACCACCAAAGTCGGATCATCAACATAAATCGGTTCCGGCGGCGGGGTTTGTGACAGAATTATGGGTTTTTGCATCTCAACTTTCCGGCCATCACTCGTCCCATAAAATTTAAAAACCAATCTTTTTTTGGCTTGATCAATCTCTGTTTGAATTAAAAGATAAGCCGGCGTATCGTTTTTAAATTTAAAATCCAGATTAGGCGGATAAACCGTCGCGTCCAATCCCGGCGGATAGCTGCCCTGTTCATAAAAACCCACCCGGTAAGCATGGGCTTGACGCTCGACAATCGGCAAGCCGGCATTTAGCGCGGCGCGAAACAAAGTAGTTGAAACCTGGCAAACCCCGCCGCCGTCATCCAATACGGTTTTCCCTGATTTAATCACATAAGCCCGCTGGTAGCCGGTTTTTTGAGAAATATCGCCAATTTTTTCGGCGAAAGAAAAAGTTTCCCCGGGCGGAATCACAATTCCGTGAAGATTGGAAGCGGCCAATACAATATTATGAACTCTATTAGGAATTGAATCAAGGAAAAACGATTCTCCTTCACCTAATAAATCATTAATTCCCATTTTATTAGATAAATCGGATTCGGCATGCGGCTTGACCACTAAAACCGGCAATTCCATATTTACCACCGCTTTTGAAGGCGATAACCGGCTAAAAGTTAAAATCAACAGCTGTTGAATTTTTTCCCGATCAATCTTCCGGCCTTCTTTTGAAACTTTAAAATTAATCACTTTGCCTTGTTTAAAATCAAAAAGCGGTTCCTGAACCGCTTGGTTAATTTGTAAACTCATCGCGTTAAAAATAGTTGTCAGTTTTACCTGGTCAAATTTATACTTCAATTCCAGATTTTTCGGCGAAACCAGCAACCGGTAAATCCCCAAATAATTCCCCCCGTCCGTCTCCCGACCCAATCCCATTGCTTCGTCAATAATGGCATTTGTGTCAACGGAAAAATCAATTTCCTGCGGTTCAATTTCCCACTTTTTTTGCGGATCTTCCTTCCAAATAAAAACAATTTTTTGATCCAGAGTTTTTGTCTGTACTTCGGCGAGGATATCGTCTAATTCCTGACGGTTTTTTCCGGCAATCGAATCCGAAAGAAGGTTGACTCCCGGATAAACCCGACCCGAGTATTGTTTTTTTGTCTGAAAAATAATGAAGATAAAAACCCAAAAAAGAATGGCGGTTCCGATCAGCGCTCCCAGAAGAAATGAACCAAAGAATTTAAACAACCGGAGCAGCTTTTTTTTCACTTTTTCATTAAGGCCTCGAACTCTTCCTGTTCCAGGGTTTCTTTTTCAATTAAAGTTTTGGCCACTAAATCCAATTTTTTTAATGACTTTTTCAAAACCAATTGTGCTTTCTCGTAAGCCTCTCCCATAATTCTTTTAACTTCATTATCCACTTTTGAAGCCATTTCCGCGGAAATTTGTGACGGCTCGGCCCATATTGCCCGGCCCATATCCGAATATTCCACTTGCGGTCCTAAATTAATCGGCCCCAAACTGCTCATGCCAAAATCAACCACCATTGACCGGGCAATCCGAGTCGCCATCTCAATATCATTAGCCGCGCCGGTCGTCATTTCTTTAAAAACCAATTCTTCTGCTCCTCGGCCGCCCATCATTGCCGCAATTTGCGCCAGTAATCGGGATTTTGTTTCGTGCGTCCGGTCTTGAGAAGGCGGTATCAACGTATGGCCCAAAGAAACCCCCCGCGCCACAATTGAAATTCTTGAAACCGGATCCATATCCGGAAGAGTATAAGTAACAATCGCGTGACCGGCTTCGTGATAGGCGGTCAGTTTTTTATCTTCATCGGTCTGGATTTTATTTTTGGCCGGACCAAGTTTCACTTTCAAGCTGGCTTCATTAATATCGGACATTAAAATTTGCTTCCGGTCTTCCCTCGCCGCCTGAATCGCTGCTTCATTTAACATATTTTCAATATCGGCTCCGGAAAAACCAACCGTTCTTTTGGCCACAATATCCCAATTAACATCATCAGCAAAAGGTTTTCCCCGGGCGTGAATTTTTAATATTGCTTTTCGAGCTTCCAGATCCGGCATATCAACAATAACGCGGCGGTCAAACCGTCCCGGCCGCAAAAGAGCAGAATCCAAAAGATCGCCTCTATTTGTTGCTGAAATAACAATGACGTTATCGTTAGGCGTAAAACCATCCATCTCCACTAAAATCTGATTTAAGGTTTGTTCTCTTTCGTCATGTCCGCCGGCTAATCCATTGCCTCTCATCCGACCGATGGCGTCAATTTCATCAATAAAAATAATGGACGGAGCTGACTTTTTGGCATTTCCGAATAAATCCCTTACTCTGGCGGCGCCGACCCCGACCAGCATTTCCATAAACTCCGAACCGGCCATGGAGAAAAACGGCACGCCCGCTTCCCCGGCGACCGCTTTGGCTAAAAGCGTTTTACCGCAGCCCGAAGGACCAACCAGTAAGACGCCCTTTGGAGTACGCGCACCTAACGCCCGGTATTTTTGGGGGTGCTTTAAAAAATCCACCACTTCTTCCAATTCTTTTTTGGCTTCATCAACCCCAGCCACATCTTTAAAAGTAATAAACTGCTTACCTTTAGCAAAGATTCGGGCTTTTGACTGGCCAAAAGAAAAAATTGAATCCTGCGCTCCTCTGGCTTGACGGATAATAAAAAGAAAAAAGACCGCCATTAAAACCAAGGGCAAAACCGTGCCTAAAATTCCCAGCCAAGCGTCGGAAACCGATTGGTCTTTAATATCGATCGTCACTAATGACGGATCAACGCCGGCTTCTTTAAGTGTTTGGGTCAAGGCCTGATCCGGCTGTTTTTGAGCAGTCGCAATCTTGCCGTCTTTATAAGTAAGGTTTAATTTATTTCCAACCACCTCAATTTTTGAAATCTTGCTATCTTTAATATCAGTAATCATTCCTGACAAAGAAACTGTTTTGGTTTCTTTGGGCACTTCGCCAACTAATGAAAAAAGGAAAGACAAGGCCATAAAACCAACCAAAAGCCAAATTACAATATTCTGAAGATTGAATTTCAGTTTAAATTCAAACTTTCGAAGCGGTTTATGAACATTATTATGATTATTATTATTTACTGCTACTGGCATACGGAAGAATTATACAGGAAAGCATTAAAAAAATGAAGCTACTTCTTTTGTTGTTTTAATCGTTCGGCTTCTTTCAATAAAGCCTGTTTCCCGGTTTGAACAACAGAATCGGGTACGGTTACCGGCTTTATTGCTAGTTCTAAAAGATGTTTTGCTACTTCCGCCTGTTCCGGAGTAATTTGTCCATCTTTAATTTCCTGTTCCGCAATTCTCATGGTTTTTCAATCTAACAATATAGCAATCTAGCAATATAACAATTGTTTTATACAAGTCCCATTGCCCTCTTAACTTCCCTTAACGTTTCTTTCGCAATTATAGAGCAATATCCTCTACCCTCCTCTAAAATTCCTTTAACTTCCTCCAGGTGTTCCTCATAATATTTTCTTTTTTCCTGAATCGGCTGTAACTCTTTATAAATCGCATTAGCTAAATTTTCCTTAAGTTCAGAATATTTGATTCCGTCTCCTAAATATTTTCCTTCTAATCCTTCTTTTTCTTCTTTTCCTTCAAAAAGTTCTACCAGTGTTAGTAAATTTGCTACTCCCCCCTCTTCCGGTACTTTATCTCCTTTACCAGAATCCGTCGGCGCCCCCGCTAATTTCTTTTTTATTTCTTCCAGACTGTCAGTGAGATTAATATAACTGCCTTCAACAGATTTACTCATTTTCCCGGACCCGATTAAGCTGGGTACATAAGTCCCATTGGTCTCATATGACTCTGGTTCGGGAAATACTTCTCCAAACATCGAATTGAATTTTCTGGCTACTTCCCGAGTCAATTCAATGTGGGGCAGTTGATCTTTTCCAACCGGCACCAATTCTGATTTGTAAATCAGAATATCGGCTGCCATTAAAATCGGATAATAAAATAATCCTACATTAAGATAATCCGGATTTTCCGCTCTTTTTTCCTTATAAGTCGGCAGTTGCTCAACCCGGGAAACAGGATAAATCGTACCCAACAAATAGGCCAGTTCAATGTGTTCCGGCACTTGTGATTGAATCATTAAATGGCACTTTTGGGGATCCAAACCGCAGCCTAAATAATCCAGAACCACCTCCCTAATTTGCCCTTGATAAGTCTTTGAATCATATGGAGTGGTAATCCCGTGCAGATCAACGACCGAATAAATGCAATCCAAATCGGGCCGATCTTGCAAAGCTAAATAACCTTTAACCGCCCCTAAATAATTTCCCAGGTGCAGCCGGCCGGTCGGTCTGCTCCCCGAAAAAACTTTTTTATTTCGAGCTTGAGCGAGAATCAAGCTTTGCTTATTATTTTCCATATGTGGCATCCTTTTTTTGTCATTGCGAGACCGCAGTCGTGGCAATCTTGTTCTTTGTCATTCCGGGTTTAACCCGAAATCCATATAGTCTTCTTTATTATATCAAAATTAAGATGTAATATATTAGATAAACATGGATAGGGTATTTATCAGTATATTGGCGGGTCTGGGGGGGGATGTTTGGTTGGGGCGTATCTGACTTTTTTGCTAATCTTTCATCTGAAAAAGTCGGTCATTTCAAGACTTTCTTTTGGTCTCAACTGGCCGGTCTTTTATTTACAATTCTTTTAATCCCCTTCTTCGGATTAAATATAAACATCTCTTTATTTTTTGTAATTTTGTTATTTATTACTTCAGTTTTTTATGCAATCGGTTATTTATTATTTTATAAGGCTTTCGAAATCGGCAACGTTTCTATCGTTTCCGCCAGCATTAACCTTAATGTTATTATCGCCATGCTTCTGGCTTATGTTTTTGTCGGTCAAAGGCTTACCCCTCTTCAATCTTTTGCGGTAATTTTGGTTCTCGCAGGAATTACTTTAGTCTCAGTTAATTTCAATGACTTAAAAGATCGGAAACTAAAGTTGTTGGCCGGTGTTAAAGAGACAATTTTAGCTTCTCTTGCTTTTGGAATTTTTTGGAATTTAAGCGAATATCTTTCTGAAAAAATTGGGTGGTTGCCAACTACTTTATATGTAAAAATTGGCGCGATTATATTTTTACTAGGATTTGCCTTTTTTGTAAAAAGCAAAATTGAATTATCAAAAACAGATACTAAAACAATATTAGTAGTGGGCATGGTCGGGATTCTCGAAGCTGTGGCGATTGCCAGCGTAAATTGGGGTTTGGCTTATGGTGATTTGATTTTGGTTTCCCCAATCTCTTCTGCTTTATCGGTTGTCACAATTACAATGGCAATTATTTTCTTAAAAGAACGGATTAGTAAGACTCAGTCGGTCGGTATTTTTATTACCACTGCAGGTATTATCTTAACCGCTTTTTAATTTGCTTTTTTGTAAACTTTACTAAATCTTCCTTCTTTAATAAAGTTCGTGAGTCTGAAAATCTTATTAAGGCAAAGCTTGGTGAAAAATCAAAGCCTACATATTCTACTTCTTTCCCTAAACCCTTGACTTCTTTAATTGCGGGAATAAGATCAGTGTCTGAACTTACTAAAATCAGATGGTCATATTCTTTTCTTACGGCCATCATACAGATATCTACGGCAATCTGCACATCTACTCCTTTTTCGTGATAACCGCTATCGGATTTTAAAATATATCCCCGTTTAACTTTGAATCCTAGATTCTGTAAACGAGCCAGAAACCGATCCTGATCTTTCTTAAGGTTTTTGCTTTTTTCGTTTCCGGATTCCTCTCTTACTTGTCCAACATAATAACTTACCTGAATTATCTTATCGTTCTTGGATAGAAATTTTACAAAACCAGCATAATCAAAATCGGCAGGATGTTTGCAACCAATTTCTTCATTCCTTAATTTACGATAAAAGTTACTCCCGTCAATGGCGATAAATAATTTTTTAGGCATAAAAACACCCGCATCAGCAAGCTAATGCGGGGGATGTTAGTAAAAATACTATACTATTTTCCCCTTTACCTGTCAAGGTCGTCCCTGAAAATACTCTTTTCCTGTTTTCCATAACCAAATTTTACTATTTATAAACGATTATAAAAAGGATTAAGAATCATATCGTGCCTTTTTATTAACGCTCTTGTAACCTTTTTGTATATGCTTTAACAAAGGAATCAACTATATCTTGTGGCGCCCCCGAAAAACGAGTAATATCGAGAAGTGCCAAATCCGTATTTAAGATATCTTTTATCCCCTGATCATTTCTAATTCCGTCCCGTCTTAGTAACGTAGATTTATATTTATGAACGAGGTTTATTAATTGATTTAGAGGAGGCCTTTCTTGAAAATGTTCAGGAACGAATATTGTTCCCTTTCCGTCTGCCCATTCAGATTCCTCTAAGCCTTGATGGTACCGGGCATTTATCTCCTCATCGGATAGCGTAATTACCCCTACGCCACCCTTCGTCAGCCGAGAAGAAAACCACGCTAACCCCTCTTCATATCGCCCACGAGAACAATATATTTCTTCCCCAGCCTTACTGCCTCTTTTTCAAAAAAAGTTTTTACCTCTTTCCATTCCACTTTCTCAATCATCTTAGGCATTTCGGAATTTTCAGCGTCTATAAAATAAGAAAGACTGGTAATAATACTATAGAGATTGTTAGCTAGGGCTTTGTATTTTTTTTCGTAATATTCAAAACAAGACTCCAAGGCTATTCCTTTTTTTGACATAAAATATAAATCAATAAAATCTTTTTTTATGCCTCGATCCATTACTGCCGCCACTTTCATCGCCGCAATATCTTTCGGGTCAGCAACCTTTATTTCTTGATAATCAAGGGTTGGAAAAAGCAAGGGATATTTATAATAAAAAATACTAAACTTAATGTTGTTGAAACTTCCCAGCAGGGTGTCTTTCAAAGTCGTATGAGCTTTAAAATCTCCAATCTTACCTAAACTTTCTGCCAGATTTTCCGAAGAAAAAGAAATATTAGTGAAGAAATCGAAATCAACTGAAATCCGATGGCCAAAATGTAAAGCTAAAGCGAAACCGCCAGCCAAATAAGTACCAACCGGTAAAACACCCTTGCCTAATAAGGCCAGTGACTTTTGCGCATTTGTTGATAGGGTTTCTGTAAACATACAATTTTATTCTCGGGAATATCTAAAAATAGTTTCCAAAAATAAGCGACCTTAGGGGAAAAATCTCTTAGGGTGGTAAATGTCTCTTTGATTGTTTCTTTGTCAAAATTATCAAGGACCCAAGAAACACTTTCCTCGTTTCCTTTATCCAGCATTCTTTGAATCACAAAAAGCGAATTTTTTTGAGGATCAATTAATTTTGCTTCAACATCCCAAAAATATTTGTAGAATTTCTCCGGAAGCATGGGTAAATTATAGCATAAATTTGGTGGCTACGACAGGACTCGAACCTGTAAACCTTCTCCTTATGAAGAAGCTGCTCTACCATTGAGCTACGTAGCCTTATTTAATAATTTCGCCTGTGTCGCTTAGTCCGTTCACTGCTAATCCCTCAATTTCACCTATGATTTTATAATAAATTCTTGCTGGCTTCAACACCTTAACCGATAAGGTTCCATAATGCTCGTTGAAATTTGCATAAACTTTTTTATTTTTAACTTTTTTAAAACTCGTTTTACGAAATTGCGTGAGTGGTATTTTTGTTTCTTTTGACCAATATCCCATAACTAATTTTTCCCTCGAACGATGAAGCTCATTTATTCCCACATAACAGGATAAGTCAGAATTCTCTATCTTAAAACATTTCTTAATCCAAGAAATCATAAATCGGATTAAAACGGGATCTGAATTACAAAATTCGACTTCTCTTGTCTTTTTAGCCCCTTCTCCCCAATAAAGAGCCAGTCCGGCAATTAAAAACTCTCTAGGGGTTAAATTATTAAGAAGTTTTATTCCTTCTTGTTTTGAACTTTCCAACAAAACTCTTCTTTTCTCTTTTTGCATTAATGCACTTCTCAACCGACCTAATTCAGCTCCCTTAATACTATTCCCTCTAAGTCTTTCAAGTTGTTCGACAGAAAGAATTAAATCCCTTACCCATAAACTTGCCGTACTTTTGCTAATATTTAATTCCCGTGATATCCCTATTACACTTTCACCCCTTGATCTCATTTCTCTAGCTTTAATTCTTTGAATTGATTTTGCCATATCGAACTTACCAAATATTCTAGTACTAATATCTTATCGCAAGTTCTATTGTCTTGTCAATCTATTGTTTTTAGATTGAAATTGAAGATTAGCAATGTTATAATTGTAGAGGTTTAATGTGTGCGGGGTAGTGTAGAGTAGCACGGGAGGCTCAATTGTGGGCTACCCAGAAAGTAATTTCTGGTGTAAATCTTGGCTGTATCGGTGAAACCCTGGACGAAGTCGAAGGGTAATACCGAGGGAAGTTGCAATATCAGATAATTCTGGGATTGTTAACCCCGTAGAGACTATACGCCGAGGAACGTAACATTAAATCTTAGTATGAACGTTCAAGATATAGTCCGACACTCTAAGTAATTAGAGATTACAGATAGCATAATCTCCCAGGCCGGGTGCGATTCCCGGCCCCGCAACTCGGGTCATTAAAGAAAAGACCATCCTTCGGGGTGGTTTTTTCTTTCGACCCGATCAGGATGGTGTCTGCGTAGCAGACATAATATCCTGATTTCTTCCGTCTTGGTGGGTTGGTGTCCCGAAGGGACATAATAACCCCATTTCTTTCAGTCTCATGAGGATGATAGCGAACGAAGTAGGCTATAATATCCTCATGTATTATGTTTATATCCTTCAATCTCTCAAGAACAGAAAATGGCTATACTAAGGAAGTACTGAAAACTTGAGGCAAAGATTCAAAGAACACAATGGTGGTAAAAATTTCTCCACTTCACCAAAGAAACCGTTCAAACTAATTTATTACGAGGCCTACTTGTTAAAAGAGGATGCTGAAGCGAGAGAAAAATATTTAAAGACAAGTATGGGTATGCGAGTTATTAAAAAACAACTTAAATATTATAACCTCACAAAAAACAACCGCTTTCGTGGTTGTTCCTTGTCCTAAGAAAACCTAATAGAACGCAAACGCCCGAGGAAAAACTGTGTATTTCTTGAATTCCCCGCAACTCGGGTCATTAAAGAAAAGACCATATCCTTAGCTAACTTTTGGGATATTGAAAACGGATGAAATATTTCTATTAATACGGCTTATAAGATTACAAAACACTGATGCTTGATTTACCAGACCTTTTTAAGGTTTAACAAAATGTTTATCCTCTAAATTTACATCTTGCTGTTTACTAAATTGGATTTTAATTTCTAATGGAAGTTCACAAACTGTTTTAAAGATATCACTCCCTAATTCCTTTATCCTAACTCTAAAGTTATATTCTCCTTCCTTCTCTACTTGGATTCCTGAAATTTTCATTCTGCTTCTGAAACGCTTTGATGTTTCTGGAATCTCTGCATTTTGAATTGTTTTCAATAGTTCTTTCCCAGTGGGACTTACTAAGGTATATTCTATCTCGGCTTTAACTATTTCCTTTTTATTATTCTTAATCCACATACTAACTATTTCGTAGTTGATTGGTATGCCAACTTTTTCAGGCGAATCAGCACCGGAGCCCTTAATTGGAGTTAATGTAATATTTAATTCCTCAAGTACTCCATATAAGGAAATAACATTGTCGTCCTGATTAATTGTGCTTTCTTTACATAAAACTGACCAAACGTGTTTAAGTTTCATAAACCTTGCTGATAAAACCATCTTTCTTGCTTAAATAAACTGACTTCTGTATTTATGCTTACTTCTTTATTCTCAATTAAAGATTGTTTGTTTACTGCTTGTTCTCCTATTACATCAAATGTTCCAATTCCGGCTATAAAATACTTCCCCAAACTTCCTGCAAAATTAAAGCCTTGATAGGTTGGGAAGCTATTATAAGCGGCAATCAGCTTATTGGTTTGCTCAGGTAGACTTATAAATATATTTAAATCTGCCCCTAAACCTTTAGCAACTCTGTCTAAAGTTGTCCTCGTATAGTGATTATAATCTGCGTTTTCTATTCGAGCTATGTTTGATTGACTAATTCCAATCTTTTTAGCGAGCTTAGATTGAGTTAGTCCTTTTTTCTTTCTTAATCCATAGATTTGATGTGCAATTTTAACAGCGTTCTTTGTTGTCTCTACCTCTAGGGCTAACGCAGGATTCTGTTCAATTTTTTCTTCAAGATATTTTTTAAAACTTATTTCTGACATATTAAATCAGCTCCTTCGTTTTTAATTCTTTCATTAGTTTCCGTGCCTTCTCAATCTCTTTTTGTTGTCTTTTTTTATTCTTCTTTATAAACTCGTTCAATAAATATACTTTTTGTTTACCACCCTTACACCAATTTATTCTGCAAGTATTTGTTCCAAAGCTAGGTTTTAATTCAAATAGTCCACTCCCCAATGGTTTTGATGTTGGAAAACAATGATATTCTGAATTTTCAAGATTATCTATTAAACCTATTGTAACTTTATATAAATTATAATTAATCTTTTCTAATTCATTTAAAAATTCACGAACATACTGTTTCCCATTAAAAGCCTCATAATATAAAATCTCAAAATGCATTCCATCCCCCTTATTATACCAATTTTGGTATTTTTTTCAAACACCCTATTATTGTAAGCATATTTCTTAATAAAGTAAAGAGATTAACCTATTGAATTATAAACCATTATATATAAGATAGATCATTTACCATAAATTTGGTATAAAGACAGGTAACGTTTGGGAGAGAAGAATGTGGTGCTAAATAAATGCTAAACCTATTCCAAACAGTAAGCCGGTTGCGAATCTTCTTGTATTGTTACTTTCTTGAATTTTGAACTTCCGAGTTAATCCATCTATTGCGCAAGGAGTTGCCAATAACAATAACACCATGGGTGATTGATAAGTTAGCTTGAAGTGATAAAACAGCTGAGCAATAATTCCACCAATTATTATTCCGGTGCATCTGTAACAAAATAAAAAAACCAATCCACAACAGGCTGGTGCTCTATTAGATTTCAAATTACAAATAGGATTTTTACCTATTTGTTTAATATGAAACAAGATATTATCAATTATTCTCATAAATGTTTATTAATTGGCTTATTCTTCGTAATTTAAGCACCAACAAATAATTATTCCGATTATTATCCACGCTGGTATATACATATATTTCCTTTATTAAAAAAATTATTTAATCACTATTTCGCTTGCCTACCCTTCTTGGTTTTGAACGAAATTTTCAAAAATAGTGGGTAATCTCGATTGATTAGATTATAACACTTGATTCTAGCCAAAATGCAGCAAGGTCAAAGAAAGTTAATTTAAATTGTCCCCTCTTTAAAATTTGTAAGTTTATAGGTTGAGAAATAAATTCGAGCTTTGTTCACTTGAGACAAGAGTAACCAACTTGAGAAACATAATTATTTGAAAATTCCAAATAATTGTCCCCATTTTTTCCAATTTGGAATTTCAGGGTTTTTTATTTCTTCTTGTCCGCCGACAATTTTCTCAACATTATCCGGTAATATCACAACCGTCTCCCCCGGCTTGCTCATTCCCAACTTTTCCCTGGCTTCTTTTTCCACAAAATCATTGGACTTAACATATTCCAGTTGTTTTTCCAACTGGGCTTTTTCCCCAATTGCCTGTTCCAATTTTAATTGGCTTTGCTCCACTTCTTTGCCTTTTTGCGACCAAAACCATAAATCCTTAACCGAGGATACTATGAGGTAAAGACCAAAAATGATTAAAATTGTGGTTATCAGTTTGTCGCGCATGTTGACTTGTATCCTTCCTGGTGATATTATAGTCTACGTTTCAATATGCCAAACGAACTCACGTCTTTAGTTAATGCCCAGCAAAGATTTATCAATTATCTTAAAAGCCAAAAACGCTCTATCTCAACCATTTTAGCATACGGAAAAGATATCGAGCAGCTGGCGGCGTTCCTTAATGCCCGGCAAATTACCCAAACCACTTCCGTTACCACCCAGCAATTGGAAGATTTTAAAAACGATCTTATCAATAAAAAATACACGGCTAAATCCATTTCCCGAAAATTAAATTCCATTAAAACATTTTTTCGCGTCTTGAAAAATGAGGGCGCGGTTGAAGAAAATGTCGCTCAATCGGTCGCCCATCCCAAATACGAAACCAAACCGGCCAGAATTCTGTCGAAAATGGAATATCGGGCATTAAGGGATGCCTGCCGAGGTGACGAACGGATGGCGGCCATTGTCGAATTAATGCTTCAAACCGGAGTTAGAATTGGTGAAGTTTCCCGCTTACAACTTGAAGATCTTAAGAATAATGAAATTTTTATCAGAGCTTATGAATCCCAACCGGCCAGGACAATTCCCCTGAATAAAACCGCCAGACAAACGGTTGACCGCTACCTGGAAGAAAGAGGCAATTCGAAATGTAAATCGGTTTTTATTACTAAAACCAATCATGCGCTGTTAATCAGAAATATCAGAACTTCTTTGGACCGGTATTTTAGGTTGGCAGGCTTGACCAATGTCAAGGTTAATGATATACGCAACACTTGGCTGGCTTATCAATTAAGCGCCGGCACGTCAGTCGTTTTGCTTTCCAAATTAGCCGGACACAAAAGATTGTCAACCACGGAAAAATATATTCAAAGTTCTGCCACTCCGGAAAATACAGGCAAGGCCAGGCTGGAAGAATTATAATTTCAAAGGGAAATTGAGTCCATAAAATCTCTAAAAATCGTTAGATTTGATTCGTCAATCTGCTGAAAAGCTGTTTTCCACTCGGATTTATTAACAATACTAACATTATTTGGAGAACCCTCGATTCTTATTTTGTCATAATTATCATTCACAAAAAGAACTATTGTTGAAATAATCCAGTAGTTTATTTTTGGTTTCTCGGGAATTTGTACGGATTGATTTATATCAATTTGATTTTCCATATTATTTTCCAATTGCTGAAAAATTTTTGCGTCACGTAATATTTATTTCAAATAAACGCGACAGCAACGTTGAACGTAATTCGCCTTTAGCGAAAACGTTCTTGCGTTGCGTTTTTCTTTTGAGTATGGTAAATTACGCTTATATGATTAAAACCACGAAGAAAAAAATCACCATGGAAATCGCTATGAACGACCCTAGAAATAAGGGTTATCATTTAATCGTTGTGGCCGGAAAATTGTTTAAAGCAAAGACCGGTGAAGGCGCGTTAAAAATTTTAGAAGAAGTGGATAAAAAATTTCCCAAGGCAACGCCAGAAATAACCTATATCCCCAAAGCCCAGAGCTTAATTTTATGGATTTAGCTTTCCCCTATCAAAAAGAAAAATCGGATCTTTTAGGAATAATCTACCGTCCGATGGCTTCGGTAAGTTTTCAATCAAAAAATAATAAATGGGTTCCTGTTCGTATGATTGTTGACTCTGGAGCTGATTATACTTTGTTGCCCCGTTATGTTGCCAAACGCTTACAGATTGATCTTGAAAAAGATTGCCGGCAAATTACAACTCATGGTGTTGGAGGCGAAAGTGCTGTCTATTTTTTACCTAAAATACGAGTTAGATTGGGAAAGTGGGAAAGAAATATTCCGCTGGGATTTTTAGATGGCGATGATGTTCCGCCGCTTTTAGGAAGGCATTTATTTATGGAAACCTTTGAAACGCTTTTTTCCTCAAACCACGCTGTTAGTTTTTCTACAAAATAATCTGTACACATTCCCCCGACAATCCTTTTTCTCCAAAACTGCTTGCACTGAGAATCCGCCAGTTGGCGGAGACGAATGTGTGGACTCTTTACGAAAAAATACGGACTAACTATATTTATATACCCAACGTGTCAAGCTATTCCGATCCCGGATCGGTAATCTCGGTAAACTAATTACCCGCGGGTTTGGTTTTTCTTGATTATAGCGATTGTTCTACCTGTTGTTTTTTGGCAAAATCAGGACAGCTGAATTCTTCCCCCAAGTTTGTGTTTTTGGCAATACCAAGAGGGGATTCCCTTTTTTGGCACCCTACTTTTACACGCTGTTTCCCATCCTGCCTAAATTCTACTAAACGGAGATACTCACATCCTCCGCACAAATTATCGATTGCCCTCAATCTGTCAGCATTGTCTTGTTCAGCGCTCTCATGGGTTCTACTTCCCCTTTTTGTAGCCCCCCATTGCCCTTTTCTTAAAATTTGTCTCGCTTCAGCCACTCCTACTAGTCTTTCCGGTGTCATTTAGACTTATTTTAGTTCATAAAAACTGGTTTGCAAGACCCTTATGTATGAAAACTTCACCTGGGAGGTGAATTCCTCTTCAACATTGCCGTCGCTCAGCGGGTCATCGCCGCTTCGGTCCGCAAAAACCTCGGCCAGCTCAACCGGGAGTAAAGAAACTAAGAGGCTCCCCCGTCCGAACGCCTTCTAAAATCTCTTTTTCCAGATTCCTCCTGACCGTCTAATATACGATGCGCATCTACGACTTTAAATCCCCTGTTCACTAAATCTTTCCCCGTCCTTTCGGGGTCCCACGGTCGAGCAAAATATTGGTTAAAGTCCACTGGACCCCTACTTAACCATCCCCAAGGATTAAGATATCCCACTTTTATTATTTCCACCCTTTCACCAATGCGGAAGGCTCCTTTAGGCGTAACTGCAAAAGGCCGTCCATTATCCTCGCCTTTTGCTAAAACAGCATACTCCACATTATTATCCAAATCACTGGGATGAATTCCCTTGACCAAGGCTGAACCACAAGCTTCCACCCTTTTCGGGAGACATGATTCCAAAATTCTACCCAAATCTATACTTGGTAATCTCTCTTTCGGCATAATATAGTATAACTCCTGAAGTCAATTTTAAGGGAATGAAACTGCCTAAAAAGATGCCTTGAAAAAGGAAAAAAGACACGAATCAAAAAAAGAAATATGTATAGAGTGTCTTTATCTATTCTCTCCCAATGCCTTCAAAATTAAGCAGATTCATTCCCTCAATCCGAAGTAAGTGTAGTATACCAGATTAAATTCTCAAAGTCAGCCGGTGG
>Ga0210017_1000907_pt1 | contig 25754 bp, 23 predicted proteins | sample CryGeyCG2014_020_FD_183966 | JGI IMG/M metagenome (GOLD analysis project Ga0210017, IMG submission 183966) | Groundwater microbial communities from aquifer - Crystal Geyser CG08_land_8/20/14_0.20 (SPAdes) (version 2) | ecosystem: Environmental > Aquatic > Deep subsurface > Groundwater | place... | reverse complement strand
ATTCATTTTTGAAATATATCTTGCGATAAAGGCAATTTTAAAGGTAATTTTACAAAACAATACGTCAAGTTCCGAAAATATCAAATTTTCTATCAGTTAAAAAAAAGAGTTGTCGGACTGGACTCAATCTTACAATGTATTATAAACAAGCATATTAATCCCTTAAAATCTATATGTTATGAAAACAACTTTAAAATATTATCTAATTTTACTTTCAATACCACTTATAGCAATAGCATTTATGGCTCAAAGTGGCGGTGCAACTAGTGGTGGTGCAACAGGTTAGCCGGAAGATGTGGCGAGCGCCCCTAGTGGTGCATCGGGTGATTGCTTGATGTGTCATGCAAATTCAGGGAATTACAATACGGGTTTAGAAATTATAATCACACCTAGGCCAACAAATGGTTACGCATTAGGACAAACTTATGCCATTACCGTTAATCAAACTTCAACCGGTGCTTCAGAGCATGGTTTTCAAATTACCGCCGAAAATTCGGTGGCTTCAAAAGCGGGTGCTTTTGCCGTTACAGATGCCGTTCACACACAAGTACAATCTTTTAATCACTACGTTACTCATACAAAAGCAGGTGATGATGAAATTTCTTGGAGTTTTAATTGGACCGCACCACTAACCGATAATGGTATCATTACATTTTATGCAGCAACAATAGCCGGAAACCCTAATGGCAACGGCACTACAACTACCAACTCACAAATGGCAACGGCAACTTATTTAATTGGAGGTGTTTTAGGCATCAATCAATCTAAATTGTTGGTTTTTAGTATGTTTCCAAATCCTAGTAATGGTCAAGTAACTTTGCAATTGCCTACCGATACCAACCAAGCAAAAGTGAGTGTTTTTGATTATTTAGGTAAATTACTGATGCAAAAATCTGTTAGTTCTTTAAACAACACAATTGATGTTTCAAATTTAAATTCCGGAATTTATTTTGTTAGAATTGAAACCGATACAAAAGTCGGTACTAAAAAATTAATCCTTAGATAATCAATCAGCTAATATTTAAACAAGCTCTAGACATCTAGAGCTTGTTTTATTTTAACCTAAAAACAGATTGTTTTTTTAATAATTATTCTAAATTAAATCAATAATTCCCTTGATAAATTGCTTTTAATATGAATTTTTAAAGTAACTATTTAATTTTTTTTATATTTGATTGTTCTATTTAAGTAAAATTGAGGTGATTTAAAATTACTAGTTTTTACTAATGTATTTTTTTTTATTGTTTAATACCTTGCTGTCCTATTAACAAAACTAAAAGAAAAACCCTTAAAAATCAAAAACCATGAAAAAACACATCCCCTTTTATCTCAGCTTATTTGCAGCACCTTTTATGGCATTTCTATTATTATCTAATGGCAACGGCGCTTCCTTTATCGGCGTTACCGGATCTCCAGGTGATATGGGCAGAACCTGTACCGCCTGTCATGTAGGAGCTGATTTGGTTACAACTTACGATTTATCTTTAAATGTTACCACTAATATCCCTCAAGGTGGCTACGTAAAAGGTACAACTTATCAAATAACCATTACACCAACAGCTTCGAGTGGCGCAACAGAATTCGGATTTCAAATAACAGCCGAAAATGCCTTAGCTTCAAAAGTTGGTGTATTTACCTCAACAGATGCCAACACTTGGACAGACTTTCTTGGTAAATACCTTACACATACATTTGTAGGACACGAACACATTACAAATTGGACTTTTAATTGGACTGCCCCTGCTACCGATGTTGGTGATGTTACTTTTTATATAGCAGGTGTTACGGGAGTAGAAAATGTTAGTGGTGGCACTACAACGATTGGAACCGAAATGAAATTAGCTACCTATCATGTAGGAGGCGTTTTAGGCATTAACGAAGCACAATTATTAAATTTTAGTATGTTTCCAAACCCTAGCGACGGACAAGTAACTTTGCAATTACCGTCTGATGCCAATCAAGCAAAGGTGCGTATTTTTGACTATTTAGGAAAAACCCTATTGCAAAAATCGATAAATCAATCTAATAACACTTTAGATATTAGTAATTTAACAGCAGGAATCTACTTTGTGAGAATTCAAACAGATTCTAAAGTTGGAACAAAAAAATTGATTGTAAGATGATTAGTAAGTTTTAGTAAGTTAAATTGAAAGAGACCTCAAAAAAAGGTCTCTTTTTTTTTAAACTAGATACAAATAGTAAGTTTAAGCAAATAATATGGATCAAATTGTAAGGTTATAAATATATTACGATCATCCTACCAATATAAATTGAAGTTATTATGAAAAAAAACTACATTGTAACCCTCTCATGCTTCTTTTTTTTATCTTTTCATTTAACCATAATTAGCCAAATTCGCTTTACAAAAGTTGATCCTGTAACCGATATCATAACCATTCATAATTTTGGTAATACTATGATTGATGTTTCAAATTATCAAATTTGTAAAAAATTTCAATACAAAGCATTAAACCAGCTTACGTTAAATTCAGGCACTCTTATTTTGCAAGCCGGTAGTGATGTAACTTTAAGTAATGCTTCACTAGATGTAACAAATTCTGATTTAGGTTTATATCAAGATTCAAATTTTACATCTACAACTTCAATGTTAGATTTTTTACAATGGGGTTCAAGTGGTAACGGAAGAGAATCGGTCGCTAATGCAAAAGGTATTTGGACTACCGGTAATTTTATTGCAACTACAGGCCCTTATTTTTATCATGGTAATGGTGCTGAAAATGGCTTGCCTTTTTGGAATAACAGCGTTCTTAGCATTGAAGATGTAACATTTTCAAATCAAACATTTATATACCCAAATCCCGTAAACACTAACCTAAACATTAAAAACAATGCGAATCAAAAAATTTTAAAAGCTGAATTGTTTGATATTTTAGGTAAACGTGTTTTAATGTCGAATAGTTCAACAACTTCAATTAGTTCCTTAAATTTAAAAAATGTAGCAAAAGGCGTTTATTTTATCCGTTTAACGAGCAATCTTGGTTCAATGAGCTACAAAAAGGTAATTGTTGAATAAAATTCTTAAATGGATATTAGCGCAATCTAAAAATCATTAGAATGTTGATAAGCCCCAATATCAGGATTTTGAGTTCTGTCTATTCCCAAAATATCAAAAGGAACCTGTAACGCTCCGTTGGCATTAGCTTTATTAATAACATCGGCATCCTTGCCAATAATTAATTGATTGGTAACCAAGTCCTTAAATTTAGCCTCGCCATTAAGGATATTTTGATTAAAAAATGTAGTATTATTAAAATCGTATAAGGGGTTTGAAATGAATGTTTTATTAAGGTCATTAAATTTTATCAAATTGCTTTCAAATTGATAATTGAACGCGCTGCCATCCTTTTTATCTAAAACCATTTCAATATTTTGATTGCCATCGATCAAACAATTGATAAATAGCGCTTGGTTTAAATCTCTAGTTTGGAACGTTTCAGCACCATTAGCCTCCCTAAAACTAAAAAAATTATTGATAAGTAAGGTTGGAAATTGTCTAAAACCACTCGTATAAAAATTGGCAAACGTACAATGGGTAAATTTATAAGTTCCTCCAATGGTGCAAGCCAATGATGATTGACCATTATTAGCAATGACCACATTTTCACCTTCAATATTGGTTTCGCGCCCTAAGATTCCAAAATTAGTTGTGTTGTAAATTTCGGTATTTTTAATTGTTAAAGTCGGAGACGTATTGCCACTAATTGAATCAACTAAAATGCCAATGATGCTATTTTTAATTTGGGCGTTAGTTATGTCGTTATCTTTACTTCCGGCTCTCAGCCAAATTGTCCCCCACTGACCAGCGGTTTTTTTGAAGGAAGGCTCTAGCCGATCACTTTGAAAAACAACTTTATTATTAAGGCTTCCAGTGACTTTTAAACTCGCATTTTTGCTGACAATGATGCCGGAATTTTCATGAAAATGAAGTTGAACGCCTTGATTTATTGTTAAAGTCGCATTTTCTGGAACACCGAGATATCCATAAATAACATAAGGTTTATCATCTGTAAAAGTTGTATTTCCGTTAAGAAAAAAACCGTTAACTTGAATAGGCGCGCCCTTTTCGTCAATTCCAAGTGTGATGGTTTCTTTAATACCATTGGCATCACGCGAAGGAAATAAAAAATGGGCATCTTGAACCAACGTTACCAAATTGACCGCTTGTGCATTGTTTCCCGAATCAAATAAAATTTTGTCGGTATAAAGAGGATTTGTAACCGCATTAAAATCGATGGTAGCTTCTACAAAAACAAAAATGCTATCATGTGCCAAGATGTCAATATTTTGAAAATCTTGACCAGCAACACCATCAATATTTAATCTGTAAAATGAGGTTGCGCCGCGCTCTAAAGCAATTTTAGAAATGGTAATGGCTTGATTGCTTTTATTATAAACCTTAAATTGGCGCGTGCTTGAACCAATATTAGTAAAAATAGTGTCTAAAAATAAGGTGTCTTTAGAAAAAGTGAGCTTGCCAGAACTTAAAACCGTACTAAAATCCTTTCGACAAGCAGTATAAAAAAACACAAATAATAAGCTAAGACTAAAGATAAAGCGACATTTTAAACAATTCATAAAAAGCTGATTAGTAGAATTAACAACGTTATTTTTTTATAAAAATTTCAATTTCAAATAATTTATCCCAATTTTTTCCGGTAACAAAAATTCGTTTAGCGTTTTTATCATAAGCAATGCCGTTTAAAACAGAGCCATCATCAACTTTTTTCACCAACTTATCTAAACCTTCAAAATCAATAATTCCTTCAATCGTTCCGTTGGATGGGTTGATGATAAGAATGGTGTTTTTTTGCCAAACATTGGCATAAATTTTTCCATTGATGTATTCAAGTTCATTTAACTCTTCAACTTTTCGGGTATTGGTATAAGCTTCAATGAAATGGGTTTCACTTTGTGTTTTTGGGTCTAAAAACCAAATTCGTTCTGTTCCATCCGATTTTACCAATTCACTTTCATTATGAGTAAGCCCCCAACCTTCAAGGCTTTGACCATAAGGGAAGGTTTTTATCAACGAAAAGTCATTTAAATTAAAAATAAAGCCTATTTTCTTTTTCCAAGATAAATTGAAAAGTTTTGAGTCAAAAATAGTGAGTCCTTCTCCAAAATATTGTTTATCTAAATCTTTATTTTGCAAAACATTACCTGTTTTTAAATCCACTTTTCTAATGCTAGACTTGCCATATTGACCAGTGCTTTCATATAAAAATCCATTATAATATTCCAGCCCTTGTGTAAAAGCCGATGCATCGTGAGGATAGGTGTTCACTATTTTATAACCATAGATTGTGGGTGTAACGCTTGCCAAAAAATAAATGGTATTGGTTAATTCTTTTTGTTTGGTATGGTAAAAAACCCGTGCTTTAATGGCGTGTTTACCTAGTTTTTGAGTTGAAATATCAATTGCTTCAACATTGCTAAACCTAATGCCATCAATAAAATAAGCGACAGAATCAATTGGAAGTTTATTTTTTTCGGTTACACTGATGTTTAAGGGTGTATTGACAGTTATTTTATCGGGTGTATTTAATTTTAAACGGTACTTATCGCCACAAGAACCCAGGGAAAACAAAATAATAAAGGCAACAAAAAATGGTAATTTTTTCATATTGAAAAACACTAATTTAAATTTAATGCAAAATAAGTATTTTAATTGTTTGAAAATAGAAAAATATCGTTAAATTTGCACACTCAAAAATAGCCTAGCTATAATTGATTGACAAACGAAAGTAACAGATTTTGAATTACAATCATAACAAATTGTACTTTAATAATAATATAAATTATTTAAAATGAGAAAAGGAATACATCCAGAAAATTATAGAGTGGTAGCATTTAAAGACATGTCAAATGGCGATGTTTTTTTAAACCGTTCAACCGCAAAATCAAATGAAACTATTGATTTTGAAGGCGCTTCTTATCCATTAATCAAATTAGAAATTTCAAGAACTTCTCATCCTTATTTTACAGGCAAAACTAAATTAGTTGACACCGCCGGTAGAATTGACAAGTTCAAAACAAAATATGCTAAGTTTAGCAAATAATATTTAAGCATCACCACATAAAAAGCCCTCGATTATTTGATAATCGAGGGCTTTTTTATGCATTAAATTTAGCTTTATTAAATCTTTTTTAATTGTTGTTTTAGTAGTTTTACTTGCTCAGCCATCATATTGTGTTTGTCTAATTTTTTGGCTTCGGCAAGCAATAAAGTCGCTTCACGTTTTCTGCGTTTGGTCATAGCGATGCCTGCCAATTGCAATTTTGCCATCGCTTTATCATGGTTCATTGATAACCCGATGGTTAAGGCTTTTTTAAACAATTTTTCGGCTTGCGAAATATTGATTTGCGACAGCATTAATCCTTGTAAAAAGTAATAATAACCTTCTTGGGTTTTAATCAAGGCGCTTTTTGGGTTTTTAATTCTTGCAAGCCATTTGCCTGCACCGGCAAAATCTTGTTTGCGCAATCTTAAAAAAGCTAAAAGCAGTATTTCATTTTTAAAATAGAAAAAAATAAATATTCCCGAAAGCAATACCAACGAAATACCATTCATAATATGCGCGGCTGCAAATTGCATAACCGCCCAAACAATAATGACGGAAGTAATAACTAATTTTATGTATTTATTAAACATCTTTAATCTTGATTTTTAAAGTATTTTTTATATTTATAAGCCGCCAATATACTCACAATGGTTGCCACCGATAGTGAATAATAAATGCTCATTGGAATGGGTGCTGATTCGCCTGCGGCATAAGAATGTAACCCTGATAATAAATGGTTTACACCTAAATAGGTCATTAATATAGAGGTGAAAGCAAACACCGATAAAATGTTAAAGGCTAATCTGCCTCTTAAACCGGGAACTAAACGCGCATGAAGTACAAAGGCGTAAATCATAATGCTGATTAATGCCCAAACTTCTTTTGGATCCCAGCCCCAATAGCGACCCCAGCTCTCATTTGCCCACATTCCGCCTAAAAAGTTTCCAATGGTAATCATCACTAAACCAACTGTTAGCGACATTTCGTTGATAATGGTTAGTTCTTTAATGATTTTATCGATTTTGGTTTTATTGTTTTTATTTACAACTGCAAATAATAACAATGAGATAAATCCTAAAATTAGCCCTAGGGTAAAGGGTCCATAGCTCGCAACAATAATGGCAACGTGAATCATGAGCCAATAAGAGTCTAAAACGGGCACGAGGTTACCTATAGATGGATCCATCCAATTCCAATGGGCAATCATCAAAATCATTGAAGTAACAAATGCTGTTGCAGCGATGGTTAAGGTAGATTTTCGTCCAAAAATAAGTCCGAATAACATTGTTGCCCAAGCCACATAAATCATTGATTCATAAGCATTACTCCAAGGAGCGTGACCGCTAATATACCATCTTACAATTAATCCTAAGGTGTGATATAAAAACAATAACAAAACACTTAAAGCGCTAAGTTTAATCAGCATTTTAACAACTCTGCCATCTTTAAAGATTTGGAAAATCACAAATAAAAACATTAAAGTGCCTGCCAACATATATTTCCAGAACAATCCTTTAAAAATATCATATTTATTGTAAAATAATTCCATACTGATTTTGCGTTCAGATGGCATCACTTTGCTACCGTATTTTTGTTGAAATTTAGTAATGCTCTTTAAAAGTAAATCGACATTTGAATACTGATTAGTACTTTTTGCTTTGTTGAGTTCTTGTGCATAAAATGGAATGGCACTAGCTATAAACAGAGAATCCTGACCTTTAAAACCAGCGGTTGCTATTTCGGTAAACGAAAACCATTTATTATTTTCATCATTTGGCAAGGGAAAAAATTTAAAAATAGACCCATTGATGACATTATATAATAAATTAATACGTTGATCTACCTCAATTACACTTTGTTCAAATTTGCTCTTAACTTTTTGTTTTGCAGCATCTTCTACATAAGGTAAGATTTTGTATTTGTCATTTTGGTCAAAGAAATCTACAAATCGTGCAAATTTTTGATCTTTTGGAATGTTTATAATATCTCTTAACTTAGTGTTATCGGGTTTAATATAAATAAATGGCACATAATACCATGCTCCCGGATTGGTTATCATTGATACCATCACCTGATCGGGATTTAAATCTGCATAGTTTTCATGTTTGCTAACTTTGCGCATCAATTCCGATGCAAAAGTGTTCACCGGCAACATTCTTCCGCCCGCATCTTGAACAACCAAACGACCAAATTTTTCGGCTTGAATTGCATCAACAGACGAAGCTTTTATAACAGAATCTAAGGTTGTTGCGCTCGGCATTTCCATTTGGCTAAAGCCATTTAATCCTATTAAAAGGGCAACAATTACTGTTAATTTTTTGTTTTTTAATTTTGATAAATTTTCTTTTAATGAGGCAAAGCGTGTTTTTTTGGCAAAGAAAATACTAATTAAGCCAAAGTATAAAAAAGAATACCCAATATAGGTTACGGTTGTTCCCCAAAAATCGTGGTTTACCGAAAGTCTAGTTTCTTCATAATTTGAAGTGATGTCATAAGATGCTTGAAAAAATTTATAACCTTTATAGTTCAAAATGTGATTCATATATATTCTAAAATCAAATATTTTGTCTTTATCAATTACCGTAACTTCACTAGCATAAGATTTTGGACTCATAGAACCAGGGTAACGATCTAATTGAAAATCTCTTAGTTTTATTGAAAAAGGCACTTCAATTTGTTTTGCGCCATAGTTTAATCGAATGTTTAAGCCTCCAAGGCTTACTACTTTTGGACTTTCTAAATAATATTTGCCACCGCGAAGTTTAATATTTTGTGTTTTATCATTAACGGTTACGGCTAATTCGAGCAAATCTTGAGGAAACTGATTTTTATTACCACTCACCTCTTTTGCAATTCCTTTTAAAGGTGGCTCTGGAACCACAAATCGCAATTCACCAAAGGTGTAGAGCGAGCGCAACTGAAAATCTTGAAGGCTATCTTTTACAATTTTGCCCATAAACTTATCTGCCATGCGCATAAAATCGCCATCAAAAGGAGTCAAAATTTTAAGTGAACCGTCGGCTTGAGTAGTAAAATTAATAGCGCCTTCGGTAAACTGATTAAAAGAAATTGCACCGCCATTTACATTAATTAGCTCGCCATTTTTAATAAAATGGTCTTGACGTGCGCCACTACCCGATTCTACCAAATGTAAATAATAATCGCCCGTTTGTGAGGGTTCAATTATTTGACTTGCATTTGCCACATAATTTATATAGGCAATTTTTATGGGAATTCCTTTAAAATCGGACTTGATTTCAAAATCATTACTTCCAATTTTAGATAAAAGCATCGGTTTATAAATCGGAGACTTTTGTTCTTTGTTATCGTCAATTTGAACTTCTAAATAAATTTTATCTGATAGCATTAAATTTGACGATTCGCCTTCTTTTATAGGCATCATTCCCTCAAAACTGATATATCTTGTTATGCCTGCGCCAATGATTATAAAAATAAACGATAGGTGAAACATCAAAACCCATATCTTTTCTTTTCGTAGTAACCGGTATTTAGGAATGTTGTAAATAAAATTGATTACAAAAATCAACATAATGGCTTCAAACCACCAAGCTTTATAAACTACCGCCATTGCTGTTGGTGTGCCATAATCATTTTCTATAAATGTGGCTGCCGCCATAGCACTCGCAAAAACGAGAAATAAAATAGCTGTTAATCTTGTAGAGGCTATAATCTCAAGGATTTTTTTCATTTTTTTTATATTAATTAGTAGTGTGTAAATTTAAGTCTTATTTATATATAAAAACAGTTTAAAAACCAGATACCCTAATTTTTATTTAAAATTTAATAAACTGATTTTATTGTGTTATTTTTCAATGTGTTAAAATAATATATTTAAGTGTTATAACGTCCCTAAATGCGCAATTACCCCCTATAAATAATACCTTAAAATTAGTTTAAAAAAAATAATTGTTATTGTGTTTTGAAAACAAATAGTTAAGATGTTTTAGTTTTGAATTTCCACTGCAAAAGTACGGCGCTAAAACTCATCAACTACTGATTTTTATCAACTTTCAAATCAATTGAGCCTTTTTTAAAAAACACTTTTTAAATTCGCTTATTTCAATTAGTTTTGTATCAAATTTAAAATCGATGTCCATTCATTTTTTATTTTTAGCTTTTAAAAATATCTTTTTAAACCTTAAAAGACGGGATCATTTCTGCAATTAAACCCGTCCCTATTTTTATCAATTTTATTTTTTTAACCGTTGGATTTGCTATAGGCAATCTGACTTCAAAAAACACCTTATTATGAATTTACCCTACGCCGAACCCTATAAAATAAAAATGGTAGAAGCCATAAAACGTTCTACTAAAAACCAACGCCTACAATGGATTAAAGAGGCAAATTATAATCTTTTTAACCTCACTTCCGATCAAGTTTTTATTGACTTACTCACCGATTCGGGGACGGGCGCAATGAGCGACCACCAATGGGCTGAAATGATGATTGGCGACGAGAGTTACGCAGGCTCTTCTTCTTACTTCAAACTTAAAAATACCGTTCAACGCCTTACCGGATTTACCTATTTTTTACCAACCCATCAAGGACGTGCTGCCGAAAACGTGTTGTTCTCGGCGCTGGTTAAGGCGGGCGATGTGGTTCCGGGGAACTCGCATTTTGACACCACAAAAGGTCATATTGAATTCCGACAAGCAAAAGCCATAGATTGCACTATTGACGAGGCTTTTGACACGAGCAATTTACATCCGTTTAAGGGAAATGTAAACCTCAATAAATTAGAAACCGTTTTTAAAACTTATCCAAAAGAAACCATTCCGTTTTGCATTGTTACCATTACTTGCAACAGTTCGGGAGGGCAACCTGTAGCTATGGAAAACATTAAAGCCGTTTCGGCATTGTGCAAAAAATATGGCATTTTGTTGATTTTTGATTCGGCACGGTTTGCCGAAAATGCCTATTTTATTAAAAAACGCGAAGCTGCTTACCGCGATAAAACCATTAAAGAAATTGCCAAAGAATTTTTTAGCTATGGCGATGGTATGACGATGAGTTCTAAAAAAGATGGTTTGGTAAATATGGGTGGCTTTATTGCTTTAAACGATGAAGAAATCTATAAAAAAGCGACTACTTTTAATATTATGTTCGAAGGTTTTATAACTTACGGCGGTATGAATGGCCGTGATATGGGCGCACTTGCCGTGGGTTTAGATGAGGCTACCGAATTTGATTACCTGGAAAGTAGGGTTGAGCAAGTGGCTTATTTAGGACAAAAATTGGTTGAATATGGTGTGCCCGTTCAAAAGCCTTTTGGTGGTCATGCCATCTTTTTAGATGCTAATAAGTTTGTGCCAAACATTCCTCGTGAAGAATATCGCGCTCAAGCTTTAGCTATTGAGTTATACATTGTTGGGGGCATTAGAGGCGTTGAAATTGGTACCATTTTAGCCGATAGAGACCCTAAAACGCGTCAAAATCGTTACCCTGATTTAGAATTGGTAAGACTTGCCATTCCCCGTCGTGTCTATTCAAATAATCACATGGAATATGTGGCGGTAGCTTTAAAAAATATTTACGAGACCCGAAAAGAAGCCAAACACGGCTATAAAATTATAGAAGAAGCGCCCATTATGCGCCACTTTACAGTGAAATTAGAAAAAATTTAATCCGCTTAATTTACTTGTTTATTGCTTACATTTGCCTAAAATTTTTAGGTAAATGTTAAGTAATGCATCAAAATACGCTGTAAAAGCAATGCTCTTTTTAATGTTACACGCCACCGATAAAAATAAAATTGGCGCTAAAGTGATAGCTAAAGAGTTAGATATTCCCGAACCGTTTTTAGCTAAACTATTACAACAATTGGTTAGGTCACAATTTTTATCTTCAACTAAAGGCCCAAAAGGCGGATTTTATATCAGTAAAGAAAATGCCCAAAATAATATTTGTGATATCCTCACGGTAATTGATGGTCAAGAGTTGTTTAATGAATGCTTTATGAAATTGGATAAATGTGATGAACAAAATCCCTGCCCGGTTCATCATATTGTAGCCGACTTTAAAGAGAGCCTCTACAAAAAATTTAAAGCACAAAATTTAAAACAGTTTGCCGAAGAAATTGATGTGAATACTAAATTTTTAGAGGTCAAAACAGACCGTTAAACCTATTTATCTTCCATAAATTCCTTAACAGATAGAGGGCCTGCACCAAAAATAAAGAAGATACAAAGCAAAAACAAAACCATTGTTGCCAATTCAAATGATTGTCCGCCCATCATTAATTTGGTGTGCGCATACACAAAAAAAGTGGCGCTAAATAATATAGGTATTTGAATAACAGCACCCAACCTTGTTAAAAAACCAATTCCCAATAAAACACCTCCAATTAAATGCGCAATCGCTACCAACGAAACCCAAACATAGAGTTCTTGATTTACACCCAAATCAATGATTGATTCGGGATTTGATAAAATTAACCATCCCCTAATGGTCAAGGCAACGCCTAAAAAAATGCGGATAAGCCCATAAGCTATTCCTGTTTTAGAATCATAAGATGGCAACAAAGAATTGAAAATAGTCATTGTGGTAGAATTTAAAAAGTTAGATTTTCAAATGTATAAAAAATAATAAGACAATTATACAAATTTTATTCGGCAGTACTTTCAATCAAGATTTCTAAAATGTCAATGGCGGCTTTAGCTATTTTAGTGCCAGGGCCAAAAACGCCAACCACGCCCGCCTTGTATAGATATTGATAATCTTGTGCCGGAATTACACCTCCGGCAATTACCATGATATCCGCTCTTCCATAATCTGCTAGGGCTTTGATTACTTGTGGTACCAGTGTTTTATGCCCTGCCGCTAAGGACGAAATTCCTAAAATGTGGACATCATTTTCAACTGCTTGTTTTGCCGCTTCGGCCGGTGTTTGAAATAAAGGTCCGATATCAACATCAAAACCTAAATCGGCAAAGCTTGTTGCCACAACTTTTGCGCCCCTATCATGACCGTCCTGTCCCATTTTAGCAATCATAATTCTAGGGCGACGTCCTTCGAGTGCTGCAAATTTATCGGCTAAAGCCTTAGCTTTGCTAAAATCTTTATCGTCTTTTATCGCTTTTTTATACACGCCTGTAATGGAATTTATGGTAGCCTTATACCGTTTAAAAACGAGTTCTAATGCCGAAGAAATCTCACCTAAAGTGGTGCGATTTTCGGCAGCTTCTATTGCCAAAGCTAATAAATTTCCGTTACCCGAAGTGGCACAATCGGTTAATTTTTTTAAACTTAACGCTACGGCCTCGGTGTTTCGAGTTGCTTTTAAAGCCTTTAAGCGTTTTATTTGAGACTCTCTAACGGCATCGTTGTCAACTTCTAAAATTTGGATGGGTTCTTGTTTTGACAAGGTAAAGGCATTAACGCCAATAATTTTATCTTGTCCGCTATCAATTTTTGCTTGTTTGTTAGCCGAAGCTTCCTCAATACGCAATTTTGGGATTCCTTTTTCTATGGCTTTAGTCATGCCGCCAATTTGTTCAACTTCTTCAATCAAATCCCAGGCTTTTTGAGCGATGTCATTGGTGAGTTGTTCCATAAAAAAACTTCCCGCCCAAGGATCAACGGTTTTGGTAATGCCCGTTTCGTATTGTAAATAAAGTTGTGTGTTGCGTGCAATGCGCGCCGAAAAATCGGTTGGCAAGGCGATGGCTTCATCTAAGGCATTGGTATGCAGGCTTTGCGTGCCACCAAGTGCAGCCGATAAAGCTTCAATGCAAGTCCGCGCCACATTGTTAAATGGATCTTGCTCTGTTAAACTCCAACCACTGGTTTGGCAATGGGCTCGCAATGCCATTGATTTTGGATTTTTAGGATTAAATTGTTTTAATAATTTAGCCCATAACAGACGTCCTGCTCTAAGTTTGGCAATTTCTTTAAAATGGTCCATGCCAATGCCCCAAAAAAAGGACAGTCGTGGGGCAAATTCATCGATAGTCATCCCCGATTTTAATCCGGTTCTAACATATTCTAAACCATCCGCCAAGGTATAAGCCAATTCTATTTCGGGTGTCGCACCGGCTTCTTGCATGTGGTAGCCTGAAATGGAAATGCTGTTAAATTTAGGCATGTTTTTGGCTGTAAACTCAAAGATATCCGACACTATTTGCATAGAGGGTTTTGGCGGATAAATGTAGGTGTTGCGCACCATAAACTCTTTTAAAATATCGTTTTGGATGGTGCCTTCGAGCGCATTTAAAGCCACGCCCTGCTCTTTAGCGGCTACAATATAGAAGGCTAAAATGGGCAAAACCGCGCCATTCATGGTCATTGAAACGGACATTTTATCGAGCGGAATTTGATTGAAAAGTATTTTCATATCTTCAACCGAATCAATGGCAACACCGGCTTTGCCAACATCGCCCTGCACGCGTTCGTGATCGGAATCGTAACCGCGGTGTGTGGCCAAATCAAAAGCAACGGATAGGCCTTTTTGCCCCGCTGCTAAATTGCGTTGGTAAAAGGCATTGCTTTCTTCGGCTGTTGAAAATCCGGCGTATTGACGAATGGTCCAAGGGCGCTGCACATACATGGTTGCATGCGGACCGCGCAAAAAAGGCGGCACACCAGCCACAAAATTTTGGTGCTCAAAATTTTTGTGTTTTGTGTTTTGTGTTTTGATATTTAGGCTTATATGTTCTAAATTTTTTCGCATCTTTTGGGCTAAGTAAATTAACAACTGCGTTCTTTAGCTAAGCGTTCTTGTTCTAATGTTTCGGCTAAACGATTTGCAATGATGGGTTGCACCAAGGTTTTACGCGCTTTTATTTTTAAAAAAGGATACAATTGCAAATTGTCTTTCATCAAATCTTGTGGGTTTGGATGTTTGTTGACCCCAATAAATTGCATGCTACCTTCATTGAATTGGACTTGTTCTTTTTGTGCATTTTCTTTTATTTTGCGCTGAATAATGCCTGAAAACAACTGATTTACAAAGCCCCCTTTTTGTTCAATTTCTTTAAACAATTGCAAAGCTTTTTCGGCAATTTGAACCGTAAGTGTTTCAACATAATATGTGCCTTCAACCACATTTTGTGATGCTTTAAAATAACTTTCTTCTTTTAAAATTAACAACTGGTTTCGGGCAATACGCTCGCCAAACTCATTCGATTTGTGATAAATATGGTCGTAAGCTAGATTGCTAACGGCGTTTGCCCCTCCTAAAATAGCGCTCATACATTCGGTTGTGGTGCGTAACATATTTACATTATAGTCGTAAATGGATTTATTCCGCATAGATGGTGAAACGACTAATTCTGGTGTGAAATTGAATTGGTATTCCTTGTTTATAAGGTCAAATAAATAGCGAAAAGCGCGCAATTTGGCAATTTCAAAAAAATAATTTCCACCAACGGCAAGGTTTATTTGAATTTTATTATTGACTGGCAATGGCAAAATTCCATCCGCGAAAGCGTTAAAATACTCATTTAAATGTGCTAAAGCATAAGCCACTTGTTGCACACAATTAGCGCCTGCGTTTTGATATAAACCCGCATCAACACTCAAGATGCTTACATTTTTTGGGGCGTTTTTAAGATGCTTTGCCAAATACTTAAAATCGTGTTCTTTTGTGCTAAACCAATTTCCTGAGTTGGCAAGATTTCCTATAATATCGGCATTTAAAAAAACGGCATGAGCAGCGGTATTTTTAATGAGACTTGAGCTGAAGGTTTCAGACAAAAAATGTAGCTTAAAATAAAGTGAAATGTTAGTTGGAATGGTGTTATTGCTGAATAATTCATCCACATTAAAAGCCTTGTCGGCTTCAAAAACCAAAGCAGTTGCGCCTCCTTTAAGTGCTTTATTAACTAATGATTTGGTTTTTTCAATAGCATCAACAAAAATAGTTTGACAGATTTTAGTTGGTGTTTTTGGCATTTCGATCTCAAGAAATTGGGTTTGATCTTGATGATAGAATGGATTGATGTTGACGCCTTCGTTTGTTTGTGTGAGTAAAGCTGAATTATAGTCGGCACCATTTAAACCAGATTGGATGTTTTGTTTCCACTGTTTAGCAGCAACGGCATCAAATTCTTGATAGGACAGCTTTTTCATTGTTTATTTTTTTATGGTGTCGAATTCTATGATATAAATTTCTTCACTATCGCGTTTAAAAAAATAGTTTTCACGTCCGTATTTTTCAAGTAAAGTGCTGTCTTTTAATTGTTTTAAAATTGATTTATCTTTATCTATTTCATTTTGAAAGTACTGAATTGATTTTTCGATTTTAGCCTTTTCGTTGTTCAAATCACGGTGCGTTTTATAGGAGCTTTCATCAAAAAAAACCATCCAAAGAATAAATAAAATCAGAATAAGCAAGTATTTATTGCTTATAAACTTTATAATTTTAAGATTTCTAAACTGGCTTAGGGTCATAGTCGTTCATTAATTACCGTTCTAACAATATCAATGGCTACCGTATTATAACGGTCGTTGGGAATGATAATATCGGCAAAGTTTTTAGTTGGTTCTATAAATTGTTGGTGCATGGGTTTTAAGGTGTCTTGATAGCGGGTTAAAACCTCGTTAATATCACGACCACGTTCGGTAATATCTCTTCGCACTCGGCGGATTAGGCGTTCATCAGTATCGGCATGGACAAATATTTTAATATCAAACAAATCGCGTAATTCGGCATTGTTAAAGATGAGGATTCCCTCAACAATAATTACTTTTTTAGGATGCGTAATGTGCACATCTTCGGTGCGGTTATGCGTTATAAATGAATAGATTGGCTGCTCAATTACCTCACCCTTTTTTAAGGCTTTTAAGTGCGCTACCATCAAATCAAAATCGATTGCTTTTGGATGGTCAAAATTAATTTTTGTGCGTTCTTCGTAAGTTAAATTATTGTTTTCTTTATAGTAAGAATCTTGAGAAATTACGGTAACCTCGTCTCTTGGCAATTCGTTTAAAATCTGATTGACAACGGTTGTTTTACCACTACCAGTGCCACCGGCGATTCCTATTATTAACATAAACAAACCCTTTAAAGCTGTTTACAAATTTAGTAAAATAAATGGGTAAATTTACAGAGCAAAATTGTTAGTTTTTTTATTCCACAATCCATTTGTGCGAATGGGGTTGTTCTCTGCAAGCTAAAAACCTACTGCACAGCACATTTGATTTTTGCTGACACGCTAGCCAAACGCTTGAAAAAACCAAAAAGCCTGTCCCGATTTTTCGGGAAGCTGTTTCTTGTCAACGCTCTAAAAAATGAAAACTAAATTGCTGAAATCTCTGCTGAAACTTTTTCTAACTCTAACTTAAAAAAATAACGATCATAATATGAAATCGGTTTGACACCTCCGACAACATTCAAGTGCTTTGTAACAAAACGAGTTTTTGGCTCAAACTTGCTTTTAAACAAATCTTCATTCTCCTGAATAAATTCCAAAATACCTAAAACGGCTTCTTTGTGGCGACCGAGTTTATAGGTTCCGAGAGTACGGGTTGGAAAGTCCAATTGACGAAATAAGATTTTGGTTAAGTTATATTTATTTTCACCTTTTGATTTGTCAACAGACAGATAAACAGACCACCACAAACCGGCTAAAGCGTTCCTCAAAAGGCTACTTTGAGCAGAAGAATCTAAAAACCAATGGTCTGAAATATATTTGCTCGGGTTTGAAGATAACCCTGTATAAACATCATCCCATCGTTTAACCATATACGGATATAAATCTGAGTGAGCTAAATACACCCACAACCGCTCATCGGATGCTTGAATAGGCTCTAATTTTTCAAACGCTTCATATATAACAATTGCTGTTTTAAAATCATCTTTTACGTCTAATTTATTTACCAAACCCGAAACTGCATCTATATTTGGCAACATTAAAACTTGTTTTTTGTCATAAACAAATTCATTAGCCTTATATGACTCTACGTTTAAATTGATTTTGAGTTTTTGAACATACTTGTCTTTGAAAATAAGTTGCTTTGCCATATTATTCTTCGTTTTCAGATTCAACCATAACATTCAAACCTTCCAACAAACGCTTGAACGGATTACCAAGTAACATTTGTGCTATTTCGGGAATGTTTTCTTTTTCGTCAAAATTTATATCCTTTAACTGCTTTTCGTTTTTCAGTCTATAATCTATCACTTTTGCCCATAGATAATTCTTGTGTTCCTCAAAATTGTACAATGCCGTTAAAAGCGCATTTAATACTATAGATGAATGAAAAACAGGCGAAAACCTTTCTTCTTGGGAGATTATATCGCTTCTGTATAGGTTGTAAGTTTCTGAAGGCAACTGTATCTCGATTTTATTTTTCTTCAAATCTACGTATGTATATTTCAAATCTTCATTTTCCACAATTTCCATAAAAGAAGAAACCGCTTTCAGTTTTTCGTACTTTATATCTGCATTAAACGAAAATCCACCAAAATAAGCTAACACATCTCCTTGGTCTAAATCAAAAGTATATCCGCTATAATCTAGGTGAGCTTCTGTATTAGAATATTGAGTTATTTTTTCCTTTGAAACTAAAAGGCAGGTAAATTCTACTCGACCTTTGACATCTTTTTTGGGAATTTCAAACTCTATTTTTCCTTTGTTGCTTAAAAATAGTTCTCTGTAAAGCGTATTGGTGCAAGTTACTTCACATAAAAATTCGGCTTTATTTTCTTTGAGCAAATTTTTCAAATCGGTATTATCGTGTTTACAGCTTACGCTTATTTTATAAACATCTTGCAAGGAGTCTATTTCTGTATTGCTCAACTCTATGTTTCCAAAAATTGAATCTCCTAATCCCAAAACCGGATGCGGAAAAGTTACATCATTGAATTTCATACGCTTTTATTTTTACAGAGTGTTTCAAGTTATCGGCAAATCGGATTTTTATTTTATTGTTCCCCATAGCCAAAGAAATATTTTTAATGATATTTTTTTCGATAGAACCCACATCACTATATTTTACTTCTATTCCGTCATCTCTGTCATTATCGGAACCCACCAATAATTCAAGTTCGGCATTGTCTATTTGTCTATCGGAATTAACTATCAAAATATGGTATAACTCATTATTTTCGCTTTGAGCTAAAGCTCTAAAACCAACTTTAACCAGTGCTTTGTTTAAAGTTGCCACCTCTGTTCTCTCGCCCTTCTCGGCTTTACCTCCAACATCTGTTGGAGTTGTACTACCTCCCTCACCTTCATTACTTCCACCTACGGTTATATCGTCCTCTCCAAATTCATCAACATCAATTTCGGCTTCCTCCCGAACTTCTTGTTTTTGTGTTATTGTAGGATTTATTTTTACGGATTCATTATCTGTAGTCTGTATTCCGGTTTCATCATCAGTAGTTTCATTGCTCATTTTACCCGAAACCGTATTGGTTAAATTCCCCTCAAAATCAAACTCTTCTTCTTTCTCTAACAAATCTTCGGGAATGTACAAATATTCTTCCAATCCTAAAAAAGCAATTTTTTTTCCGGTTTTTATTTTGGATAACGTTTCAAGCGAACTATTTATAAATTCACTGATTTCGTTTTCTGTTTTGCGTGCTGTTTTATGAATTTTACCTTCATCCTTCGGATGGTTTTCTTTTTTCCACTCATTATGTGCAGGGTTTTCCATTAAACGAAGAATTTCATTTCCCTTTTCGTTATTGCATATAAATACAGCAGAGTAACCGTTTAATTTTCTATTGGTACGCTTAAAAACCACCATTTTCGGTTTTCTGAGATAGGAAGTTCGATTTGGCAGACCTTTTTCCAAATAGACGTAGAGTTTTACTTCCCCGACAGTATCTAATGTTTCTGTAAATAGCTGAAATTGGTCGCTTGTTTTCGTATATTTTACAGCCTTCAAATAGGATTTTGGATTCCAACTCTCCATTTCATTCGCATTGCCGCTTTCGAATCCGTCAAGCGAAAAGTATTCATCAATAATTTGTTCTAAATTGTTTTTATCTATTGAAACGTCATCTACTTGAACAATTAATTTATTGTCGTGAATCGCCAACCAAAAATTATTGAGTACGGATTTAATCATCAACCTCTTTCGTTTAGGCTCATCCCACAATCCAATTATGTTAACATCCGTACCAGCTTCTGCTCTCCTAAATATTTCAGGAATTTCATCCTCTATTTGAATTGGCTCACCTTTATTGTTATCGTAATAACTGTAAGCTGTCAGCTTTTCATTAATATCATTTTTATGGGTGGTTAGAATTGTTGAACCCTCAAAAAATACATCATTTGATGTGGTTCGAGTTGAAACAACTACCGTTTTAATAGGAGAAAGTGTATAATATGCTCCTTTCCCAAAACCGAATGAACCACCAGAACCTTGATTTTTTGCACTAACACCTCCTGCCCTTAAAAAGGCATAAAATGGAGATTTGGTATTGTTTACATCATATCTCATTCCGATTGTGTTATAATCCGAAATTTTCAAGCAAGATAGATTTAACCTTTTCTTTCCTTCCACATTTCCGTTGAGGTAATACAACATATCTTTGAACAACCTCTCGGCATTATCATTATCGTTATAATATGATTGACATAGTTTTATATTTTTTTCTATATCAAAAAGGTTGGAGTAATCATTTCTGTTCAATTCAAAAAATTTAAAATCAACCTTAACAGGTTTATTCTCATCATCAACAGCATCTAAAGAATTTTGAATAGCTTCTCTTACGATAGAATAATACGGTTGCCCTTTGAATTTCTCATCCACAGGGTCATTTGGTCCGACATCTCTTCCGCCTTCTAGCTTAAAATACCATTTACAGTTTTTCTCCATATTTTTCAAATTTAAAACCATCCTTATTCGTTTTGTTTAGTTCTTTATCGTACAAGATTCTTGTTTCTTTTAATGTTCGGTTTATTTCTTTAAACATCAATTCGATATCTTTTTCCGTGTATTCGTAATTGTTTTTATTCGCACAGTTTCCAATTAGTTTCAGATAATCAATAACTTTCTGCACCCGATTGGATGCCACTTTTTCAAATCTTTCTCTACGCTTTGATGCCATTTTATTAACTTTGTATATGCATTAAAGATACAAATGTAGTATATATATGTATATTATGCAAATAAAATAACTATATTTTATAAATGTAGTATATAAAAATGGATAAATTAAGCAGGGAACAACGAAGAAAAAATATGCAAGCGGTTAAAAGTAAAGGTTCTAAAATTGAAACTATGCTTGGAAAAGAAATATGGAAAAGAGGGCTTAGATACAGGAAAAATAATAAGTCCGTTTTTGGCAAACCAGATTTCACTTTTAAAAAATATAAGATAGCTGTTTTTTGCGACAGTGAATTTTGGCATGGTAAAGAATGGGAAACAAGAAAGCACGAGCATAAATCAAATGTTGATTTTTGGTACAAGAAAATTGAACGAAATATAGAAAGAGACGTAGAAGTTAATAAACAGTTAAAGGCTGAAGGTTGGGAAGTTTTGAGGTTTTGGGGAAAGGAAATAGAAAAAAATTTGTTTCTTTGTGTTAAAAAAGTAGAACAAGCAATCAATGCAAAAAAACAAACTTAAAGCGGTGGATTTCTTTTGTTCCGGAGGTGGTATGAGCTACGGCATACAGCAAGCAGGTATAAAAATTCTTGCTGGGATAGACTTTGATGAAAGTTGCAAAGAAACCTATGAATCTAATATAGAAGGGGCAGAATTTATTCACGCTGATGTTTTTGATTTACAGGTTGAGGACTTAGAAAAGAAACTTTCCTTAAAAAAAGACGATGACGAATTAGTCCTTATCGGCTGTAGCCCTTGCCAATTTTGGAGTATCATAAATACCGACAAAACAAAGTCGGCTAAGTCTAAAAACCTATTAGTTGAGTTTTCGCGCTTTGTCAAATATTTCCGACCTGGATATGTTGTAGTTGAAAATGTTCCGGGTGTTTTGAAAAAAAAAGAGGAAAGTGGATTAAATGAGTTTATTGAATGGTTAAAAGCCAATGGTTATGAAAACCCTCATTTTAAAGTACACAATGTAAACAATTACGGTGTTCCCCAAAGCAGAAAGCGATTTACCCTTATTGCTACACGAATATCGAATGAAGAACTTGAACCCTTAAAATTGAAAGGAGAAAAACCAGTTGTAAAAGATGTTCTAGGCGTAGAAAATGGATTTCCAAAAATAGAAGCCGGACACAAGGATAAGACAACTTATTACCATAGTGTTCCGAGTATTAGTGATACAAACAAAAAGCGTCTAAAAAAAGTAAAAAAAGATGGCGGTAACAGATTTGGTTTTGCAGATGATATTAAGTTACAGCTAGATTGTTTTATCAGTAGAGATAATTCCTTTAAAGACACTTTCGGGCGTTTATGGTGGAATAGACCTTCTCCAACAATCACAACCAAATTTTTCAGTATTTCAAACGGACGATTTGTACATCCGGAAGAAGACAGAGCTTTATCAATAAGAGAGGGTGCCACATTACAGTCCTTTCCAAAAAACTATATATTTAAAACTACAAGTATTGCAAAAACAGCTAGAATGATAGGCAATGCCGTACCGCCAAAATATGCAGAAGCTATTGGGAGAGCGATAATTCAAAACCATAAAAAATGAAAACACTTTCAAAATATGAACAAGAGTTATATGTGAGTTTGGGTTCAAAACTTGATGTTGAGCGTTTTTTTCAATACTCTTCTAATGAGAAAATAGAAGAAATGGCAAAACCTCGAGACTTTGTTTATTATCAGGCAATGAACCTAAAAGAGGCAAGTGAATTATGCAAAGTATTTATTAAGTATTTTAATTTAGGTAGTTCATCTTGGATTGGTGGAAGAGTTGTTGATAAAGTCGGTGGTTTTGTTGCTTTTATTTCTTACAACGGAAGAGTTTGGGAAAGTGAGCAATATCCTTGTAAAGAAATTATTTTATAAAAAAGTAAGAATGATACCACCAAAATATGCAGAAACTATCCGTAAAGCTATTATAAACAATACACAAAATTCCCAAATCTAAATAATGCCCGAAACCCAAAACATAGAATATAAAAGTACTTGGCGAGACGAATACCTAAAATGGATTTGCGGTTTTGCCAATGCCAATGGAGGCACTATTTTCATTGGCAAAGATGATAACGGAAATGTTGTTGGCGTTGATGACGCGAAAAAACTATTGGAAGAAATCCCCAACAAAGTACGTGATGTTTTGGGCATATTGGTTGATGTTAATCTGCACAAAACCAAGGAAGGCGGTTATTTAGAAATTATTGTTGACCCTTATCCAAACGCTGTAAACTACAAAGGGCAATATCATTACCGAAGCGGAAGCACCAAACAAGAATTGAAAGGCGCCGCTTTAGACAAATTTCTATTGCAAAAAAAAGGCAAACTTTGGGATGGCGTACCTATCCCAAACATTTCGGTAGATGATTTAAAACAAGAAACGTTTGACTTTTTTAAGAAAAGAGGCATCAGAAGCCAACGCCTTTCTGAAGAAAGTCTTTTAGACACCAATGAGCAACTCATTGAAAATCTTCAACTCAATGAGAATAAATACCTAAAACGTGCGGCTCTTTTGTTATTTCATCCCAATCCAGAAAAGTATGTTACTGGAGCATATATCAAAATTGGATATTTTGAATCGGATAGTGACTTGCGGTTTCAAGATGAAGTACACGGCAATCTGTTTGAGCAAATAGAAAAAACGATGGATTTGTTGTTTTCAAAATATTTCAAAGCCTTTATCAGTTATGATGGCATCCATCGTATCGAAACCTTTGAATTTCCTCGGGAAGCCGTTCGGGAAGCGCTGCTCAATGCAGTTGCCCATAAAGATTATTCAGGTGGTGTTCCCATTCAAATCAGTGTTTACAAAGACAAATTTATGATTTGGAACGAAGGGCAATTACCCGAGAATTGGACTATTGAAACGCTTTTGGACAAACATTCGTCCAAACCATACAACCCTGACATTGCAACCACACTGTTTAGAAGTGGCTATATTGAATCTTGGGGACGCGGAATTTCAAAAATGACCGAACAATGTCTTAAAATGGATTTGCCTGAACCTTCTTTTTATTACAAAAGTTCAGGGTTTTGGGTGGAATTCAGGAAAGACATTTACAACCAACAATATTTAGAGAAATTAGGTTTGAATGCAAGGCAAGTTAAAGCTGTTTTGTTTGTAAAAGAAAATGAAAATATTAATAATACGGCCTATCAACAAATAAATGATATAGGGAAGACCACCGCCACAGAAGACCTTCAAATGCTCGTGGAAAAAGGTATATTTAAACAAACAGGGAGTGTAGGAAGGGGAACAAAATACGAGCTTGTGTAATTGGCCGATAATTGGCCGAATTGGCCGAAAGCAAAAAAATATAACCTATTAAAATCAAGCGGACAGAAGGGCATGGGAGCGTTTTACACCTTGAACGGAATTGCACAATAATTGCACAAAATGCCAACGCTAAAACTATACACATTGCCAAGTCGCACCTTAAACCGTTCAAGCTAAAAACTTGGCAAAGAGTATGGCTTTCCCCAACGCTGACTGACAAACAAAACGAAAGAAAGCCAGCAGAGAACAATGTTTATAAGCAATTGCGGCTGAATTGCAAACTTGAAAGTATTTACTTTAAGCTATCTTTGAACTTAACCAAACAATTAGTGCGTGAAAACTGCCACTGCTTATACATTTTAGCCGATATTTGATTTTAAAATTTAAAAAACCTTTTGTTGGGTTAGATTTTTCAAAACAAACGATTTGCTATAAACGGAACGCTCCTAAGGAGCTAAAAACGGTTTGACACAATCGAGTTATTGTTGTTCACTGGTTCAATCCCAATTTATTTGAGTGGCTTATTTAAAATGTGCTGTTTAAATTGGCGTTAAATATCTTATTTAAAAGTATAGGCCTTTGTAGATTCACGTTCGACTAAAGTGGTAACAATCAAATTTTTTTGGAAACTAATGTTTGCTTTGTTCTTTAATTTGTCTAATAACAAATGAGCAGAATTCCTTCCAATTCGCTCGCCATGTTGGTTGAGTGTTGTTAAGCTTGGTGTCAAATTTTCGGCAATTTTTTCACTGGCATAACCAATAATTGCCAGTTGATGGTCTAAGTTATAATTGTTAAATTTTGAGGCTTTATAAGTCGCCAAAACCGCATCCTCATCAAGTGCTAATATTGCATCAATTTTTTTATGTTTAAGCAGATGCATAATTTTAACATCAATATTATGGGCATTTGCCACAATAATTAAATCGTTATCTACTTTTCCAAACGCCTCAGTAAGCGCTTTTTTATAACCATCTTTGCGAAGTTTACCAACGCTTAAGTAATCAATTGCTGAAACCAGAGCAATGGTTTTACATTTTAAGTTTACAAAATGTAAAGTTGCTTGGTAGGCTGCCTTAAAATCATCAACAATTACTTGGTCGCAAATCAAATCTTTGGTAACGCGATCAAACATTACAATGGGTTTATTTTGTTGAATGGTTTCAATAAAATGGTTAAATTTTTGATTAATTTGCGTTTCTTCGGCTATGGCTAAAATAAATCCATCAACGACGCCACTCGACAGTAATTCAATGCTTTTAACTTCCTTTTTATAAGATTCATTGGATATGGTGGTAATAATGTTATAATCGGCTTCGGTAGCCACAAATTCTATTCCCTTTAAAACCTTTGCGAAAAAGTT
>Ga0210017_1000906_pt1 | contig 25756 bp, 21 predicted proteins | sample CryGeyCG2014_020_FD_183966 | JGI IMG/M metagenome (GOLD analysis project Ga0210017, IMG submission 183966) | Groundwater microbial communities from aquifer - Crystal Geyser CG08_land_8/20/14_0.20 (SPAdes) (version 2) | ecosystem: Environmental > Aquatic > Deep subsurface > Groundwater | place... | reverse complement strand
ATCTCAAAAAGCTTCTTCACTTTTAGTGCTTTTGTCTCGTCAATATCCACTCCTCTTGTTTTTGCGTTATTGATATAGCCCACCGGAGCCCAGCCGGGCCAAACACCATTGCGTATTTTCTGCCGCAAACCTCTTTTTACATTCTCTCGCAAATTATCCACGAAGTATTTGCTCTGTCCAAAAGCAATGTTCAGCATAAACAATCCTTGTGGTGTAGGCTCAAACCAAAAAGTGGGAAATTTGAGGGACTTAATCAAGCCACGATCAACGAAATGAATTATTTTACCACCATCAACGGAATTTCTTGCTAATCTGTCTGGGTGCCACGATATAATTCCGTCTGCCTTTCCTTTTTCAATCAATGACAACATTTCTGCGAATTTCATTCGCCCAGGTTCTTTGGCAGTTTTTGCCTCGCAAAACGAGGCGACAATTTCAAGTTTTTCTTTGGCGGCAAATTCTTTGAGTTCAACAAGTTGAGCTTCAATCGAAAGCACTTGTCGGTCATCCTCTTCGGTAGATTTTCTTGCGTAGATAAAGTATTTCATATTGTTTTGATTAAAAATTTTTCTTTTCCCCGAACGAAATCGCCAACTGATTTTTTCGCCCAAAATCCCTTACGATTTGGTCGCCGAGCGAAGCGAGGCGAACCGAAACCGCTTGCAAATTCCTTACTGGTGCAGTATTCTTGAATTAGTCCGAACGCATTTCGCCGCCTGCGGCGGCGAGGAAAACCCCCCGCGAAATTCTGAAAATGCGGCGGAGCCGCACCGCTAAAAACGGCCAAAGAACCTGTTAAAAACATCGGCTCGAACCATATTTTGGGAAAAGAAAAATTTTTAATCATTGAATTATGTTTAAGGATTATTGGAAAATGTCGAATAAGGAACTTGAAACACTGGCAAGAAAATATAACTTACAACATTTCTTGGAGCCAACAATCAGTAGAGATCCAAATAATCCAGAATTTGCAATTAACCGTAAATATGTCACTGAACAATTATTGCAACGAGATAACCGGAATATCGCCTTTTGGTCTGCCGTCGTCGCTGTTTTTGGTGCAATAATTTCGTTACTCGCAAATTTTTTATAAATAAAACCTATGAGGTTGGATAAATATAAAAATATAAGATGGGTTGTGCTCTCTTTTTTGGCTGTTGCTATTTTTCTTCTGTTTACTGATGTAGATAAAAATTGGGCAGTTATTTTAATTGTTATAGCGTTTTTGATTGGTGCTAACGCAATAGACAAAAAACAAAAAGAGTATCTCAACGAAAGGATTGATGAATTAAAAAGACGGATTGAGAAAATAGAATCTAATGAATCCAAAAATTTAAAGTAAAATTTATGAGCATAACCACCAAGCATATAATTTATGAAATCTCGACTTTTTTTGTTACTGGTCTGATTGGCTTTTTCGTTTCTTCTTGGGCAGGGTTCGTCGACTCGCAAAGTTTTATAATTGCTTTGATTATCGGTTATATTTTTTACAGCTTTATGGTTTTGAGGAGAGGTATTACCCGTGCAAACAAATTCCTCTCTTACAAAACAGAAATTCTTATACTGCCAAAGTGGGGAAATTTGATTGAATTTGGAAATAAGCATTTTGAAGTAAAAAATGTTTTTCATAAAATACGCGACAAAGTAGAAAAAGAATTGGGGGTTAAATTCGGCGAAGGTGGTTTTGGTACGCCAGAATTTAAATGGGCTACTGAGGTTAAGCAGGGGGCAGAAAAAATTCCCGACGCTTTTATCGTTAAAGGTGCGGCGCGATTTATCACACAAAGCGGTCTTATATGGTCAGATTTGCAAAAAACATTTTTTACTGACCTTGGTTTCCAAGAAAAAGTTTTTGGCGGGTACGGCGGGCCCGAACCATATTTGTGGATGGAAGTAACGAAGCCAAGTTTTAATCCGGAAACAAAGAAATTCGAAAGAGGCGGCGTATTGCGCTTTTCTTGGAACCAAGAGAAAGAAATTTGTACATTCCCTTTGGGTTCAATCCGGGCTTTTGACGCAATATCTGGGAAAGAGGTGGCACATCCAAATTTTTTAGAGGACATAGCAAAAAGCGGATTTAAATTTTCTACTGACCTTAGATATGATGTGTATGAAAATGAGTTCTTTATCATAAAATTTAAGGAAATTGGAACGAGTTAATAATTTTTGCCGCCAAAGAAAAACTTGAAATTGTCAGCGGTGCGGCTCCGCCGCATTTTCAGAATTTCGCGGGGGGTTTTCCTCGCCGCCGCAGGCGGCGAAATGCGTTCGGACTAATTCAAGAATACTGCACCAATCTTATAAATTTCAAGTTCGGCAAGGCAGGCGGGCGCGTACGCTTCAGGAGCCAGTGAGAGCAATCTCTTGGAGGTTCAACTCCTCTCCGCGGCACCACTCGACTCCTCGCTGTTGCTCGTCGCTCGTGGTCTTCGACCAATTATTTCCAAAAGCTTACGCTTGTAAATCCAAGAAGAGTCGAGTGCCCCGAGCGAATCCCATGGCAGTGGGATAAGCCGAGGGGCAGAGTTTAAAATCAAATAATTAAATAATATAATAACTAACAAACTAAAAAAATGATTAGTGCAAGAAAAACTAAAGAATCACATTCTTCCCGGTCGGGTAGCCGCATTCGCGTCTACCGCTCAGACAGTTCCCCGGTTAAGATGACAGATTCTAGAAAAGAAGATCTCGGACGCAAAGGAGGCCAGAAGCTCAAAATAATAGTTTTGGGTGGACTGGAAGAAGTAGGAAGGAATATGACTGTTTTGGAATATGGCCGTGACATTCTGATAATTGACGTGGGTTTGCAGTTTCCGGAAGAGGATATGCCCGGAATCGATTATATTATTCCCAACATCTCTTATTTAAGGGGAAGAGAAAGAAATATAAAAGGAGTGATTATTACTCATGGGCATTATGACCATATCGGAGCGATCCCCCACTTAATTCCTAAGCTGGGTAACCCCCCGATTTATGCTACTCCTTTAACTTTGGGGATTATTAGCAAGAGACAAGAAGAGTATAAAAACCATCGAAGAATGAATCTTAATCCAATAGATACTAATTCAAAACTTACCCTTGGCAAATTTAAGATTGAGTTCTTTGGCGTTAGTCATAATATTCCAGGATCTTTGGGAATTATTATTCTTACTCCTATCGGAATAGTAGTTCATACTGGGGATTTTAAATTAGATCTTCAGCCCTCTGGCGATGCCGAGCCGGAAATTGCTAAGATTGCAAAATTAAGCGAAGAAAACGTTTTAGCTTTAATGTCTGATAGCACTAATGCTACTCAACCCGGTCATCAATTTAGCGAAAAAGAAATCGAGGGTAATTTGGAGGATATTATTAGAAAGTCAACGGGCCGAATAATCATTGGTACTTTTTCTTCTTTATTAGGCCGTCTGCAACAAATTATTAAACTGGCTGAAAAGTACAATCGGAAAGTAATCGTTGATGGTTATAGTATGAAAACAAACATTGAAATTGCTCAAAAACTGGGCTACCTAAAGGTTAGTAAGGGCACCCTAATCCCATTAAGTGAGATTAGCAATTATCCTAGCCGGAGAATCATTGTTTTATGTACCGGCGCTCAAGGAGAAGGTCGAGCCGTATTGATGCGCATTGCTAACCGGGAACATAAATCAATTCGGATTGAGCCTGGTGATACCGTGGTATTTTCCTCTTCCGTAGTTCCTGGAAATGAACGGGCAGTTCAAAGATTGGTCGACAACCTTTATCGCGAAGGAGCAGAAGTAATCAATTATCGCATGATGGATATTCATGCCGGCGGCCATGCTAAGCAGGAGGATTTGAAGTTGATGATTAAATTGATCAATCCAAAATATTTTATTCCCATTGAAGGCAATCATTCTTTTCTGAAAATTCATGCCAAGGTGGCAGAGTCAATCGGATTCAATCCTAAAAATATTTTCGTGGCTGATAATGGTCAAGTGATGGAGTTTACTAAAACCACCGGCAGGATTACTAATAAGAGAGTTCCTTCTGATTATGTAATGGTGGATGGTTTGGGGGTGGGTGATGTATCTAACGTAGTCTTAAGAGATCGCCAAATGATGTCGGCCGACGGAATGTTGGTGGTAATAGCGACTATTGATAGTAAGACAGGCAATATTATTGGTAGCCCCGATATCATTTCCCGAGGCTTTGTTTATATGAAAAACAGCAAAAGATTAATTGCCGAAACAAGAGAAAAGGTTAAAAAAATCTTAAAAGATAATAATCCCAGCGTTTCGGCTAATGATACTTATATCAAAAATAAAATTAGAGATGACATTGGACAGTTCCTTTTTAGCAAGACTCAAAGAAGACCAATGATCTTGCCGGTGGTAATTGAGGTTTGATTTGGCTCGTCGCATGTGGCGAATGGTACGTGATAAGAGTAAAAGTAATAAAGGAAAATGGTCACTGAAGGCGAAAATGGCCATTTTCGCCTTCAGTGATGTCGGATAATTATTGACAAAAACTTATTTTAGGTGTATATTATACCTATAATTGGTCAAAATTAGCCAATGTTTAAGGAGGAAAGACGAAAAATAAAAAATTGGTTCAGAATTCTATTAATTTAAGCAATATAGCCACTTGTTAGTGGCATTTTTATTAACTAAAAAACTATAATTAAAAATTAATGGATAAAACAATGTCAAAAAAAGCTTTCAAAATCGCTATTTTTAGCACTATCGGCATTTTAGCCGCGATTATCTTAATAACAGGAACTAAAATGGTATTGGCTGAAGAAGGGCAAGAGCCTCCTACTGATACCAGAATAACTGCTTTTACCGTTACGCCGGCTAGTACCGTAAAAGGAGCAACCACCACTTATAATGTCAGTTTTACCCTAAATACTGCTATTAATAAAGTTAATATGGGCCCTGGCATGAGTGGTGTTCCTATGATGGTGAATTTTCGCATGAACTCTGGGAACTGTCCTCCGGAAACTGATTGGATGTATTGTCAGCCGGATTTAAGCAATGCTTCTATCTCTGGAATTTCTTTACTTGAATCACCTCGGAAAAGCAGTGATCACATTGAATTTGCTTCCAGCAATGCGCTTGGTGTCGGCACAACTACCTTTTCGATAACGGGCGTTAAAAATCCTTCTCAAGGCGGGGGAAATTACGTCGGCGTTATGGAAATAATGGCTCCTCAATTACCGCCAGGCGAGATGTGGCCTCAAAAAGACTCAACTCCTTTTCAACTGGGCAACATTGCCTTTACCGGTAAAGTGCTCACTCCGGAAGGTGAAGCGTTAAACGGCACGGGAGTAAATTTAAGGAGCGAAGACTTTTCTTACAATAACGGAACCGGCACTGATCAGAGTGGAAATTTTGTTTTTCTAGCTGATGATTTAACTGCTGGCACCACTTATTTTCTTGAAGTCTGGGTTCCGGGCGGAACACAGGGATATATTTCACCGGACGCCATTCAGGTTACTTATAACGGAACAGCCACTAATTTAGGGACAATCACTTTGGCCCGAGCAACCAAAACAATCAAAGGAAAAGTAACTTATAATAGTGGAGGAAAAGTAATCACCGCTCAAGTGAATGCTTGGAAACAGGGCGGTTCGGGAGTAAACGCCGATGTAAATAGCAATGGTGAATACGAATTGAGCGTTGGCGGCGGCACCTGGGAGTTAAACGTAAACCCCCAATGGGATCAGGAGAACAACCAGCAAATGGATGTGGATTGGAATTACAATCAACCATCTAAACAGGTAACGTTTACCAATAACAATACCGAAGAGGAAAAAACGGTCAACTTTACCGTAGAAAAAACTAATGCCATTATCAAAGGTTGTGTCAAATTACCCAATGGCAATAAATTGCAAGGCGGTTACGTTGATATTCGGTCTGGAGAAGGAATGGGTAATGGAACGGGGATTGATTGGAACACCGGCTGCTTTACCGCTCACGTTAAAGACGGCAGTTACAAATTAAGCGTTAATCCTGACAATCAGAATCCCGATATGGCAAAATATTATCTTCCCGAAATGAAAGTGGAAGTGAAACCCAACCAGACTCTTAATTTAGGAACTCTAACCATGTCCCAAAAGACTTCCAAAATTACCGGAAAGGTAATGTTGGAAGACAACACGGGCGTAGAGGGAGTTCGCATCAACTGCTGGCAGCATGATAATTCCGGCTGGGGTGAAACACAAAGTGGGAGCAAGGGCAGTTATGCTCTTTGGCTTAGCCCAGGCCAGTGGGAATGCAATGTCCAGACTGGCGGCGATTCTACCTATATTCCGGTAAAAGCAGGCGGCCCGCCGGAAATCTATACGCTTAAGGCTAATCAGACTATTTCTGGAGTAAATCATACTGTTAAAGAAGCAGATGCCAGCTTGGTAGTAAAAACAGTTGATCAAGACGGCAAGGCCTTAACGGAAAATATGTGGGGCTGGGCTTATGCTCATATCAAAGGTGAAGGATGGGGCCCGGGTACAGAATTCGGTAGCGGCATTGATCGGGGCGTGGCTACAGTTCGTTTACTGGGCGGTCATACCTATTTAGTCGGAGTGAATACACCCCCGGAACAATCCAATTATTTATTAGATAAAGAAGTAGAAATAACAATACCTAAAGATGGCTCAAAAGAGGTTACCATAACTATGGTAGAGCCAGATGCGGAAATTACGGGATGGTTAAAGGATCAGGATGGCAAGGTGGTTACTAATTATGAGGTTGAAATCAATGCCAATACTGCTGAAAAAATGGGTCCTGGTGGCGGACCAGGAGCATTTACCAGACTTAATGCCGATGGCAGCTATACCTTAAAAGTAAAAGGCGGACAGAAATATGTTCTGGGGTACTGGTTCCGGGAAAGTCCGGATTTCGTTTCTACTCATCCTGACTTTGCTCCTTTCCTAGTTCCCAAAGACGGCAAAGTGACTAAAATTATCACTGCTTTCCGAGCCAATACCCATGTGGATGCTACTTTACTTGATCCCGATGGGAAACCAGTAGAATTTGGCTATGTCTGGTGCTCTAACTTTATGTTCCTCGAGAATAAAGTTAAAGGTGATTTTGAGGGCGGAAAAGTGATTGATGCCGGCAACGAAGTACGAAAAGGCAAAGCTACTATCCCCCTGATATCAGGTGAATATGAATGTGGTGCCGGGCAAGGAGGGGGCGATAATCAATTTATGCCGCCCGAGTCGATTCAGATAGAAGTTACTAAATCTTCTCCGGCCAGCATTACTCTGCAGTTCCGAGAAGCGGATGCCTACTTGAAAGGAAGCGTTACTAGAGATGGAGGCGGAAGTATTCCTTTTGGCTGGTGTCATGCCTGGCAGCAAGAAGGTGGATTTTCCGGCGGTGATATCATGGATGGAGAATATTCTATTCCTTTAACGATCGGTACGTGGTTTGTCGGTTGTGATTCTCCCACTGATAATGGCTTCTATCGATCAGAAGAAAACATGGTTGTTATTAACAGTAAGGGTGATAAATCTCAAGACATGGAATTAACTAAAGCTAAGTTCGATATCCCGGAAGGAATTACCACAGTCTTTGATGCCACAGTCCAAAAAACGATTAACCTGCCTGATGGAACGTCAGTAACTATTCCCGCTAATGCCTTGGCATCAGAAGGAAACGTCACTCTGATGGCTACTCCATCGGTAAATGTTTTCCAGACGGCTGACACTAAGGTTCCTTTTTACGCTTGGGATTTTGAAGTCATGGATTCCAATCAGACGGTAATCTCGGAATTCAACAGTAATGTCACTATCTCTATTCCCTATGATGAGGAATTACTCACTGAGTTAGGAATTGATGAAGATAACTTGGTGGCTAAGTATTATGACGATACCGCCGGGGCCTGGAAGTTGCCCAACGGTGTGACTCAAGATACCGAGGGAAATGTAATCAGTTTCTCGGTTTCTCACTTCACCAACTTTGCGGTTACTACCGGTTCTAACACAGGTGCGGCTAAAGCGGCTTTAGCCGGCGGTCCTTATAACATCGTAGCCACTCCAATGAATGCGGGCGGTCCCCAGGTAGCAGTATTTGATAAAGATGGTAATATGCTGGCCACTTGGTTCGCTTATTCTTCCGCTTTAAGAATGGGCCTTACTACTAAAGTAGCTGATCTGGACGGCAACGGCGAAGTGGAAGTAATCACCATTCCAGGCGAAGGATTCGATGCGCAGCTGAGAATATTCGACAAGAACGGTAATATCTTAACCCAGTTTATGGCTTATGAAGCCGGCTTTAGAAAAGGAGTGAATATTGCTACTTACGATCTGGACGGTGATGGAGTGATGGAAATCATCACTGTTCCGGCCCAAGGAGCGGCAGCGGACGTCAAAGTATTCTCCAAAGACGGCAATCTTTTGGCGCGCTTCAACGCCTATGATTCTGGATACAATCTAGGAGCAGGCGTTAAGGCCGCAGACCTAGACGGTAATGGTACCGGAGAAATAGTGGTTTATCCTCAGGCCGGATCTGGACAAGTAAGAGTATTCGATAAAGATGGCAACATGCTTACTCAATTCAGTACCTATGGCGATAGTTACAACAAGGGAATTTATCTGACCTTATCTGACCTTGACGGAAATGGAACTGTGGAGGTAATCACCTCTCCTAAAAACAGCATTGCTCATATAAAAGTCTTTAACAAAGACGGAGGCCTGTTAACTCAATTTATGGGCTATGCTACGACCTTTACCGGGGGTGCCCGAACTTACGTTGGAGATGTCGATGGCAATGGAGTTAAAGAAATTGTAATACTGCCCGATACCGATGGCTCGGCCCAAGCTAGGATATTCGACAAAGACGGCAACCTGCTTTCTCAGTTCTTCGCTTATCCCACTAATATTAGGGGTTCCTTTTCAGCGGTAGTCGGTGATTTGGACGGTGACGGTACAGCTGAAATTAGCTTTGGACCAGAAGCGGGCCTAGGACCACAGGTAAGAACATTCGATAAAGATGGTAACATATTGTCCCAGTTCTTTACTCTTCATTTTGGCTACCGAGGCGGTATCAATGTTTCACTGATCAATCAATAATTTGATCCCTCGTCAGTCCCGTCAGACGGGATCAGACGAGGAAAACAGAAAAGAAAAATCCCGCTTTGTCTAAGCAGGGTTTTTTCTAAGTAGGCGAATTTGCGCAAATTCGCCTACCATTCTATCATGAAACATGATAATATAATTTCATGAAACCCAAAAAAATCATCTTTAGCGGTATTAAGCCTTCAGGAGCAATTCATTTAGGTAACTATTTTGGGGCGATCCGCCAATGGATAGAATTGCAAAAGGAATACCAAGGTATTTTTTGCATTGTTGATTATCATGCGATTACCGTTGATTATAATCCTAAGGAAATGCAAAAACACATTTTGGGAGCAGCGGCCGATTACATTGCCGCGGGCATTGATCCTAAGAAAAGCATTATTTTTATCCAGTCTCATATTCCCGAACATACTGAGCTGACCTGGATATTAAATACCATCATTCCAGTTGGAGAGCTTCAAAGAATGACTCAGTATAAGGAAAAAGCGCAAAAACAACAGAGCGTCAACGCCGGATTATTAAATTATCCGGTGCTGATGGCTTCTGACATCTTGCTTTATAAAGCAATTGGTGTCCCGGTGGGGGACGATCAGGTTCAGCATGTGGAACTAACTAGAACAATTGCCCGCATTTTCAATCGGAAATTTGGGTTTGTTTTTCTGGAGCCAAAAGTGATTTTGTCCAGAGGATCCCGAGTAATGTCTTTAGCTGATCCCAATAAAAAAATGAGCAAGGAATTAGGAGAAAAGCACTATGTTGCTTTATCCGATTCACCCGCAATGATTAAAGAAAAAATAGCCAAAGCGGTGACTGATCTTGGTCCCCAGCCAACTGGCGGTAAAAAAAGCCTGGGTGTCGCTAATCTTTTTGAGCTATTAGAGTTGGTGGGTGATTCCCAAAACGTTCAAAAATTTGAACAGGAATATAAACAGGGCAAATTGCATTATAAGGAGTTAAAAGAGGTTCTGGCGGATGATCTTATTAAATATTTTACTGAATTCAGAAAAAAACGGGAAGGGTTATTAAAAGATTCTAAAAGAATAAAGAAAATACTGGATGAAGGCGCAAAAGAGGCGAGAAAGATAGCTAAGGAAACCCTAAGAGAGGTTAAGGAAAGAATGGGATTAATTTAAATGTAGAAGGCGCGATTTCCTGCCCGCCATCATCCCGCTAAAGCGGGATTTAGGCGATAGCAGGCGGGACGAATCGCGCCTTCTATCTAGTTTACTCCACTTCTACCAGCTGGAGTTTTATTTTTTCCCCTAGCCAGCGAAGGGCAATATCTTGAAATTTAGGGGTCAAATCGCTCAAGTAAAATTGGTGCATTTGGTTTTTAGGCAGTGTTTTTTCAAGCTCCGGATGAGCGATCAAAAATTCTTTTACCGCTAAAACTGTTTCTTGGGCCGGATCCACCAGTTTAATTCGCCGGCCGATTTTAACTTGAATAATTTCTTTAAGCAGGGGATAGTGCGTACATCCTAAAATTAGAGAATCAATACTGCTTATTTTTAGGGATTGAAGGTATTTTTTGGCAATTGTTTTGGTTTCTGGTTTCTTAATCCAGTTTTCTTCTACTAAAGGAACAAACAAGGGGCAAGGTTTGGAAATAATTGTAAATTTGTTACCGTTTTGCTTGATTAATTTTTCATAGATTCCACTTTTCACAGTAGCCGTAGTTCCAATCACCCCGATGCGGTGATTTTTAGAAACGGCAATTGCTTTTTTTACGGCCGGAGTAATTACTTCGAAAATCGGTACCTGGAATTTTCTTTTTAATTCCTCGGCTGCAACTGCGGAGGCGGTATTGCAGGCCACTACAATAATCTGCGCTCCTTTTTTCAATAAAAATTCGGTATCCTGAATGGCGTATTTTAAAATAGTCCTTTCACTTTTAGTACCGTAAGGGGCGCGGGCCGTATCGCCGAAATACAAAACCTGGTATTCCGGTAGTAAACGGAACAGCTCCTTTACTACAGTTAGTCCTCCTATTCCTGAATCAAATACTCCGATCATATTAATTTATAATGAAAAATGTATAATGTATAATTTTTAATTTTCAATTAGGCATTGGCCGGTCATTTCCGAAGGAATTTCCAGATTCATAATTCTCAACAGAGTGGGGGCGACATCCTTTATTGCCCCACGCGCTCTTAATTTTTTATATTGAGAGTCTTCAGCAACCAAAATACAGGGGACATTAGAATCGGTGTGGTAACAGTGAGGTTTATCCAGTTTGATATCGTGAACAATTTCTGCGTTTCCGTGATCAGCAATTACCAGGGCAATGCCGTTTTTTTCTCGCACTTTTTGGATAATTTCTCCCAGACCTTGGTCTACGGCAACGATTCCTTTGATAACAGCCTCTTTATTGGTAGTGTGTCCTAAAATATCAGGATTGGCGAAGTTTATTATTATAACATCATAAATTTCTTCATCAAGTTTTTGGCAGACGGTTTCAGCAATTTCTCGAGCTTTCATCTCTGGCTTTAAATCATAGGTGGGTATCTTATCTGATGGTATTAAGATTCGATCCTCGCCCTCAAAAGGCTCTTCGTGCATTCCATTGAATATTTTGGTAAGATAGGCCCATTTTTCCGTTTCGGTTACTCTTAGCTGTTTTAGGCCGGCCTGGCTGATTATTTCTCCCAGACTGTTTTTTACCCTTGTTCTTTTGAGGGCAAAGGGGGTGGGCATATTCTCGTAATAATCAGTTAAAGCCACATAAGCCAGATCTAGCTTTTTTGTTCTTAGAAAAGCGTTAAAGTCTGTCTCGACAAACGCCTGCGTTATTTCAATTGCCCGGTCAATCCTAAAATTGAAATTAAATACAGCATCTCCGTCTTTGATTATCGCCACCGGTTTTCCATTTTTCTCAATAATTGTTGGTTTAATAAATTCGTCCGTTTCCCCGCGCTGGTAAGCTCGGTCAATTGCTTCTTCGATGGATGGAAAGTGGTAGAATCCGTTGCCTTCGGTAAGTGTTTCGTATGCTTTTTGAATCCTTTCCCAGCGATGATCTCGATCCATTGCCCACCAGCGTCCCATAATCGAGGCAATTTCCCCGACGCCGAATTTATTCATTGCTCCTTTTAGTCTTTCTAAATACACCTCTACTTCCTCAGGAGCGGTATCTCGGCCGTCCGAAAAAATGTGAATATATACTTTTTTTAGTTTAGAGCGAGCAGCCAATTCTAACAAAGCATGGCAGGTAATATCATAACTATGTACTCCTTCATTAGAAAGCATGCCGATTAAATGAAGTGCTCCGCCGCTTTTCTTTATTTTTTTAATTGCCTCAAGATATGCTTGATTCTTCAAAAAGTCTCCTTTTAGAACAGCTTGTTTTACCTGATGTTGGGGCAGTAAAACATTCCGCCCGGCTCCGATAATGAAATGGCCGATTTCGGAAGCTCCCTGATGCCCGGGCTCTAGACCAATGCCTTCACCTCCCGCTTTTAAAGCGGTGTGGGGATATTCTTGAGATAGATAATCCATAGTGGGGGTAGGTGCTAAAAAGATAGGATTATGCTCATCCTTTTTTCCGATTCCCCAGCCATCAAGGATAATTAACAATACCGGATTTTTTAATTTCATTAAAATTTTTTGATTAAAGCGGGTGTTATTTTTCCGATATGCGGAACAATAATATTTGCTTTTCTTAGTTTTGATTTTGGAAAGCTGGTGGTGACAGCAATAGATTTCATTTTTGCTCGGCGAAGTGATTCTATACCGATAATGGTATCGTCTACTCCCGCGCATTCTCCAGGCTGAATTTTAATTTTTTGAGCGGCCTTTAAATAAATTTCAGGATTAGGTTTTACTTTTTTTACTTCGTTCCCTCCAGTAATGGAGTCAAAATATTGGAGGATTTTTCGGTCATCTAAGATGGTATGGACAATTTTTCGGCTGACCGTAGTGGCCAGCGCTAGAAGATAGCCATGGCTTTTTAGATTAGCCAATACTTTTTTTGTTCCCGGAAAAAAAGAAGCTGTTTTTAACCAGTAATCCACCAACCTTTCTTTTTTTATTGTTACCGCGACCGGGTCGGCTTTAACCTTATGTCTTTTTAAAACAATCTCAATGGTTTCAAAAGTAGGAACGCCGTTTAGCTTATTAAAATCCTTCCGGGTATAACCAAATCCGAAATCCCTAAAAACCTGATCATATGCTTTTACATGCAAGGGAATGCTATTAATAATCACTCCATCAAGGTCAAAAATTACCGCCTTAATCATTTTTGTTTCCCCTTCTTTTTATTTTAGTTAGTTGATAACATTGGATTAATTATTGCAGTAATCATTCCTAAGGTCAATATTGTAATTGACTAAAGCAGAAATTTTTGCTAAATTACCATCGGATTAACAATAAGATTTATTTAATTGGATAATTTTTTATTATGAAAATAAATCCTTATGTCTTCAGGAACTATGACATTAGGGGAATAGTGGGGGAAGATTTAGATGCCGAAAAAGTAGAAGCAATCGGAAAGGCTTTTGGTACTTTTTTGCAAAGAAGAAAGATCCGCCACGCCGTGGTGGGGCACGATTGCCGATTAAGCGGCGAAGAATTCCAAAAAGCAATAATTAAAGGCCTTACGGAAACCGGAATTAATGTCATTGATTTAGGGATGATTATGACTCAAATGATGTATTACGGCCAGTACCGTTTTCAAACCAACGGCGGAGTAATGATTACTGCTTCGCATAATCCCAGTAATTTTAACGGATTCAAACTAGGGGTAGGATATTCCCGAACCACGGAAGTAGAAGAGGTTCAAGAAATCAAAAAATATGTGGATGAGGATAATTACTGCCAGTCAGAAGAAATCGGCAAAGTGGAAAAAGCCAAGGAAAAAGCGTTTACTGAAGATTATTACCACGACGTTTTAAAGAGAGTGAAACTAAAAAGGAAGTTTAAGGTGGTGGTTGATTCCGGATGCGGGACTACGGGTAAATATGTTCCGGAACTGTTCAAGCGGGCGGGCTGCGAAATAATCGGAAAAAATCTAGAAGTGGATGGCAGTTTTCCCGTAGGAACGCCTGATCCCACTGACAAGCATGTTATGGAACGAGTGGGCAAAATTGTGCTGGCGGAAAAGGCTGATTTTGGAATCGCCTTTGACGGCGATGGCGACCGGATCGGAATCGTGGATGAAAAAGGTCGCATTTTATGGAACGATGTCTTTGTGGCGATTTTTGCCAAAGAAATTTTAAGCCGCTTTCCTAATTCCAAAATTGTTTATAACACCCTTTGTTCTCAAGTAGTTAGAGAAGTAGTCAAACAGGAAGGGGGGATACCGGTAATTTGGAAAACAGGCCATTCTTTTATTAAAGCCAAAATAGCGGAGGTGAACGCCGCTTTTGGGGGAGAGTTATCCGGCCACTTCTTTTTTGCGGACAATGCTTACGGCCACGATGATGGCTGTTATGCCGCTTTAAGAGTTTTGGAATATCTTTCCGATTCCGGACTGAGCCTTAGCCAACTTTATAAATCTTTTCCCCAGTTTATTTCCTCTCCCGAAATTAAAATCGGGTGTCCGGACGAACGCAAAAAAGAGGTTATTAAAGAAATTGCGAAGAGATTTATGGATGATTTTCCTGGTGAGGAAGTAACAGATGAAAGCGTTATCCCCGGTGACGACGGAACCAGAATCGACTTTAAAGACGGAATGATGGTTTTTCGCTATTCCCAGAACGGTCCTTACATTACAGTCAAATTCGAAGCCAAAGATCAGAAGACCTACGACGAGAGAAAAAAATATGTCCGGGAAATGTTAAAAAGCTATCCGGAAATGATTTGGGAAGACCAGTTGTGTGTTAATTTAGATTCTTTGAAGTAAATTTTATAATAATTCAACAGTAGGCGAACAAACGTTTGTTCGCCTACTGTTTTTAAATATTTATTATTTATTCTCCTTAAGATATTTTTTTGTGGATTCCAAAAGCGCGCCCAAGGCCCAGATAGTGCCAACAAAACTGACCAGCCATCCCAGATAAGGAATAATCGTTAATATTGTGTAGAGTACAATACCCAAAATCATCGCTCCCATTAAAGGAACGGGCTTATCTTTTTTATCTTTCTTGAAGTATTGCAGAATCCAGTAACCAATTAGCAATCCAATAAACACTTTGCCGAGATACAACGCGATGGTATAAAGGGCGATAATGATTAAGGCCAACGGTATGCCAATAATAGTAAGGGACAAGATTAAAGCAATAATGGGAATAATAATAAGATAAACAATACCCCAGCCCAGACTTTTAACCGAATTGTTTTTCATTTGCTCCATTACGGTGATACTCGCTTTCTTAAAGAAAGAGATAATCACTAGACCTACTACTAAAAGTCCGAACAATTTAATCAGTCTCAAAAACCAAATGGAGATTCCCAAAAAATCCAGAATACTTCGAGCAGGCGCTGTATTCATTAGATAAGCTTTTTGAATGACCTCACCTTTTATCTTAGAACCGTTGTTGATGATTGGCTCTTGCGCTCCTTTATAAGTCAAATTGCCGTTAATTTCCGCCGGCGGAGAAATAGTTATTATTCCATCTTCTTCAGAGCGGATATTAACGTTTCCGCCCACCTTGGCGGAAATTCTAGTTTGACCGGCTCCGCCGTCAACATGGCCGCCGACCAGGCCTTGAATTTCAGCTGTCCCAGAGCCAAAACCCAGACTCCAGCCGATGCTGGAATCCTCGCTGATACTAATAGTCCCGCCAAACAAAGAGGCATTCTTGCCGATCTTGGCATCTATTGTGATGGTGCCTCCGACCACGCGCACATTGCCGGCGATGTTTCCCTTTACCGTTACGGTACCGCCAGCGGCGAGCACGTCTCCTTGCACATCACTGTTGATATTGATCGTTCCTCCGACCACCATAATATCGCCATTGATTGTTCCGTTAACATCGATAGTTTCTCCAACCTGGACAAAATTATCATTAATCACTTCGTCCGATTCCACATAAACATTTTTTTGAAGATTGGCAGAAATATCGGCCGCCTTACTTATTTTGGCTAGCGTCATTCTGGGTAATCCAATCGCCAAACTAATACTAAAAAGGAATATACCGACCAAAAGAAATAATCCTAATTTTTTCATTGTTTAATTGGTTAATGATTTTTTAACTGGGATAATTGTATCACTTTTTTTGAGATTTTGAAAGTGGTTTCTTTTGGAAGTTAAAATGAGTTTGGATTACTAAAATTGATCAGTTGGAGACTAATGAATGAGATGATTAAAAAAAGCGAGTCTGGAACAAAATGCTCCAGACTCTAAGATCTCCTTTTCTATCGACCTTCTATCGATTTTTTCGGGTTAAACTGCTTATTCCCTTCTTCCAACGACCATTTCTCGCGGTCTAGCGGAAGAAGGGATTCGGGTACCCTGCACCATTTCGATCGGCGTCGATGACCATAGAACCGCACAAAGAGGTAGCATTTAGCGGTGGTCCGTGAAATAACGATTTCAACATGATACGCCTCAACATTAAGAGATTTAAGACGTGCACCTCCAATAAAGGGAGGACGAATTGAAGAAACTGGACACGGAGAAATAGGTTTTTATCACCTCCTTAACCTTTTTCTTTCTGCCCAGCGGAGATAAAAAAGTACTATTAATAATTAAATTATAGCAGAATAGTAGAGTTAGATCAAAAAAATATTTGGCAAAATTTTCACGTTTTTTTGATGAAAAAACCAAAATAATTGACTTTAATTTGGCTAAGTGATAATTTATTAATGTAAAAATGGGCGTCTTTAACAGGCGTTTTTTATGTTTATGGAATATGGTTTATAATCCACAAATTCATCATCGTCATTCCATTCGCTTACCAGAATATAATTACCGCCAGCCGGGATATTATTTTGTTACCATGAGTACGCAAAATAGGGAATGTTTGTTTGGAGAAATTAAAGAAGAAAAAATAATATTATCTGAAATTGGCAAAATAGTATACGATTTCTGGCCGAAAGTTAGAGAGCATTTTAATAATGTTGAGTTAGACGAATTTATAGTAATGCCAAATCATTTTCATGGTATAGTAGTGATTAAGGAAATTTTAAATTATCGGGGCGAGGACAATAGTCGTCGGGGCAATTTATATTGTGGGGGCGGGGTTACCCCGCCCCGACGACTATTGTCCTCGCCCCGGCTTGGTCAAATAATCGCTTATTTTAAATATCAAACGACAAAGCATATTAATAAATTGTTAAGAATGCCAGCTAAAAAAATCTGGCAGCGAAATTATTATGAGCACGTAATCAGAAACGACCAATCGTTATATAATATCCGCAATTACATAGTGAATAATCAGTTGAAATGGAATAAAGATGTTGAAAATTTAAAGAGTGAGGATAAAAATATAAAAGATTATTACGGTAAAATAATTGATTATGAATGATAAACAGCCCGTTCTTAGTGGTTTGAAAAAAGTTGTCATTTTTTATTATTTTTGCTAGGATGGTTTTAGTTAATCAAAACCTCATGATCTAACGAACCAACCTTTATTAAATATCCTTCGCTAAATATTCTGGCGTGGGATTTTATTATTTTATCTTTTATTGTTACTATAAAAGCAGGAAGGAGAAATTAATGAAAAACTACTTAAAACAAACTGATCCCGATATTGCCCAAGCGCTAGAGAATGAGTTGAACCGCCAGCGGAACGGCATTGAACTAATTGCTTCTGAGAATTTTGTATCTCCGGCCGTTTTAGAAGCAATGAGCGCAGTTTCAACTAACAAATACTCTGAAGGATATCCGGGAAAAAGATATTATGGCGGTAATCAGTTTATTGATGTCGCAGAAAACTTGGCCATTAAACGAGCAAAGAAACTTTTTGGGGCCGAACACGCCAACGTTCAGCCGCACGCTGGTTCGCAAGCCAATATGGAAGTTTATTTTGCCTTGCTAGAACTGGGCGATAAAATTCTATCAATGAATTTGGCCCACGGCGGGCATTTGACCCACGGAGCACCGGTCAGTTTTTCCGGCAAGTTTTATCACGTCGCATTTTATGGGGTAGAAAAAGAAACCGGCCGGATCAATTACGATGAAGTAAGAAGAATCGCCAAAAAAGAAAAACCAAAGCTGATTTTGGCTGGCGCCTCGGCTTATCCGCGCGAGATTGATTTCAGAATTTTTGGAGAGATTGCCAAGGAAATAGGCGCCTATCTTATGGCCGATATTGCCCATATTGCTGGACTGGTAACGGCTAAAATCCATCCGGATCCTATTCCTTATGCGGATGTGGTTACCACCACCACTCATAAAACTCTGCGTGGTCCCAGAGGAGCATTAATACTATGTAAAAAGAAATATGCTAAGAAAATAGATAAGGCAGTAATGCCGGGCATGCAGGGTGGTCCTTTAGAACACATCATTGCCGCAAAAGCAGTTGCTTTTAAAGAGGCGCTACAGCCGGAATTCAAAGAATACCAAAAACAGATAGTGAAAAATGCCCAAGCTTTGGCCGCTACCTTAATGTCCGAAGAGCTGAAGTTGGTGTCCGGCGGCACTGATAATCATTTAATGTTGGTGGACTTAACCAATACGGGCACTACTGGTAAACAGGTGGAGGATGCTCTTGGGGAAGTGGATATTTATGTTAATAAAAATATGATTCCTTTTGATGAAAGAAAGCCGGCCGATCCTTCTGGTATCCGCTTGGGAACGCCCGCTTTGACCACGCGCGGGTTTAAGGAAGAAGAGATGAAAAAAATCGGCCAGCTTATTGCCAGGGTAATCAAGAATATCGACAGTTCAAGCGTAAAGGAAGAAGTAAGAAAACAGATTAAGGAAATTGTTGAAAAGTATCCGTTGTATCCGGGGTTAAGTTATCTTAATTAGTAAGCACGAAGCACGAATATCGAAGCACTAAACAAATTCGAAGCACTAAATCCTAAATTCTAAATAAATCTCAAATTTTCAGCCAGAGGCTGATCTGCCTCAGGCACGACAAGGTATTAAATCACAAACAACAATTCAAAAGCAAGGTTTGGAATATTAGAATTTAGAATTTAAGATTTGTTTCGGATTTCGTGCTTAGAATTTCGAATTTAATAAAGTTATGACTAAAATTCTCAGCGGAAAAAAAATAGCGGAAGGAATCCTCCGGAATCTTTCCGAAAAAATTGCCCAAGCTTCCTTGAAACCCGGGCTGGCCGTTGTTTTGGTAGGGGATGATCCGGCTTCTCATCTTTATACCGAGCTGAAAGGCGAAGCTTGCGAACAGGTGGGGATCCACTACGAGCGGCATCTTTTTCCTCAAACGGCGAATCAAGAAGAGGTGATTGAAAAAATAAAAAAACTAAATAATCAAAAAGACATCCATGGAATTATTGTCCAGCTTCCTCTTCCGAAACAGCTTAGTGAATCGGAAATTATTTCGGCAATCGCGCCGGAAAAAGATGCGGATGGATTTCATCCCGAGAATATCCAGAAATTCCAGCAGGGCCAGCCGGTAGTGGTTTCTCCGCTGCTTCAGACGATTGAGACTTTTTTAAAACAGACTGGTGAGCCTTTAACTGGCAAAACAGGAGTAGTGTTCGGCAATAGCGACTTGTTTGTTCAGAACGTTGAGATAATTTTAAGAAGAATGGGAGTGAGAACAAAGCACTTTCATGCACTAAATTATGAAAGCATTGAGTTCTTAAAACAAGGAGATGTCGTAGTAATCGCTTTAGGCCGGGCAAAATGCCTGAAAGAGGAAATGGTTATGCCTGGAGTGATTATCATTGATGTAGGAATCACCAAAACCAACGGGCAGATCATCGGGGATGTTGATAGAAAATCAGTGGCCGGCAAAGCAGGCTACCTTACTCCGGTGCCCGGAGGGGTCGGCCCGATGACCGTGGCTTATCTTTTAGAAAATACCTATCAATTAGCAAAGAAAATCAATGAAAAGCAATGATTGCACTCAATTTCGATTCTGCCCCCAATGCGCTGGCCGGCTGACGGCGAAAAAAATAGACCATCTTCCCAGACAGGTATGTAAAGACTGCGGATTCATTTTTTACCAGAACTCCAAGCCAACTGCCTCCGCTATTATTACTGATTCAAAAGGTCAGCTTTTATTAGTGAGAAGAAAGATGAATCCTCGAAAAGGATACTGGGATCTGCCCGGCGGCTTTTTGGAAGAAGGGGAAAACCCGATTAATGGATTAAAAAGGGAAATGAAAGAGGAATTAGGTATTGATATTGAAATCAGTTCCCAAATTGGAATTTATATTGATGATTATTCCGGAAGTTATCAATCTAAAACTTTAAACATTGCTTATGAGGCGAAATCACCAAAAGGAAAAATTACTCCCATGGATGATGTTAACGAGGTTAGATGGTTTTTAAAAACAAAAATACCATGGAGAAAATTAGCTTTTCCGTGGCTGCGTGCAGTTTTAAAAGACTGGTTAAAAAAATAGCAAATATTCTCTCGTTCTCTTTTTTTTATTTTCTCTTAGTAAAATAATAGAAAAGAATAAGAAACAAAGCCGCGCCTAATCCAGTAATCAGCCACCAGCGGATTTGTCTGGATTGGACGTAAATTTGATCTTCTTTAAAGGTTGTCCAAAAAAGATTACCATTTTCAATTTTATCCGCATTGGTTTTTAAAATTTTTCCGGGAAGGGTAAAAGAGAAAGTTAAATTAGCCACGTCTTCATTAAATGCCGAAAGGGAACTGATGCTTAAGCTAAGTTCCCGGGTAACTACGATTCCCCAGTCCTTTTTCGTAAATCCCTGATAAGCCAAATAGGTTTTTTGGGATAAGTCCTCAATTTTTTGAATGGTCGGCTGGTCCACTTTTTCTTCCACTAGGATTTTTCCGTTTTGGTCAATCCGAACATCGGTGGTCAAATGAGAAGCGCAGCCACTAAGGAATAAAAGGGGTACTATTATTAATAAAATTTTTTTAATCATTTTATTGATTTAAAAGATTTTTCATCCAATCCTGCCAGTCGGAGTTTTCTTCCTCTTCATTTTCTTGATAGTAGCGCCAAAATTCTTGGGGGGTAACCATGCGAATTCCCTGGTGTTCCCCTAAAAAAAGCAAGTCCCGATCTTCTGTAACAATAAACTGCGCTCCGCCGTCTAAAGCCGCGGCAATTAGTTTATTATCCTCCCGATCCCATCGCACTACATTCTTGTGAGTATATCTTTTAGTAAAGTCCGCTTTCCGATAGTAATCCTCTAAAATTTTTTTATACGCCCGATCTTTTATTAACTGACTAGCTTTAAGTCGATTTTCTTTTTCTAACTGCCGGTTCACTATTGCCGTGACCTTTCCATCTAAAATAGCCTTAATTATCCGAAAAGAATAACTGGATTCATCCTGCACGCCGTTGATTAAGATGTTGGTGTCGAGCACTACTTTAAGCATAGCTTTATTCTAATTATCTTCTTAGAAGAAAGCAATGGTTTCTGGTATAATAGTAGTGAATTTTCAATTTAGCAATTTTCAATTTTCAAGTAAGGAGTTTTAAAGATTGAAAATTATTACATTGAAAATTCAATGTAAATTGAAAATTGATAATTGTAAATTAACCAAATATGTCTTTCTCCATCGGCATTGTCGGTTTACCAAATGTAGGTAAATCAACTCTGTTCCAAGCCTTAACCAGAAAACAGGTTAATACTTCTAATTATCCCTTTTGTACCATTGATCCTAATGTTGGGGTGGTAGCAGTTCCTGATGGACGACTGGATAAACTAACTGGAGTTTTAAAGCCTGAAAAAGTGCTTCCCACCACTATTGAATTTGTCGATATTGCCGGATTAGTCAAAAATGCCCACAAAGGGGAGGGACTGGGCAATCAATTCCTTTCTCATATCCGTGAAGCATCCGCTATTTGTCACGTGGTTAGAGTTTTTGAGGATGAAAATATTTCGCATGTGGCCGGAAAACTGGATCCGGAATCTGATACGGAGACGATTAACCTGGAACTGATTTTTGCTGACTTAGCTACTGTCGATCAAAGACTAGAAGAGGTGAGACCAAAGGCTAAAACTGGAATCAAAGAGGCAAAAGAGCAACTACCAGTTCTAGAAAAAATCAAGGAGACCCTGGAAGCAGGAAAGCTAGTTAATACCACGCCTTTTTCCCAAGAAGAAGAAATTTTGGTCAAAGAACTCAATCTACTTACCAGCAAGCCAATTTTTCTGGTTTATAATGTTTCAGAACAGGATATTCAAAAATATGATAATAAGCTGGCCATTTCCGCCAGGCTAGAAGCGGAGCTTTCCGAGCTTTCTAAAAAAGAAGCGCAGGAATATCTTGAAGAATTTGGCCTCAAAGAGCCAGGTCTTTCCCGCGTAATTAAAAAAGCCTACCAAGTTTTGGAGCTAATTACTTTTTTTACCACCCAAAATAACATTCTTCAAGCTTGGACCGTTCCTCAAAATACCAAAGCCCCTCAAGCCGCGGGGAGAATTCATACTGATTTTGAAAAATGTTTTATCAAAGCAGAGGTGATTAACTGGAAAGATTTAGTAGGATGCTTTTCAGAAATAAATGCCCGAGAGCAAGGAAAAGTAAGATTAGAAGGCAAAGACTACTTAGTGCAAGACGGAGACGTTATCCATTTCAAGACTGGTTAGCAAGTGTTATACTAGTAATAGAAGCACTTTTCTCTCTCAAAAAAAACAGGAGGTACTTTGAATAATAAGGGATATCGGAACCATGTTTGGTGGAGAAGACGCCGTAGAACAATCGCAGTTCTGCAAATTGTAAGAGTAAGTTGGAGCTCTATTTGTCGTCGTAATGGGAAGGGAGGTGATGCGGTATGGCGCAAAACTCTCGATGGACGCTAGTGGTTTAAGAAAGGAGGTGATCCGATATCTACACAGGGCTAACTCCCCTGTCCTTCCAGATTTTGAGAAAATACCCTCTAATCTGGATTGTATCGAGGGCACTTTCATCATATAGGAGGATATTAATTTTTATCGATCGGCGATGGGCAAGCCATTTATTACGCTTGCCTTTTTTTATGCCGATTTTGTTAAAATTAGAAAAACTTTTTGTATCTATTGAAGGAAATTATTTTTTTATTCCGGCCTCTCAAACCAAGATTTTGGCTCCTGCCCTACTGGTATCAAAACCCATTTATCTTCTCCTTTAGGCCACCATAATTCCCAACCATCCACCGCCGGTGGAGGTGTCTCTTCCTTTACATATACCTCAACATGGCTAGTGCTCTTCGAAGTATCTATGCGACAATCCTTTTCTTGATCTGGTATTTGCCCTGCCAATTTTTTTAATTTATCTATCATTTCTGGATCATGACGTAATAAATACTTTACCTCAAACTCTGGAATGTGCAAATTCATCTTTTTAAGTTCAGAAGTAATTTCCTCCTCTGGAAACTCCTTTTTATGGGCTTCATCCTTTTGCCTCTTTACTTCCTCCATAATAGAGGATAACTCCTTTGATTCTTCTACCCAAACAAGTGGTTGATACCAGCCACGGATCTGCTCTGAAGATATTCCTTCCTTTACCGCTAATTTTTCCAGTCTCTCCCAAAGCTCATCATCATCCACCTTCCCTCTGTTGATGCATTGGATTTTTCGTTCAATGACTTTTATTCTTCCCGCACTTAAGCATTCTTCTAGAGCTTTTATTCTCCATCCTTTTTTGCCAATCCACCATCCTGGGTTAGGCGTCTTAATAAACAGATTATTATTCTGTATTTCAAACACAGTAACATCATTTATTGAATTAAGCAAAGGATGATGCCTGTGTTGATCTTGCCTAGATAGAAGGAATTCCTTCATTTCCTCCAAATTGAATGATTTCTCCTTTAGATCCAGACAGTAAAGAGAATGTCCAGTTGAACTTCTTACGGAATCCAGCCGGACATACCCTGATAACGGAGAATCATCTCTTCCCCCTTTTATATCAAGATCATGCTCCATTACTTTTGGAGCCGCCTCCTCCCCCTTTTGTTCTAAGGGTGCTCCTAATACTCCTAATATCTCTTTTAAACCTATCTTTAGATCTTCTTTTTCATTATAAATCCACATTTTTCCTCTGATAATTTTCCCTTGAAATTTATCTCCTAAATTTTGTTTTAATTCTTCTTCATTAAAATCTTTTTCTTTGTGGGTGACCGCAAAACTTTTTTCTGGCGTAAAATTGATAATACCATCATGTTTTACATACGCCGCTGATGCTCCGACTTTTAGTTCATTATTAACATTAACAACAATTTTACCATAGGCGGTGTCAACCACCTTTCCTTCTTTTTCCATTTTATCTAAGGTAGCCATCGCCTCATCAACGACCCGCTGTTGCTTTTCTGCTACTTCTTTTAAACCATATTTTTCAAATTCTTCGGGTGTTAATTCCTCAGTTGGACTTTGGTGATCTTGAAAATAGGCCAGTAACTTATTAAAATCCAGATCCCGCTGAAGTCCTAAGATAGTCTTGGCGCTCCTTAAAAATTCTTCGGGCTTGAATTGACGATTATCGATTTTGGTGACGAAATCTATTAGGCGATCCATTGACTCGGACTTTTCAAGTAATCTTAAGCCAATCATTGTCTTGTAAACAATTTCGGCTGTCGAGGTGACGGCTTTAGTGCCGGGAGCGTGATGATCAAAATAAAGAGTATAAGTTGGTTCTTCATAAACCACGCCAAATTTATCACCTGTATCCAAATTAACTGCTCCTTTTAAATATTCACCCGGTTTAACATAACTCAAATCAGCAGGATTAATTCCTGCTTCTTTTAAAACACCCAGGGCACATCTACCATCTAAATCAGTGAAAGTTTTCAAAACTAATTGGTCTTCTTTTTTATCAAATTGTAAAACCCCGGAAACCGCGAATTCCTGCCAGGTCTCAAGAATTTTCTCTTTGAATTCCGGTGTTTTTTTCTCCTGGGCCAATTGGTTAATACTCTGATTAAGTCCTTCCCAGCTCTTAATTTCTTCAGGGATAATGGTTTTAGCTGCTTCTTTCGCGCTTTCAATAGATTCCCGGTAAAATTTAAATTTTTCTGACATAATTTTTTTAGATTATTAATTTAATTGTAGAAAAGAATTCAGTTTTTCGCAACTTGAAAAATTTTTAAAAGAAAAAGCCCCGGCGGAAATTTCCACGGGGGCTAAGGACAAAATCTTCAGACAAGATTAGCCTCGATCTGCAACTCTACTGGCAATAATAGAGTTGCCCTCCAAATTGCATCCTCATGGGGACCGTTATATCCATGTACCAACACTGGTCTCATTCCAGTAGCATTGGCATGGGTAAAATCCATTCCCCATAGATAGTTGTGTCTTGACCAACCAAATTTACGGACGACTTGCCGAGCTAATCTGTCAGCATGATTGCCACCTAAACGAGTGGCAGCTCTTTCTAAATAAGCAGTAATTCTCATCCTTCCTCCTTTTGGTTTTTCCTCTGGTTATTCGGCGTGCTCTCCTAAATATTGAGAGCTAATCCCTTAATACAGGTCCAAGAGTTTAACCAGGAGGAGATTTTTTTGAATTGTTTCTAAATTGTTAGTGTGCTTTAATGTGCTTTATTAGAATTGGAGCGATATTCTTAGTGATCTTTAAAGAATCTTACTATCCAATTTCAAACATTACAGAATAGCATATCCTAAAAATCTTGTCAAGGTGTTGTACAGTTAACACCTAGGGGTGACACTTGGTATAGTTAGGGGTAACACCTGTTAACTATTAACCAAACCCATCTAATGCAAACAGCTAAATACGAC
>Ga0210017_1000900_pt1 | contig 25940 bp, 34 predicted proteins | sample CryGeyCG2014_020_FD_183966 | JGI IMG/M metagenome (GOLD analysis project Ga0210017, IMG submission 183966) | Groundwater microbial communities from aquifer - Crystal Geyser CG08_land_8/20/14_0.20 (SPAdes) (version 2) | ecosystem: Environmental > Aquatic > Deep subsurface > Groundwater | place... | reverse complement strand
AGAAGCCCTTAACACAATGTTTCAGGTAACAAACGGGGGACATTACAAGGAATTAGCGAATATCGCATTTAATTGGTTTTTGGGGGATAATGTTCTTGGGCAGATTGTATATGATCGGACCACTGGAGGATGCCATGATGGGGTTGGGGAAAAATTTATTAACCTCAACCAAGGTGCAGAATCTACAATCACTTACCTCTTAGCCCGCCTTTCTTTCGAGAACTAGATCCAACACTACTCATCCTGCTTTTGCGTAGAATAGGCGGCGCTCCAACTTCGTTGGCGCGCCGCTAGGAAACTTCGGTTAAAGAATTATCCTTAATAATATAGCACCTATCGCAAATTTTTCTCAATGCATCACGATGAGAAACGATGATAGCTGTTTTGTCAGCAAGATAATCGGCCAAAAAATCGATGACTTTTTTCTCTGTTGCAGAATCCAAATGAGAGGTTGGTTCGTCTAGTAATACTATTTCACGATTGAGTAAAACACCACTGATAAGATTTATTCTCTGTTTCTGTCCGGCAGAAAGTTTAATTCCTTTTTCGCCAACGATTGTTTCTAAACCGTCTTCCAAGTTTCGCACCCAAGACAAAAGGTCGAGTTTATCAAAAATATCAAATATAGCTTCTTCTTCGATTTTTTGACCGAGAGTTATATTTTCTCGCAGAGAAATATTAAAAAGCTCTGTTTCTTGCGAGATCATGGTAATATGTTTTTGAAAAAATTTTCTATTCATTTTTTCATACGACTGGCCATCAATTAGACGTTCTCCTTTGTCTGGTTTTAGAAAGTTTGTAAATAAGTTTAAAAATGTTGTTTTACCCTCTCCTGATTTTCCGATGACACAAATTTTTTCTCCGCCCTTGATAACAAAATTAGGAATACTGATTTTCTTTTCAGTTCCAGGATGTTGAAAAAACACCTTACTAAAATTTATTTCTTCCCATTTCTGAATTTCTTTATCCTCGTTTACCAACTCGCTTGGAGAAATAATTTTATCCAAGCTATTGATATACGCTTTCATTTCCATCAATGATTTGAAATTTTCTGATAGGCGTTCAATGTTGCCTCTTACTATTGTGTAGGCTGCGATAAAAAGAATTAATACCGAAGCTGAAATGGCGCCTTTAGAAATTTGGAAGAGTAAAAATCCGATAGTAGATAAGAAAGCAAAGCTGAATAATGTATGCAAGAAAAACCACCTATTAGCATGAAAGTTTTGAAGTCTTTGAATTTGATCATAATTTTCATCGGTTTTGCGAAATAGTTTGTTTTCCACGAAAGAATAAATGCCCAACCTTTTTACAGTAAGAATGTTAGACATAAAGTCAGTATATGATTCCAACAGCGAAGCCCTTTTTTTATTTAGTTCATCCGCAATTGGCACCATCTTTCTCGAAAGGATTGTGCTTATTGTTATAAAGATAGTTAAAACAATCAGGTTAATAACGGCGATAAAAACCGATTCTCTAGCGGTAAAGTAGAAAAACAGGGTCATGTTTGAAATGCTTTTGGCAAAAGTCCAAAAAATATCAAACATTATAGGCGCTAAACCATCAGAAATCTTGTTTATGAGCGAGAGAATGTAGCCGGAATGATGATTAATTAAATCTTTTTATTGGAAGTTTTTCTAAGGCCTTAAAATACTTCAAGCGTATATAATTCCCAAATTGTGGACCAAGGGCTTCGCCCCATTTCCTGATAGTCCATTGGAGAAATAACGAAGCTAAGTAAAAGATGACAACTAGACGGATAAGATTTTGGAAATCACTTGGAGTAAAAGAACTTCTAGTAAATTCCGCGAGCACTGCGGGAACAAAAAATGTAGCTAAACCATCAAGAATTCCAGCGAGAAAAACAAGAGCAAATCTTGTTTTAAAGCGATCAAGGTTTTTATAGATAAATTTAAGTACGCTCATAGTGTTTATTCGCTAATCAGTTTTTCAGCAGTTACGCCAAGTGCTTTGGCGACCTTCTGAACCGTTAGCAGAGACGGGTTTCGCATTCCGCGCCCTAAACCACTGATATAACTTCGGTGTACACCTAAAATTTTTGCCACATCGCCTTGCGACAATTTCTTTTTCAGGCGTACTTCTCTTAACTTTTTGCCGAATTGTATAACTCCGTTTGTCATAATGGAATTTATCTACTCTTGCGGATATTATAGCAATTGTTGTATGATTGGTCTATGGAGAGCAATTATGCTACAATACTAAAAGGGAGTAAAAATTTGTTGTGTGCGCACGGGTGGACGGGGCAAACACAACTTTCTTCCTGGCGGCGCATTTCGCAAAGCGAAATACGAAATTCGGCGGCGGAAAAATCGGAATCGGAAAGCGAGGGCGGGCAAAAATTCCTTCCCACGTTAAAAAGACATACTGTTCGTTCAGTAATTGCGACCAATTCAGACATTTTTTAAAAATAGGAGTGAGTAGTATTTTAATTAAAATTCCGATTCTTTTTTAGGATTATTTTTAGAAATTTTATTTAAATACGGATAATTTTTTTAAAACTCTATCTTTACCTAGCACCAGCATAATTGAATACAGATCCGGTGTTTGAGTTCTTCCTGTAAGTAAAACTCGGAAAATTTTTGCAATGTCCGCGACGTTTCCTTTATATTTATTGGGATTTTCCTTAAAAATTTTAATGCTGTCAGCGTAGCCGTAAGCTCGCGAAATCTTTTTTATTTTTTCAAACCATTCATCTTTTGAATCGCTCTCGTTATATGATTTGATAAAGGAATCTACTATGTTATTGATATCTTCCGGATTGATTCCCGGAAGTTTTTGGGCTATGTCATCTATGGCCATATTAAAGTCAGTATCAAAAAAATATTCAACCTCTTTTTTTATGTTGGACCACTTACCGATATCTTTTCTCACGTTGGTTCCACCGCGTCTTTCTATATTTAAAATTTTTTTCATATAATCAAGATTTTTTTCCATTGTTTCAGCAAATTGGTGATCGTATTTTTTCGCCCAATCCAGACATTTACAGTAGACTTCCTCAGAGGAATAGCGAGCAATAATTTCCTTGCTAATATCATTCAATTTGTTGAAATCAAATAAAGGGCCGTTTGAGCTTGATAATTTTTCAAATGTAAGTTTAAATTTACGATTATTTTCATCCGGATTATGCTTTCTCCATTCCTCAAAATTTGAATTCGCTAAATTCAGCAAATATTCCATGACAGCGTCTGTTGGATATCCTTGTTTTTCATAATAAGATATGTTTGCTTCATGATCTTTTCTTTTGCTTAATTTTCTTTTTGACTGGCCTTCCATTTTTTGAATCGGGAATATATGCCCGTATTGCGGCGGTTGCCATCTCATTGATGCGAACAATTGCAGATGCAATGGCAAAGACGGAAACCATTCATTGCCGCGGATCACGTGAGTTGTTCCCATCAAATGATCGTCAACAACGTGAGCCAGATGATAGGTCGGCAAGCCATTTGATTTCATTATCACAATATCTTGATCATTTTCAGGCAATTCTCTTTTACCAAGCAGTATATCTTGAATTAAAATCTTATTATCAAAATCACCTCCAGACTTGAATCTTATGACAAATTTTTTTCCTTCTTTTAGCGCATTTAAAACCTCCTCGTCTGATCTATCGCGCCATTTTGCCCATTGTTTATAGTATCCTGGCCTGACGCTTTTGCTTTCTTGCATATCGCGCATCTCTTCAAGTTCTTGATTAGTGCTAAAGCACGGATAAGCCAAATTTTTTTCCAACAAAAATTTTATGTAGGTTTGATAAATTTTAACGCGTTGGCTTTGTTTGTATGGGCCGTATTGTCCAATCTCAAATCCGCTGGCTGTTTCGCCCTCGTCGATCTTAATGCCGTAATGTTCAAGCGCTTGGGCGATCAAATTAGATACCCCGCTGATCTCTCTTTTTTTGTCAGTGTCTTCAATGCGAAGATAAAACACACCGCCTGTTTGATGCGCCAATCTTTCAGAAATCAGCGCTGTGTAAAGACTGCCGATGTGCATAAAACCGGTAGGGCTTGGAGCGATGCGCGTTATCATTGTTCCGTCAATTAGTTTTCTCGCGGGATATTTCTTCTCAAGATCTTCGGGCGTTGGGAGCGGTTGCGGAAACAATATTTTGATAATTTTTCTTTTATTTTCCGATTCTTCCATATTTTATTTGTGTAAGCATAAATTTCATTATGCTTCACTGTATTTAGTTGGAGAAATAAATTTCAAGCCGGAGCGAATAAATTGGTTGATGGCTTAAAGCTATCAAAAAAATCAGAAAAAGTAAATACTCGTTAATATAATATGGATTATTTTGCCACTTTGCTTTTTTTTAATCAGATGCAGGCGCAAAACTTTTGATAAAAATAAAAAACAGCAGTGAGCATTGATAGACTGAAGTTTTTGTGATATGATAAATTATATTTAGTAATTAGGCGAGAAGATTTTTTTTCATGGTTCTCAAGCATCTGGTGCAGACTTTCTTTTTTTTACCATCAAATGTGCGGGATTGCAAATTCAAAAATTTGCGAGTAATTGTTTTATTACGCGCGTGGGATATTTGAATGGCTTTTTGAGGACCGCGTCCGCAAATATCACAGATACGTGACATATTTGTGTGAGGTGAATTTGTAACTAGTGAATGATAATGAAATCATTGTAACATAAAAAGAGAAAATGTCAATTGAATCCACAATTGTCAGTCAGCGGCGCTATGCGAGAATAGAGCAGTGTTGTGGCCGGACAAGTTGTTAATTAATTTTTTTGTTTTTTATGCAATTTTTATTCTTTTTTATAATAATCGTTCCGTCCGCAATCATACATGAATATGCTCATGGTTTTGCCGCTGACTGGCTTGGAGATCCAACAGCAAGGAATGCAGGCAGATTGACGCTTGATCCTAGGGCGCACATTGATATATTCGGCACGATTTTAATGCCAATACTTTTACTCGTTGTTTCAGCGGGCAATTTTATGTTTGCTTACGCCAAACCAGTGCCGTACAATCCTTATAATTTGATCAATAGAAAATGGGGGCCTGCGCTGGTGGGCGTTGCCGGGCCTGCCGCAAATCTTATTGTTGCCGTAGCATTTGGGATGCTTGTTCGTTTTCTGCCGGCAAATGCTTTCACTTCGGTCGTGGCATTGGTTGTTTATGCCAATATACTGCTGGCGGTTTTTAATCTGGCGCCAATTCCGCCGCTTGACGGATCAAAAATTTTGTTTGCTGTTTTGCCAGAGTCAATGGAAAATTTTAAAATTAATCTTGAGCGTTGGGGTTTTGTTATTTTGCTTTTTTTTATTTTTTATCTTTTTAACTGGATAGTCCCGATTATTCAATGGTTATTTGAGATCATTACGGGTAAAGTTTTATTTTAGCCGAAATATATAAATTGTTGTGAAGAATTTGTTGGCTACTCAATCTGAAAAAGAAACTACCGCGTTTGGCAGAAAGTTTGCCGGTGAATTGAAAGGCGCGGTTGTTTTCGGTTTGACAGGAGATTTAGGGACTGGCAAAACTAAATTTGTCAAAGGATTGGCCAAAGGTCTTGGCGTTAAAGAAAATATAACCAGTCCAACGTTTGTTTTGATGAGAACTTATAGGTTGAAAGGCAAGATTGAAAATTTTGTCCATATTGATTGTTACAGGATTTCAAGTTCAGACGAATTATTAAATTTTGGGCTAAAGGAATATATAGAGGAAGGCAAGAGCATTATTGCTATTGAGTGGGCTGAGAAGATAAAGGATATTTTGTGTATTGATACAGTATGGATTAATTTTTGGCATGGCGGAAGAGAGAATGAAAGAAGGCTGGAATTCAAAAATTTGACAATATTCAAAAAATAGTTTTAAATATAAATAGAATTGAATAATATTAATAAGAGATTAATATAATGCCGGAAAGAGATTTTTTGGCACTCATAAATTACTCTTTATTTATTATCCATGAAATATTTAAAATATTTATTTTATGCCTACAATTAGTCAGTTGATACGCAAAGGAAGAAAAAGAAAGGCGAAAAAATCCAAGACGCCCGCTTTGCGTATTACTCAAAATATCACGAAGAGAACTAAGAAAGAACGCCGCCGCGGCAGTCCTTTTAAAAGAGGAGTCTGTTTGAGAGTCACAACAACAACCCCAAAAAAACCAAATTCAGCTTTGCGCAAAATAGCCAGAGTAAGACTGTCCAATGGCGAGGAAGTGACGGCCTATATTCCAGGCGAAGGACACAATCTGCAAGAACACTCAATCGTGATGATCAGAGGAGGAAGAGTCAAGGATTTGGCAGGGGTAAGATACAAGATAGTCAGGGCGGTTTATGACACCCAGGGAGTGGAAGGCAGGAGACAAGCCAGGAGTTGTTATGGCGCCAAAAAAGAGAAGGCAAAAGCGAAGAAAGAATAGAAATTATTATGTTGTTATTAAATTAATAAGGTGTCTGGGACTATTTTATTCTTACGTCTAATCAGAATAAAATAGTCACAGTTCTCGCCTCGTTTGAAATATGCGCGGAAAATCAATTTCAAAAAAAAGAATCAAGCCGGATCCTCTATACAATAGAGTTGATATTGCTAGGCTGGTCAACTATATAATGAAAAATGGCAAAAAGACCATCGCGGAGAAAATTGTTTATAATGCTTTTGAAATTATTAAAGAAAAAACAAAGAAAGATCCATTTATTATTTACGATCAGGCGCTGAGAAACGTCGGACCTTTACTTGAAATAAGAGGTAAGAGAATCGGTGGGGCGAATTACCAAATTCCTTTTCCGGTCAATGACCACAGACGGCAGATACTTTCTTTCCGTTGGATTTTAAACGCGGCCAAAACTAGAAAAGGCAAAGCCATGGCCGAAGCTCTGGCCTTGGAAATGCTTGACGCGGCTAATGGCGAAGGCGCGGCTGTTAAAAAGAAAGAAGACGCTCACCGCATGGCTGAAGCTAATAAGGCATTTGCCCATTTTGCAAGATTTACTAAAAGGAAAAAGGCCAAAATAATTTAATAATATGTGTGGCTTTATTGTGCATTTTGCGCAGCAGGGCCAAACGTTCGAACTATGTCACGGGAATACGCTTTGGAGAAAACAAGAAATTTCGGGATTATGGCCCACATTGACGCTGGAAAGACGACTGTCACCGAGCGTATTTTGTTTTATACCGGCAAGAAGTATAAAATCGGCGAAGTGCACGAGGGTCAAGCTGAAATGGATTGGATGGATCAAGAGAAAGAAAGGGGTATTACAATCACTTCAGCCGCCACCACATGTTTTTGGAAAGGTTATCGCTATAATATAATTGACACGCCTGGACATGTTGATTTTACAGCCGAAGTTGAGCGCTCTTTGCGCGTGCTAGACGGCGCGGTTGGCGTTTTTGACGGTTCGCAAGGAGTTGAGCCGCAATCAGAGACTGTGTGGAGACAGGCGGAGAAATATAATGTGCCGCGCATCGCCTTCATCAATAAAATGGATAAAATGGGCGCTGATTATGAAATGAGTTTTGAATCAATAGTTGAACGTTTGAGTTCCAAAGCAGTACGCTACAATATTCCAATCGGCGCTGACAGTGATTTTTCAGGCATTGTTGATCTGCTAAAAATGAAAGCAATGCGTTTTTTGGGTTCTTGCGGGGAAGAGGTGAAAGAAGAGGAAGTTCCTGCTGATATGCGGAAGAAAGTTGAAAAATACAGGGCGGAATTAATAGAGAAAGCGGTGGAGCAAGATGATGCTTTATTGGAAAAATATTTTAGCGGTAAAGAATTGACTGAAGATGAAATAAAAAAAGGCTTGCGCCAGGGCGTGCTTAGCAATAATATTTATTTGGTTCTGGCCGGAAGCGCTCTTAGCAATCAAGGCATTCAACCGCTGCTTGATGCTGTAAATGATTTTTTGCCTTCGCCTATTGACGTGCCAGCTGTGGAAGGTTTTGATCCTGACGACGAGAGCAAAAAATTAAACCGCAAAGCCAATGACAGTGAACCATTCGCCGCTTTGGCTTTTAAAATCGCAACAGATCCGTATGTTGGAACATTGACTTTTTTTCGCGCTTATTCAGGCATTGTTAAAGCTGGCAGTTATCTGTATAACGCGTCAAGCGGTAAAAAAGAAAGATTGGGTAGAATTTTGCGCATGCATGCCAACAAAAGAGAGGAAGTTGAAGAGGTTTACTCCGGAGAAATAGCCGCCGCTGTTGGGCTCAAGGAGACAACCACTGGAGATACTTTATGCGATGAAAACAATCCTATAATATTGGAAAAAATTATTTTTCCGGAGCCTGTCATTCGCGTTGCTGTTGAGCCAAAGACAAAAGCTGATCAAGAAAAAATGGGGATGGCTTTGCAAAAACTGGCTGGAGAAGATCCTACTTTCCGCGTTTCTACCGATGAAGAGACTTTAGAAACTATTATTGCCGGCATGGGAGAATTGCATCTTGAAGTTTTGGTGGAAAGAATGAGGCGCGAATTCAATGTTGATTGCAAAGTAGGAAAGCCGCAGGTTGCTTATCGCGAGACAATCAAGAAAATTGCCGAAGCCCAGGGAAGATATATTAAGCAGTCAGGTGGCCGCGGACAGTATGGAGATTGTTGGCTAAGGCTTGAGCCTGCTGAAGAAAACGATGAAGGTATAAGGGAAAATTTTGAATTCGTCAATGGCATTAAAGGTGGGACTATTCCGGGCGAATACGTGCCAGCCATTGAAAAAGGCGTTAAAGAGGCCATGGCTAATGGCGTAGTGGCTGGTTATCCAATGACAGATATTAAGGCGACAGTTTATGACGGCTCTTACCATGAGGTGGATTCCTCGGAGATAGCTTTTAAAATGGCAGCCATTCTTGCTCTTAAAGCAGCTGCGAGAAAAGCCGACGCAGTATTACTGGAGCCGATTATGAAAATTGAGGTGGTGGTCCCGGAAAAATATATGGGTGATGTTATCGGGGACCTTAATTCCAGAAGGGCCATCATCAAAGAAATGACCGATCGCGGCAATAATAAAGTTGTTGATGGGGAAGTTCCTTTGTCGGCTATGTTTGGCTATGCGACAGCAATGCGATCGCTCTCCCAAGGCCGTGCGTCATTCAGTATGGAGTTCAGTCATTATGCCGAAGTGCCTAAAAATGTAGTTGAAACGATTGTTGGTGATAAGAAATAATTTGTAATCTGTAATTGGTATTAGTTTACGTATCTAATGGTAGCTTGAATGATTGAGCGTAAAAAGAGGGCAGATGTTTAAAATTCGTCTAGCTAGCGAATTTTTTTATTTGACTATACTTGCATTATTTTTTCTGATTTGGTAAATTATATATATAATTTATGTTAGGTATTTTATCCCGCATTTACTGCGAAATCGGATGTATTGGATATAAATACTTAACATGAGTATATAAATTTTAATCTTTAAAAATCAGCCGCATGAGTAAACTTGAAAAAATTTTTAATTTTGTGAAGCGCACTAATGATAAGGCTGTTGTTTTTTATGGCGATGATGGATTTGTTATCATGAAATTGGACGATTATAGCTGTTTGTTCGAAGAAAACAATAAAGTTAAAAATTTGTCGGAAAGCGATATGCTTTCAAAGATTAATCGTGAAATAGCTCTATGGCGCGAGTCTAGAGACAGAGAGAAGATGACGGTTGATAATAATTTTTTTGGAAGACCGAATGGATGTCTGGATTATGATTTGCCAGGCGAGGCCATGTATGACGACGTGCGTTTGGGAAGCGAAGATAAAATTCAGACGCAAAAGGATGTGGGAGGATTCGGTTTTAGTGAAGATAGCAAATTTAATGGTAATAATAGCAATAATAATGATTATTATGATGACTATTATTATAAGAGTAGGGGTGAGAGGAGTAAGATCATAAATAGCAAGATGAATAATTCTGAAGATATTAGTTTTAGCGATAAAAAAGTTGATGATTTTGTGGATAACTTTAATGAGGATGATAGTTTCATTGACGAAGATGATTTTGATGAGCTAGGCGAGGAAGAAGAAAGAAACATAAATAATTTTGGTTATCGCAATCCAGCAGATACAGAATTTATAGAAAAAGATAAAGAATCTGAAAATTCATCTAATATCAGCAAAAATATTAATATTAACGAAGATAATAATCAATACAACATTCCTCCTCCACCGCCGAGTATTGGCAAGAGAGATATTAACAAAGAGTAGCTTTTGTGGCATAATATATTTTTATAATTTATCACGGTTTTTAATAATTTGACATAATCTGAAAAATTGTTATACTAATATCATTGAGAAAATAAAAAATAAGAATTTTGTTTTAAAGAATTTGAGCGGGCAGAATACTTTTCAATATTCTGATTTGTGGTAAACCTTAAAAAATTAAATATATTATTTATTAATATTAGCGGCTGGATCGCAACCCCTCACCTTTTCTAATCACAGGAAATTATAAAATATATCTTGATATTTCTACGATGATTAATGACGGTGATTGTAAAAGGCGAGGGGGCCGTTAAAGTAGATATTTTTTATGGCAGATAAATTTGAAAGAACAAAGCCCCATATTAATGTGGGTACCATCGGCCATGTTGATCATGGCAAGACTACATTAACTGCGGCTATTTTGGCGTATTTACGGGCAACCGGCGGAATAGCGCAGGATAAATCTATTGATCAGATTGACGCTGCGCCTGAAGAAAAAGAGCGCGGCATTACTATTGCTACGGCTCATGTTGAGTATGAAACAGATAAGAGACATTATGCCCATATTGATTGTCCGGGGCATGCTGATTATGTAAAAAACATGATTACGGGCGCGGCGCAAATGGATGGAGCAATACTCGTTGTTTCAGCGGCTGATGGTCCGATGCCGCAAACAAGGGAACATATTTTGCTGGCTTACCAGGTGGGTGTGCCTCATATTATTGTTTTTTTGAATAAAATTGACGAAGTTGATGATCCGGAACTGATTGACTTAGTGGAAGAAGAAATTAGGGATTTATTGAAGAAATATAAATTTGACGGGGACAAAACACCAATTATAAGAGGATCCGCCTTAAAAGCGCTTGAAGCTACGCAAGCTGGCAAGAAGGACGATGAAAGCATGAAGGCTATAGGCGAATTACTGGATAAACTTGATGAATATATTCCACAGCCAGTGAGAGATACTGATAAGCCGTTTTTAATGCCGATTGAAGATATATTTTCTATTGAAGGCAGAGGCACCGTGGTGACTGGCAGAATTGAAAGGGGAACTGTAAAAATCAACGAAGAGGTTGAGATTATAGGCATAAAAGAAACTACAAAAACAGTGGTTACAGGTATTGAGATGTTTAACAAACAGCTTGATGAAGGACAGGCTGGCGACAACGCAGGCGTGCTTTTGCGCGGGACAAAGAAAGAAGACGTTTACCGCGGACAAGTTTTGGCTAAGCCCGGCACAGTTACTCCGCATACCGAATTTGAAGGCGAGACATATGTTTTATCAAAAGAGGAAGGCGGCAGGCATACTCCATTCTTCAAAGGTTATAAACCGCAATTTTATATTAGGACTACTGATGTTACCGGAGATGTTATATTGCCGGAAGGCACTGAAATGGTGATGCCCGGGGATACTGTCAAACTGATGATCAGATTAATTCATCCAATTGCCCTTGAGGAACAGCAAAAATTTGCTATTCGAGAAGGTGGCAGAACGGTAGGCGCTGGAGTCGTGACAAAGATTATTAAATAGATGGATGCTCCCACTTTGATATGAAGTGGGGGTTTGATTTATTTAATATTTTACATTTTGGATTCGTTGACTATTATGAATGATAAACAGAAGAAAAATAATCAAGACAGTAGCGAGGTTGAAGCGAAACAAAGAATAAGGATCAAGATCAAGTCGTTTGATCATAAAATAATTGATAAGGCGGCTAAGATGATTATTGATACAGCCAAAAGGACAAATGCCGAAATAAAAGGCCCTGTTCCATTGCCAACCGAAATATCAAAGTTCACGGTTAATCGCTCTACGTTTGTCCACAAGGAAGCAAGAGATCAGTTCGCGATGAGAGTGCATCAGAGGTTGATAGATATTTACGAACCAAAGGCCAAGACTATCAGTGACTTAATGAGTCTCGCATTGCCAGGAGGAGTGGATATTGAGATCAAAATGTAAAAGCAAATTTGCGGATATGGCTATTTTTTGTTAGATTGCGCATAAAGCAAAAAAATGATGAGATTTTAATTTTAGTAATTAAATATTTTAATTTAATAACCGATAAGAAGCCAAATAAGATCTTCATGATAGTGGAGAAAACATTTGACAATTCTTATATACAGATGGCGCTAAATGCCATTGCTGGGGGTTAAGGAGAGTGAAACTTACGCTCAAATTTTTTGATGATACTATTTTTATCTTTGATGCTAAGAAATGCTGTTGCCAGTTTCAAAGATTGTTATTAGCAAGAATTTGCGCGCAAGTAAATTCAACTATAAATTAGACGCAAGACATTAAATAATAGAATTTTTTATGTTTTTAGTCTGGTTTATTGCACCAGATTTTTTGTTTAATGGTATGAAATTTATTTTGGGACAAAAAGTGGAAATGACTCAAATTTTTAAAGAAGACGGCGATGTTGTTCCCGTGACTGTTGTTTTAGCTTTGCCGTCAAGAGTGGTGCAAGTCAAAACCGCGCAGGGAAAAGATGGATATAACGCCGTCAAAATCGGTTTGCCAGGGAAAAAGAAATTGAGCAAGACTGCGTTAGGACAATTATGCAAACTTGGGAATCTGCAATATATCAGGGAATTCAGGACTGAAGGCCAAAGCGATTTTCAAAAAGGCGATACTATAACTGTTGGCACATTCAATGTTGGGGACAAAGTGAAAATAATTGGTATTTCCAAAGGCAAAGGTTTCCAAGGGGTCGTAAAGAGACATGGGTTTAGCGGACAAAAGGCCACTCATGGAGACAAAGATCAAGAACGCGCGCACGGATCAATTGGATCGTCAGAGCCGGCAAGGGTTTTCCCAGGCATAAAGATGCCAGGGCATATGGGCAACGCGCAAGTTACCATAAAGAATTTGGAGATTGTAAGGGTTGATATTGAAAATTCCAAGCTGTATATTAAGGGAGCAGTGCCTGGAGCCAGAAACGGACTTTTATTGATAAGCGGATAAGACGGAGATAAAAGTCAAGGAGTGGTTGGCAACAAACAAGGAACAAGATAAAAGAATAAGAAATAAATTTGAAAATTACCTCAATTATTATTTGAATGAAATATCAAGTTTACAACCGACAAGGAGAAAAAGTGGAAGAAGTTGAATTAAACCAAGCTGTTTTTGATATTGAAGTTAATGAAGAACTCGTGCATCAAGCCGTGGTTGCACAGATGGCTAACAAAAGGAAAGTTTTAGCGCACACCAAAGACAAATCAGAAGTAAGAGGCGGTGGCAGAAAGCCGTGGAAACAAAAAGGCACGGGCCGGGCAAGGCACGGCTCCAGCCGCTCACCTTTGTGGATTGGTGGCGGGGTAACATTTGGTCCGACGAAAGACAGAAATTTTAAAAAGAAGATAAATAAGAAAATGAAAAGAAAAGCGCTTTTTATGTGTTTGTCAGACAGGGTAAAAGATAAAAATTTATTATTGTTGGATAAATTGGAGTTGAACGAGGCGAAGACTAAAGAATTGTACAAATTATTGCGCGTTTTAATCAGCGGGTTATTGAATAGAAAAGACAGCAAGATAAATTATTCGGCTGAACCGATCAAATTAGCAGAAGGCGAAGAAAGAAAGAAAACCGAAGAAAAGAAGAAAATAAAAAAAGATGAAAAATTGTCAATTTTGGTTGTTGGATCAAAAAATATCGCAAAACTTGCGAGAGCCGGAAGAAACATTGCCGGTATAAAAGTATTGGACGCTTGTTCTTTGAATGTTATTGATGTTTTGACATATAAATATATTCTAATGGGTTTAGAGAGCTTGACATTTATTGAGAAGACATATTTAAATAAGAAATAACGCGTGGTTTATAGATAAATTTTAGCAATTGATATTTATTTCGAGTGATTGTCGGATAAATCTATCGCGGATTATATTCTTAAAAATTAAAGTTAATTTATGTTTTTATTTAGATCAAAAAAGAAGAAAGAAGAAGAAAAAGACGGCTTGCCAAAAGAAGTAAAAGATAAAAATGGTTTTGGAAGACCCAAAAGCTCAAAAATATTGAAACGCGAAAATACAGAAAATATTAAAACGCAGAAAATACAGAAACGCAGAAATAAAGATTTTAAACTTGAAAGCATATTGGTTAGGCCTCTAATCACAGAAAAAGCTGGCGCTCTCGGAGTTTTTAACCAGTATGTTTTTGAAGTGAGCGGCAAGGCGAATAAAGTGGAAGTTAAAAAATCCGTAGAACAGATATATGGAGTCAGGCCAATGAGCGTTAATATGAGCAATGTTTTAGGCAAAGGCGTGAGATTTGGCAGAAGGATTTCACAATGCAAAAGCTGGCGCAAAGCAATAGTAACTTTGCGGGAAGGTGACAAGATAGAGGTTTATGAAGGCGTGTAACACAGGAATAATGGTTAAAAGGCTAAAATTAATTTATTTTTTGGAGGATCAGTATATTATTACTAAAAATTTGTGGCGATAAAATTTTACAAACCGACAACTTCAGCAAGACGCAGGACTTCCATCGTGTCATCTTTAGATTTGACAAAAAAGGAACCTGAAAAGAAACTGACCATTCCAAAGAAACAACACGCGGGTAGAAATAACACCGGTAAAATAACAGTTAGGCACAGAGGTGGCGGAGTCAAAACGAGAATACGCTTGGTTGATTTTAAGCGAAACAAATTTGATGTTCCGGCAGTAGTTATAGCGATTGAATATGATCCGAACCGTTCAGCTAGAATCGCATTAATTAAATATGAAGACGGGGAAAAAAGTTATATATTAGCGCCGAGTAATTTGCAAATTGGCGATAGTGTAATGTCTTCGCAAAAAAAGATTGATATTAAAGATGGTTATAGGATGCCCTTGGAATTTATTCCGGCAGGCAGCATGGTATACAATGTTGAAATATCGCCGAATAGAGGCGGAGTTATATCAAGATCAGCAGGATCAGGAGTAGCTATTCAGGCGATAGAAGGCAAATTTGCGCAATTAAGAATGCCTTCCAGCGAAATAAGATTAGTGAGAAAAGAGTGTCTTGCGACAGTTGGGCAAGTGTCAAACATTGAGCATATGTTGGTGAGAATAGGAAAAGCCGGAAGATCCAGAAGAAAAGGCATTAGACCGACCGTGAGAGGAAAAGCAATGAATCCAGTTGACCATCCTCACGGAGGCGGTGAGGGCAGACATCCTATCGGGATGAAATATCCTAAAACATTGTGGGGCAAGCACGCGCTCGGCGTAAAAACCAGAAAGAAAAATAGATGGTCCAATAGAATGATATTGGAAAGAAGAAATAGGAGAAAATAAATTATTTATTAATAAAATAATGAGATGTCAAGAAGTTTAAAAAAAGGTCCATACATAGACTATAAACTGCTTAATAAAATAAAAAATATTAAGCAGGGCGATAAGACTGCGATAAAAACATGGTCAAGAAGTTCTACTATTGTCCCCGAAATGGTTGGTTTTACTTTTGGCGTGCATAACGGAAAACAGCACTTGCCTGTGCTTGTAGTAGAAAATATGGTTGGCCATAAATTAGGTGAATTTGCCGCGACAAGAAAATTTATCAGACATGGCGGTAAAATGCAGAAGGAGCAGGAAAAAGCCGCAGAGGAAAAACAATAGAGTTTTTGAAATTATTTAATTATGCAGGTTAAAGCACAACTTAGATATTTGCGCCAATCCCCAAGAAAAGTAAGAATGGTTTGCGACAGTTTGCGCGGAGTTGATGTTATACAGGCTGAAAACAGACTAAGGCTGACAAACAAGAGCGCAGTTTTGCCGGTTTTAAGATTGATAAAATCAGCAGTTGCTAATGCTCTAAATAATGATAAACTTGAAAAGGATAATTTATTTATCAAAGAAATCAGAGTTAATCAGGGGCCGATGCTCAAAAGATGGAGAGCTAGAGCTTATGGAAGGGCTGCGTCAATACAGAAAAAATCGTCTCATGTTTTTATTATTATTGAAGAAAAAGTTCCGAGTAAAAAATCCAAAAAAGAAAAAAAGCAGGCTGATTTTGAGACAAAAATTGTCCGCTCTTATGATGATGCCAAGGCGTTTGCGAAAAAAGACGACGGGAAAACAGGAACTGAAAACAAATCAGTGGAATATAGCGAGGACAAAGAGGATGAAGAAATGCTTAATGCAGGTCGCATTGCTAAAGACAAACATAAGCAGCACTTGGACAAAAGCAGGCAAAAAACAGGATGGAGGGGAAGAATATTCAGAAGGAAAGCAGATTAAATTAGTTAGAAACACATTTAAGATTTTAATTTAATAATCGCATGGGACAAAAAATCAATCCAAAACTATTTAGAATGGGACAATCCGTAAGCTGGAGCGGCAAGTGGTTTGCTGAGCGAAAAAAGTATGTTGAGTATTTGAAACAAGATACGGCTATAAACAAATTATTAGCTGGCAAGTTCAAAGAAGCGGGAGTTGATAAGATTGAGATAGAGAGAAATACCGATACATTGAATATTATTATAAATTCTTCCAGGCCAGGCGTTGTTATTGGCAAGGGCGGGGCTGGCATAGAAGAATTAAAGAAGATGATTAGTAAGAAAATAGTCAAAGATGAGAAGAAAAAAATTGAAATAAATATCAGAGAGGTGTCAAAACCGAACTTATCAGCGAATATTGTTGCGCAAAATGTAGCGACGGAACTTGAAAGAAGGGTGCCATATAGAAGAGTAATGAAAAGAAATATGGAATTGGTAATGAAAGCCGGAGCAAAGGGAGTGAAGGTTATTTGTTCGGGACGCCTAGGCGGAGTGGATATAGCGAGAAGAGAAACATTATCTCAAGGCAAAATTCCTTTACATACCATGCGCGCGGATATTGATTATTCAAGATTAGCCGCAAGGACAACTTACGGGGCTATTGGAGTAAAGGTCTGGATATATAAAGGTGAGGTATTTGAATAAAGCGAACGGCAGTTTAAGGTTGCTGAAAGCGTAAATTTTGAGTGAATAAAAATATTAAAATTATGTTGTCACCCAAGAAAATGAAACATAGAAAATGGCATAAAGTAGCTGGCACGTCAGGCAGAGTCGCTTCGCGCAACCAAAAAATAAGTTTTGGCAGCGCTGGAATGAAAGCAATGACAAGTGGCTGGGTAAATGCGAGAGAAATAGAAGCTGTGCGTCGCGTTCTGGTTCGTTTCACGCGCAAAGGCGGTAGAATTTGGGCTAGAATCTTCCCGTATAAGCCGATAACAGCTAAGGGCGGGGAAGTAGGCATGGGCAAGGGCAAAGGCGTTGTTGACCATTATGTGGCGTCAGTTTTGCCAGGGATGGTATTGTTTGAAATGGATGGCATAACAATGGACAAAATGAAGGAAGCTATGAAACTTGGCGGCCACAAATTAAGCGTTAGAACAAAATTCGTCACAAAATAGATAATTTTTATTTTATGAAGTTTAAAGAATTGGTGACAAAAAATAAAAAAGAGCTTGAACGGTCACTCTTGGAATTGAAAGAGAAATTGAGAGAAATGAGGTTTAAGGTGGCGCAAAGACAGTTGAGAAAAGTGCATGAGATAAAAACAACAAGGCGAGATGTCGCGCGTATTGAAACCGCGCTATATAGCATTGGCGCGAAGACGGACGAAAGCCGAAAATCAAAAATTAGCAATACGAAAATAATATAACATGGAAATAATACAACAAGCCAATAAAATAGAAAGAAAAAAAACAAAGCGCATTTTTAACGGTACGGTGGTTTCTGATAAAATGGATAAAACCATCATTGCCGCTGTTTTCAGAACAAAAATTAATTTGAAGTATAAGAAAAGATATAGAGTGACAAAAAGATATAAAGTGCATGACGAGCATAATCAATACAAAGTCGGAGATAAGGTCAAATTTGAAGAATGCAGGCCATTGTCAAAAGAAAAGAAGTGGAGAGTTGTAAATTTGATTGGATTGAACACGAAGACCGCAGTTAAAAATTAGGATTTTTATTCATAATCAGATTGCCTGAAGTTATAAAAATTATAAATAGTAAATAATATGTTGCAAGAGAGATCAATATTAAAATCAGCTGATAATTCTGGAGCTAGACGCCTGCAGATTATTCGCGTTCTCGGCGGATATAGAAAGCGATTCGCCCGCGTCGGGGACATTGTAACAGTAGCAATTAAAGAAGCTGACGCTCATACTCAAGTTAAAAAAGGCACAGTGGCTCACGCTGTTATAGTAAGGACGCGCAAAGAAACCAGGCGGCCAAGCGGTATTTATGTAAGATTTGATGATAATGCGGCGGTTTTAATTGATAGAAAATCAAAAGAAATGAAAGGCACGAGAATTTTTGGTCCGGTTGCCAGAGAATTGCGCGCTCAAGGCTTTAACAAGATTATTTCTTTGGCGCCGGAGGTATTGTAATTTTAAAAAATATGAGAATTAAAAAAGGTGATACAGTGAAAATACTAACTGGGAAAGACAAAGGCAAGTCTGGCAAGGTTTTGAATATTTTAGTATTGGAAAAGAGGATTGCCGTTGAAGGATTGAATCTGAAATATAAACACGTGCGGCCAAAACGTTCAGGCGAGAAAGGGCAAAGAATAATGTTTCCGTCTCTTATTGATTCGTCAAACGTAATGTTGGTGTGTCCAAAATGCGGCAAAACGACGCGCGTCGGTGTCAAAGTGGCCAGTAAAAGGACCGAGACCAAGAGAGACAAAAGGCAGAGAGAGTGCAAGAAATGCAAAGCCATTATCACTTAATCGTTGATTGATCAAAAATAAAGTTTATTTAAATGTTTTATGAACAGTTTAAAAGAAAAATACATAAAAGAAGTTATACCCAAAATGAGAGAAAAATTTGGATATAAAAATGATCTGGCTGTGCCAAAACTTGTCAAAGCTGTTTTGAACGCGCGTATTTCAGCTTCTAAAAATGACAAGAATTATTTGGATTTGGTCAGCAATACATTATCAAGAATCAGCGGGCAGAAAGCATTATTTACCAAGGCGAGACAGTCAATATCGTCATTCAAGATTAGGGAGGGTGATGTTGTTGGAGTAAAAACAACGATAAGGCAAGAAAGAATGTATAGCTTTTTGATGAAACTTATCAATTTGGCACTTCCAAATGTAAGAGATTTTCACGGTGTTGATATTAAAAATATTGATGACAGCGGGAATCTGACGATTGGTTTTTGCGAGCATATTGTTTTTCCGGAAATCAGCACTGACGAGGTGGAGAATCTGCATGGGTTGGAGGTAACAGTCGTGACAACCGCGAAAACTAGACATGAAGGGCAGGAATTATTGAGATTGCTCGGTTTTCCATTTAAGAAAAAATAGATTTTAGCATTTATGTTTTCGCAGTAAGCCGGATAACAATTATTGAATCAAATTTATGGCAGATAAATCAAAAATAGAAAAAAGCAAAAAAAAGCCGTTATTTAGCACAAGAATTGTGAGGCGCTGTTGGCGTTGCGGAAGAAATAGGGGATATATGCGCAAATTTGGGTTGTGCAGAATTTGTTTCAGGGAATTGGCGAACAAAGGCGCTTTGCCGGGAGTAACGAGATCTTCCTGGTAAGTATTATGAAAGAGTCGTCGCGCGGCAAAATTGATATTTTATCTTTATATTATTTTTATGAGAACAGATCCGATAGCAGATATGTTAACAAGAATTAGGAACGCGCAAGCAGTCAAAAAAGCTGAAGTTGTTTTGCCATATTCAAAACTGAAGATGTCAATTTTAAATTTATTTGAGGAAGAGGGCTGGATCGCGAAAGTTGAGAATAATTTTCCCGGAGTCAACCAAGCTAAATCGGTTGTAAACAACAAAGACGCGTTGGCAAAGTTTGCGAGCATTAAAGTGATAATCAAATATGATAGCGACGGTACTCCAAAAATAAGTTCAATCAATAGAATAAGCAAGCCCGGCAAAAGAGTTTACGCTGATAAGGACAATATTCCTGTGGTTTTGAATTATTTTGGCATGGCGATCATCTCAACATCGCAAGGATTGATGACTGACAAAGAAGCCAGAAAGAAAAAAATTGGAGGAGAGGTAATTTGTGAAATATATTAATTATTTATTTTGTTTGTTTATAAATTCGCGCGATATTTAATTGTATTATATGTCTAGAATCGGTAAAAAAATAGTGACCATGCCAAGCGGCGTTACAGTCAAAATTGATGGGCAGACTGTTATGGCAAAAGGGCCTAAAGGAGAACTTGCATACAATGTGCATCCTATTATTAAAATCGTAAAAAATGATGATGGTTTGCTTCTCACGGCCGGCAATCCAGAAGATAGGAAAGAGAAAGAGATTTGGGGGACAAACAGACAGATGGTGAATAATATCATTATCGGAGTAAGCGCGGGATACAGAAGAGAATTGGAGATCAATGGGGTTGGTTATAAGGCTGAAATCAAAGATCAAGTATTAATACTGCACGTTGGCTATTCGCATGCCGTTCGTTTTGATTTGCCGCAAGGCATAACTGGGAAAGTTGAGAAAAATGTGATAACATTGGATGGCATAGACAAACAATTACTTGGCGAAACATCGGCGAGAATAAGAAAAATAAGAAAACCGGAACCGTATAAGGGCAAAGGGATAAAATATATGGAAGAAATTATAAAGAGAAAGGCAGGGAAACAGGTCAAGGGAGCAGAAGGAAAATAGTATGGAAAGCTACAAATTTTCATTGTACTGTTGGGCATTATTGGCTGTTTTTAGTTAAACTATTTATTTTATATGAAAGACATAAATAAAGCAAAATTAGCGGCAAAGAAGCGCAGGCAGGCAAGAGTCAAGGCTAAGATTTTTGGCACCGAAAAATTGCCTAGGCTAAGAGTTTCCAAGAGTTTGAAGCATGTTTTTTTGCAATTAATTGATGATTGCAAAGGCAGAACTTTGACAAGCGCGCACAGCAAGCAATTAGCGGCAAAAGGAAAAAAGACGGAAATATCCTTTAAGACAGGCGAGTTGCTGGCGCAGAAGGCGATGGCGGCCGGGATAAAGAGATGTGTTTTTGACCGCGGCGGGCATATATACCACGGTGTCATCAGACAAGCCGCTGAAGGCGCGAGAAAGGCGGGTTTGAAATTTTAAATTTATTTTTTTAAATATATAATTTATGATTGGGAAAGACGCAAAAGAGGCTAAAGGCAAAAGCAAAAATATCAAAAGAAGGGATAAACAGGCTGAACCAAAAGAGTTTGAACAGCGCCTGGCGGATTTAGCGCGCGTGACGCGCGTGACGCGCGGCGGCAAACGATTGAGTTTCCGCGCATGTATTGTTATTGGCGACAGAAAAGGCAAAGTAGGCTACGGAATAGCCAAGGGGTCTGACGTTACTATCGCCATCAATAAGGCTGTGGTACAGGCGAAAAAGAAATTATTTCAGCCAAAGATAAAGTCAGGCTCCATTGCGCATGAGATAAGGGAGAAATTTGGAGCGGCTCAAATTATTTTGCGTCCGGCAAAAAAAGGCAGAGGTATTATCGCTGGAGGAGCGGTACGCAGCGTGCTGGAACTGGCTGGTTATGAAGACGCGATGGCAAAAATAATTGGATCCAAAAACAAGATCAATAATGTAAAAGCGACATACAATGCCTTGCGGAGATTGAAGTAGTTTTTTTGTTTTTTGGCATTCTGTTTTTTTCAAATTTTTTATTTTAGATTTTGGGTTTAGCAAACATAATTTCATCTAATTTATGACATTATTTTTACATACAATCAAACCATCGGCCGCGGCAAAGAAGAAGAAGAAGAAGCAAGTGGGCCGAGGAGGTAAACGCGGAACTTACAGCGGCCGCGGGGGCAAGGGTCAGCGTGCGAGATCAGGCGGCAAAAGCGGTTCTAAAAGAAGAGGCATGAGACAGCTCATGGAAACAACTCATAAACTAAGGGGTTTTAAATCAAAAAAGAAAAAGCCAGAAATAATAAATTTGGCGGATTTTGATGGGAAATTCAAGAGTGGAGACAAGATCACTAATGTTGTTTTACTAAGAAAAGGATTGGTTGATAGAACTAAAAATGGAGTCAAGATTTTGGGCAATGGAGAAATTAATATAAAATTGGAAATCAGCGGATGCATGGTGAGCCGAGCGGCCAAAGAGAAGATTGAGAAAGCCGGCGGGAAAGTAAACTAAGGGGGCCAGATTTGATTTGATTATTTTATGAAATTTACTGAAAAATTAATCAGAATATTCAAAGACAATGATCTGCGCAAAAAGATTTTTTTTGTGCTTTGTCTTTTGTTTGTTTTCAGGGTTGCGGCGCATATCCCAGTGCCCGGAGTGGATGTTGTGGCCTTGCGTAATTTTTTCGCGGATAATCAGATTCTCGGATTGTTGAATATATTTTCCGGAGGAGGTATGTCTAATTTTTCCATTGTGGCTTTGGGTATAGGCCCGTATATTACAGCTTCAATTATTTTTCAGTTACTGGCAATGATCGTGCCAAAGCTTGAAGAGATATCCAAGGAAGGGGAATCCGGGCAGAAAAAGATCAATCAATACACAAGGCTCTTAACCCTGCCGATGGCGTTTTTGCAGGGCTACAGCATGATAAAGCTTTTACAGCAATCGCAGAGGGGCATTATCGGCAATATTTCCGCTTTTGAATATTTGACAATAATAGTCATTCTTGCTGCCGGAACGATATTCCTTATGTGGCTTGGCGAATTGATCAGCGAGAAAAAGATCGGTAACGGCGTATCGCTTATTATTTTCGCTGGTATTGTTTCAGGCATACCAGGCAGCGTACAGCGCACTTTAGCGACTTTTGATCCATCGCAGATTTTAAATTTGGCGGTGTTCCTCGCGATTGGCGTGATTACAGTAGCTGGCGTTGTATATATTACGGAAGCACAGAGAAATATTCCGGTTTCTTACGCCAAAAGAGTAAGGGGAATCAGAATGTATGGCGGGTTTGATACGCATCTGCCATTGAGGGTAAATCAGGCTGGCATGATTCCTATTATTTTTGCCATATCTTTGATTATGTTTCCGCCGTTGGTCGCGCAGATGGCAATGAGAGCGCAAAGCCACGTGATAGTCAGCGCGTCAACTTTTGTCATGGAGTTGTTTCAGAACCAGATATTTTATGGAGCTCTATATTTTTTTCTGGTGGTTGCTTTCACTTATTTTTACACAGCGATTATTTTTCATCCGCAGCAAATTGCCGATAATTTGCAAAAACAAGGCGGTTTTGTGCCGGGAATCAGGCCAGGCAGACAGACAGCGGAATATTTAGGCAAAACATCAAATAGAATTATGCTCGCAGGCGCTTTGTCTCTCGGTATAGTGGCCATTTTGCCTTTAATAATAGGGCCGATGACCGGAGTGAAGAGTATGGTTATTTCCGGCGCCTCGCTTTTAATTGTTGTGTCAGTTGTCATTGAAACAGTCAAACAAATTGAATCACAGCTAGTGATGCGTGATTATGATGGATTTTAATTGCCATAAATATTAAGCAAGAAGCAATGATTAGGCCAGAGATGGCCATTTTTTGATTTTTAAAAAATGCTGTGATATTATTAAATCATATAAATTGTATTTACATTTATGGGCATACTTGGCAATTGGTTTTCTTCAAGCTATACTAGCGGAAGAAATAAAAAAATATCTTTTCAAAATAAAAACAAATTGGACAGGCGGGATATTCATGATCTTGTTTGGGGTATTGCCAGTCTTGACGTACGGCAGAAAAAATTGATTGAGGGCGAACTTATAAAACAGCTTGACGACGCCGGAGTATCAAAGTGGGAGTATGAGGAGATAATAAGACGATTGGATTCAAAGAGTGCGGAGCTCGGACTTAGCGAGATTGATATAAAAAATTTGAAGATGGCGCTTTATTAAAATTTATTTATTCATAAGATGAAAAATTTTAAAATTTTAATGATTGGTCCGCAGGGATCTGGCAAGGGAACCCAAGCGCAAAAGCTGTCAAAAAAATTTGGTTTGCCTATTTTTTCAACGGGCAATATTTTGCGGCAGAGGATACATACGGAAGATGAGCTGGGCAAGAAATTGTCTCGCATAATAAATAATGGCATATTAGCGCCCGATGAAATAGTAAATAAGATTATTGCCGAAAAAATAGAAAATGATGGATATAAAGGATATATTCTTGACGGTTATCCGCGTAATTTGGCGCAAGCCAGATTTTTAGCTGGCATGGACGAACTGACTCATGTTTTTGAAATAAATATATCTGATAAAGAGGCTTTTAGGCGAATTACAGGCAGGAGAACTTGTCCAAAATGCCAGATTGTTTATCATTTGGATTATAATCCGCCGCGCGAGGAAGGGGTGTGCGATAAATGCGGTGAAAGATTGGTGATCCGCGATGACGATAAAAGCGAAACAGTAAAAAGGCGTTTGCGGATGTATTATGAAACTGCCAGGCCGCTTGTGGAGTTTTATAACAAGAAGAAAATTCATCACTTGATTGACGGTGAACAATCAATTGAAGACGTTGGAAGGGATATTTTAAGAGTTTTAGGATGATAACAATTAAAACAGCGGAAGAAATAGAAATTTTGCGTGATGGCGGTGAGAAGCTGGCAAAAATTTTAGGCATGGTTTTATCCAGAGTTAAGCCGGGCGTATCTTCCAAAGAACTTGATGATTTGGCGGAAATAGAAATACGCAAGATAGGAGGCGAGCCGGCTTTTAAAAATTTTCAGAATTATCCGGCAACTTTATGCGTGTCTGTCAACGAAGCAGTGGTTCATGGTATTCCGCGAGAGGATGTTATTTTAAAAGAAGGCGATGTGGTCGGAGTAGATATTGGAATGAAGTATAAGGGATTATATACTGATATGGCTCGCACAGTTGGCGTTGGCGGAATATCCGCGGAAGCCAAAAAATTAATAGCCGTAACTGAAAAATCTTTTTTGAAAGGAGCAAGGACTGTTAAGCACGGAGCTTATGTGGGGGACATCGGCGAGGCTGTGCAGAAGTATGTTGAACAGCACGGCTACTCCGTGGTGAGGAGTCTGGCCGGACACGGTGTCGGGTACGGCGTGCACGAGGAGCCAAGAATTCCTAATTTTGGCAAAAAAGGAGATGGGGAGGTATTGAAATCCGGCATGGTGCTGGCAATTGAACCAATGGTATGCGCGGGCGGGTATGAACTTGAAACTGACAAGGATGGCTGGACGGCCGTTAGCAAAGACAGATCATTGACCGCGCATTATGAGAATACCATTGTGGTGACTAAGCTAGGATGCGAAATATTGACGCAAGATGCGACTGGCCGCAAACAAGGAGCCAGAATGCGTAAAGTTGCGGTAACCGGCAGCAGCAGACAAACGAGCGGTCGTGTTTTGGGCATTGATTATGGAGAGAAAAGAATAGGATTGGCAATTAGCGATCAAGGTCAAAGCCAGGCTTTTGTCTATGATACGCTTGATGCCATGTTTCATTTTTGGGAAAAGCTGCTGGAAATTTGCGATAAAGAAAAGATTGATAAGATAGTTGTTGGTTTGCCTTTGAATATGTCCGGCAACTATACCCAAAAAACAGAAGAGACGGTTTTATTTATTGAAGCTTTGGAAAAGCAGATCAAAGTTCCGGTGGAGACAGTGGACGAAAGGCTGTCAAGCGTTGAAGCAAAGAAAAATGGAGGAGGATCAGGAATTGACGAACAATCGGCGCGGATTATTTTAGAGCGGTATTTGGATGAACAGTTAGTAATAAACAGTTAAAATAATTGACACTAGGGCATAATTCCAGCCCCAGATTTAATAGCCTGTTTTTTAGACAATAACAAATTTACTGTTCAAAAGACAGGTTAGTAGATGATTGATTTAATGTGTTTTAAGGGT
>Ga0210017_1000899_pt1 | contig 25941 bp, 24 predicted proteins | sample CryGeyCG2014_020_FD_183966 | JGI IMG/M metagenome (GOLD analysis project Ga0210017, IMG submission 183966) | Groundwater microbial communities from aquifer - Crystal Geyser CG08_land_8/20/14_0.20 (SPAdes) (version 2) | ecosystem: Environmental > Aquatic > Deep subsurface > Groundwater | place... | reverse complement strand
TAAAAGAAAAATTTAGGGAAAAACTTGAAGAAATATCCCAATTGCCCAGTTTAGGAGAACAGTTGGAAGAATTAGAAAGAGCAATAGAAGCTTTAAGAAGCGAAATAGAAATTATAAGTGAACGTGGAACCGGTTTGCAGTTAATTCTTCCAGTTCTGCAGAAAAAGTTAGGAGAGTTAGAGAGTGAATATTTTGACAAAGCAGAAAAACTTATAGAATTAAAAGAAATTAAAGCGGAATTAGAAGAAGCCGAGAAAAATTATGAGGATTGTTTATTTGAAATATGAGAAGGAATATTAAATTAATACTTTTGTTTGCCATTTTTGTCTCGGGGAATATATTTTTTTCAACTTTCAGTTATTGTGAAACCTCTACAGATGAAGCATCAGAGAAATTGATTCAGGGAATAAGAAAATTTATGCAGGCGATGGAAGAACTTAAAGAAAAGAAATTGCTTGATGAAGATGGCATACCAGTGAATAAAAAGGCATATGAAAAATTTCAGGAGTTACATCTTTCCTACACGGGAATTGAATTGAAATCTTCGTTTGAAGAATACAGAAAGGAAGTAAGAAGAAGGCAAAAAGTACTAAGGGAATTAAAAGAGAAAGGTCTCCTTGAAACCATAGAAGGAGTCAAAATTCTGGAAAAAGAAAAAATTTATAATAAAGAAGCAGCTGATGCAGCCATTGAACGTCTAAAATTTAAAGAAATATATGATTTATTATCTCCCAAAGATTTAACTCTCAAAAAGCTTGAAAAAGCGGAAAAGAAACTCAAAGATTTGATAAAATCAACAAAAAATGAACCTGAAAATGCCAGAGCATATTTTATTGCAGGGCTATTACATAAGGATAAATGTTTGCTTGCTAACAAAGATAGAGTAAGAAATAAGGCAAAAGCAGAAAAATATTTAAAAGAGGCATTAAAACTTGGTTATGATGAAAAAGATATAGCTCATTCTTTGAATACATTAAATGATTATTTTGAATCTCCCTATATATATTTTAAGGATGCAAAAGAATCTAAAAAATATTACTTCAAAGGACTAACTTCTTTAAAAAGTGAAAAATATGATGAAGCTATAAAATTTTTTAAAAAAACAATTGAAATCTATCCGCAGTTTTATCAAAATTATATATTACTAGCAACTGCATATTTAGAACTGGGTAAGTTTGAAGAAGCAGTGTCTTCACTTAAAAAAGCACTGGATTATAGTTTTAATGTCAAAAGTGAGGTGCTTATTAGAAAAGAACTGGCAAATGCTTATGTTTTGTCTGGAAGAAAAAAGGAAGCAGAAAAGGAATATCGCAGGATTTTGAAACTTCAACCTGAAAATGAAGAAGTAGAAAATGTTCTGGAGAAAAAGGAGGAATGGAATAAGTGGAAAGAGGTAGCAGAATATTATAGAAAAGCAAAGGAATCTGAAAATAAAGCGCGAAAAGACAAGGATAGAAGAGAAGAAAAAGATGAATACAATAAATCAGTAGAATATTACAAAAAGATACTTGCGATAAACCCAAAAGATAAAAAAGCGCATTTTGACCTGGGAGTTGTGTATTATATATTAGGAAAAAATACGGAAGCAATAAAAATGTTTGAAAAGCAAATAGAACTTTATCCTGAGGATGATTTTCATGTTTTTAGAGCACACAACTATTCAGCAGAGTGTTACTATCGCCTTGGAAAATACGAAAAAGCAAAAGAACACTGGGAAGTTGCCCTCAAAATGTCAGAGGGGGAACTTTATTACGTGGAAGTGGAAAAGAATATTCAAAAAGCAGAGAAAAAACTGAAAGAGAAAAAGTAAAGTTATTTTTCTGTGATGTATTTGGTTTTGAAAATAGAGCAATGAAAAAGTTTTATCAGTATGGAGGAAAGGGCAAAGTGCCACGGGTATGCCTGTGTGGGTATCTACGTTATGAAAGAATATAAAAGCATAAGAAGCGTCCAGGGACCGCTTATAAAAGTGTGGGATATAGAAGGCGTGGGTTATTCGGAAGTTGCAAACATCCGCCTGCAAAACGGAGACGAGAGAATGGGTAAGGTTCTTGACATTTCGCGGCAGAGCGCTCTCATACAGCTTTTTGAAGGCACGGAGGGAATTAATCTTGAGGATGCAGGCGTTTCCTTCCTCGGGGAAACGCTTCATTTCGGCGTTTCCGAAGAACTTCTTGGCAGGGTTTTTAACGGGGTGGGAAAACCCATAGACGGCGGCGGCCCCGTCGTAGCCCAAAAGAAACTTGACATTGACGGGTCTCCCATAAATCCCTATGCGCGGGATTATCCCAAAGAGTTTATTGAGACGGGCATCTCGGCGATAGATGCGATGACGACTCTTGTGAGGGGCCAGAAACTTCCGATTTTTTCGGCTTCGGGTCTTCCGCACAACGACCTCGCCGCGCAGATTGCCCGTCAGGCGAGGGTGCCTGGCGGGAAAGATTCTTCTTTGAACGGCGGCGGTTTTGCGGTGGTTTTTGCGGCAATGGGCATAACTTTTGAAGAGGCGAATTTTTTTCAGAAAGACCTCGCAAGGACGGGAGCGCTCGAGAGAAGCGTTATGTTCATCAACCTCGCCGACGACCCCGCCATAGAGAGAATCGCAACCCCCAGAGTGGCTCTCACGGCGGCGGAGTATCTCGCTTTTGAAAAAGACATGCACGTTCTTGTTATCCTGACGGATATGACAAATTACTGCGACGCTTTGAGAGAAATTTCAGCCGCGAGAAAGGAAATTCCAGGGCGGCGGGGCTACCCCGGATATATGTATACCGACCTTGCGACCATTTACGAGCGCGCCGGCAGAATTAAAGGCAAACCCGGCTCCATCACGCAGATACCGATTCTGACGATGCCGGAGGACGACAAAACCCATCCGATACCGGATTTGACGGGCTACATTACGGAAGGGCAGATTATTATTTCGCGCGCAATGAATAAAAAAGGCATTTATCCGCCGATTGATGTGCTGCCCTCTCTTTCAAGGCTTAAGGAGAAAGGAATAGGCCAGGGGAAAACCCGTGAAGACCACGGCAATGTCACATCGCAGCTCTTTGCGTGTTATGCGAGAGGAAAAGAAGCCAAAGAACTTGCGCTTATTCTCGGCGAAGCGTCTCTTACCGAAGATGACGTGAAGTTTGCGAATTTTTCCGACGAATTTGAGCAGAAGTTCGTCAATCAATCGCTTTTTGAGTCAAGAAGCATTGAGCAGACGCTTGATCTGGGATGGCAGATTCTAAAAATGATACCGCGCAGGGAATTGAAAAGAGTTAAGGAAGAAGAGATTAAAAAATATATGAGGGAATAAGATGAGGATGAATGTAAGCGCCACGAGAATGGAAATGCAGAAATTGAAGAAATCCCTCATTCTCGCCCGCCGCGGATGGAAGCTCCTGAAGGATAAACAGGATGAACTGATGAGAATTTTTCTTGAAAAGAAAGACGAGTTTTTTAGTCAGTACCACAAAACGTCATCTTTAATGAAAAAGATCCTGTCGCAGGCAATTGCCGGAAGCGGTTTTCTATCGGATGAGACAACTTCTTTACTCTCTAAAAGTTCAACCGCGCGGGTGGGGCTGGATGTGCGGGCAAAAACTCTTTTCAATCTGAAAGTGCCGGATTTTGGAGTCCATTTGGACGGGAACCCCTTTAATTATAAATCTTCGGAAAGCGTAATTTACTGGGATAGGGCGGTAAAGGGGGTTTGTGATTTGATGGCCGCAATAGTTTCAGCAGGCCTGCTTCTCTTTGAAATTCAGGAGCTTTGCAGGGAAATCGCATCAACACGCAGAAGGGTGAACTCCCTTGAATACATAATGATACCCGATATTACAGAAACCGTTAAATATATTAGTTTCAAGTTAGATGAAATGGAGCGGTCAAACACGGTGCGACTGATGAAGGTGAAGGAAATTGTGAGAAGCCATTGAAAAAATTAAACAAAGTTAAGAAAGTCAAAAAGGTTATATCCTCTACGCCCGCGAAACAACTCGGAGAACTCGTAAAGTTAGTAGAGAATATGCACGAGTATAACGTCCTTTCCCACAACATAAGCAAAACGGCGCAGCTTTATGACCTTATTGTTACCGAAGCCACGGACATTATGGATACGAGAATAGGTTCGTTGATGCTCTTTAATCGCGCCAGGTGCAAACTTGAAATTGTCGCATCCAGGGGTCTGTCAAGAGAAGTCGTGAAAATAACATCCTTAAAGCCCGGCGAGGGCATAGCGGGGAAGGTCTTTGAAAGCGGGAGGTCTATTTTCTGCGAAGATATTGAAAAGGACACGAGGTTTAAGAAAGAAAGCCGGATTAAATATTATTCAAAAAGTTTTGTTTCGGTGCCGCTCAAGGTAAACGGCAGAATTATCGGAGTGCTGAACGTGAACAACAGGAAGTCAAGAAAACCGTTCACCGTTGAGGCGTTGAATATTCTCAACGTTATTGCGGACGAAGCGGCGATGATCATTGAGAACAGGCATCTTTTGCGTTCTCTGGAAAATGCTTATGTGGATACAATTGCGACTCTGGCAAAAGCTCTGGACGAAAGAATGCCTGCCACAAAGGGCCATTCCTCAAGAGTGGCAGATCTTTCATACCGTCTTGCCAGGCGCCTTGGTTTTAGAGAGGATAGGCTCCACTCAATAAGAAATGCGGCTCTAATACATGACATAGGCAAAATAAGCATACCTGATGAGATTCTTTTAAAGCCGGCGGCGCTTTCTGCCTCCGAGAGAAAGATTATTCAAAAGCACCCCGAAAAAGGAAGCGGCGTTATTTCGAAGTCGGATTATTTTAAGGATTTTTTGCCGATAATCGCGTTTCATCACGAATGGTATAACGGTAAAGGATATCCCCTGGGTCTCAAAGGAAGTCAAATACCGTTAAGCGCCAGAATCGTCTCGGTCTGCGATGCGTGGGACGCGATGATTTCAAAAAGACCGTACAGAGAGCCACTCTCTAAACGCGATGCCGTGAAGGAAATTCTGCGTTTTGCCGGAAGCCAGTTTGACCCGCGCGTTGTCAAGGAGTTTTTAAAGATGTCCCGGCGGTGAAGAGGGAAGAGTGAAAGAATTAAAAGTTATAGCAACGCCCATAGGTTGTCTGAGCGATGTCTCAGTCAGGGCAAAGGCGTTTCTTGAGGCATCCGACGCTATAATCTGCGAGAACAGAAAGAGGTGCAGAAAACTTCTTTCAGCTCTCGGCATTAAAGGCAAATTTATTGCGGTTTATTCAGCCGACAGCATTGAAAAAGCCGGTTATATTTTTTCGCTTTTGTCGGAAAAAGATAAATGTGTGTTTATTGTAAGCGCTGGGACGCCCGCTGTTTCCGACCCGGGGCATCTTCTTATAAAGGAAACAGTGAAGAGAGGTGTCGCGGTTTCGCCTGTGCCGGGGCCTACGGCGATTGGCGCTCTTTTGAGCGTCTGCCCGAGAAAAATCAAGGATTTTATTTTTGCGGGTTTCCTGCCGAAGAAAAAGGAATCTCTGAGAAAAGCGCTCGCCGGTTATTTCAGACAGGGCATTCCTGTCGCCGCTTTTTCCACGAAGAGAGATGTCCGGCGGCTTTCTTCCGTGCTCGGGGAATATTTTCCCGTATCGCAAGTGTTTGCGGGCAGGGAAATGACGAAGAAATTTGAAGAATACGTTTTTTTTGAGAATATCGCTGATTTTAAGTCCTGGACCGAAAACATAAAGGGTGAAATAACCCTTATTATTTTTCCGCAGGAAATAAAAAGCGATAAATCAGAATCTTACGTTACAACTTCTATGCAGATTGCGGAGAAGTTTTAGAAATATGATTTTGAAAAAAGAATTAGAACCGTCCCCTTTCTTATGAAAGCAAATCGCTCGGGTTTTTTCAGAAAATTCGTTCTTGTTATGATTTTTTTGAGCGTCGTGCCTCTTGCGCTGATGGGCGTAAGGGCCGTAATGATAAATAAAAAGCTTTCAAAAAATGTTGAAAGCATTTCTTCCGATTCCCTTGAAACAGCCATTCTTGACAAACAGAACCGCCTTTCCGAATGGATGGCGGGTTCGGTAGATGATTATTTTTCCACGGTTCTGCGGAACATTCCGAAACTCTCGGATGCATCCGATGACGCGGGCGCGAGTTTTATAAGGAAAGAGAAAATGCTTATTGACGTATATAACGGCAGCAGGGAATTTTTATCCATAGCGCTTCTTGATGCGGGATTCAACCCTTACATTATTGTTCCGAGGGAGTGGAAATACGAAAAAGAAGAGGCGGCAAAAATTGTCTCGGAAATTGCCCGCGGAAGATTCGCTTTCGGAGACGTATATTTTTACAACGATTTGCCGGTTGTTGATTTTGTATACAAGACCGACAGAGATAAATACATATACGCGGCTGTGGATTTAGGCAGCATTCTGGATAAAATAAAAAGCACGCCTTCTCAGATAGGAGAGGAGGTTTTTGCGGTTTCACCAACGGGAAAAATAATTCTGCACCCTGACACTGCGAAAATGACGACCATGAAAGATATTTCTTTTATTCTTCTCATTAAAGAATTTATTTCCTCAAAATCATCTTTGAGCAAAGGGGATTTTAACGGAATCAACAATATACCGATGATAGGAGCGATAAGCATGTCGCGGATTACCGGATGGGGCGTTGTCGTCTGGCAGACAAAAACCACGGCTTACGCGCAGGTGGCGAGAGTAAAGAACGAAATAAATGCCTTTTCGCGGCAGCTTATAACGTACACTTACATTCAGATACTGGTTATTTGTCTTATTGCGTTTTCCGCGTCTTTTCTGCTTGCCAAAAGCATATCGCGTCCCATAATAGCTCTGACCCGCGCCGCCGCAAGGGTTTCAAGAAGGGATTTTACGGAGCCCGTAAAAGTAAAATCAAAAGATGAAATAGGACAATTAGCCGGCATATTCAACCAGATGATGGATGAACTCAATAAGTTCGACCGGATGCAGGCGGATAAATTAGACGCCCTCGTATATTCAATAAAAGACGGTCTAATTATGATTGACCATAACGAAAATATAATTATGGCAAATGCAAGAAGCAGGCAAATACTTTTCCTTGACGATAAGTGCCTAGGGCTTCCGCTCGTTGATACTTTGAAGGAGCCCGCTTTGAAAGAAAGTGTGAGAGAATTGCTCTCATCGCACGAAGAAAATCCGAAAACCGAGCTTGATTTATCCAAGGATGATGTGCCGAAATATTATGAGGCGGATAAATACTCCGTTACGACGCGCGAAGATGTGAATCTCGGAAGCATAATCACTTTGCGCGACATAACGCTTGAGAAAGAGCTCTCTAAAATGAAGGAAGATTTTCTTCATTCGATAACGCATGATTTAAGAAGCCCGATGACATCCATTAGAGGATTTTTAGAGATTCTGCTGGACGAGAGCATGGGTTCTCTCAACGACGATCAGAAGAATTTTTTAAAAATAGTAGACGAATCGTCCGGAAAACTTCTGACGATGATAAACAACCTTCTTGACGTCTCAAAGCTTGAAGCGGGGAAAATGGTTCTGAATTTCGGCAAAGTGGATTTCAACAAACTCGCCAAAACCGTGACCGATTTTTTTTATCCCCAGGCGAAGAGCCAAAAAGTGGACCTTCAATTTTGCCCGTCCGGCGTTATAAATGCCGTGTCCGCGGATGAGAACCTGATGGAAAGAGTGATAACCAATCTTGTCTCAAACGCAATGAAGTTTACGCCCGCCGGCGGAAGCGTGACCGTTCTGGTCGAGGATAACGCGCCTGATGAAAATAAATTGCGGGTATCCGTGAAAGACACGGGAAAGGGCATCCCCGCCGATGAAGTGGAGCGCGTTTTCGAGAAATTTCACCAGGTCGCCGATACGGCGTTAAAAAAAACGGGGACGGGGCTGGGTCTTACGGTGTCGAAGTATATTGTGGAGTGCCACCTCGGAAAAATAAAGGCCGAGTCCGTTTTTGGGAAGGGCTCCACTTTCAGTTTCTGGATACCGAAAACGCTTGTCAAGGAAAACGGCGTTGTGAGGGCGAAAGATAACGCCGGGCGGCCGGGTGCATAGACCGTCTGCTTCACTTTGCGGGGTTTGTATTTTATTTTTAACGAGCGCCCTTCCGGCGGAAGAGTCCGATGAGGAAAAAGGTCTGCAGATGATAAGAGTGATACCCGGAGACACCCTGCACGGCGTAGCGGGTCTTTATCTCAAAGACCCCACGCGCTGGAGGGAACTTCTGAAATACAATGTTATTAATTCGGGCGACCCCGACCTGCTCAATATAGGAGATAAGCTTCTCGTTCCCGTTAGGGAAATTAAAGAATCAATGCGCGCCGCTCACCTCATAGAAAAAATCCGTCAGGTTGATTTCAGGACCCGCGGCGGAACTCTTTTTCAGAAGGCCTCGCTCAATCAGAAAATATTTTACGAAGACGCGATAAGGACTTTCAGCGACTCCTACGCCAAAGTGCTTTTCCCGACGAAAGAGGTGACGAAAATTTCACCAAACACTCTCGCGATTATTAAACCGCGTGAAATTGACCAGGAAGTGGAACTCATAAAGGGCGAGATTCATTTCAGAAAAGCCAAAGTGCAGACCCCGTCCTCGGTCATCACCCCGTCCGAAGACGGCTTATACAGGGCGAATGTTTTAGACGATAAAACAACGGAAGTGGAGGTCTACGAGGGAAATGTGGGAGTGAGCGATCTCAAAGGCATGAAAACAATAGAACTGAAGAAAGGTTTCGGCTCCAAAATTGCCTTCGGGAAAATGCCACTTCCGCCGGAAAAGATAAAGATGCCTGATATGGGAGAACTTGAAACTTTTAAAAATGACCTTACTCTTCCGGCGACATTCCATCTGCAATCGCTGAAAGTTCAGGAGATAGGTGTATTTAAACCGGATGAGATGGATTTTGAGAAGGAAGTGAGCAAGCGCGCTCCGAGCAGAAAAAAGATAAAGCAAGTTGAAATTGCTCTGGATGAATATTTCTCCCAGGTGGTTTTGAAAGCCCCGCCGGAAGAAATTCAAAAAAAAATAGCCAAATTGGTTGACGGGAAATATTATTACAGGATTGAAAATGAAGGTCACAGGGGCGGAGAATATTCCGATGTAAAAAGTTTTGTGCTGGACAGGAAAAACCGCGAGATGAACATCATAATTTTATATCCTCCCGCCAATCTTAGAGTAAAGGACGAGTTTGTCGAAGTGAGGGGCTCCTCCAGCAGGGATATAGCGAAGCTTTGTATAGAAACGGTGGATGTTGAACTCGGTAAGGACGGTTCTTTCAGCCAGATAATATATTTGCCGATGGGTCCGCATGATGTAGAGATACTTTTCTATGATAAAATAGGGAATGCCAAAAGGGAGACGAGAAGAGTTGTAAGGGTTGAGAAAGAAAAAGGATTCTGGGGAAAATTATTTGGTGATTAAATCCATTCTTGGAACATGAAAATTCTTTTAGCGGACAATGATATTGACCGGCGTTTCAAAATTAAGCTGATACTGCGTAAATACGAATGTGTATTTTATGAGGCGCGGAATGCCGATTTCGCCTTTATGATTATGAAAAAAGAACATCCGGATATGTGTCTGATAGATTACATTCTTACAGGCAAAGAAGGTTTGAGCAATTATGATATTGTCAGCAGAATATCGGTTGAATGGTCGCTTCCGGCCATTGTCCTTTTGCGCGAGGGAATGACCGTAGCCAGGAAATTTCCCGGAATTGAATACATTACATTTCCGGAAACGGATGATGATAAGAGGAATTTTATTGAAACAATCGAAAAACTTTATGGCTCTGCGATGGTTGAAAAGAAAGGAAATACTGAAATACCGATGAGAAAAAAATTAGAAAAGATCCTAATCGCCGACGACGAGGAAGCCATAATTCTCCTGTTAAAAGTCCTTTTGAGAGGTTATGAAATAGAAGCCGCATCCAGCGGAGTGGAACTTATAGATAAAGCGCTTGAGTTTAAACCGGACCTTATTATTACGGATGTCATAATGCCCGGGATGTCCGGATGGAAAGCTGTGCGGGAGATCCGTAAGTGCGAGGAACTGCAAAGCATTCCTGTTATATTCGCTTCGGGCTATGTGAAAGACAAGGAAATCTACGAAATGCACAGGCCTCAGGGGCCGTCCTATTTTATTTTGAAACCGTTTATGAAAAAAGAACTTTTTGAAGTGATTAAAAAATACTTTATTTTTGAGAGTTAAATTTGTATAATTTCCTCATTTGATATTTAACGGGCCTGTAGCTCAGTTGGTTAGAGCACCGGTCTCATAAACCGGTGGTCGTAGGTTCGAACCCTACCGGGCCCAAAAAGAATGGAAGATGGAAGATGCTGCCTGCGGCAGACTGTGGGCGAGGGCGGTTAGCTCAGTTGGTTAGAGCGTTCGGTTCACATCCGAGAGGTCATAGGTTCGAATCCTATACTGCCCATTTGAGAAGCGGGGCAGTAAGCGAGCCAACTGCTTGGCTCGCGTTCGGATTCGAAAGCCGGAACGATGCGCGAGTTTTCGCCGAAGGCGGAAGGCGAGCGCAGTGAGGCGGGGTCGCGGAAATCCGCCGTCAGGCGGATTATTTGTGACCGAATCCTATACTGCCCATAAAAATTAAACGACTGGCGCACGGGTTATCCGCGGCGGACAACGAAGAGAGCGAAAATTAGAGGCGGCGTAGAGTGGGAGTGATTGAAAAATTAGTAGAACTTCAGCAAATTGATTCGGATATCGATTCAATGAATGCCGAAATAGACGAGACCCCTTTTAAAATAGAAGAAATAGACACTGGAATAAAAGCGTCCGAAGAAAATGTTAAACAAAAAGATGCCGAATTCAAGGAGGTTCTTCTTTCACAGAAGAATCTTGAAAATGACCTTGCAAAACTTGAAGAAGAAATAAAGAAATCAAAAACGGAATTATATTCCGTTAAGACCAATGAGTTGTATAAAACGCTTCTTTCGGGCATAGACGAGAAAAAAGAAAAAGTTTCCGATGTGGAAAGCGAACTTCTGCTTCTTATGGATAAAGTTGAAGAGTGCAGGAAGAATTATCATGAAGAAAAGGCTCGCGGATCTTTGAAGATTGAAGAATTACATGCCGCGCAGAAGGAAATTTCCGAGAGAAAGGTTGCGCTCCTCAGATGTGCGGAAGAAAGAACTAAAGAGCGCGCCGCTAAGGTGCTGGATATGAGAACTGATGAAAAAAGCGCCCTGGCGCTCGGGAAATACGAGAGAATAAGGAAATCAAAAAATGGTCTGGCGGTGGTTAAGGTCGGAGAGAACAATTCTTGCGGGGGCTGCAATGTGTCGCTTACGATGCAGCAGATTAATGAAGTGATGTCATCAGAACTTATTCTCTGCAATAACTGCGGCAGGTTATTATACAAAAGTCGTGACTAAATTCTCCACCACTCGTGAGACGGCGGAGAAAATTTTTAAGTTTCTTTCAAAAAATCAGGATTTTAACGCCCTATACAGAGAATTCGGGGAAATAAAAAAAGAAGAAGTCAAGAAAATTTTTGAGGAGCTCGCGGAAAGATTCTGCGCGCAAGAAGAAATAAATTGTTTTACAGACGGCGCTGCGCAGCCGAATCCGGGTCCTGCCGGCGCCGGAGTCGTAATATATAAAAATTCCGAAAAAATAAGGGAGATTTCCAAATACCTCGGCGAGAAAACAAATAATCAGGCGGAATATGAGGCGCTTTTAATTGCTCTTACGGAAGTCATGAAAATTGGGAGGAAGAATTCGCGTATAACCTTTTTTTCGGATTCACTCTTGCTTGTAAATCAGGTTGCGGGCATCTGGAGGGTAAAAGAGAGCGCCCTACTCGCTCTAAAAGAGAGAATTGCGCAAAAAATAAAAAAACTTCGCATTCTGAAAAATACGGTATTTTCAATAAAATACATAGAGCGTTCAAAAAACGCGCAAGCCGATGCTCTTTCTTCTATTGCAATAAAACTTAAAAAATAATATAATAAATCTTTTGTGCCAATCCGCAATATATGCCGCGGTTAGTCAAAATGAGATGAGAATTCGACAAGGAGGCAATTAGTGATAAGAATTGGAAGAAATTTTACAAATCTGTTTGTCGTGGATATTCTTGAACCGGAAATACGGGATAAAATAATAAATGGTGAGATAGATCTTTTTTCGATGAATGCGCTCGGAATTGTGAAATTCAAGAAAGATGTTCTCGCGCAAATAGACAGAGCAAAAGAACTTCATTTGCAGCACATTGAACTTGACGCCGATGTGCCGAACCCTTACGCGGCGGCGAGCGCGGGAGAAAGAGCGAAAATAAAGGATTATGCGGGGAAGAATGATATAACCCTCTCCGTGCACCTGTCATATTCGGGCATAGGAGGAGGCGTTGCCTGCGTTCAGAATGAAGACAGAAAAAAAGCGGTGGAACTGCAGAAACTGTATATATGCTTTGCGAAAGATGTCGGAGCGAAGTATGTCAATATGCATCCCGGGTCGGCGCCTTTTTATATGGATGGTCCCGCGTGGATGGAAAAAATAGAAGCAGCTCTTATTGAAAGCGTTGTGGAACTCGCCGATTATGCGGGCGACTGCAAATTTCATGTGGAGAATAATGTTTCCTTTGACACGATTTACGTTGAGCCGGAGGACTTGATAAGAATTGTCGGAAAATGCAGGAAGAGAGGGGCTGAAGTTTATTTTAATATGGACATCGGACACTGGTTCACGCGCGCGGATGCGCCCGGCGGAAAAGCAAAGCCCATTCCGGAAAATCCCCAGAATGTTATGAGAATGATTCCGAAGGAAATGGTGAAAGAACTTCACCTGAACGACTATGTGCCGAAAAAATTTATGTTTCACCCGCCGCTGCATCTCTCCGAGGGGCCTCTGCAGGAGAGAAACCTTATTGAATACGGCAAAATAGTAAAAGAGCTTGAACCGGAAGTTATAATTCTTGAGACCGCGGCGAAGACAAAAGAGCAGATACGCGATAGAAATACGATTGTATCGGATGAAATGAAATATGTGAGAAAGTGTCTTGATTTATGAAAGATTACGTATTCCTGCTCGGGCGGCCCGGCTGTGGGAAGTCGTTCGTGTATGAAAACATATTGAAAAGATTGAGAGTTGCCGAAAAAATAAATAAAGTCAGGCGTCTTGACGATTTCCCCGTGCTCAAAGAACTTCTTGATAAAGATAAGGAATTCAAAAGACACCTCATGAAAGAAGGCGGATTTGAAGTGACGGACTTTACGATTGTGGATGAGGCGCTGCGCGTGATTGACGGAATGCTCCCCGCCGTGCGCGCGGAAAACGACATTGTTTTCGTTGAATTCGCCAGAGACAGTTATTTATCCGCCTTCAAAAATTTTTCCGCCGAGACCTTCAAAACGTCGCTCCTCGTCTACATATTCTGTCCTTTTGACGTATGCCTCGCAAGAAACAGGAAAAGATTTGAGGATAAAAAGGGCAACGCTCTGGACGACCATATCGTGCCGACGGATCTCATGATGAGTTATTACAAAAACGATGATATAGAAAAAATATATCTTGAAAATAAAGCAGAACTCCGCGAGTTTATGCCGGCCGATTATTTTGTGCTGGACAACTCAAAAAATTCGGTTGATTATAACTTCTCGCGGTTTGACGCTTTAATGAAGAAAATTAAATGACTTACACGCAATTCGTAGAAAAAGAAGCCGCGCGTATAGGGCTGGATAGTATAGCCGAAAGAATAGAAAAGAATAAAGGCCGTTCGGCTCTCCTCTATTGTCATGACGACCCTGACGGCATCGCCTCGGGAATAATTCTCAAGCGCCTCCTCAAAAAGAAAAAAGTGGGCGTAATACTTATGATTCCGACGAATATGGAACTTCCCAAAAAACGTCTCGTGGATGATTTAAGAAAGAATCCCGTGGATATGGTCTTTGTTTTAGATAAAGCGACAATGGGTTATTACGACGATTACGCGGATATTCATAACGGAATAATAGTGATAGACCATCATCCGCTCCTCGGGGAGCCCTTAAAAAGAATTACCGTTTCCAATCCCGTGCTTGATGAATACCGCAGGTGTTCCGCGAGTTTTGTTCTGCACATTCTCGCATCGAAGTGCGGCGAAGCCCATGAAGCGGAGGACATTGCATCGCTCGTGGGTCTTATGGGTGACTGGGCGATAGAGCCCGCCACGGATGATATTTCCGATTACGTAGAACCTTTTTATGAGAGTGTAAAAGGCCGTTACGGATGGCTTCTTGAAAAGATAAAGTCCCGTCCGACAATGTTTGATGTAAAACAGAGAAAAAAAACAACTCTTCTTAGTCAGATGACGGAGATTATTTTTGCTTTGGGCGGCGGAGGGTTCCAGTATTTTTATAACGACAGGGATGAGACCCTTAGGGAAATTACCGACGGGAGTTTCGCTCTGAGAAATTTGGAAGCGTATCTCGAAAAACCGTCAAAATTTGAAAGTGAAAATGATTTTCTTGAGCATCTGCCTGAAAAGGAGCGCGCTAAAAAAATGTTCGCTTATTATAAGGAAGATTGGGAATGCACTGCATCTAAGATGAGAGACGCAAAACTCGTAAAGACATCTGACAATACCGACATTTTCGTGTTTGCAGGAGAAAATGTGAAGCTTATGCCTATGGTGGGGAGCGTTGAGCTTTACACTCTTCCCGCCAAAAGCGAGGATTCTCTTTTTATTATGATTTCAGATAAGGGCACGAAGGGTTTTCATTTTTCTTTCAGGTCAAAGAAGGGTCTCATCCACTGCGGGAATTTTGCGCACAATCTCGCCGTTTCCTTTCAGGAAAGATACGGCCTAGACAACGCCGCGGGAGGCGGTCACCCGTGTGCGGCGGAATGCCGGTTGATTAAAAATTTTCCGGCGGATGAAATTATGAATGAGTTTGAAAAAAAACTCGCAGAAATATAGTTCCTTATATCTTCCCCCTTTGGAAAAGCGGTTCTCCCCTTTGAAAAAGGATTTCCCCTCTTTGAAAAAGAGGGGCCAGGGGAGATTTGTAGGGAGTCAGAGGGGATTTGGGGACAAGAGGGGGATTTTTGGGCCAGGGGAGATTTGTAGGGAGTAAGAGGGGATTTGGGAGTCAGAGGGGATTTGGGGATTTGAGGGGGATTTTTCCGATTTATTCGGTTTGGGGGGGGAATTGATGAAAGACGTTAAAACCGCGGTTTTAGGGGGGAGCGGTCTTTATGATATTGAAGGTCTTGAAGACATTGAAGAAATAGATATTGCGACGCCTTACGGGAAACCGTCGGATAACATAATTTGCGGAAGTTTGTCGGGTGTGAGAATCGCTTTTCTGCCGAGGCACGGGAGGGGGCACAGAATACTGCCCACCGAGGTGAATTCGCGCGCGAATATTTACGCTCTTAAATCAATCGGGGTGGAAAGGATTATTTCGGTCTCCGCCTGCGGGTCGCTCGCCGAAGAATACGCTCCGACCGATATTGTCATTCCCGACCAGATATTTGACAACACCAAGCAACGCGGCAGAAACACTTTTTTCGGGAACGGCATTGTCGCTCACGTGGCGTTCGCAAAACCGTTCTGCGGCGAGCTTTCTAAAATTCTGTTTGAAGCCGTAAAAGAAACCGGGGCAAAAGTTCATTCAGGCGGAATGTTTGTCAACATAGAAGGTCCGCGTTTTTCAACAAAAGCGGAATCCAAATTCTACAGATTTATGGGCGGCAACATTGTGGGTATGACAGCGATGCCCGAGGCTTTTCTCGCGCGCGAGGCCGAAATCTGCTACGCCACGATGGCGCATGTGACGGATTATGATGTGTGGAAAGAAGGTGAGGAAGTGAGCACCGAAAAAGTCATTGCGAATTTTAATAAAAACATTGCCTTAGCAAAGGATGCGATAAGGAAAATTATACCAAAACTCGGGGAAAGAACATGCGAGTGCTCATCGGCCCTCGCAAACGCCATTATGACCGCGCCGGAATTTATTACGGACTCGCACAGAAAGAAGCTCGGCGTTATTGCCGAAAAATACCTTTGCCCGGCTACGAAGGAAAAATGACTAACCGCGTTGTTATTGTAGGGTCTGTCGCAAAGGACTCAATTGAAACGCCTTTCGGACGCGTGGCAAACACTGTCGGCGGTTCCTGCGTTTATTCTTCAATTGCCGCCTCTTTTTTTGCTCCCGCGGCGGTTATAGGCGTGGTGGGCGAGGACTTTCCGAAAGCGTTTCTTAAAAAAATGTCAGCGAGGGGCATTGACGTTAAAGGCATAAAAATTGCAGAAGGAAAAACTTTTTTCTGGAGAGGAAAATATTCATCGGATTTGAATACCGCCGAAACGCTTGAAACTCAACTTAATGTTTTCGGGAATTTTTCGCCGGAAATTCCCGCAGAGTATCTTCCTGAAAAATATTTGTTCCTCGCCAACATTGACCCCGAACTTCAGATAAAAGTGCTTGAAAAAATGAAAACATCCGGGAAATGCCGCTTTGCGGCGGGGGACACGATGAATTTCTGGATAGGCGGCAAAAAAAAGAAACTGGAAAAACTTTTTTCCCATCTTGAAGCGCTCTTGATAAACGAAGCGGAAATCAGGCAGTTCACGGGCGAGCACAACATCATTAAGGCGGTAAAAAGAATTTTGGCGCTTGGCGTCAAAGTCGTTGTCGTCAAGAAAGGGGAGTACGGAGCGGCATGCTTTATGAAAAACAGGATGTTTTTTCTACCGGCGTATCCTCTTCGCAATGCCGTTGACCCAACGGGAGCGGGAGACAGTTTCGCGGGCGCATTTATGGGGTTTCTCGCGGGGAACGGTGAAACAAACTGGGACAATATTAAAAAAGCGGCCGTTTATGGAGCCGTTGTCTCTTCTTTCACGGTCTCGGGTTTCGGGGTGAGCCGACTGATGACGCTTACAAAAAAAGAACTTGCTAAAAGGTATGCGGATTTTGTAAATCTTATTCGCATTTGAATGGGAAATAAAATATGCAATTAGGAAGAAATTTCACAAATATGCTGGAGACGACATATCTCTCGGATGAAGAAAAGCAGAATCTTAAAAATGGCAAACTGACCGTGCCGGATATGGACGCGACAGTTCAGGTTAAATCAAAGAGAGATATCACAAATCAGATAGATGTAATAAGAGAACTCGGTCTGAACCATTTGGAACTTGACGGCGGCGTGCCGAACCCTTTTCTTGAAATGTCCGATGGCGAGATTGAAAAAATAAAGAAATACGCCGCGGAAAAAAATGTGACGATTTCCGTGCATCTTCCCTACACATTCGTTGCAGCGAGCATAGCCACGTTTCAGGAAGAAGACCGCGAGGTTGCCTGCACTCTGATGAAAAGATATATAGATTTTGCCGCGAAGATAGACGCCAAAATAATAAATATGCATCCCGGGAGCGTCCCATTTTATCAGGCGGTGGGGAAATATCTTGAAATGGTAAATGGGAATCTCGTCAAAAGTATAAACGAACTCTGCGAGTATTGCGACAGATACGGCATTGTGACGCATGTGGAGAATAACACGGCTTTCGATATTATAGGAGTGGAAAATGACGAGATGCTTGAAATAATAGACAGGGTACGGAGAAACGGTTTTGACCTCAAATACTGTTTTGACATAGGTCATTGGTTCACGCGGGCTCTGCCGCAATTCGGGAAAAAACCGCTGCGGGAACCGCCGGAAAAAATCCTCGAGGAAATCCCGACGGAACTGCTGTGTGAAGTGCATCTCAATGATTTCATAATTAATGGAACTGAATTTCAATTTCATCCGCCTCTCCACAGAGAGCTTGGTTTTCTTAAAAAACGAAACCTCAAAAACCTGGCGCGTATTTTCAGGGAAAAAGGCGTAAAGGTGATTGTTGTCGAGACCGCCGTGAGGGAATTGAAGGACCTTTTGAAAAGCATGGAAATATTGAAAGAGGAGTCGGAGTATTTAGGAGAAATATTTTTGTGAAAAATATTTTTTTGTTCGGAAGACCGGGCTGCGGGAAAAGCGTCGTTTTCAGAAAAATCAATGAGCTTCTTAATAAGAGAAGCCCTGCGGTGAAATTTGACAGGATTGACGATTTTCCCATATTAAAGGAGATGCACGAAGGGGATGAGGCATCCGGCAGGACGGACAGGTTTGTGTCGACGGACGACGGGGGTTTTAAAATAATAGACCCGAACGTGTGGGATGAAATGCTCGTCGGTCTCAATAAAAAAGCTGAGCGATATCAGAAAAAAAATGGAATACTGGCTATTGAATTCTCCCGCCCGAATTATCTTCATGCGCTCACTCTTTTCAGCGCCAATATACTTAAAAATTCCGTGGCGATTTATGTTGACGCTTCATTTGACACTTGCATAACGAGGAACGAGGAAAGAACAAAACGGGCGGTTGAAGAGGGGATTGACGCACATTTTGTTTCAAAAAAAGAAATGGAGGAAACTTACAAGGATGATGACAGGGAAGCCCTTAAAACCGCCTCGCCCGTGCCTGTATTCATTATAGACAACGGTGATTGCGCAACGCTCACTGATATTGAAAAACTCCTCAGACCAATTGTAGAAAAATTATGAAGTTATTCGCTCCGGCGCTCAGGGCTCTGCCGAAGGTGGACCTGCATTGTCATCTTGACGGCTCCGTAAGGACGTCAACTCTTTTCGACATAATGAAAAATAAGACCAAGCTCCCGTGCGATACCGCCGCGGAAATGAGGAAATATGTGGAGGCGCCTTCAACGTGCCGGTCTCTAACCGAGTTTCTTAACAAATTTGAATTTTTTTATCCGTATTTAAAGTCCCCGCAGGTTATGGAGCGCATTGCCTACGAATTGTGTGAAGATGCTTCGTCTGAGAACATAAGGTATCTGGAAGTGAGATTCGCTCCATGTCTCCAGACGGGGGGTGTTGTCGTGCAGGAAGATATTGTAAAGGCGGTTTTAGAGGGGCTTTCTAAAGGTTCGCGCGATTTTAATATAAAAACAGGCGCGATATTATGTATTTACCGAGGTACTGACCCGTCTCAATGGGAGGAAACATATCGTCTGGGAGAGAAATATATATCCTCCGGCGTTGTCGGTTTTGACCTTGCGGGAGATGAGAGCAGATTCTCGGGAGAAAATTTCAAAGACCTCTTTAAAAAAGCTTTTTCAGCGCTCATACCGGTAACGATTCATGCCGGAGAGGCCGCCGGCTGGGAGTCGGTAAAAGAAGCGGTTGATTTCCTTCATGCCCAAAGAATTGGTCACGGCGTGAGGATTTTTGAAAACGGTTTTTTTCTCGACAGAATAAAACAGATGAAAATACCGCTTGAAATATGCATAACAAGCAACGTCCAGACGGGGGTTTTTAAAGATTATTCCTTCCATCCCGTCGCGGATTTCTACCGCCGGGGGCTAAGAGTCACTCTTAATACCGACGACAGGAGCGTCTCCGGCATAGACCTTACTCATGAATGGAAAATAGTCCAGCAGGAGTGCGGCTTGGAAATAGAAGATGTTCTGGATATGAATATGAATTCCATAGAGGCGGCGTTTTGCGACGCAAATACAAAAAAACTTCTGAAAGAAGAGATACAAAAAGAAACGCGCAGAATTATGGAAAAGGTCTCTGCGCAAAAACCGCAAGCCAGGTGAGAAAGCCGTTTTTTACCGGCGTTCTTCCGTTGAATTATATTATCTATTAAAAAAAGGGGGTTAATATGAGATGGAGGTTTTATGAAATGTTTTCTGGACAGGATTGAAGAAAAAATTGCGGTCATACTCGTAAAAGGCGGCGGCAGAATGGAAATTCCGGTCGGTAATTTTTCTTTTAATGTGGAAGAGGGAATGCATCTTAACGCGGAATTCAGCATAGATGATGCGGAAAGAGAGCGTGTGAGAAAAAATATACAGGAAATTCGGAAAAGACTGCTCAAAAAAAACCGGGAAAAGAAATAAGCCGGTGCGTTTACGGGCGATGAAGGCTAAGAAAAACACTTTTTGGGCGCTCTTTTTTATTTTGTTATTAGGTTGCGCTTTTAAGGGGAGCGTGTGTCTGATGTGTGCCAATAGAGATTATCTGCCCCTTCTTGAAAAAGTTATCAGCAAATCCCGAAAAACGCTCTACATAAGCGAACTCTATTTTCACGAGGACCATACAACAGGTCGTCTTATTTTTCTTTTAAACAAAGCCGTTGACCGGGGTGTTGATATAAAATGCATACTTGAAGATTCAATATCATATAATTCCGGCTCGGTCGCCGATTTAAGCAGGATAGGCGTCCAGGCAAAATTAGACGGCGAAGATATATTTTCCCATGCCAAATTCATTGTTGCCGACGGAGAAATCGTAATTGTCGGCTCCACCAACCTCAGCGAAACTTCAATGGATAGAAACAACGAAACCAATGTTCTCATAAAAGATAAAATTATAGGCGGCTGGTTCAATGAGTATTTTTTGGCGGCGTGGAACGGGGAAAAAGAGCCCGAGTCGGTGTCTGCGGGCCGCTTCCGGATGATAGCATCGGGAAAACTCTCCGACACTTTTGTGGAATTATTCAGCACCGTCCGCAGGCGAATCCTCATTATCATATACGGCATAAAGATTTATCCGGATGAGCCGGACAATCCTGTGATGAAGGTGATAACCTCTCTTGCAGACGCGCAGAAAAGGGGCGTGAAGACAGAAGTTGTTTTTGAAATTAGCGATTATAATGATACGCTGAACGAAATGACAAAGAGAGCTCAGGAATTCTTTGAAAAAAACGGCATCCGAACTTTTTACGAAAACCGCAAAACGATAACGCACGCAAAACTTGTCATAGCGGATGACAGCGTTGTCGTCGGCTCCTCCAACTGGGGATACGGGGGCTTTAAACTTTACAGGGAAGCGAATGTATTGATAAAGGATAAAAAATTAGCTGATAAATTTGAGAAATACTTTGAAAAGGTAAAACAAAGCGGAAACTATCCGCAGGGCGGTCTCTAAGGGGAGGATTCGCTCTCTCTGACCTGAGATACTGGAAAATATTGAGCAACTACAATTTTCCATTGCAAAAAATGGGTTTAATTATGTATAATCATTTTATTTTTTCCAAAAAACTACCGGGGTGCAACATAATTAAAGGCGCCTGTAGCTCAATTGGATAGAGCGGCGGGCTTCGAACCCGCAGGCTGGGTGTTCGAGTCACCCCGGGCGCGATGATTTTTAATTGAGCCGGCGGATATAAAAGGCCGGCATTATTCGGGTCGTTAGCTCAGCTGGTAGAGCAGGGGCCTCTTAAGCCCAAGGTCATAGGTTCGATTCCTATACGACCCATGTTTAATTGTTAATTTTATTGTGGGGCCGTAGCTCAGTTGGGAGAGCGTCCGCTTCGCATGCGGAAGGTCGAGGGTTCGACTCCCTTCGGCTCCACCATATTGAATTAGCCACCTCTCTCAGGGTTTCGCCCCTCGCTTCGGCGGGCAGATTTGCGAGGAAATTAAAGGGCTTTTTGAAATCAATTAAGAGTTTTTGCTGGCTGATTTAGCAGTTCAAGCTGATTTTTTCTTTCGCCTTTGACGAAAGGCAAAGCGATATTTTTGGCTTGGTTGGCTTTAATTATCCAGTTTTTGGGGAAACTATAGTCTGTTTGTCTGCAAAATTATTGCCTGATAATCAAAATTCATACTTTACCTTAGTAATTTTTCAATTTCTTCATTTGTAAATTTCAACTGTTTGAAAACTCTTTTGCAATAAACAGGGTCTAATGTCTTTTTACCCATTTGTACGGGTGCTGAGTATCTTTTAACCCAAGTTCCACGAAAACAGGGTAAAAAACGGCATTTTTGAGTCATTTTTGGAAGGTTTCTCGTCGGAGACACCCACAAAATAACTCCCAAAAGTAGGGGGACAATATAATTTCAAAGCACTTGACACAAATCTGGCAATTTTCTAAAATAATCATAGTCAGTGAATTGGTTGATTTATTCTGTTGGTGAAATCTGACAGAAGGGAGGGATAATATGTTTCCAAAACTTGTGAAAGTTAAAACCAGTGCGAGAACGATAACCTATCTGCGGTTGATTGAAAAATACTATAAAGACGGGAAGAAAAAAGACAGGGTTATTGCAAACCTTGGCAGGCAGGATATTGAGGGAAGAATAAAATTAGGGAAGTTATTGAAAAGTTTAAGGAAATTCACCGACGAAGTTCTGGTAACACCAGAAGAAATAGAAACAAAAAAAGTTCTGGAATACGGTGCTGTGCTGGTGATAAAAAAATTGTGGGATGAGATTGGATTGGGAAAATGGATAAAAGAAAAATGCACTAAAAAGATAGACGGGAATTTGGAGGAAGCGGGGGTTCTGGCGATGGTGTGCAATCGTTTGATGGAACCGAGAAGCGAACTTGGATTATGCGAGTGGTTAGAAGGAGTGTATTGCGAAAGTTTTGATAAAAGATTTAGAGAAGGAAAAATAAAAAGCAGAGCAGAAAGTTTTTACAGGACATTGGACTGGTTAATAGAAGGGAAAGCTAAAATTGAGGAAGAGATATATCAATGGGTAAGAACATTGTTTCCTGTGGATGTGGTTTTTTACGATATTACAAACATACAGTTTGAAGGAGAGGGACCCCAAATAGCCAGGAGGGGCTATGCAAAATTAGGCAAGCGGAATCACAAGCAGGTCTTGTTAGGGTTAATAATGGTGGAGGGGTTGCCTGTGGCGCATTATGTATTCAGAGGGAATCGCGGGGAGAAGACGACAATAAAATGGATTAGCAAAGATGTAAAGAGAAAATTTAATGTTGGTAGGATAATATTTGTTATGGATAGAGGGATGATTAGCACAATGAATCTTGAAGAGATAGAAAAGCAAGACAATGGCTACATTGCGGGGATGAAACGAAGAAGAAACAACGAGACAAAAGAGTTGATAGAAACAGGAGAATCTGGATTTGAAGAAATAAAAGAAGGGTTGCTGGCGAAGGAAGTGGAAATGGACGGAGATGGCAAACGGCGGATAATTTGTATCAATCCTGATCGAGCAAAAGAGGATAAAGAAAAACGAGAGTTGATTATGCAGGAATTGGAGGGAGAACTGATTGCGCTCAAAGAAAAAATAGATACAGGAAAAATAAGAAAGCAAAAAGTTATTGTGGCTTCATGTGAAAAAATACTGAACAAGAAACACGGCAAAAGATATTTTAACTATGAAGTTGGTAAAGGGAAATTTGAGTTTTACAGAAATGAAAAAAACATTGAATATGAAGAGAAGCTCGACGGAAAATTTATGATTAAATCAACAGAAAAAACATTTTCATTGAAAGAGATAGTCATGGGATATAAAGACCTGATGAATGTTGAGAAGATGTTCAGAGATCTGAAAGATTTTATAGAAGTGGCTCCCGTATATCATCAGGCCAACAGAAGAGTAAGAGCGCACATATTTGTCTGTGTTCTGGCATTACTTATTCAAAAATATATTGAGAAAAAACTTGCTAATGCCAGGATGAAAATAAGCGCACAGAAAGTGCTATCAAAACTGAAAACAATTAAAGTGGTAATAAATCAGGTGGGGGAACTAAATTTGAAATATGTAATCCCTCCCGCACAAGAATTAAGTAGAATACTCAGAGTTTTTGATATTCAAAAATTGCCAAGGATACTCTCAGATATATCAAAAGAAACAGCAAGTTTTGCTCTTCAAAAGGCCCAAAAGTAGGGCTTGGGGGACAATCTCAATTTTTCTCCGACGAGAACTTTTTTTCTTCGTGGAACTTGGGTTTAAGGCGAAGGTTGCGCTGGAAGCGATGAAGGGGTTAAAGACGTCGGCGGAGATCAGCAGTGACTTCGGCGTGCATCCGACGCAAATTGCCAAGTGGAAAAAAGAACTGTGCAAAGGGCTGCCAAAGTTATTTGCTGACAGGAAAAGCGCGGAGGATAAGGATAAAGACCAACTGATAGAGGAATTATATAAGCAGATTGGGCAGACACAGGTTGAGATTGCCTGGCTTAAAAAAAAACTGCTGTTTTAAGTTGTGGTAAACGTAAGCAGATGTTGGATAAAAGCAATGATGAGATTAGTATGAGGACGCAGTGCGGGTTACTGGGGCTCTCCCGTTCAGGGTTGTATTATAGCCCGTGTCCGGAAAATCCATATAATATTGAACTGATGAATTTGATAGACGAGGAATTTACCAGACATCCGTTTATGGGCGTGGAAACAATGACAATGTATTTAAGAAAGGATAAGCGTAAGCACTGCGGCCCAAAACGGGTGCGAAGGCTGATGAGAAAGATGGGCTTGATGGCTGTATATCCGAAGCCAAAAACAAGTATTTCTAATGAACAGCATAAAGTTTATCCGTATTTATTGAGGGATATAACGGTAAACAGGCCGAATCAGGTATGGGCGACAGATATAACCTATATACGGCTGCGGTCCGGTTTTGCGTATTTGGTGGCGATAATGGATTGGCACAGCCGGAGTGTGTTGAGTTGGAGATTGAGCAATACACTGGACGGCAGTTTTTGCTGTGAGGCTCTGGACGAGGCGCTGATGTTGTATGGGGCTCCGGATATATTCAACAGTGATCAGGGATGTCAGTTTACGAGCGAAGCTTTTATCAGGCGTCTCAAAGCGAAACAAATATCAATCAGCATGGATGGACGTGGAAGGGCTTTTGACAACATATTTGTGGAGCGTTTATGGCGCACAGTGAAATATCAGAACATTTATCTGAAGGGATATGAAACAATGCGGGAGGCGCAGGAAGGATTAACCGAATATTTTCACTATTACAACCATGAACGGCGCCATCAATCTCTGGAAAACGAGCGGCCATGGGATGTGTATAAAGGCGCCGTCCTGTCGCAGGCAATAAGTTGTGGCTGTTGTTAAGAAAAAAGTAGGAAAGAAGGCGAGAGAAATAAGACAGTGTTTTTATCTTATTTTTAAAAAATTGGTCTTGACAATGGGGAGTAGTATATTCCGCGGGCAGAAATATTCAACTCAAGACATATTGCCACATACTCAAGTTTGCTTTTTCTGACTATTGCTGTGTATGTCCTTTTCATCTATTCATCCTCCTCTATATTTTCTTTCTAAGAATTTAAATGATACAAAAAAAGAAATCAAAAAGCAAGAAAAAAAATTACGGACTCTGGGAATAGGAAGGGACATCGTGACCCCCTATGGAAAAAATATAGGTTTGTTAGATTGATTTGTTTCGGAGAAGAAAAGGAAAAAAAGATAAGGACTATCTGTAAAGAGAATAAATCCTCCACCTTGAGGGGGAGGACAAAGGCGGGGGAGAAAAAATAAAAAGGATTGGGGGGAACTATACCCGCTCACACAGTCCTGTCGGACACCATCTGCCGTTCTGAAAATTCTTATGGAATATTTTAGTCGAATTTTGCGCCGCACGAAGGACAGTGTGTGTCGCTTTCCGAAATAATAGCCCCGCATTCGGAGCATTTAAATTTCTGTTTGGCTTTCACAGGTTTTTTCGCGTATTTGGCCGATTCTTTCAAAGATTTTTCAAGTTCCGATATTCTTGAAGATAAAGCTTTTTTCTCGTCGGATAGATTCTCTATATTTGTTTCAAGCGCCTCTATTTGTTTTATGAGAACGACGTTGCCTTTTTTTAATTCCGAGAGTTCTTTTATTTCTCCGCGCAATGATTGGATTTTCTCCTCTTGAGCGCTGTAAGAGGCGGAAATTTTTTCCTTTTCACTTTTTTGGATATCTATAATTTCAGCAAGTTCTCTGTTCTGTTTGGATATTTTTTGGATTTCCTCATCTTTACCGATTATTTGATTTTTCATCAAGTTCAAATTTTCGGAGAATTTTGACAATTCGTCTTGCAACTTATTAATGCCGGCCAATTCTTTCTCCGAAGCGGCGAGTTTTTTGGAAAGTTCTTCTATGTTTTTGCGCGATTTTACGATTTCCGATTCTTTCGACCGCAGTTCCGTTTTTGCTTCTTCGTTTTGATTGTCGGCCGCCGCGGCGAG
>Ga0210017_1000898_pt1 | contig 25954 bp, 6 predicted proteins | sample CryGeyCG2014_020_FD_183966 | JGI IMG/M metagenome (GOLD analysis project Ga0210017, IMG submission 183966) | Groundwater microbial communities from aquifer - Crystal Geyser CG08_land_8/20/14_0.20 (SPAdes) (version 2) | ecosystem: Environmental > Aquatic > Deep subsurface > Groundwater | place... | reverse complement strand
TGTTATCATAATGTTGTTATACCCGTAAACTATGTTGCGCCTGAAATCGTACGACTTGTGCGTCTCGTCCCTTGAGCGCAGAACAACCCCTGACGCGGAATAAGCGAGCTTGTTATTGTAAACGTAATTGTTCTGGCCGTAGTGCTGGTGGAAGCTGCCATTGGAATTATTGTACGCGACGTTCTTCTCTATCAGGATCTCGGAGCTGCCCTCGTCAGCGTATAACCCCCATCCCCCGTAAAGGAATGAGTAGGCGTCGTGTATAAGGTTGAACCGCAGTTTCGTGCCCGGGGACACGCCCAGGGTGTAGATGGCTCCGAAATCGCTCATTATGTTCCTGCCGTAATGGTGCAGGTGGTTGTATTCTATGATGTTGTTGTTGGCTGAGCTCGCGTCATAACCCCAGGACCAGCCGCAGGAAACCGCGGAATAGTTCAGGTCGCATATCTCGTTGTGCGTCAGGTTGTTATACGAGCTCCTGCCTATCCAGGCGCCGATAGAGCCCCTGAATATCTTTGCCAGGTCATGGATGAAATTGTTGTCAGCCGTGTTGTATCCCGCAACCTCGCCGTTGTAATAAACATCCTTCTCCCCGAAGTAAACCCCGCCCCCGCCTATGTCGTGAATGTTATTGCGGAATATCCTGTTATACTGGCTTCCTATGCCAAGCCATATCGCGTGCTCCCCGATCCCGGATAGCTCGCAGTCCTGGATAACGCAGTACTTTGCGCCGTCAGCAATTATCGCGGCGCTCCTGGAAATAGCTGATGCCTGGCCGTCAGAATAACCGGCCTGGACAAGCGGCCAGTCAGAATGACGTATTTTCAGGTCTTTCAGGCACACGTATTCAACATATGACCAGGAAGCAGGCGCGCCGTTGAAATTCACTATTGTGCGCAGAACAGGCGCGATGAACTGGGCTGTGCCCATATCCTCGCCCGGCCTGGGATAATAATAAAGATAGCCGGTGCTGCGGTTAAGATACCATTCTCCGGGCGTGTCAAGCAGCTCGTACGCGTTCTCAACGTAATAACGCGGGTTAGGCTCCCATGCGTGGATGTTCCAGCTCGTATTGCCGTTGAGGTAAACGATGTTATTGGCAAGGTCAACGGACTTGATATAATGTATCCCGATCTCCCAGGACTGGTAAAGGAATATGTTCACGTCAGTAAGGTTCGCCCAGTTCTGGATGTCGCCCGAATAGAAGCGCAGTGCTGAGTTCTCGTAACCCGTGACAGCGCCTGCCGCGCGGTAAAACGCCTCGCACGCCATATTTGGAGCATCTCCGCCGTCAGGCTCCCTTGCGCGGACGCACCTGCGGTTATTTATGAACAGCTGGCGGAAATACCAGGCGCCGCTTTCTACCTCAGGGATATGAATAGTCCACAGTCCATTGTCCTCAGTCCACAGTCCACTGATCAATTTGCCGCCGCTGATAACCGCGGTCTCGCCGGGATAGGAACAATAGGTTATGGTGCAGTTGGCGTTGCCTGAATCAGAAGGGATAAAGGTAAGAGTCTCACTGAGAAAATACGTGCCTTCGCGCAGATAAACGTTGACCGGCTGTGCAAGAGGCCTGCCAACCCCCCGCACTATGTCCCTCGCATGCGAGATAGTTTTGAACGGCTGGCCGATGGTGCCTGGCCAGGTGTCAAAACCGGACGTGGAAACGTAGTAATCGGTGCTCGCACGGGCTTCAGTGTCCAGTATCCAGTGTCCAGCGGCCAGTAAGAACCCAAGAATAATAAAAACCTTAAACTTGTGCATAATTTTTTACAGGGATCTTCGAAGGAGATTTAAATTCCGTCTTACGTCGTAAGTCGTACGTCGTTCGCAAATAATTTTAATAACACGTAAGACGCTCGACGCATGACGCACAACGGTATTATGAATCCCGCTGAATCCCTGTTAAAAGCTTTTTTACAGGGAACTTAAGAGAACTTAAAAATATTCAGCCACGGATTTGCACGGATTCTTTGAGAATTGGAATAGAATCTTTCGGAGTAGACCCTTTTTCGCAGGGAGCGAAACCCCCGCGTCAGTTCGCTAACGAACTGCGGGGGTAGGCTCATAACGGGGCTCCCTCCTTAAAGATTGGCGGGTCTTCGAAAAGCCCCTACTCCTAAATCAGCACTAAGGTTTGTGCGACGGAACGTCGCACCGCTACTTGTAAACTCTGTAAACTATATAAACTTTATAAACTAACATGGGCTAAAAAATGACAACCGCCTTCCAAATATGGTCCCGGCGGGAGTGGAGCATTTTGATGCCTTTTTCAACTTCAGGCAGGGAAAAGCGGTGGGTAATTATTTTCTTTATGTTAATTTTGCCCTGCGCAACGAGCTTAATTGCCGTTGCATGGTCATTGCAGAAACCCAGGGTGCCAAGGACCTTCAACTCGTTGAACGTGACGTTAGTCAGGTCGAACTTGTCCTGTTTAGCGCCTGTCCACCCGATAAGCATTATCGTCCCGCCTTTTTTCACAAGCCGGACTGTCTGGTCAAGTGTTTCCTGGGACCCGACTGCCTCTATGACGCAGTCTGCGCCGATGTTATTCGTGAGTTTCATCACCTTTTTCCGCAGGTCTTCTTTTTTGGGGTTGACAGTGTAACTCGCGCCGAGTTTGCGCGCCGCTTTCAGCTTAAAACCTTCTATTTCTGATACAAGGATTTTCGCCCCTGCGTTTTTGCAGTGCTGCAAAGCGAATGAACCGATAGTGCCGCATCCCAGGATAACGACAAAATTCCCTTTGCGCAACCCGCATCTCTTGACAGCGTGCATTGAGCCTGTCGCGGGCTCCATCACAGCAGCTTCCTCAAAAGAAAGGTTGGCGGGTTTCCTGTGCGCAAACCTGCTTTCTATGACAACGTATTCGGCAAAAGCTCCGGGTATCTGGTGGCCTATTATTTTCAAGTCATTGCACAGGTTGTATTTTCCCTGTCGACAGAACACGCATTTATGGCAGAGGGCGAACGGCTCAACGATAACAGCTTCCCCTATCCTTTTTCTGCTTACCTTTTTCCCGGCTGCAGTGATCACCCCTGAGCATTCGTGGCCCAGGATTATGGGATAGCCTATCATGGGATGCCTTCCAAGGTATCCGTCCACGTCAGAACCGCAGATGCCCGCGGCTTTTACCTTCACAAGCACCTCGTTGTCCTTTGGCTTCGGGACAGGGACGTTCTTTATGACTATTTTGCCTGGCCTGGTACAAATAGCCGCAATCATGGTTGCCTCCGAGAATACAAAGCGTGTCAACGTGTCCCGCCCAGCAAGATTGGCGGGCAGGCAACGTGTCTCCGATGGAGTCCGATACTACGTATCGACTCATACGGAGTCATCGGACAACGTGTCAACGAAACTACAAGGAATTTTACTGTAACTCAGGGCTTTTCGAAGACCCGCCAATTTTTAAGGTGGGAGCCCTGATATCAAACCTGAAGGTTTGAGTTACATAAATAAATTCGTGCAATTCGTCGTTTGTCGACGCAGCCCACAAAGAATGTTGCGAAGCAAACAATCCGTGCTAATCCGTGGTTAAATATGTTTGTTTCGCAGTCAACCTTCAACGTTCAACGTTCAACCTTTAACTATTTAACCGCGGCGGCTAGCTCTTTCATTTTCGCGGAGATGGGAAGGCCGTAAGGGCAGCGCTCCTCGCATTTCTTGCACTCCGTGCACGCGTCCGCCTTTACTTCCATTTTAGCGTAGTGCTCGCGCACGTGCTTCTGAACCCTCGGGTCCTTGTTCTGCGCGTACCGCAGGATGTTCATCATTTCGGGGATCTTTATGTTGTTTTCGCAGGGCAGGCAGTAACCGCACTGGCGGCAGAAATCCTTTCCCCATTTCAGGGCGGTCTCCCTGAGCTCGCTTATTTCCTTGTCCGAAAGCCTGTAAGCCGGGTCGCCTGCCTTTACCAGCTCCTCGATCTGGTACGTGTAGTTGACGCCCGGAGTGACCGAATTCACGTAAGGGTTCTGCACAACGAACTTCAGGAGTTTCAGGGGAGTAAGCTTCGTGCCGTCCGGAGCCGGCTGGGTCATCACGCCGCCGCCGAAAGGCTTCATTATGGTTATGCCTATGCCTTTTTCTTTGCAGAGCGGAAGGATCTCCTCCTCCGTCTTGCGGATGTCGTCGCCGTCCGCAAGCATCCTTCTGTGGCCGGTCAGGTTATACGCGACGGTGAGAACGTCAACATCCCCGGAGTTTATCATTTCCTTCATCATTTCCGCGCTTCCGTGCGTGGAAAAACCGATGAACCTCAGCTTGCCGTCCTTCTTCGCCTTTTTCACCACGTCGTATATGCCTTTTTCCCTGACCATCTTATACGACTCAGACTTTGTGACGTCATGGACCTCGAAAACGTCTATCGCTTCCATGTTCAGACGCTTCAGGGAATTGTCGATGGAGCTTGCCGTGTCCTCGGGTTTTTCCGATGTCTGCCAGACATGGGAGCGGCTGAGCACGATGCAATCCTTCCTCCTTGCCTTCACGACCGCCCCTACCCCGGTCTCAGCAACCCCGTTGCCGTAGGCGAACGCGGTGTCCACGAAATTGATGCCGAGGTCCAGCGCCCTGTTAACGATATACGAGATCTCCTTTACTCCCTCTTCCCCCTTGTTGAACAGCCCGACGCGCGCGAAACCCAACGTGCCAAGCCCTACCACTGAAACCTTTAACCCGGTGCTGCCAAGCTTCCTGAACTCCATCATTTTTTTCTCCCTTTAAATTGTCTTCACCCTCACATGCATCCTCTCCCCTGGAGGGAGAGGGTTGGGGTGAGGGGGCTCTTTTTACGCTAATTAATTCATTAGTATAACATAAAGTATAATAAATGTCAATTTTAAGCCTAACAATTGACAATCGGGTGAATTTGGATATAATGTAGTAAAACAGTCGAGCGTCATACGTCTTACGTCATACGTTAAAATATTTAATTTTACATACGGCTTACGACGTATAATAGTATTTACGCACGACGTTCGACGTACGACGTATGACAAATAGAAACAAGGAGTTATATGAAAAATATTAAGGTGGTTGTAATGGGGGCGGGAAGCCTTGTTTTCGGCAGGGGTATGATAACCGACCTGCTTAGTGACGAAAACCTGAGAAAGGTTGACCCGGCTATAACGCTTGTGGACACTGACGAAAAAGCCCTTGACAGGATGCTTGGGCTTTCGAAACTGCTGAAAGAACGCCTGAAGTCAAATGCGGCTATCAGCGCAACGCCTGACAGGAAAAAAGCCCTGGAAGGCGCTGATTACGTGATATCCGCCGTGACGAAAAGGCGCATGGAACTGTGGGAAAAGGATTTCTTCGTTCCGAACTCCTACGGGTTCAAGCAGGCGTTCGGCGAGTGCGGCGGGCCGGGTTCCGCGTTCCATACCCTGCGCAACCTTAACATCATAATCCCCATTTGCGGGGACATGGAAAAGATCTGCCCTGACGCGTGGTTCATGAGCTTCTCGAACCCGGAGAACCGCATTGTGATGGGAATAAAGTACCTTTCAAAACTCAAAGTGATGGGAATGTGCCACGGGGTGTTCGGCACCCGCAACGCTGCCTCGAGGATCCTGGGAAAGAAAGACGAGGACATTGACATAACGGTTGCCGGCATAAACCACTTCCATTTTATGCTCGCGGCAAAAGACCTGAAAACCGGAAAAGACCTGATGCCCGAATTTAACAAAAAAATGTCGGTGCCTTCGGACTGCGGGCTTCCGCCGCTTGTAAAAAGAATGTATGACGTGTTCGGGTTCCTGCCCTTCCCGTCGGCAAGCCACATCGGGGAATACACAGCGTTCGGGTATGACCTCACCGGCCCTGAATGGTTCACCCACCAGGATAAGGTCTGGGCGGAAAGGGAGGAAAAACACAACTACGGCATATTCGGGCAGATGTTTGAGGACATGGGCCTGATAGCTGAAGGAAAGAAACCCATACCGGACGAAATGCTGCGCCATTCCGGCGAGATAGCGACATCCGTGATAACAAGCATAGAGATGGACAGGAAAAAAAGGGAGCTGGCAATGACCATACCGAACGAAGGCCCGGCGATATCCAACCTGCCTGAGGACGCGATAGTCGAAGTGCCTGCTGTTGTGGACGCGAAAGGTATACACGCGGAGAAAGTCGGCCCTTTGCCTGAGCCCATCGCGGCGATGATAAGGACGCAGATAACCATACAGAAACTCGTGATCGAGGCGTTCAGGCAGAAGTCAAAAAAGATACTGCTCCAGGCGCTTGCGCTTGACCCGGTTGTTGACAGCCTGGATAATGCAAAGGAAATGATGGACCAGATGATAAGGATAGAGGAAGACTTTTTGCCGGAACTGAAATAAAGGAGAAAACTGCAGCTTCTCGAGTCAATACATATAAAGATAGCCCAAAACTTGCACAGCTTGTGCAAGAAATATCCTGGGGACAGAACATAGTAATTATGCAGAGAATCAAAAATAGAGAAAAGGATTAAGAGAATAGCAAATAATAAAAGATATGCAAGATACCGGATATTGCTGCGACCATAAAAAGGAAAGGAGATGAAAGACAATATGGGATTTGTATGGTGGCGAATACTGCCGATAATCTACGCCCTGACCTGGCTTGAAAGCTGGAAATCTTTAAGGAGGAAGGTTTGATATCAGGGCTTAAGCCCTGAGTTACGGAATCTTAAGGCTGATTTCATCGCTGAAATCGTTCTTTAAATAATCACTGTAATCATCAGTTAAAATCACCGTAATCAGGGAGTAAATATGAAAGTGAAAGAATTTGAGGAATACCTTGTAAAAAGGCGGAAGGAGTTCGCGAAGAAGTTCGGGCAGGAAATAAACGAGCTGGGGCAGGAAGAAGGGCTTAAAATAGGAAGCCCTGACGCGGAAGTCACCGGGATCCTGGTAACCTGGATGATGACAAAGGAAGCGATAGCCGAAGCCGCGAAACAAAAATGCAGCCTGATACTGTGCCACGAGACCCCGTGGTTCGGGGACAACTGGAATACTAAAAACCCTTCGATACCTTTGTGGCGGGTGAACAACGAGCGCAAAGACCTTGCTCTTGAGAACAGCCTGAACGTTATCCAGTGCCATTCAACCCTTGACGAGATACTTATAACAGACACGTTCGGCGAGTTCCTGGGCCTGCCAAAACCTTCCATCCAGGCGTGGCGGCTTATAAACATATACGATATACCGGCTCTGCCGCTTAAAAAACTCGCGGACCAGGTAAAGAAGAAAACCGGGCTGAAAACCATCAGGGTGACAGGCAACATGAACAGGAAGGTGAGCAAGGTCGGGCTTATTTACGGCGGGATAGGATTGAGCATAAACCTTGGTTTCTGGGAAGGACAGCTGAAGTGGAACCCGGAGGTCCTGATAGCAGGGGAAATGGACGAATACGCTATGCGGTACGCTATAGACAACGATATCTGCGCGATAGAAACAACACATCCTGTAAGCGAGGAGCCGGGGCTTGAAAAGTTCTGCGAAGAGCTGAAGCAAGACCTGCCGGGAATGAAGGTGGCGTTCCACAGGGTGGGAATGTCCTGGAATTACGTGTAAGGTGCCCGCCCGCCTCTACGGCGGGCGAGGTCTCGCCCCGAGGTTGATCGGGGCGGATAACGTGTCACGTGTAAGGTGTAAGGGGAAGATATTACAAAAGAAATCCCCCTCAATCCCCCTTTATTAAAGGGGGAAACAGGGGGATTATTTTATTCGCATGCAGAATATTAAAAAATGTTATGTTTGCTGACAACTCACCCACCCCGACTTTCTGTCGGGGCGAGGTCTCGCCCGCGCTGAAGACGGGCGGACAACTGACAACTGACTATAGCAACCACGAATTAACACGAATTTGCACGGATTATTTACATTCAGCATCTAGCATTCGGCATTCAGCAGATTTTACACATGACTCATGACACATGACTGCCTTTAACTGCGTAGACCTTGATGCTGAGGACGTTGCGGGCGGCGGCTGAAATATCTTTCCCGGAGATCTTTATAACCTTCATTATTGCCTGGGCAGTGGGATCATTCGCAAGGCAGTCGATCGGAAAAACAGATTCGTCTTTTATCTCTATCCTGCCAAACCCCGCTTTCTTTATCATCCCCAGGTATTCCTCTTTCTTCACAGCTCCGGATATGCAGCCCACGTAAGCTGCAACCGAACCCATTATGGCTTTGGGCAGGTTTTTAAGCAGGACTATGTCCGAGACCATCATCCTTCCACCCGGCTTAAGCACCCTGAACGCCTCTTTAAAAACCTTTCCCTTGTCAGGCGCGAGATTTATCACGCAGTTGGAAATTATGGCGTCGACGGAGTCGTCCTCAACAGGCAGGTTCTCGATCTCCCCGAGCCTGAACTCGACGTTCTTGTAACCGCCTTTCTGCGCGTTCTTCCTGGCTTTTGCCACCATTTCCGGGGTCATGTCGATCCCGATCACCCTGCCTTTGGCCCCGACCTTTTTCGCGGAAAGAAAACAGTCAAAACCCGCGCCTGCCCCAAGGTCCAGGACGGTTTCCCCTTGTTTCAGGGACGCAAGCGCGACCGGGTTGCCGCAACCAAGCCCGAGGTTGGCGCCTTCAGGCACAGAGCCCATTTCCTTGTCAGAATACCCTACGGTCTTGCTTATCTTTTCCGCGGTCCCGCCTCCGCAGCAGCCGCTGGTTTTCTGCTTCGCTATCCTGCCGTAACCCTTTTTTACTATCTTTTTCACGTCTTGCTTCATTTTTTAAACCTCCTCTACCAAAAAAAGGCGCTTAATAGCTCAAGAAAAAGATTTCCCCCTTGCAGTCCCGATATAGAATCGGGACTAAACGCAGGGACCTTCGCCCGCCAATAATCGTGGCGGGCTACGGCACGAAAGCACTCCGCCCGTCTTTCAGCGGGCGAGACTTCGCCCACCTAAAAGGATGGGCGAGGAAAGCATGAAAGAGACTTTTCACAGGGAACCCTCCACCAAGATTGGCGGACAGGTAAATTGAGCCCCTATCCGCCCCGACATAAAGTCGGAGCGAGACCTCGCTCCGATGTCAATCGGAGCGGGCAAAATCCCCCTCAATCCTACTACGCCAAGGCTTCGAAGGATAAATCCCCCTTTGATAAAGGGGGAAGAAGGGGGATTTATTTCACGCGGACGCGGAACCGTTCTGGATAATTGGACGACTGGATAATTAGACGATTGGTTTTAACCAATTATCAAATTATCTACTTAACCCTCACCCGGAATCGTATTGCCTTTGTCTCATTGATTCCGAGGGAACCGACGCGCCAGCGCAGGCCTTTCACGTTGCTCGCCCCTGAAGCCGGCGAACCCGCGATCCAGGTTAAAAATGCGGTGTCGGTTGTGTAAGCCCAGGTCTCAGAGACAGTTATAGAATCCATGTTTACAAAGTTTACAAGGTTACAAGTCGAAGTATCAAAGGACCTTGTATCTACGACAATGTTGTTAATGGCAGTTTCAGTTCCAATATTTTTAATGTATATCGTGTATTCAAAAGTGTCAGACTGCCAGAACCTCATCGGCATCGAACCTGTCTCGCCGGAACGTATGTTCATCTGGACCTTTGAAGTCAGGACTGTTGGCTTTGTAACCGTTTCCTGCTGCGTATCCGTCCATGTCCAGGAATCGGTCCTTGTAACCGTGGTCACGGGGTTTCCTCCCGACTTATCCCTGTAATACACTGTTTTGGAACCGGAAGACAGGTAGACTATGGACGTGTTAGCCCACGTGGTTCCAGAAACTGAGAACGAACCTTTGGCCGATGTTGTCAGCAGTTGAACCGTATCATTATAGAGAACCGCGGTGTTTCCGAACCCGTCTCCTGCTTTTATGAACACAGGCGCCGTGCTTACGCTTGTTATCGTGAACGGTATGGTATTCGCGAACCTGAGAAAGCGGATAGTAACTGTCTCGGTTTGCGTATCAGTGGCCAGTGGCCAGTGGTCAGCAGTCAGCACGGGAGAACCGACGGCAAAGTCGCGGTAGTAAAAAGAGCCCACTCCGCTTGAGAACGTGATCACGGTAGTATTAGCCCACGAAATATCTGACACTGAAAATGAACCGGAACTGGAATTTGTGGACAGGCTTACCGTATCATTGAAGATCTCATCCGCTCCGCCAGAATTCCCTGCCGCGGCTGCCGTAACCTGCGGGGACGTATCCCCTGCCCTGATCCTGAAAGAAGGAGACACGAAATCCAATTTAGTTGCGGTGAACGTGAGTGTTGGGCTTCTGCGGAGCATCATATCATCAACCCAGCATGTCCCGGAAAAACCGCCGTCTGTCACAACACGCTGCACAACGCCTGTGTATGTTGTCGAGTTCCAGATAATAGACCTGTATTCCCAGGTTTGCAGGTCCGGAGTGCAGGTAAGGTTGGGGTCATCTGTAACGTCAGCTAAGTCTATGTAACAGCTGCCCGGGTTGTGCTGGGACCAGAACCAGGCGCTGTATAAGTAATTGGAATTCTGCTGGACCGGAACACTTGCCTGTGTGATGGAAGCGCTGGGGCCGCCTGTTTTGCACATAATTGAAAAACTGCCTGTATGGGTCCGGGCTGAGTCCCTGAACTGGTTTACTGCCATGTTCCAGCCTGAAGCAGAAATCCCTGCGCCCAACTCAAACGACGGATTATTTGTTGCCATCATCACGTTTTCGTATATTGTGTTCCCGCCGCAGGCCGCGCAAACCGTGTCCTGGCCCGCGTACCCTGAATAGATAGTAAAAGTGCACATACCATTAGAACCAGTTGGTTGGTTGGTTGGTTGGATAGTAACTGAGTTGCCTCTTGAGGCGGCAAGCGTCACCGTTTTGCCGGCAACCGGGAATCCGTAAGTATCCGCGATAAAAACAACAGCGGTGGCCACGGACGTTCCGTTGTCAGCAGGGACCTGATGGGGATTGAAAGTTATGTATGATGCGTTCGCGTTCGCTCCCTGCGCGACCACTGTTTCGATCTGCGTGTCCCCGGTAAACGACGCGCGGTACGCGGTTATTATGTAGCTGCCTGTATTCGGGTTTTTGTAATAAACCGTAACCTCTCCGCTTTGCAAAGTCACGGAGGTCGTGTTCACCCAGTTAAACCTGTCCACGGAGAAATACCCGGTCCCTGAGTTCTGGAGACCGAAGGTGTTGTTGTTTGTCACGTCCTTGTTACCCACGCCGTCCTGCGCCTGGATGGTTATTTCAGGAGTAGGATTGTTCACCGTAGTAGTGCGCGCCGGAGTGGTTATTTTCAGCCTGTTCGCGGTAAAATATATATTCGCCCTGCCGGTATAGCTCGCGCTGATCTCGTCCGCGCTCAGCGCGCGGTTATAAAGCCTTACTTCATCAAGCGTTCCCTGCATCTGCCAGCCGCCTATGAAAAAGTGCTCCGCGGGCGCGGTGTCAATTACAAAAGATGCCTGGACGCTTGTGGCTCTCAGAGTGTTGTCTATGTAGGTCCTGCCGTAATTCCCGTCATAGGTTGCCACGATATGATGCCATGCCCTGTCAGCCACGCCTTCCACCTGCATTGTGAGATAATTGGAACCGCCCTTCGGGTTTATCACGACGTAGACCGCGCTGCCGCCTTGCCGTAAAGCCCAGGGAGCGTCATCATACGGGTACCTTTTACCCGCGACCATCATCCATCCCTTGGACCAGGCGGGATCAGGAACAAGGTTCGCCCACACCTCTATGGTGAGCGCGCCCGGGATCCGCAGGCTTGAACCGTTGCCGCAGTCAGCGTAATCGCCGGTCCCGCTCAGCTGCATGGCTGAGCCGAAAGCGGCGTCCGGAAAGGAAACCCACGCGGGGCTGCCGACAAGGCTGCCGTTATTGCCGTTGCCTGAAAGGTCGCTGGCATTGGAGTCAAGGTGCCAGATGCCCACAGCCCCGTATTTGTCCGTGCCCCGCCCTATTGTTTTCCCCCCGCAGAACGCGGTAATGGTATCCAGCCCTACGTAGGAGGAAAAGACCGTGAAAGTGCATTGCCCGCTTGCGCTGGTTGTCTGGGGGTTGACAGTCCCGTTAACGCTGTCCCTGATAGTGTCCGAATTGCCCCTTGTGGTCTGAAGCGTCACTAATTTGCCGGATAGCGGTATCCCGAAATAATTCTCATTCACGGTAACCACCACCGTGCACCTGGACGAATTATCCGCCGGGACCAGGTATGGATAGAACGTAATGTATGAAGCAGTTTCCCCTGCCACAGCCGCGGTTATGGTCTCGGTTTGTGTATCTGCGATAAGCGATAAGCGATAAGCGGTCAGTCTGGGATTGCTTATGTTGCCGTCCCTGTAGTAAAAGATCCCGGCGCCTGAGCTCAGGTAAATGTTGGTGGTATCAGACCAGGGGCTGATATTGACCGAAAATTTCCCCTGGGCTGAGGAAGACAGGAGCGTGACCGTGTTATTGAAAAGTAATACCTTATTCCCGGTATTATCCTGCGCCTCAACCGCGATCGAAGGCGAAGGGGCGTACTGGCTGGAAGAGAACGGAGGGGTCGTTATTTTTAATTTCGCGGCGCTCGCGCTGAAATTGACCGCGTCTATCTTTATGTCGTCAAAATGGACGTGAGAATCTTCCGTCTTCAGGCGGAACTTTGAATACACCGCGGGGCTGCCCGCGGGCCTTGCCCACTCCGCGATAAAACTATTGTTCAGCCACCATCTTACTTTTGACTGGGTGACATCTATCCTGACCTCATACCATTTGTTGTAGGTTATTGCCTCGCCCAGCTGCTGGGTAACGGAATATACCGTCCCTCCTGTTTTCTGCCTGATCTCAAAATAGTTCGGGCCGAAGGTGGAGTCGTTGTTGCGCACTGACCATTCGAGGAAGTTGCTGGCGCTGCTGTAAAAGATCAGGTGCGCCGCGGTGGCTCCGCCGTACCCGTTCGCCATCTTTAACCGGACATAGAGCGTCCCGCCTGAGAATTCCAGCAAGGTCTCCGAGATACCAGTGCCATCCATGTCCCCGCTGTATTCATTGTTTTCCACCTGCCAGGTCCCTGCCAGCGCGGCCCAGCCTGAGGCGCCTCCGGTAAAATTCGCAATAAGGGTGTCGCCGATGGTCTTTGTGTCGCAGACCGCCTTTACAGCCGCGTCCCCCGCGGAAACCGAAGAGATAGTGAATGTCGCCTGCCCGTTGGAGTCCGTGATCTGCTGGACTGCCTGGATAGTGTCTGTATTTCCCCTGTTCGTGTAAAGCGACACGTTCTTCCCTGACAGCGCGGCGCTGACATCGCTCTTCACGCTTACCGTGACAGTGCACTTTGCCCCTGTTGAAACCACCGGAGGATTGAGGACAAGGTAAGAAAGGGTGCTGCTTGCGACCGCGGCCGTGATGGTTTCTGTTTGAGTGTCAGCGAGTAACGTGTAACGTGTAACGGTTAAAACAGGGCTGCCGACCGTCAGGTCCTTGTAGAAGAAAACTCCCGCGCCTGAGCTGAACCGGATGACGGTCGTGTCAGACCAGGGATCATCGTTCAGAGAGAATTTCCCGTTCACTGAAGAGGAATATAGTACCGCGGTGTTGTTGAAAAGCAGGTCCTTGTTCCCGCCGCTGTCCTGCGCCTCCACTGTGACCTGGGACGAAGGCTTGAACTGATTCACGGAAAACGGAGGTGTTGTGATCTTCAGCCTTGTGCCGGCCGGGCTGAAATTTACCGCGCCTATTTTCAGGTCATCATAATGTGTGTGCGAAGAACCTGCTTCCAGCTGCAGTTTTGAATACACGGCCGCGGAGCCTCCGACAGGACGCGCCCATTCCGCTATAAACCTGTTGTTCAGCCACCACCTGACTTTTTCCTGCGTAACCTCTATCCTGACCTCATACCACTTATCATACAGGATCTCTTCCCCGGCAGGCTGGATAGACACATAAGGAATTCCGCCTGCGACCTGCTTGATCATATACTGGTCCGGGATCCACGTGGAATCACTATTATATATAGCCCACTCAAAGAAATTATTCGGGTCTTTGTAGAAGATCATATGGGAAGACGTGATGCCGCCGTAACCGTTCATCATTTTTAGCCGGATATAAACAGTTCCGCCCGGGAACGCAAACGGCGTCTCTGCTACGCCGTCCGCGCCTGCGTCGCCGCTGTATTCATTCGACTCGATCAGCCAGGTCCCGCTCTTCGCTGCCCAGTTCAAAGAACTGCTGAAATAATCAAGCAGCGTGTTTGAAATTGTGGCTGAATCGCAGGCGGCCTTTATTGCCGCGTCCCCCGCGTATATTGAGGAAACCGTGAAGGTTGCCTGCCCGTTCACATCAGTCAGCTGGCTTGCCGGCTGGACAGGATCAGAATTGCCGCGGCTTGAATAAAGAGTGACTGTCCTGCCTGTAAGTATTCCGCCGGTGTCGCTTTTCACGCTGACCGTAACCGTGCATTTTGAAGTCCCGCCAGCGGAAACTACAGGCGGGCTCAGGACAAAATATGAAGGGTTCCCGGTTATCGTTATTGTCTGCGTGTCCGCGATAAGCGACAAACGATAAGCGGTTATCACGGGGCTGCCAGGGTTGCTGTCTTTGTAATAGAAAGTTCCCTGGCCTGAAGAAAGATAAATATTCGTCGTGTCCTGCCATGAAACGCCGTTTATTGAGAACCTTCCTGTTGCTGAAGAGGATAAAAGCGTAATACTCTCATTGAAAATCACGTCTATGCCACCTGAATTTCCCCTTGCCTCCACCGAAACCGGCAGGGAGGCGGTATTCGCCGGGATCGCCTGCGCAAACGAGGTTATTTTCAGTCTCGTAGAAATGAAGCTCATTGTAGGTATCCGTTCAAGCCGGACCGCGTCAAACCAGGCTGTCCCGTCAGGGCTGCCATCCGTGACGCAGCGCAAAATCGCCGTGGTTTCGCTCCCGCTGTACCATGTTCCCTGCAGAAGCTCCCAGGCACTTTTCCCCTGCGTCGAATACAGCGCGCAGTCCGAGCCTGGCGAGGGGCGGTCATTCATGTCAAAATACGCCTGCCCGGAGGATGAAAATGAATTAAAGATCCTGCCGGAGAGCTTGTAGGAAGAGCCGGGGATTATTTTGGCGACAGAGATCCGCGTAGACGTGTCCGAACCAATAAAGGTTGATCTCAAAGAATAATTACCGGAGTAGGACCTGTCGGAAGAACGTATATGGTTCAAGCCTTCGGCCCAGCCTGAAGCGTCGTTGCCTGTCCCGGTTTCGAAGGATGGGTTCGCGACGATGTTCTCCAGGATGGCGTATACCCCGTTGTAAACAGCGCTTATCATTTCATTCCCGGCGTAATACGAGGAGATCGTGAAGGTTGCCTGGCCGTTGGCGTCGCTCACAGCGGATCCCGGGTTTACCGTTCTCAGGATGGGATTTTCCAGGACCAGGCTCAGGGTCTCGCCGGAAACAGGAAAGCCGGTATTGCTCCTGATCTCTGCCATGACAGTTGTTGTCGAAGCCCCGTTCGCAGCAAGCACCGGAGTATTTACCTTAATATATGAACAGAAGTAATTTGGCCCCTGGGTGTCCAGAACGGTCACGTTCTTTGCAAACGCGCCACCGAACCACGCAACGCCTTCTTCGAGCATCCTCCAGTCAGTCAGGTATACGCCCGGCGTTTCAGGAGCTGTCATCTTTACTGTAAATGCCTTGGTCTCATTCCTCCATATTATATCGTCCTTTGAAAGGAACTGCCTGTTGAATGTGAACGGGTCAGCATCCCCGACCGCGCCCAGCTTATACGCCTCCGTGTCCGTCCATTCAAGATTCCCGTTGTTCAAAACCGTGACCTGTGCAAAATACTGGCAGCCCGCGTGCATAGTGTCGGGTATCGTATTATTTAAAAACTGGGCGTCCCTTGTTTCCGGAAGGTTAAAGAACTCCGAGTCAAGAAGCCCTTTCTGAAGGTACCTTTCCTTATTATGTTTCAGGCGCAGCAGGGTGTGGTCATACCTTCCGCTCAGCCAGTCGTATAATACCTGCCTGGAATCCAGGAACGGATAGATGTTTTCGGACAGCCACAGGTTTTCAAAAGCTGATTTCATCCCCGGGACCGGGGCTTTCAGGTCGTTGGTAATAATGGTATTGATCGAATTAAAAACGCCGTCCGCGAAAGAAGTATCGTCCGCGTAGTCGCACGCGGTCGCGTAAACCGATCTTATCTGTTCCGCGTCCTGGATCCGCTCTGCCAGGTACCGCACCCTGTCTGACGCGTTGATAATGGTGTCAAGGCTGTCCTGGTTGAAACGGGTTGAAGGGCGGTAACTGTTGAAGGTTGCCAAAGCCGGATCAGCCAGGGCCAGCATCGCGCTCGCCTTGCTTGCGGGGCTTGGTATGTCCCTGCTGTAGTTCCCCCAGAAAGGGTCGTCCCAGAACAGCCACCAGTTCCAGGAAGCATTCTGCCCTGCCTGGCCATAGGTGGAAAGGTCATGTATCACGTAATCGGTCTCGCTCATCTGCCGTATCGCATTAGATAGGTCGTCCGATATGGAGCCGAAGAACTGGTACGAGAACCTGCGGCCGAAATAGTTCTCGCTCTCATTGTATGTCTTCGCAATGTCATCCAGGGACCAGGCGCACTCAGCGCCGAAGATCCTCCCGTAGTAACCGACGCCGTGCATATGGTCCCTCTCGTCCAGCCAGTCCGTGTTTATCATCCCGTCCACATTCTGTTTCGTCATGCCGTACTTCGTGAGGGACTTGATGTTCTTGTTGCCGCGCCTGAAATTGGGGAATATGCGCAGCCACGCGCTTATGCCGGGCATCATCCACTGCCTTCGACCCGAGTTGGCTATAAGGTCCACGTTGGGGTACGATGTGCGGTCCTCAAGCGAATCCGAACAGTTATATTCCCAGTTCATTATTATCGTGTCCAGGGGCAGGGTCGGGGAGTCGGTCAGGATCTGGGGGTGCGCGATTATCGCGTCCATACACAGGATCACTGTTTCATTGTAAACGCCTTTTAGGGTATCGTATAATCTATTGACGTGCTGTATGAATATGCCGTCCTTGCCTATCTGGTCAGCCAGTTCCTTGGACTGGCCCGCGCCCATGTCGTAGGCCTCGTCGCATCCTATGAAAAAGAACAAAGACTGGTTGAAAGCCGGGCAAAGCTCGCCGAAAAGGCTATCCAGCAAAGTGTATGAGCCGGCGTTGGCTATGGCGAATGACCAGGGCGACGCCGGCACTTCCGCGTACTGGTTATACGCGGGCAGGGACAGCAGGTTCGCCTGGTGGCCCAGCGATTCGAACAGCGGGTAAAATTCAACATGCCGCTGTTTGGCGTAGTACGAGATATCCTGGACCTCTGCCGCGGTGAGCGGCCCCCAGCCTACCCCGATATCCGGATGGTTCGCGAAATAGAACGTCACCTCTATATACGGCTCGAAACAGTTCATCTTGTAATAACTGAAAATGTCCATCATCTGCTTCAGGTAATCCACCGTGGGCCTTTGCCCGCGGGATATGTCCTCGGACATGCCCCTGTACCTGACTATGGGAAAATCCCTTATCTTGGCGGCTGTAACCGTCTTGTTCTGCCCGCTCTTGTCAAGAAGCTGCCGCAATGTTACCAGGCCGTAGAAAAGCCCTGTGGAATGCCTTGCGGAAATTATAACGAAATTCGCGTCTTCAACTATTTCAAGGATGTAACCTTCATCTCCTATACCCGGGTCAGCTTCAATGCCTTTCTGCTTGCATATCTGGTCGAATAGCCCATCCTGGGAAGGGATGCCGGCAAGTATAGAGTTGGCAAGCGCGCCTGTGTCAAAACCCGAAGTGACGGGCACAGTAACGCCGAAATAGGACTGGATATCGTCCCTTAAAAGATCCGCGGCGAGAATGTCGTCCGCTGAAGCTGAGGAACTGAGCACTATTTTCGTGTTCGCGTCTATAATGAATCCTCTTCCCTCGAACGGGCAGTACCTTGCTTCCTTAGGCTCGGGTATAACGTAGCCGGTGGACAGGATCCTGATATTATCCCAGTCTGTCTGGCCTGCTCCTGCTGAAGGCTCGCAATCCCCGAGCAGAAATCCGGTAAGTGTGGTCGTGTCCTTCCAGACATAGCCGCTGTCCCACACCAGCGCTCCTGTGGAGGAATCGTAAACAAGCATCTGAAAACTTCCGGTGTTTATCAGCGCGTCCACATCGTACCAGGTCCCTGCTGATAGCGCAGGCCCTGATACCCTCTGCGCCCATGCCCCGCTCTGCTCGGTCCACAGAGAACAGGGGCCGGAATTCAGTATGAAAGCAAAGTCCCAGGTGCGCGCCCCTGCCAGGCGCGACTCGAGCATCTGGCTGTCCTGGCCGATCGTTACCGGCTTGAAGCTGTACCGCAGCCTTATGCCGTTCGGCGGGACAAAATAATCTGACTTGGTCTGGACCCCGTCGTGGTTCCAGGAGCCGCTGGCGTAAGTGTGGAACTGGCCCCCGCTTATGGACGCGCTGCCTGTTAAGCTCCATACGCCCGCGTCATCTTCATTCGGGCCGAACTCCCTCTGGAAAGACCAGACCCTCACGTCATCCCACCAGGTCTCAGCATCCCCGCGGTTCGGCTCAGCATCACCCAGTAAAAATCCGATCCCGCTTGTCGGCTCAATCGGGTATTCTGACGGGTTCCAGAAAGTATCTCCTGTATCCCTGTTCTTAACAAGGACCTTGAAACCCGCGCGTTTTATTGTTGCCTTCACGTAATACCAGGTGCCAAGCGTTATTGTGCCCGGGCTTGTCGCGCGCAGGACCCAGTTCGGGTCTCCCACGTCCTTCGTATATACCTGGGCATACTGGCTGTTAATGACCACGAAAAGGAAACGGTGATATTCCGCTCCGCCGATCCTGGACTCGAACATCTGGCTGTCCGCACCTGCCTTTATCGCCTTAAAACAGTATTCGACTTCAAGCCCGTCCCTGGGAACTAAGTAGTCCCGTTTTGTGCGGAACCCGTCCCTGTTCCAGGAGCCGCTGGCTGACGTGTGGATCGCGCCGCTTTCGATCGAGACGTTATTTATCCATACCCAGTCGGACATCTGAATGTTCTCGGTCTGGGTGTCAGCGAGTAACGTGTAACGTGTAACGGTTAAGACAGGGCTGCCTACGCTGTTATCACGGTAATAAAAGGAACCGAGGCCGTTCTTGAGGGTGATCACAGTGGTGTTCACCCAGTTCGTGTTGGAAACAGAGAAGGTGCCGGAACCTGAGCTGGTTGACAGCGTGACCGTGTTGTTAAAATTAATGTCCAGGTCTCCGGTATTATCCTGCGCCTCCACCGTTATCAGGGGCGAAATACAGTTCGGCGGAATGCTGAAAGAGGGAGTGGTAATTTTCAGCCTGGCGGCGATCACGGGATAAAAATAGAAGTTCGCCCTTTTATCAAAGCTCATCCTTATTTCAGTGTCGCTCAAAGCACGGTTGTAGATCCTGACCTCGTCTATGTAACCGTCGAAATACCTGTTCGCGCCGTTATCGTCCCTGCCGATCTGGACCGGCCCGCCGACATCCGGATTTATGGTCCCCTGTATGGAAAACGTGTTCATAAGAACCCCGTCTTCATATATCCTGATGGCGCTGCCGTCATAGGAACCGGCGTAATGGTGCCACTGGGTCAGGCTTTTCGCGGAACTATATTGCGCCGCCACCCACTCCGAACCGTAAACGCAGACATAAAAATAAAGGTCTTTTGTCCCCTGCCACGGATGCAGTATGTACGCGTCCCTTTTACTGACAAGCATCCCGTACGAGTTCCAGTTGGGCGTGTTGCTTTTCGCCCACAGTTCGATGGTAACCGCTGTTGTATTATTCAGGCTCTGGGAATACGAAACTTCCGCGTAATCGCCTGTCCCGTTGAATTTCAAAGCTGAACCTGATGAAGCATTATCAGGGGCTGATGCCCAGGCAGGCCCGTAAAGCGCGCATATGTTCCCGTTTCCCGAAACATCCAGAGTATCCGTGTCAAAATTCCATATCCCGGCCGCGCCGTATTTATTCACGCCGCGCGTTATCGTCCTCCCGGAGCAGACCGCGAAGATCGTGTCATACCCTGCGAACGCAGAGGTTATCGTGAAAGTGCATTTGCCCCGGATATCCGTTGTCTGCGTGTTGCCTGCGGTGCTCCCAACGCTGTCCCTTATCGTGTCAGAATTTCCCCTGGTGGTTTGTAGCGTCACCAATTTATTGGTGATAGGGAATCCATAGGTATCATTGATTGTAACAACAGCTGTGCACCTGGCAAAACCGTTCGCCGCGACCCGGTAAGGGATAAAGGTAATATATGAAGCGGTCTCATTCACTCCCTGCGCAGCTATTATTTCTGTCTGTGTGTCCGCGATAAGCGATGTGCGATACGCGGTTATCACGAAAACGCCGGTATTCGGGTTCCTGTAGTAAAAGACCGCGCCGCCTGCGGACATCGTGATGACGGTTGTGTTTATCCAGTTTATCCTGTCAACCGAAAAAACCCCGGAGTTTAAGGAAGAAAAAAGCGCGGCCGTGCCGTTGAAAGTAGCGTCTTTCACGCCGAACTCGTCCTGCATCTCTATTATCACCCCTGGCGAGGGATTGCCCTGCGTGACCGCGAACGGAGGCGTCATGATCCTCAGCGCCGGGCGCACGAAGCTTATGGCGGGTACCCTCTGCAGTTTTACGTCGTCGAACCAGGCGGTCCCCCTTGGGCTCCCGTCAGTGACACAGCGCACCTGCACTGAAGTGTAAGCGGCGCTTGGCCAGCTGCCTTCCAGGTATTCCCACCTGTTGGCGCCATTCGTCGACACGAGGTTGGGCTCTCCGGCTGCATCCCCCAGGTCATAGTAAGCCTGGCCCTGGGTGAGCGAGTTGTATATCCATCCTGACAACCTGTAAACGGAGTTCCGCGCTACCAAGATGGTGCCCGAATAACTCGAGGTCGCTGTTTCAGCGAAAGTGGACCTTAACGAGTAAAGCCCGGTGTGAAGCCTGTCAGCGTAACGGTTGTGGTTCGTGCCTTCGGCCCAGTCAGCCGCGTTGTACCCGCTGCCGTCCTCATAGGAAAAATTGGGCGCTATGTTAAGCGTAATCGTCGCGCCAAGGCATATCACTACCACTGAATCGTCCCCGGTGTAAGGAGAGCGTATCAGCCCTTCGCATTGCCCGTACGCGTCTGTCAGCCCCGGCTGCACCACGGTGTCATAAAGGGAACCGCGCGAGGTCACGATCGTCACCTGTGCCCCCTCAATGGGTACGCCGTATCCCCCTTTCACATATATGGCCACGGTGCAGTTATTCAACCCGTCAGCAGGCACAAGGGACGTTGAAACGGTAAAATAGGAAAGGGTTTCGGAGCGGGTTTGGACAGGGATAAGCATCACTGTCTCCACCTTGCTGTCAGGAGCGTCAACAATGTTCAGGTCTATCCTTCCTGACCCGTTTCCCACAGGGGTATTCAGCTGGACCTTTGCGAGCTTCCTTGTCCCGTGCACCCACGCGCTGTAATCGCAGGGAGCCGCGCTGACGGTGAAAGTCACGTTATTCGTGCCGGTATTGACGCGGGTGATGAACCAGTACCAGTGTTCCAGGCGGGAGGATTCGCCTGTGGAAGCCCAGCCTGTGTCTGAATTGAGGACGCTGATGGCGCGCGGCACCCCATTGACGTTTATTGCGCAGGCCGGGGTGTTAAATGCCACGGAGGAAGAGCATAGTATTATGAATTCGGGCTTTGAATAAGTTGTCGGGACATTGATCTGAGCTATGCCTGAAAAGCCGTTCGCCCTCGAGTCAGAATAGCTGGTAACGGTTATCGTGGCTGAATTGCCCGGGAAATAAACCAGCGTGTCCTGGTTATTCGCCGGCGTTATGGGGTCTATGACCTTGACCGCCCTGGTGCATCCCGGCTCAGAGTAAAGGTTATACGTTGCGGCGGTCGCTGTGTCATACCGGCATCCCATGATCACCGGACGGACAAGCTCGGTCTCAGGGAAAACCTCAAAAACAAGCGCTTCGTAAGCCCCTATCCTGAAAACAATGCTATCCCCGTAAAGGAACATATTGTTGTAAATATACCTGTACAGGTAGGTTATTTTGATAAAATGGTTCCCTGTCATCTGCCTGAACCCTATGGAAGAATTGAACGATATACTGATATTTTTTTCCTCAACGAACGGGTTGCGCACGAAAATGATCCCCCGCCCGCCTGCAAAATGGGAATATCCGTAAATCCACCTGTCCTCAGGGTCACCGAGTATCAGCCTTGTCTTGAAAAGGATGTCCTGGTTCTGCCTCTGCCATTTCATAAGCTGGGCAAGGAACCCCCACCCGGGCGAGTCCAGGTAATTGTTGTTCACGTAAAGGGAGTTCAGGAGCGAGCCGCGGCACACAACCGTAACCGCGTCGTTCTGCCATGGCTCAGAGGTCTGGACATCCACTCCCAGCACTTCCTGGCCTGAAGGCGACAGCGACGGCCACATTTTGCACCCATCCCTGTACCCCGCGCATCTGCGCGTCGTATAGGCATCCTTATAATTAAGGGCGGGCACTATCCCGTACGGGTAGTCGTCCACATGGTTGCCGATTATGGAATCGGAATACTGCAGCCACCAGGGGCTTTTGTTCCAGGTAGCGGTAGGCTCTGTCCAGAAATCAGGCTTATAATAGTGTATGGCGCGCAGGTTCAGCACGTACCTGTCAATGTTCGCTTCCACACCGTAATCCCCGGAAAAATGGCCGTGTGTTGAGTTGTCGTGAGCGAAAGGCCAGAACCCGTCGAACTTGTTCAGGGACATATTGTAGGTGTTTATGTGGCTGAGGTCTGTCTTTATGAATTCAGCTCCATATTTCGGGCCTGCCAGGCACAGCATTTTCATCCAGCCCGTGCTGAACGCTTCGTATCCCTGGGCCTCAGCCCAGTCATTGTCCAGCGCGAAGGGATAACAGGAGGAGGGTGACATCCACAGGCCCAGCCTGGTGTTCATCGCGTCAGCTTTTGTTTTCAGCCTTGAAAAACCCAGCGGGAACTTGCCGGTATTGATCTTCCAGATGGAGAATTTATCCGACCAGCCCGCGTCCACAAGAAAGGAATCAAAACTCGCGCCGTAGGGGTCAAAGAGCTTGGCCTTGAAAACGTCCATCAGGTCAAGGCATTCAGATTCGCTGAAATCAAACGGAAGCGTCCACCAGGTGCAGTAGCTGATATGGCAGTGAGGGGTAGTGTCCGGGCGGTTCTCGTCTATGTAATCTATGAAGGCGTTCTGCGCGTCCCCTATCGCCGAAACCCCGATCACGGCTTTCTTGGTCTGCGTGAAACCCTTCGGCATCACTCTTCCGGGGAAGTGTTTCAGCACTATAACGCTTCCCGAATAATTATTATACCCGGCTATGTATTCCAGGCCCAGGAACAGGTTGCCGCAGTAAATGGGGTCGCCGAAACCTCCGGCGGTTAGCGGCCCGCCTGATATCGTGAAGGTCTCGACCTGCGCGTCCATCAGCCAGGCTGTGTCAGCGCCTATTTCAACGGTCAGACCGAATTCCTTATTGGACGAAAAAACAGAATTCTCTCCGGTCAGCTTGTTCTTTACCGAAGTTGTCCTGACCTTTCCGCCCGAGAAATCCACGGTCCTTTCAAGATAATTATTGCCCAGGACTATGTCAGAGGAATTCTGCGTCACGTATACGCCGCTGTTCGGAAGGAAGGTGTCGTAAACAAGTCTTGCGTCCAGCCAGTCAGCGTGGTCAGAAGCAATGCCGTCACCCGCGTCCGTGACTTTCAGCTTCAGCCATTTTTTCCCCGCGATAGAAACGTCAACAGTATCCGCGGCAGCCGCGCTGTCCATCACCGAGCTTGTGTAAAGAGTGTCCCCGTCAGCCACAACGTAGAACCTGACAGTGCCGTTCGGCACCTCGCTGTCCTTCCCAACCAAGCACCGGAACCTTTTGAAGGAAACCTTCAGGCTCGCGAGGTCAAATATGATCTCGGAATTCGCGTGCGTGCCAAGCCCGCGGGTGAAAGTCTCGCCTTTCACCGCGAGCGTGTTGCCTTCAACGGACCTGCTGATGCCCAGCGAGCCCCAGTCCTGCTGGGAGTGTACCGGCTCAACCTCATCCAGGTACATAAAATCCGGGGCAGGTGTTTCTCCGCCGTTCTTCAGGGAAACGGATTTATAGGTGTAGAATTTCCCTGAACCCAGTTCGTAGCACAGTTTCGCCCGCATTGCCGGAGAATCGCTTTTTAGAAGGAACTCCACCTGCCTGCCGCCGTCCGAAAGCGGGCGGATCGTGTAGGTATTGTACAGTAGGTTGTCGTTTGTAAGGGTATATCTGGGCAGGGACACGCCGTAATAGGTCTTGAAAGCAATGTCGTTTGCCGGCTGCGGAGAGTCCATACTGAACGCCATCCCCTGCGGATAAGGATTTACGGTCGCGCCGTAGGTTATGTACCTGTTGCCGTAATCCCCGCCCGGGGAATCCACCTCAAAGTAATAGGTATCCGACGGGTTAACCGGCACCAGGTTGAACGCGAACGAATACCAACCCTTGCTGCCAATGGCTGAATAAGGAAGGGTTGCTGTGGCAAGCGCGGCCCCTTTTGAGGGCGGGGGGTCGGTGTATAATATGACATTAAGCGGGTCCTGGGGAGAGCCGAGTTTTTCAATCACTATGTCTATGCGGCTTACGTTTGTGACCGCAGGTCCTGTGATAAAACTCTGGCCCCCGTAGCTGTGGAAGTCCACTGTCGTGAACGCGGCGTCGTTCCCGGCAAGCGGATTGCGCATCTGAAAATGTATGCCGCCGGGATAGGGATTTGAAGTTGACCCGTATTCAAGATACTTGTTGCTCGCGTCGCCTCCAGCGCATTTCCATTCCATGTAATACGGCGGCGTATCTGTCAGGTTTAAAGCAGGCGAGAAGGAAAACGTATACCAGGCGTTGCCGCTGATCTCCGAAGGAGCAAGGGTGTCAGAACCTAAAAGGACGCCCGGGGTTGGCGGGGTGTCAGGATACACGTAAAGGACAATGCTTTCCGAAGGGCTGCCGATCTTTTCCAAATGCAGCCTGACTTCCTTCATCGTTGTGCCGACGGGCGTGAAGGACTGCCCCCCCCATACGATGTATTGTTCCCGTATATGGCGTCTAAGGCGGTCGCGAAATTCTCCTGGGACTGGTCAAACTGCCGTATGGCATGCAGGGCGGTGGTATCCCCTGTCTGGGTCTGGTCAGGGGAATCAACAGTGCCTGCCAAAGCAGCGCCGGTCGTTAAAAAAACCAAAATTAGGGACAAACATCTTTTTTTCATATATTAAAGTCTCTTAAATAAAAATATTATATTAAATATCTAAGGAGATTATAATATATCACATTTTCAGCCTGTTGTCAACTTTTCCCTGAAATATCCCTAAAATAAAAAATCCACCGTTTTTGCCGGTGGATAAGGAATGTTTATGGACTTTCCCTGAACCCGTAAGACTTTATTCCTGTCCCTTTTTTTATCGCTGTAATCGTTTGTGTAGTGCTGAATATTTATTTATCAAAGATAGATTTTATATTATTATACTTTATGATTTCGAAACCAATTGATTAATCTATAAATTACTTCCAGATTCGCTGGGAGACTATTTATAAATAGAAATATTTTTGTTTGATTAAACTCTCCGATTTTAGGGTGTATAGAGTCGTTACGTTGTACACGAATCATTTCATATAAAGATAAGAGATGTTCAGTTGATCCCTGGTGAATTTCATATGCAATTTTTTTAGATTTTATTAAACAATCAATAGTAGATTGTATTTCTTTAAGAATTAAAGGTAGGCGCAGTCGATCTAATAATTCTTTTATATAGCTTTTCTTTTGAGAATCTTTAACGGCTTTGCCAATTGTTTCTAAAAGCAGCAATATAGCTGATTCCGATGCAGCTCCCAGCATGACACTAGTGTGGTGTCACATAAATCCCTTGACATTTGATTCTGCTTTGAGTTGTCATTGCGAGCGACCAAAGGGAGCGTGGCAATCTCGATTTTTAGGTCGAGATTGCTTCG
>Ga0210017_1000897_pt1 | contig 25969 bp, 24 predicted proteins | sample CryGeyCG2014_020_FD_183966 | JGI IMG/M metagenome (GOLD analysis project Ga0210017, IMG submission 183966) | Groundwater microbial communities from aquifer - Crystal Geyser CG08_land_8/20/14_0.20 (SPAdes) (version 2) | ecosystem: Environmental > Aquatic > Deep subsurface > Groundwater | place... | reverse complement strand
CTTAACTGACTATCCTAGACGATTTGATTATTTAGGCGCTAGGATTAGAGTTAAAAATAGTCTATTCTAAGCTAAACATTTTTAAGGGTGTTTTCTCGGACGCGGGTTCAATTCCCGCCATCTCCACTCTTCGCTCCTTACTTAACAGTAAGGAGCTACGAGGTGGTAAACCACTTTTATTCTTCTATCTGTTTAAATATCACATTGCGAAGAGTGTTCCCAACGTAGCTCCTTTGGAGCGAAGTGGGACAAAATAGAACTTAGTGGGGCGCTAAGTAGTGGACTTTGTAGGTTATAAACGACTGACAAATATACTTCCTTTTATTAAGATTATTTAGTGTTTTATACCTATATTCTTCAATTAAGTGATAAAACCTTTTACGTGGGATATTCTTCTGATTTAAAAAGTCGCATAAAAGCTCATAACGAAGGGTCTGTTTCTTCAACTAAAAACTTGAGGCCGGTAAAATTAGTTTATTATTCTGCTTTCTTTTCTCAAAAGAAAGCGACAGATTTCGAAAAATATCTTAAGACATCATCAGGATTTGCCTTCAGAAATAAAAGATTAATATAATTTGTTTCCAACCCTGACAGGTTGTGTCCACAAAATATAGTCTGCTGACAATCTAAATTAACCTAATTAAATTTTTAATTTTAGGACAATTCATTTTAATTCTATCAATTTCTTTTCCTCCAACATCCCATACTAATCTAAATTCTTCTTGCCAACTATGACGATTTTCTTTAACAAAAATAGGATGTGTTTCAGTTTGTTGTTCAAATTCTTGCTCCCTTCTATCAATATATTCTATTGGTTGGAATGAACATGTTTTTACTGATGGATTAATCTGATTAATACATTTAGTTAATGCTTCTATAAAAGCGGTGAGATTGGTGATTTCTACAATAGCGTCATACTTGGCAATAGCATACCATTCTTTTAAATGTTTATTACTTTTGGACATACTATATACATAACAATCCTGAATGGACTCATTAATATGTCCAAAAATTGTTAATTTTCCTTTGCCTTTTAATCTTCCTTCTAATATGTTCCTTTTAATCGAAGGTGGAATTGTTTTCTCATTGGTTAAATCTATAGGTTTTCCCCGCATATTCGTTTTTTGGGTTCCTTCTCCCCTATCTCCTATTTCTAAGCCATATCTGTTTTCGTTTCTGAAACGATTTAGCGTATTAATAAGAACTATGCCATTTTCCAACATCTCCTTAGCATGAGAAAGCTTTATTTATTTATATAAAATTAAGGGTTGGTTCATAGAATCAGAAATTAACGTTAATAACGTTATTATAGTTCAAATACTCTTATGTGATAAGAAGACGCAGGATTAGATTGAAGCAAAACTTACTTATTGTAATCTATTAAACCAATGAAAGATATACTCCTCAATCTGTTTCCAACTCTGACGGGCTGTGTCCACAAAGATTGTTATAACAATATAAAGTACATTATTTATACTATTTGTAATAGTATATTTAATTTTGTAAAATAAGATTATGTCAGGCGAACCTTTACCACCATACCAAAACAATGCAAGAATTGTTATTGAGTGTTTTGTTAACTCATCTAAACATACAGATTTAGCACCACATGCTCCAAATAAAAAGATGGTTGTTTTTGCAGAACAAACATTAAAAGCAATGAAATTTGGTCAAACTTCAGAGACATTATTTAAGATTGCTCAAGGATTAACTGATTTTGATGGGGATAATAATATTGTCAGTGGAATTTGTACAACTACTGACTTAATGACTTATTTGTTTTTGAAAGAAAAAGGCCGATTACCAAAAAATTGGCAATCTGATGAAGGACGTATTAGAACAATAATATCAATGGCTGCTAATTTAGATATAGCAGAATTAAAAAATAACATAATTCATACTCAATATGACGATGATTTATCTTCGCCTCAAAAAAGAACTGACATTGATATTGACGCATTGGAAAAACTTGTACAAAACCTACAGGATAGAGCTTCAATCCCTTCAAGCGGACAAACTGTTTAGTATTTTTAATTTTTATCATCTCAACAGCATTACCATCATTTCTAAGTGAGTCTGCCATATTACTAATATCATTATGTGTATAATCTAAATTAGATTAGACTATTCTGTAGCCGTAAAATTGAACTTTTGAAGGAGAGGATACCACTTAAAGATATAATTATACATTTGATTCCAAGAATTTGAAAGTATGTTCACCCTTTTTAATACGCCGCACCTTTGAAATTGGGACAGTTTGTCTGTGCCCACTGAAGGAATTCTGAAGTACATTCTGTTTTTTTATACTGCCTGGTCCCGGCATACAATCAACATAATCATTTTTTGGACAGATAAATTTTGTCGTTGTTTTTTCCTTTATACATGTTCCCCCAGCGTCTGGATATGTCCCATCATATTTACAATAATATCCTGTAGGACACATCTTCCCTGCTATTCCACCACAAAATGTTTGAGTAGTAGAGTCGTTCACTAATTTAATATAAAATTCAGAGCTTCCAAATAACGTGTAAGAATCAGTTTTTCCATCACTACTTTTTGCAAATACTTCTACATTTTTTCCAAGAAATTCATTTTTTTTGTTCTCATCAAGCAGTCCATCTGGAGCCGTCCCCTTTTGTCCATTGTTAGTAAGGCTTTCCCCACTATCAACAATAACAAAACCCTTTCCTACTCCAATCCCACATATACCATCCATATGACAATCATAACTAATACGAGTAATAATACCTGTAAATTTTTTTCCTGCAGCATCATCAGATGCACATTCTTCAAACTCACAATTAGGTGGTACTCGCCCTACCGCTGATCCGTCCGGACATATCTTTGCGTCCATCGTACATACTATTGGCTCTTGGGTCGGACTAATAATAAGTGTTGTATTTTTTTGTTCAGTAAGCTGTACTTGATAGTTCATTCCATACATAAATGCCAGTACAGGAAGAGTAATAAAAAGAAGAAATGCTATTGCTTTAGAAAGTGGAGTGACTGTTGTTAACTCTTTTGGTAAGTTCATGCTTTAGTATCTAAAAAAAAATCAGCGGCTGTTTTTAATTTTGAGCCAGATATTTTGAAAGAAATGAAACATTTTCTCACCGATTGTTATTTTTCTCATCCCTAGATTACGAAGCTCGAGCTTGCCTTTTGTCACAATTTCTCCTCCGTCATATAGCTGGGAATATGCGTCCAAAACTTTTTTATTGATATTGACAACGTCAAATACCGGTTGGTATCCTTCCTTCTCCAGTTTAATTTTATATGTTCCGTCAGGGACAAAAAAAGCATACTTTCCATCACTTAATGTTGTTTGCGGATTTTCCAATCCGTTAAAAACATCAGAGGATTTTACCGGGTCAAAATTATTGCTTTTATTTTTATGAAGAAGGGTTACTTTTGCCCCCTCAATCGGTTTAAGGCTGTTAATATCAAAGACTGTCCCATGAGGATCCCATTTGATCATAATGCAGGTTGTATTGTAGTTTTTATCAAAAAAGAAGGTTCCAAGTTGTTGACTTTTCGCCTCTCCAGAAGTATTCTTACTTTCCGTTACTTGTTGCATCGCCATCATCATCCGCCCGACCTGGACTGTAGTAGAGCTTTCCCATTCCAAAGGGCCGAGATCTCCTTTACTGTCGGTTATAATAACCTGATTGTCATAAGACTGTACAATCGGATGATTATGAGTATCGGTTAATGAAACAAAAAGATATCCGTAGTCGTGGGAAAGCGCGGACAAATAATTTGAATCGGTAAGTTTTTTGTCAAGTGGGCCGTTGCCGGTGGTGCAGCGATATCCTGTACCTTTCTTTAAGCATTCAAAGATGTAGGTTTTTTTATTGGCAATTAGTTTTGCATCCGCCTTGGTGGTGATACGGACACGATGGCCACCCAGTTCTATTGGTACAGAACAGTTTGAAGTAGAAACACTGCAGGGAGCAACTTTAAGACAGACCCATTTTTGAACTTCTGTCGCGGCTTTTTTAGAAAACGCTTGTGGTGAAGGAAAGGGAATAGTAATTATCACTGTCGGTTGGATCGGGGTAGGACTAGGGACGGGCGTAGAAGTTGGTATGGGCGTTAAAGTCGAAGCAGGTGAAGGGCTAGGAGTATTAGTTGGATGGGGGGTTCCAGTGTCTTCTGGTGGAGGCGTCGTTGGTTCGGGACAACCTAGGATTAGCACAACTACATTGTACGGTAACGCAACCCTCACCTCATTGCGTGGGGTAGTATCCTTCACCACAGCTTGGTTCACAGGATACGGGTGGACCAGGATCAACTTCACACGTACCAGCCTGACAGCCTGATGTACAGCTACAAGAAGCCTGGACATTTTTGTTACTAATTACAAAAATGGTTAGAAAGAGAAAAAAACCTACTAATAGTTTTTTCATTTTTTAGTCAATCAAACATCCAACTAACAAAGCGTTATTTCTCGTTCCATAAAAATGGCCACTGAGATCAAAGCTGTGAAAAGCTCCTTTGTCATTGTCAAAACCCTTATTGATGATTCTCGAAAGACTGTTATTTTTAATAACAAGATACTTTTGGCCTTTTGAAATACTGTCATAATAGATCTGACTGGTAAGACAAAGTTCCGTCAGTTGATTAATGTCAAGGGCGTTGCGGTCTGCCGCGGTGAACCGATTGTACAGATCATTGGCAAAATCAAGATATGTCTTATCTTTTGTCGCTAGATAAAGATCAAGAGAGGCGACTGTCAAATAGGCGGAATCAGAAGGTAAAAGATTGTTTTTCAAATAATAATTTTTTGCATTAATGAAGTACATATTGGCGATTTTTAGCAATTGATCATCATCAAACCAATAATACATACTGATAAAATCTGAAATCATTGTATTATCGATAGCAAATCGTCTCTGATCTTTGGGGAAAATCTTATCCAGGTTGTTAGTATTAAGGATATTGCTCAGGTCCGCCCGGGCAAGAAAAAAATTATCGTTTTGACAGATGCTTTTTAAATGATCTTTATATTCATCATTGAAAACACCATCTTTTGTCATTTCATAAAGGAATCGGCAGTGCCAAAAATCTGGCTGATAAACTCTGAGCCAGCGGTTTTCTATCTCTGATCTTTTTGAATATTTAACAATGTCCTGTTTTATCTTATTAAATTCTGTTTCGCTTCCTGATTTTTTATAGTGTTTGTATTGACTCCATAAAACCACAATGCTTACCTGCTTATCAATAGGCGCTAACTGACAGCCTTCTTTTTTACTGCAATATAAGCCATAATAATATTGATCATCGCTAGAATTTTTCATGCTGTTTAGCCAATTATTCACTTTATTAGCTAATTCCTTGTTTTGTAGTTAAGGTTTGTCGGTCGGAAAGACCAACTTCTTAAAATAAGCCGTTGCCGGTGTTGTTGTAGAATTAATAACGTTATCTTTCTGCTGTTTCACTTTTTTTTGATATACCACTGTTAAAACTACAAGAAACAAAAGAATTATTACAAGCAAAGACACGGCTGCAATTATCAAAAATTTTTTATCTATTTTTATCATTTGTATAATCTTAATTTAACACAAAGTAATTATAGTAAACAAGCCGTGAGAGTTGCAAAAATAATTATATGCTGATTTTTTAGTTTTGATATTAATTTAATAGGTCGCGTCTTGGAATTTAGAGTTGTTTTTTACCCCCTTGAAATATAATAAATCTTTCTTTAAGATTGTTTTATGAGTAGAAGATTTTTTCTTTTTTTTATTCTATTTTTATTCCTGCCGTTTTTTTCTGTTAACGCTCAACAAGCAAGTCAAAGATGGGTTTGTCTTAATGCGATTCACTGTTGGGAGAAAAAACCTGAGTCAGCAGCATGTATTATTAAAGACGGCCATCGAGCGCTTCTTACCGTGAGACCAGATGCAAAACTTTTACCAAATAAAGAGACTTATATAAATGAATGTTTAGCAACGGCTACGGGCCAAATATGCACAACAGGAAAAAAAGGTCTTGATATATCAATCTACGGAGTAGACAATACTGCAGTTTTAAAAACATCAAGCGATTACCAGTTCGAAGGACTTTTTGCTGCTGATGGAACGACTTTGATAAGCAATCCAATTAATAGCAGAGGAGACAGAACCATTGATCCAGTTTACTGGAAAAGTTATTCAAGCGGTAATGGCAGAAGGTTTCTCGCGCTTAATTATTTTGAACCAACTACTAATCAGGGTGCTGGCGAAGAAAAAACCCAGCAAATAGGGACGTTTAGCTTTGAAGACGTCGTCAGCCAATCTGACTGTATCTCTATTTCCTGGGATCCATATGGAAGAGTATTTGATTCACAAACGCTCGAGCCGGTAAACAAAGCGACAGTAACGCTTCTTAAAAAAAGGAATGATGGCTCTTTTACAACAATGACCACAGCTGATCTTCTTGGCGGCAATATATTAAACCCCCAGACAATCGAAGAAGATGGTGGCTTTAGTTTTGTCGTTCCTGACGGGACTTATAAACTAACCGCTTCACATAGTAACTATGTTTTTCCGGAAGATATTAATAATATACAGTCTAACTATTCAAAGATCTACTCGGACATATATCCATCATTAACTGGTGAAGTAATAATCCAACAAGGCGCCATCCAACACAGAGACATTCCTTTAAAACCAAAAACAACAGCAATGGCCAGTCAGGCAAAACTAATGGAATTTTTTCACGATCTAGACAAACCGACATCAACGATTATAGTTAATGGTAAGGTTTCTCATCCTTTTGCCAAGATAAAAGCCTACAGTCTAAAACCAGACCCTATTTCTAAAGAAAATGTCAGATATCGACTTTTGCCGGAAACCGCTAGCGCTGATAAGCTGGGTCACTTTGTTCTTAAAGTTAATCAATCGCAGTTTGAACCAACAGAAACTTTTGGAGAAATTACACTAGTAAAAATCGATTTAACCCAACCGAACTTAGCAGAAAAAATCAAACAGTGGTTACTTGGATTTATCAGCAAAGTTAATGCTCAAGCCAGATTAGTAGCCAGTGTAAAATTTGAGCCTATATTGAATTATCTTGAGGGTTATGCTTATGATTCTCAAGGTGAAGTGATTCCCAATTCGACGGTGTCAATTATTCTTAATTTTTCCAACAAGCCTTCATATCAGGCAAAAACCGACGAGAAAGGATACTACAAAATCAGCTCGGAATTTTTACCATCAATGCCGTATCGGATTACCTATACAACAACCAATGGTCAGGTGATTCCAACATCAACCTCTAAATTCATTGTTCAAAACAATAATTCAATTGAGTCGTCTGATATAAAAATTAACCAGTTTAAAAATGAGAAAGGAAATATTATAACAGGAGTGCCGACGCCGATAACCACTGCGAATAATTTCCAAGGAGGGACAACAGGAATTCCAGGAGCGCCATCTTCAAAAACAAAAACCCCAACAATATCAAAGATGCTCTTTTTGACATTTACCATTGTTGTTTTGTTTATAATCACAGTCGTTGTTATCCTCCTAGTTTATATAAAGAGAAAAAGAGAGACGGTTTAATTTAGTCAACAATCTTAAATATTTGTTACAATGTTTCCATGCAGATTATCGCCGATCTTCATATCCATTCCAAATATTCCCGTGCTGTCTCTCCCCAGATGAATTTGGAGGGAATCTCTTTTTTCGCTGCCAAAAAAGGAATAAATTTAGTGACGACTGGCGACTGGACCCATCCTTTATGGCTTAGAGAGATAAAAGAAAATTTAAAAGAGGTTAATCCGGGGATTTTTACCTTAAAAAATAAACCGGGTGAAACAAAGTTTTTACTATCAACAGAAATTTCCAGCATTTATTCTCAAGGCGGACAGGTCAGGCGGGTTCACAATCTAATTTTTTCTCCTTCTATTGAGACCTGTGAAAAAATAATTAAAGAATTAAACATCCGAGGTTGCAAATTGATGGCTGACGGACGGCCGATTGTAGGGATTTCCTCGGTTGATTTATTGAAAATGGTTTTGGATATTGATGAAAAAGTTTTATTTATTCCGGCCCATGCCTGGACTCCCTGGTTTTCCATTTTTGGATCAAAGAGCGGCTTTAACTCGATCGAAGAATGTTTTGGGGATTATGCCAAATATATTTATGCGATTGAGACTGGTCTATCGTCAGATCCGATCATGAACTGGCAGATAAAAGAACTGAAGAACCGGTCGATTGTTTCCTTTTCCGACGCCCATTCCACCCCAAAACTCGGTCGAGAAGCAACTGTATTTGTGGAAAATTCCAATTTCCCTGCCTCGCCGGCAGGCAGGCAATTTCCAATTTCCAAACAAACTTCAAATTTCAAACAACCAATTTCCAACTTCACATACGACGACATTGTTTCTGCAATTAAACAGGAATCAAATAGTAAACTCAAAATCGGTTACACTATTGAATTCTTTCCCGAAGAAGGCAAGTATCACTGGTCCGGTCATAGGGTTTGCAATATCCGTTATAATGCCAAAGAAATAAAAGAAAAAGGGTCGATTTGCCCTGTTTGTCATCGGCCTCTAACAGTTGGTGTGGAAAACCGCGTCCTTGATCTTTCGGAAAAACTTTTGGGCCCGGAAGATCTTTTAATGGTCAAAAATAAAGTTGGATTAACCTTTGTTTATGACAAAGAGAAAACCCGTCGGCCGTTCGTCTCAATGATCCCGCTTCTTGAGGTTTTACTAGAATTGAATGATCATTCAGCTACCAAATCTCAAAAAGAGTATGAAAGGCTGACAACAGACTTAGGGACAGAGTTTGATATTTTGTTGCGCAAAGATTACGAAGAGATTGAAAAAACCGAAGGAGAAAAACTCCGTCAGGCGATTGAGATTGTCAGGGAGAGAAGGGTTTTTGTCGATCCGGGGTATGATGGAGTTTTTGGCAAGGTGAAGATTTTTAAAGATGAAAATGAAGAGGTTAAAAAAGAAGAAAGCCAGCAGACTTTATTCTGAAAAAGTTCGCCGCCGAAATCTTGCGGGTCCTGTCTTGGGTTCATTCCCGTCGGTGCTCGCTTCGAACAATACCCCTCGACTGCCTGCCTGCCGGCAGGCAAGGCGCGCCGCCGGGATCCCTTTCCCCTCGACACCCGCAAATATTTCAAAAAAAATTTGGCACCTCCGCTTTTTAAAAATTTTATTTATTCTGCTTCTATTCTTTCTCCCTACTCAATTAGGCAAACATTTTTTTCCTCCTTTTTCCTATCTCAATGGAATCAGGGTTGATTATCTCTCTCCGACTTTATATTTAACAGATATTATTGTTTTTCTTCTTTTTATCTTTAATTTTAAAACCGTGGTTAATTTCTTTAAAGATAAAAGAATTCTTATCGGTCTGGGATTATTATTTATAAATGTCATTTTTGCAAACAATCAACCAGTTGCCTTTTACCGGCTGATAAAGATCGTCGAGTTTGTGGTTGTTTTTTCTCTAGGGCAGCAATTGTTCAAGATGATTAAAGAGAAAATATTATTAATAATTTTATTTTTGATCGCTGGTTTTCAATTAACCCTAGCTATTTTTCAATTGGTTTTTCGGCACTCTATCCAAGGGATTTTTTATTTTTTCGGCGAAAGGTTTCTTAGTTTATCGACTCCAGGAATTGCCAAGGCAACGATTCAGGGAATAGAATTCTTAAGGCCGTATGGTACTTTTTCCCATCCTAACTCGCTGGCCGGTTTTTTCCTGCTTTTATATTTCTTTGTTTTAACCAATAAAAAATTTAATAAATACCTGGTTTTAAAATACTTAGTTGTTTTTATTTTCAGCTGTCTTGTTTTTCTTTCCTTTTCCAAAGTAGCGATTTTGACCTTTCTAATACTGAATACTTCATTCTTGATCCTGCCTGCCGGCAGGCAGGTACTAAATACTAAAATCAGCTGTCGTATTTGCAAGATTGCTCGGATTATTATCCCAATTATAATTTCTTTAGTTTTCCTTCAGGCGACGACAGATGTCTTAACGATTGAGAAACGGATAGAGCTAGTCAAAAACTCGTTGAATATTCTTTTAAACAATCTTCTCTTTGGTGTTGGTCTTGGCAACTATCTTATTGCTCAGGCAAAATTCAGCTCTAGATATCTATTGTTCTTTAACCAGCCGGTTCACAACATCTTCTTTTTGTATCTGGCAGAAACCGGTTTGTTAGCCGGCGGACTGACAATTGTTTTAATAGGTAAATTTATTTACAAAATGGTCAGAGTTAATCCTTATTTAATTTTAGTGATTTTATTGACGGGTTTATTTGACCACTATTGGTTGACATTAGAGCAGAATTTTCTTCTCTTGGCTTTGATTTATGGCAGTGTTTCCAGGAGTTTTTTGATTTCTAAGTTGAGATTGAGAAGAGATGTTAAATATTCCTGATTGCCTTCGGGTAAAGTTTTCATCAGTTCTCCGATTAACTCAGAGTGTTTAGCATTGGAAAGTTTGAGAGTTTCGACAAAACCAGACGGTGACTGCCCGCCCTGTTTTTTGATTTCTTTTAAAAGTTCAGGGATTTTTAAGAAATATTTTTCTCCTTTGGAAAAAGCGTCAATTGCCGGCTGGCTTTTGCCCTTTTTCGCCAGGCTCATCGCCATCGCGACTCTTTTATCAGAATATAAAAGATAGAGTTGAGTTTTTTTGACGTTGTCTCGAGTGAGAAATTCAGAGATACGGTCGCGGACGATTTTTAGAAAATATAAAGGGTGATCAGAAAGGATGCCAGGATAAGGCAGGTTATAGACGACTTTTTCCTGGGGAGTATTGACGGGTGCGCCTGAGGATTCCATAACAAAATAAGTCATGGTCGGAAAGATGACGAGAAACAAAGATATCAGGACAAATCGACTAATTTTCTTCATAGGTTAATTTGATTATATTAAAAATCGGCTTAAAAAACAACCCTCCGTAATTAGTACGGAGGATTGCTAGATTTTATTATAGATCCTAAAAAATCATTTAACCATTCTCTTCAAACTTTTACCAGCGGTAAAGCCTGGAGTTTTGGTAGCTGGGATTTGAATCTCAGCTCCGGTTTGAGGATTGCGTCCTTTTCGGGCGGCTCTCCTTCTTACCATAAAGGTTCCAAAACCAGTAACCACTACCTTCTCACCTCTTTTCAATGCATTGGACATGGTTGAGAATACTGTCGAGACGGATTCTTTTGCCGCCTTTGCAGTGAGATTAGCTTTTTTGGCAACCTGTGCAACTAAATCTGCTTTTGTCATGTATGTGTCACCTCCTTTGAAGACTTTTAATTAATAATGAAAATGAATAAACAACAACAGAATAGTAGTTTTAAGGCTTCTTGTCAATCCATATTTAAAACATCTTATTATAACAATCTATATCAAAAAGGGAGCGTTAGGATGATAAAAAGAGTTATGGAGTTAACGAGTTAACGCGTTAACGGGTTTTACAACTGACACGTTAACAAAACAACATAGTAGCCGTTTTTATATTTTTGTTGTTGCTTCGGCTCGCGTTTCTCTAATAATAGTTACCTTGATCTGTCCCGGGAAAACATCGAACTTTGATTCCAACTCTTCTTTAATCTTCTCGGCCATCATCGTTCCTTCGTCGTCAGTTATTTCGTCGGGTTTAACAATCACCCTTAGTTCTCTTCCGGCCTGAAGTGCATAGGCTTCACGGACGCCTTTTTTCGTCTTGGCGACGTCTTCAATAGTTTTGATTCTTTTTAAATATTCTTCAAAGTCTTCATGTCTGGCGCCCGGCCTGCCTCCTGAGATCGCATCTGATATATAAACAATAACTGCTTCGATAGACGGAAAAGGAATGTCTTCGTGATGGCTGGCGACGCAGTCAATGACTTTTTGAGGAAAGCGATGTTTTTTCAAAAACTCAACACCCAGGTCAACATGTGAACCTTCTTTATCAGTGACGACTTTTCCGATATCGTGTAACAAACACCCCAATTTGATAATATTGACGTCGGCGCCTAATTCATGGGCCAAAGCCGTTCCGATTTTGGTTTCTTCAAGTGTATGAGCAATCATGTTTTGACCGTAAGAATAGCGGTATTTGAACCGACCCAAGGTTTGGGTGATTTCGGCCGGAAGATTAAAGACGCCGACCCGATGGGCCAAATCTTCACCAGCCCTAAAAATGTCCTTATCTACGTCTTCCTTGGTTTTCTTGACAATTTCTTCAATTCGAGCAGGCTGGATCCTACCGTCTTTAATGAGTCTTTCCAAAGACAGGCGGGCAATTTCACGTCTGGCCGCGTCAAATGATGATAGCCGAATGACTCCTTCTTCCTCAAGGTCGACATCAACGCCGGTCGCGATCTCAAAAGCACGGATATTTCTTCCGTCTTTGCCGATGATTCTTCCCTTGAAATCTTCGCTTGGCAGATTAATAACAGAAAGAGTGTATTCGGCGACATAGTTAGTGGCGCCGTAGCGCATTGCGTCAACTAAAATGCTTTTGGCTTTGTCCTCGGCGGTTGACTTCATCTCTTCTTCGGCCGCCTTTATTTTTTTAGCAATCTCTTCTTTGAGTTTGTCTTCCCAGCCGCGAAGCAGGAGGTCTTTGGCTTCGTTCTTGGTCATCTTGGCAATTTTCTCGAGTTTTTGGAGCATCTCCGTTCTCTTTTCCTCGACTTCTTTTTTCAGGCGCTCAAAGTGATTTCTTGTATCGGCAACCGACTGTCTTTCGCGGTTGACCAAGTTCTCTTTTTCTTCTAACTGCTCTTCCCTTTTGGCAAGTCTTTTTTCGACTTCTAAGGCGGCTGACGCAGTCTCCCCAACTTTTCTTTCAGCTTCCCCCCTAAGTTTTAGAGCCTCACTACGAGCCTTAATAACAATTTCTTCGGCTTGTTTTTTCACCGTGTTCAATAAATTTTCCCGGTCCTGTTTGATTGACAGGAACTTCTTAAAAAATTTCTGAAGCATAGTATTTTATGGAGCTTAGGGAGAAATGTTGTTTTTACGTCATTCTGGCAAGGCCGAAGGCCGCGTCCAGAATCGTAGTTAGATTCCGGACAAGCCGGAATGACGAAAAGTTAAATCAGAATTTATTAACAACATTTTTAAATTATTAATATTAATAATTTCCCTTAAGCAATTTCTAATAAATATATTTTACTCCATTTTTTCAAAAACTACAACCGACTTTCTTGCCGTTCTTCCGCAACCTCGGAGGTTGCCGATCGGCTTGTCAAAATAATCTGATTATTTAAGTTTTTACTAATAAATTAAAGTAGGGCTCCTTTAAGCAGTCTGAATTCTTTATTGGTCTCCCAGATTTTTCTTAATCGATAAAAGTTTTTATCCGGGTTTGTCATTAAATTAGCCAAATTGTCTATTAAACTTAATTCTTTTTTTGTTAATTTATCAAAATTGTTTAACTTTACCATTGCTGGGCCGTGAAGGTAAACAATTTCATTATTCATAAGGCAATGGAAGTCATAAAAAAGCTCCCAAGCAGTTACAATTAAACCATCATATCCTCCAGCGTTCCAAAAATGTTTTCCCTCTACTTTATTTTGTCTGATGTTCAACCAAGCGTCAGCAGCGAAATCAAAAACACCATCGGGCATATTATAAGGATTAAATTTTAAGTAGCTCTCCAAACTACCATCGACATCAATAGTTATCCAACGATTTTGTTCTCTATCCCAATATTGATTTATCCAATGATCGACGCTTTTATTCCCAAATTCTTCGACATTAAAATAAGGAGTAAAGCCTGACCTTACTCGGCAAGGAATTCCCTTAGATTTAAGAATTGAGGCCATTAAAATAGATACAAATCTGCAGGTTAAAATTAACCTATCTTTTTCTTTCCTATCTAAAGCAAAGCCTCTTTCATCTCTTCGGAAAAGTTCGGCAAGCATAGAAGATGCAGTTGTCAAAATATCATCTTCAGGCTGGCGATACCATGGTACTTTAGTCATATCGCCATAACGTAGATCAGAATTAGAACCAATATTACCGTTCTTTAAGGTGACTCGATGAATTATTTGTTTCCTAACGAGTAGACCAATTTGTTTTATGTCGTCTGGTAATTTTGTTTTTAAGTATTTTTTATAATTTCCAGGATTAGTAAAGACACTAAATTGGAGATAATGATTAAGAGTATCTTGATTCATGGATTTAATTATAGCAGTCTAATTAGTCCCCATTTTATTAATAGTTTGTTTTATTAAGTCGTAATTAAATCCGCGGCTCATTAAAAAACGGCAGGCTTTTTCGAAACGTTTTCTTGAATCGAGATTTCGGTAGCGGGGCCAGCGTTTTTCCAAGATTTTTAGAGCAAGACCTTCTTCGTCGACAGTGTTTTCGGAGAAATATTTTTCAATCAATTCATCTGCAATTCCTTTTTGTTTCAACTCTCGAGTTAGAACTCTCTGGCCTTTTGGTTTAAGAGTCGAACGAGCGCGGACAAACCAGTCGATGAACTTTTTGTCGTCGATTAAATCTTCTTCCTTCAGTTCTCCTAAAACCTTATCGGCATCGTCGCGCGACCAATGTTTATTTTTTATTTTTTTGTACAAATAATCGCGGACTTCTTTTTCACTCCGAGGACGAAACTTTAAAAAAAAGTAAGCCTTATTTAAGAGGGAAAGAAGATCTTTATTCATAATCACCAATAACCAAATTCCAAGTGCTCCAAACAAAGTTCAATATTCAATAACCAATTTAGAAAACAAGTTTGAGCATTGGTTTTATTGGTAATTGGTCATTGTCTGGAATACTTGATTATTGTTTCTTGGTTATTTCTTATTAAGTACTTGTTTCATTAATTGTTCTCTCAGTTTCTCATTTTTTGCAATTACCTGCTTGACTTCTTCTTTTCCCTGACCCAATAATTTTTCGCCGATTTTGAAAAATGACCCGCTTCTTGTAATTAATCCGGCGTTTAGGGCCGCATCAACTAAGCATTCTTCTCTATCAATCCCATCGGCAGTAACCACTACTTCGGCATCTTTAAAAGGCGGGGCGACTTTATTTTTGACAACTTTGATCCTAATTCTCACTCCGTAGACCTGGTTGTTCTTTTTTAGAGTTTCAATTTTTCTCACATCCAGTCGTATCGAAGTATAGAACTTTAAAGCCAAACCTCCCGGAGTGGTTTCGGGATTACCAAACATAATGCCGATTTTCAATCTGATTTGATTGGTAAAAATGACGGTGGTTTTTGACTTGGAAACAATACCTGTAAGCTTTCTTAAGGCCTGGGACATCAACCTTGCCTGTAATCCCATCTGCGAGTCGCCCATCTCGCCTTCGATTTCCGACTTTGGAACAAGAGCGGCAACAGAATCGATGACCACTAAATCAATACCACCTGACCTGATTAAAGTTTCGGTAATTTCTAGAGCTTGTTCGCCGGTGTCAGGCTGGGAAACCAAAAGGTCGTCTAATTTGACCCCGAGTTTCTTCGCCCATTCGGGATCAAGACCGTGTTCGGCGTCGATAAAAGCAGCGGTGCCGCCGGCTTTTTGAGCCTCGGCAATTATGGAAAGGCAGACGGTAGTTTTTCCGGCGGCCTCGGGTCCGAAGATTTCAGCAATTCTTCCTCTAGGAATTCCACCTACACCAAGAGCAACGTTTAAAGGCATGATCCCGGTTGAGATAACTTCAACAGGAACGACAGGCCCCTGGCCAAATCTCATAATCGACCCGCGGCCAAACTGTTTTTGAATCTGGTCAATTGCCAATGACACTGCCTGTTTTTTATGACTATCCTGGGTTTTCATAAAATAGTTAAAATTATAATTTCGTCCTCTGTCATTCCGAGCGAGGAACGAAGTGACAAGTCGAGGAATCTAGCGAAGCGTAAACTTCGTTTACTAGATCCTTCGGTCGTTTCACTCTCTCAGGATGACAGGTTGCGGGCGATTTGTCAACGGACTATAACCTACAACCCATGAACCAGATTTGCCTTCGGCAAAACGGTTCAGGGTTGCCCTGTACCCAACGTGGTACCAGGGCAAAGGCCTACAACAAATAAATCAGACTCACTACAATCGTCCCCCACAAACCAATAGTAACAATCAGGGGGACATCGCTTGTAATCAGTTTTTCCGGCCGCTCGCCCTCGGTTCTTTCATAAAGAAGCTGGGCGTAGCGGGCAATTCCATAGACGACCAGAGGAATTGTCAACATCATCCATTTTCTTGCCTCAAATCCGGGGAAAACTTCAGTAATAAATGAAGAAAACAGAGTTTGGATCTGGGGAGGCTTTTCTACATAGGTATAAGTGGAATAAGCCAGGATGGTGGCAGCAGCAAATGTTTGAGTAAGAAAATCCAGATAGTGTTCTTTATAACGGAAAAGTGACTCGCGTGTTTCCGTACCATGGGTAACGAGCTCTGCATGTCTTTTAATCGTTGCCATAAAAAGAGAGATGAAAAAAATAGTTAATGTCAGCCAGATCGGGATATGATAACCAGAGGCAACTTCGCCGGCAAAGGCTCTTATCATAAAAGAAAAAGAAATCGTAAAAAGATCAATCGTCGGATATTTTTTCAGATAGAGCGAGTAAAAAAAGTGAAGAAGAATAAAGAGCAGACTTAAGAAAAAAAATGGTAGCGAGAAGAACAAACTCAAGATTAAAGAGACCAAAGTTAGGATAAAGACAATAAAACTGGCCTGCTGGAGAGATATTTCTCCTGAGGCAATCGGCCGGTATCTTTTGATTTTGTGTTTGCGGTCATAAGGGTAGTCGATAATGTCGTTTAAAACATAAGAGGTTGAAGACAGAAGACAAAAGATCAAAAAAGCATAAATAGTATTCAAAAGAATGGGAAAATCAAAAAGTTTTCCGGAAAAAATAATGGCGGTAAAAACGACCAAGTTTTTCACCCATTGACTGACGCGCAGAGCCCGGAGTAAAACGAAGAATTTCTTTTTCATTATGATTGAATTATCGTCCTCCGCCGTCATCCTGAGGAGCGAAGCGACGAAGGATCTAACATATTGAATTATATAATATACTTAGTGTATTATCATAACTTATGATCGATCTTGATGATGTAAAAAAAATTATCGAGCTTCAAAGTGGAAACTTAGTTATAAAATCAATTGATAATCTTCCTCAGCAATTAAAACAATCTCTTAAAGAATCATATGAGGTTGAATTTCCAGAAGATTATAAAAAAATTAGTTCTGTTGTCGTTTGTGGAATGGGTGGTTCAAGGTTTCCCAGTTACATAATTAAAGAACTATTCAAAGAACAATTTACAGTTCCCTATTTATTTAATGATGACTATGATTTACCAGGATTTATTGATCATAACACTTTAATAATTTTATCTTCGTATTCGGGGACGACTGAAGAGGTGTTAGTTTGCGGAGAAAAAGCGGTTGAAAAAGGAGCAAAAATTTGCGGCCTGACTGCCGGCGGCGATTTAAAATTATTCTTGGAAAAAAACAAATTTCCTTATTATTTGATTAATCCTGTTTATAATCCGTCAGGACAACCAAGAATTGGTTTTGGTTATTTTTTCGGCGGACAGCTAGGCATGGTGTTAAAGCTTGGATTAATCCGTGAAGATAAAGAAAAAGTAGAACAAGCAATCAACAGTTTATCTTTGTTGATAAAAAATTTTAAGATTGATGTCAAAAAAAATAATAATTCAATTAAGCAACTGGCGGAAAAGATTTATCAGAAGTATCCTTACTATATTGTTTCCGAATTTTTGACCGGTGTCGGTAATTCTATTGCTAATCAGACTAATGAGACGGCAAAATCAATTTCAGCGTTCAGAATTATTCCTGAACTTAATCATCATTTAATGGAGGGTTTAAAGTATCCAGACAAATTAAAAGAAATCTTGACTTTTGTTTTTTTCTTTTCGAAATTATATTCGCCAAAGATTCAAAAAAGATTTTCAATCACTAAAGAGATTGTTGAAAAAAACAGTATCCAAACAATTTGGTATGAGCTTGAAGGCAAAAATAAAATCGAGCAAACCCTTGAACTAATGGCGATTGGCAGTTATTTATCAATGTATCTTTCGGTTCTTTACGAACAAGATCCTAAAGTTATTCCTTATGTTGATTATTTTAAGGAAAGATTGAAAGAGTAGTTTTTATTAATTGGCTTTGTTTATGGGAATGCTGTGTAAATCAGCAGCTGTGCCGCAACGGTTATAGCCCGAGACCACCAAAGCCCCACCCCGTGCAGGGATACAACCGTGGTTTTATCGGAATTAAAACAATTCGGAATCGATCCGCGAGCGCAAACGCTCCGTTTTTCTGGCCTTTCCCGACAAGAAAAACGTTTTGAATTTCAACAACACTTAGACAGTTATGTTAATGAAGTGATTAGAGATGAACCGGTCTCGATTCTTTTTCACTATTGGCTAGGTTTTGATAATCAACTATATTTACAACCAAACTTAGAAGAAAAAAATCTCGCTTCAAAAATGTTTGACCCTCGAGAAAGAAATGGAATCTATCTTGAAGGATTTAAAAAAGTAGAGAAACTTTTAATAGAAAACCCTAATCAGGTAGTTTTATGGTACAGCCCAATTGGGAAAACCAGTTTTAACGACGATCCTGAGAATCCATTTTCTTCTGTTGATTACGATTACGGCCAGCTATATGTATACTGCCGAAATAAAGACAAGGTTGATGCGTTAGCGTTAAAAACCTCAAAAGAAGCGGAAAGTCTTTTTTTTCCAAACAATGAAAATCTTCCCCAAGAAGAAAATATAACCAAGACGATCTTAAATCCTTTATTGTTTAATTTCAACATTGAGAGTTTTTTAAACTGGTTAAAAAAGTTTTATCCTCCTAATATACCGTTTTATATTGACCATCAGCAAAGAAAATATTTTTTGTCAGAAACTATTGAAGAAATAAACGATCGTTTTAGCGGAAAGAAAAAACTTTATTCCGAAGTATCCGACAGAACAATTGATGAATTAGACAGATATGAGATGACCGCAGAAATCGTCAAAAGAGCCTTTCAAGGAGCGATTTATAATCATCTTAAACAAAACAATCTTTATTCGATGAAATTAGCTGGTTCCTGCGGCGGGTCAGCCGTTGACCTGGACGATCTGCCTTTTGGACAAGAAAATTTTCTTTTCCAGAAGTTTAATCCGGCAACAACGGTTTTTCGATTAGTGACTCAAGGAATAAAAGAGATTATGAGACAAAATAAAGAAAAAAAATGGGAATACCACGAGGGCGAATGTGTTGTTTGTCACAAGAAACCGGCAGATGTAGGACCTTGCAATATTTGTATTGATTGTGAGAAGAAAATGTAGTTGCGGTTATGAATTTTCCTGCGGGAGATAATCTAAAAAATATTTTTTATCCAATCAAAAATAATTTCTACTAATTCTTTTTCATAACAGAGATAACTATGGGTGGCGCCCTTAATGAGTTTAACCATAACTGATTTAGCCGACTTCGCTTTTTCTTTCATCAGTTTAGCGGCAGTTTCAGAAGAAGGTTTCATATAAGCGTCTTTACTTCCAAAAATAACCAATAATGGATCAGTGGTTTTTTCTAACACCTGCCAGTTTTTTGATTGAGGGTTATGATAAGGAGTCAGCGTTCCGGCTCCATAATCTGTCAAATATCCGTGATACATCTGAGCCGAAGTCACATAACTAACCGGCGAATATTCTTTTGGCAAAACTTCATTCCCCCTACCCTCTTTAATTATTTGTTTAATCTTTTTATTTATTTCTTGATATTTTTTTTCTCCCAAAGCATAGTACATCAACCCATCATCATTTTGCGGCGACAAATGAATCTGGCCAATTACATTAGGATTTTTTTTAACATATTGGTAATAAAGAATTTTTTGAGAAAGACTATGTCCCTGAAGAATAATTTTTTTTATTCCTCTTTTTATTAAAAAATCAATCCAGGCGTCAATATCAAGTAGACAATCTTCGAATTTTTCAAACCCGCCGCCAATCTGTGTCCATTCAACTTTTCCATTTTTATGTTTTCTTATATCGGCATAGACGTCGTGTCCTCGATTGTTGGCTGTTAAAAAAGAAATATTTTCTTTGGCTAATTTTTCTCCTTCAACTTCAACAAATTTATGAGTATAAAAATCTCCGGAAGTTCCGTGGAAATGCAATACAGCGATGTCTGATTTTTTATCAATAAAAAATCCTACTAATTCTAATCCGTCTTTTGTTGTTATTCTGACTAATTCACCTTTCATAATCTGATAAATTATATCATACTAAGTTACTAAGTTCAACCATTAAGTGCAACGGTTTTAGTAAAATACCGTTGTATTAAAATATCAAACTACAGACACCTAAACGAACATGATAGAGTTCGAATAGAAGTCTACTCAAATGAAGGCAAGACTCAATATGAGATTGCCCAGTTATTAAAAGTTAATCGATCAACTATTAGCCGTGAAATCAAAAAGAGAGGAGGAATATTGCGAGGATATACGGCGGATTATGCCCAGATGGATTATGAAGTTTCTAAAAAGAATTGTGGAATCAGAAGTAAAATTGAAACAGCTTCAATCGGAACATTTGTTATTGAAAAGATTAAACAAGGTTGGTCTCCAGAAACAATCTCCGGTCGACTCAAAAAAGAGATAAAAGATGGAGCACGACCTAAAGAAGATTATGTTAACCACGAATCAATTTATCAATTTATTTATGACTCCGATTACGGAAAACAGGAAAAACTATATCAATATTTAAAACAAGGAAAAAGGCGGAGAACAAAAAAATATGGTAGGAAAACCAAGCACGAAATTATCTCGAACCGTATATTTATCGATAATCGCCCAAAAGAGATTGAGACCAGAAAAACAATTGGTCACTGGGAAGGTGATGCCATTATTTACAAGTACAAGCAGGCCATTCAGTCAATCGTTGAAAGAAAATTGAGATATACGATTTTGACTAAGCTTATGAGAAAAACAGCTGTGGAAACTACAAACGCATTTGTTTCTGGCCTAAAAGAATATTATGTCAAATCGTTGACGGTAGATAACGGATCGGAAAACAGAAATCATGAGGAAATCAAAAGCAAACTTGGCATTTCTGTTTTCTTCTGTCATCCTTATCACTCATGGGAAAAAGGAACCAATGAAAATACCAATGGACTAGTCCGCCGTTATTTACCTCGAGGCTCAAGTCTTGAAAATATTACTCAAGATGACCTTGATGACATAGCTTGGGAATTAAACAACAGGCCTAGAAAGACGTTACAATACGCTACTCCTCAGGAAATGTTAGAATTGGAGTATTCGAAATTACCATTATTAGTTAATGTTGCACTTAATCATTGAATGCAGGAAACTCCTGCGCCTGAAAAAACTAATGTATAATTAGTAGCTATGAATCCTCGACCACCGATAGTAACTATTTTAGGCCATGTCGACCACGGAAAAACCACTCTTTTAGATTATATTCGAAAAACCAATATTGCTGAAGGAGAATATGGCGGCATAACCCAGAAAATCGGCGCTTATGAAATTGTCACTAATTTTAAAGATTATAAAACTAATAAAATTACTTTTATCGATACTCCCGGCCATGAAGCTTTTTCACTTCTTCGCGCCCGGGGCGCTAATGTTTCTGATATCGCCCTTCTTCTTATCGACGGCAAAGATTCGGTTATGCCTCAAACGGCCGAATCTATCTCACATATTAATGCGGCAAAAATTCCTTTTATTGTCGTCATCAATAAGATTGACCTTTCCGAAACCAATCCGGAAAAAGTAAAAAATGATTTATTAAAATATCAAGTGATGGTCGAAGGCAAGGGCGGTCACGTTCCTGTAGTTCTTGTTTCTGCCAAAACAGGAAAAGGAATAAAAGAACTCCTTGAAGCTATTTTATTAATTTCGGCCGATCTAAACCTAACTTACGATGAGACTCGTTTACCTCAAGCTTATATTATTGAAACTAAAAAAGATCGCCGGGGAATTGTCGTTTCGGCGGTGATAAAAGACGGAAAAATAAAAACCGGCGACGTCCTTTATTCGCAGGACAAAAAGATTAAAGTTCGTTCAATCTATAACGATAGAGGTCAAACAATATCAGAAGCCATCCCTTCAACTCCGTTTGAACTCTTAGGATTTTCTGAACTTCCCGAAGTCGGCTCTACAATTCAATCTCAACAAAACAATCAGCTGGCCCCTCTAGTCCCGACTAAGTTGAAAGAAGTGGGATCACAAAAGCAATTCAATCTCGAAGCCATTTTAAACACGGCTCCTAAAGAAAAAAAGCTTTCTATTATTATCAAAACTGATTCTCAAGGCAGCCTGGAAGCGATCCAAGGATCGATCAAAGACAATAAAGACATCGAGGTAATTCTTCAAGCAGTCGGCGAAATCAATAAATCAGATATTTTTTTGGCCAAAGCCACTAAGTCTATTATTATCGGTTTTAGTGTTAGTCCTTCAGCTGAAGCTAAAGACCTAGCCAAACAAGAAAAGGTAATCATCAAAACCTACCAGATCATCTATGAACTTTTGGACGAAATCTCCGAAGTGGCGAGCCTGATTAAGGAAAAAGAAGAAAAGGAAAAAAACCTCAAAGGCGAGGCTAAAATACTGGCCAATTTTACCATTGAAAACGAAATTATCTTCGGAGTGAAAATAATCAAGGGTAAAATCAACCTCGGCGACCAGCTTGAAACCTTCAGAGAAAATAAACTTATAGGAAAAACTAAACTGGTATCTTTAAAGATCCGCGCTAAGGTTGTTAGCGAGGTAAAAAAGGGTCAGGAAGCGGGAATGATGTTTTATCCTAAACTTGACATTAGGATAGGTGATGTGGTAAAATCTATCCTATAATAGTGCTTACCAATTAATGGTGAGCCTGTCGAACCATGAATAACCAGGCAAACACTTTGGCCAGAATTATTGAGATTATCTCTAAGGGAAAATCAGGGGTTATCTTCATTCCTCCCACTCCTACTATTGATGCAGTTGCCGCTTCTACTTCTCTTTATCTTGGACTGACCAAAATGGGTAAAAACATTTCTCTTGTCTGTTCTCAAAAACCAGCGACTGATTTAGTTGGCGGAGATAAATTCCAAACTGTAATCGGAGCTGGCGGAGACTCATTAATGATTTCTTTTCCCTATACAGACGGCTCAATTGATAAAGTCGACTATAATATTCAGGGTGAGTCCTTTAATTTAGTCGTCACTCCCAGACCCGGTTTCCAAAAACTGAAACCTTCCCAGGTAAACTATTCTTATACCGGAGGTATCGTTGATTTTATTATTGTTATTGATTCGCCAACTTTAAATGGTCTAGGTGAAATATACGCTGAGAATCAAAATCAGTTTACCGGTCGCGACATCATTAATATCGACCGCCATCTTACCAATGCCTATTTTGGTACCGTTAATTTCGTTAATAAAACTATTTCTTCCATTTCTGAACTGATTTTATCTGTTTTGTTAAACTTTAAAATTGAAGTTGATCGCGATATGGCGACTAACCTGTATGCCGGAATCGCTTCGGCGACTAATAATTTTACTTCCTACTCGACCAATGCTGATACTTTTGAAAATATCGCCACTCTTTTACGGATGGGGGCGGTAAAAAGAACTTTCAAAAAACCTCAGCCGGTAATGGTTCGGTCCAGAGTCAACTCTGGAAGGCCAGAAACACAGCCGGTCAAACCAATTGAAGAGGTGGAAAGAGAGATTCAAAAAGAACCCCGTTCTCCCCAAGACTGGCTTAAACCAAAAATCTTCAAAGGCGGCGGTCTGGTATAAAGATATGGGATTAAAAGACGATATTCAAGCTGCTATAGAAACTGTCCCAACAGCTCTCACTCAACCAGATTCTATTTATCCAATGGGGGTAAAAAGTGTTGGTAATGATAAAACTCCTTCATTTCTTAAAAAAATTGGGTGTATTAGCATATTTGCCGTTCCTATTGTGGGGGGGGTAATCGGCGTTTTACAAACAATTAAAGTATTGGGTTATGAACATATCGCTCCAACTTGCGCGGCTTCGGTTGGTTTAATAGCAGTTGGTGTTATAGCTTTGATAAAAAATGCTTTAAGGAAAAAATAATATGTCATCCTGAACGAAGTGAAGGATCTCTCGCGAATGCGAGACAACTCAAACAAGTTGAGAGATTCTTCGTCGATTTTGTCTCCTCAGAATGACAACGATAGATCTTCGAAAGTTGGATTCTTCGATTTAATTAACTCTATTTTTCTTTTTCTAATCCATCCTTTTATTTGTTTTTCCCTTTTTATTGCTTCGTTAATGTCTTGATAAGTTTCAAAGTAAATGAGCTTATCCAGATTATATTTTTTAGTAAAACCTTCTACCAGTTTATTCTTGTGCTCATATAATCTTTTTTGGAGGTTATTGGTAACTCCAATATAAAGGGTGTTCGATTTATTAGTAAGAATATAAATATAATAACTGTTCATTAATTTCATTTTAATCTATTCCCACATTCGTGGGAGATTCTTCGTTTCGCTCAGAATGACAAATGTGTTAAAATAGTTTCCATGAATTTAATCTTCATTTTAGCAACTTTTATTATTTCAGTTGGAATTCTCCTTTTTATCATTCGCCTTTGGCTTAATAGACTTGAGGAAAAAACTAAAATTTCCGATGAGTTGGTCGAGTGGTTAAAGTCAACAAACACCAGCACTGACAAAAAGTTAACCGAACAGATGAACACCTTTAATGCTCGCCTTGACAAAGCCGCCTACGTCATCGCCCAAGTCCAGAAAAATATCGGAGAGTTTTCTGAAATTGGCCGCGGTATGAAAGAACTGCAGGAATTTTTGTCTTCACCAAAAATCCGCGGCAACATCGGTGAACAGATTCTTAGAGACTTATTAAAACAATATTTTCCAAAAGGCTCTTATAAGCTCCAGTACGCTTTTAAAAACGGCGAAAAGGTCGACGCCGTTATTATTACCTCTCAAGGATTAATTCCAATTGACGCCAAATTCCCGCTTGAAAACTTCAAAAAATATTCAAAAGCTACCGATGCTAAAGAAAGGCAGAATTTCAAGAAAATATTCATCTCCGACGTCAAAAAACACATTCAGGATATTTCCAAAAAATATATTGTTCCTGATGAAAAAACCCTTGACTATGCCCTGATGTATATTCCCTCAGAAAATGTTTATTATGAAATCATCAACAGCGACGAGCTCTTTGACTTTGCCGGAGCGAAAATGGTTCTACCTGTCTCTCCAATGAGTTTCTACGCTTATATCAAGGCAATTTTAATTTCTTTTGAAGGTCAAAAGATCGAGGAAAAGGCTAAACAGGTAATTACCTTATTGAACGCCATCAAAAAAGACTATCTAAGAACCGAGGAAAACCTGTTAGTTTTAAATAAACACATCACCAATGCCTATAACCAATCATCACAGGTAACAAAAAACTTTCAATCCTTAGGACAAAAATTAACCTCAACAAATTTGCTTCCTGAGAAAGAAACGAAACAGCTTGAATAAAAAGATAGTAATTTAATAATGAAACAATTTAACAATGAAAATATTCTTCAAACACGAAATCAAACGTACTGATAAACTAACTTCTAAAGAACTTGTTGATCTCATTCTTAAACACCGTCAGATAAAAAACATCAAAGAATTCTTAAACCCTCCGCCACCTTTGTCTATTTCACTTTTAGATTTTAATCCAAAATACAAACTTTATTTAAATAAAGTAATCAAACTTCTCAAAGACATTAAAAAGAAGGATAAAATGATCGTTGTCTATACTGACTATGATGCCGATGGAATAACAGGCGGCGCCATTCTTTGGGAAACTTTATATCTTTTAGGTTTTAAAACTATGCCTTATGTGCCTGACCGGAAAAAAGAAGGCTATGGATTTTCAATTACTGGGATTGATAATATCATCAGAGAATTTAATCCGGCATTAATAATAAGCGTTGACCACGGCATTACCAAAGTAAAAGAAATAACTTATGCTAAAAAATTAGGAATTAAAATTATTGTCACCGATCACCATTTAAAATCAGATGAAATTCCTAA
>Ga0210017_1000895_pt1 | contig 25995 bp, 23 predicted proteins | sample CryGeyCG2014_020_FD_183966 | JGI IMG/M metagenome (GOLD analysis project Ga0210017, IMG submission 183966) | Groundwater microbial communities from aquifer - Crystal Geyser CG08_land_8/20/14_0.20 (SPAdes) (version 2) | ecosystem: Environmental > Aquatic > Deep subsurface > Groundwater | place... | reverse complement strand
CGAATGGTTCTTAATTTCGAACGAAGTGAGAAATCAAGGTTCTGAGGAGCGAAGCGACGAATGGTTCTTAATTTCGAACGAAGTGAGAAATCAAGGTTCTGAGGAGCGAAGCGACGAATGGTTCTTAATTTCGAACGAAGTGAGAAATCAAGGTTCTGAGGAGCGAAGCGACGAATGGTTCTTAATTTCGAACGAAGTGAGAAATCAAGGTTCTGAGGAGCGAAGCGACGAATGGTTCTTATATAATACAAAGTCAAAGGGCAAAAGTCAAAGCTCCAGGTTATAAGTTCCAAGTTCCAAGTTACGAGTTACAAGACGATTTGAGGAGGCGGATGCCAAGACCAGAAATTTGAGCTCCGGCAAAAACTAAAAAGGAGGCGAAGGCGAGCCAACAAGTCATATTCAAAAGTCCTGGTATAGTATTTTTAGGGAGCATCTTTTTGAATTCGCCCATAAACTGTTCTTGGACTTGCTCTTGAGCTTGCTGCTGAAGTTCTTTTTGGGTAGAAGGAATAGAAATTCCCTCTTTGGAACCAGGACTAATTTCTTTTTCCTCTTCTATTTCAAAAATTTGAGGAAAGGGTTCTTTGGCAGTAAAGAAGTTATAAGAAGAAAGAATAGCCCAACAGATAATCCCTAATCCTGCTACCAGAATTATCCAAGCGAAAATTTTATTAAAAGTTGGAGTCATAAATTTTGAATTTAGAATATAGAATGTAGAATGTAGAATAATGACTAAATAAATGTTCAATTTTAAATTTTAAATTTTCAATCAATTTTCAATTTTTAAACATTTAAAATTCATTTAAAATTTATCATTTAACATTTAAAATTAAAAGAAAAAGATTCCATATTCAAGATTCTAAATTCTTTCTTAGAGACCGGCGAAATTTTTAATTATTGAAATAGGAATTATGGATAAAAATCCATCTTTATCCAGGTAAGATATGCCCAGAGTATCACCTTTAATGTCAAAAACAGGGCTACCTATTGTTTTTTTGTTTTCCTGGATATTGGTCTGAAGAAAATCTTGATTATAGCTTCTAATTATTCCTTGATTTGCAAACAAAGAAGGAGAAGATTCTTTAGGGCTGAAAACTTGGGCTAAAATAAAAACTCTCTGGCCAAGTTTTAATTTCTCTAAATCAAAAAAGCCAACCGGCGATAAGTTGTTTTTCTCTAATTTTACTAAAGCTAAATTTTGGTTCAGGTCTCTTTTCAAGAGCTGGAAATGAACTTTTTGACCTTCAACAAAAAAATTGAAATTAGAACCCCAGGGAACGAGCTCGGCTAAGGTTATGAACAAACCGTCTGAAGTTAAAATTAAACCAGAGCCTTCTAAAGTTTCCTTTTTAGGAGTGATTGTTTTTAGCGCAACTGTTGAATTTTTAACTTTCTGGATGCTCTGCTCTATCGCAACATTTTCTTGAATATAAACTGTTTTTTCTTCAGTTAAAAAAACCGGGGCAGGAGATTCTTGGACGGATTGAGAAAAATTATTAAAATTTGGCAGATATTTCACTGCCAAAGCTCCACCCAATGCCCCGGCTAAAAGCAGAAGCGCAAACTTCAGGAGATTTTTTAACATATTTTAAACGGTTACTTTTTTGGAAACCTTCTTTTTTGTCGGCTCCTCAAAAATAATCTTTCGGTCTTTAGCGTTTATTTGGACACTATCCCTTTCTTGGATTTGACCAATAACCATTTTCAAAGCTAAGGGGTCTAAAATCATTTTTTGAATAACTCGCTTTAGCGGTCTGGCTCCCAAATTAGAGTCAAATCCTTCTTGAACCAAAATTTCCTTAGCTTTTTCAGAAACATTAAGTAGAATCTGTTTTTTCTTTAATCTTTCCTGGACCTTCTTTAATTCCAAATTAACTATCTTTTTAATTTCCGGAACTCCAAGGTAGTCAAAAATAATAATTTCATCTATCCTATTTAAAAATTCCGGCCTAAATTTTTCTTTCAGGGCAGAGAGCACTTTTTCTTTAAGGTCTTTCTTTTGGCTGAGCTTTTGTTCTTCTGCCACAAACCCCAAAGGAGCTTCTTTGGCAATGAGTTCTGAACCAACATTAGAAGTCATAATCAAAATACTATTTCTAAAAGAAACTGTCCTTCCTTTAGCATCAGTAAGCCGGCCGTTTTCTAAAACTTGAAGCAAGATATTGAAAATTTCGGGATGAGCTTTTTCTATTTCATCTAATAAAATTATACTATAAGGTCTTCTTCTGATTTTCTCGGTTAACTGCCCGCCTTCTTCATAACCAACATACCCCGGCGGACTGCCGATTATTTTAGAAACATCAAACTTTTCCATATATTCTGACATATCCAACTGGATTAAAGCATTTTCATCGTTGAATAAAAATTCGGCTAAGGCTCTAGCGGTTTCAGTTTTTCCTACTCCTGTTGGTCCTAAAAACATAAAGGAACCCAATGGCCTGAATTCCTCAGAGATGCCAGCCCTCGCTCTTCTAATTGCATTGGATATAGCTTTTATCGCTTCATCCTGGGCAATTATCCTTTTGGATAAAGCTTGCTCCATTTTTTCTAATTTTTTAGCCTCTGATTCTATCAGCCTGATAACAGGAATACCTGTCCATTTGGAAACTACTCTGGCAATCTCCTCCTCGGATACTTCCTGTTTTAAAATAGGGTTTTGTTTCTGTAATTTTACCAACCTCCTTTCTAATTTTTCCAATTCTTTAAAAAGATTGGGCAAAAGACCATATCTGATTTCAGCTACCTTTTGCAGGTTTCCCTGGCCGATAGCTTTTTCTGATTCATACTTTTCTTTTTCAATTCCCCTCTTTAATTCTTTAATCTTGAAAATTGTTTCTTTCTCTGTGTTCCATCTTAGCGAATAAGTATTTGCTTTCTCCTTAAGTTCAGCTAATTGACGGTCAATAACCTTTTCCCTTTTAGCAAAATTTTTCTTTTCTTGGGCAAAGCTGCCAATTTTCTCTTTTTTTATGGCCTCTTTTTCTATTTTTAACTTTTGGATTTCCTTTTGAAGTTCCCCGAATTCCGCTGGCTCGGATTCCATTTCTAATCTCAGGGCTGAAGCTGCTTCATCCATCAGGTCAACAGCTTTGTCGGGTAAAAAGCGGTCAGTAATATATCTGGCAGAAAGTTCAGCAGCAGCAACCAAAGCTGAATCTTTGATTTTTAAACCATGGTGAAGTTCATATTTTTCTTTTATCCCCCGCAAAATAGCTATAGTATCCTCGATAGAGGGTTCGGCTACATAGACAGGCTGGAATCTCCTCTCCAGGGCTGGGTCTTTCTCAATATATTTTTGATATTCTTTTAGGGTAGTAGCTCCGATTGCCCTTAGCTCGCCTTTAGCTAATGCTGGTTTTAAAAGATTGGAAGCATCAATAGCTCCTTCAGCCGCTCCAGCTCCAACTAAAGTGTGCAGTTCATCAATAAACAAAAGATAATAACCTTTAGCTTTTCTAATTTCTTTAATAAAAGCTTTCATCCTATCTTCAAATTCTCCTCTATATTTGGTTCCAGCAATTAAAGCGCCAAGGTCTAAATTAATAATTTCTTTATTTCTTAGACTCTCGGGAACTTTTTGCTGAACAATTTTTTGAGCTAATCCTTCTACGATGGCAGTTTTGCCAACTCCTGCCTCCCCTATCAAAACAGGGTTATTTTTTGTTCGGCGAGATAGAATTTGCATTAATCTCCGAATTTCGTCTTCCCTGCCGACAACCGGGTCTAATTTTCCTTTTTTAGCTAAGGTAGTCAAATTTCTAGCATATTTTTCTAAGACTTTATATTTTGTTTCCGGGTCAGGGCTGGTTATTCTTTCTCCTCCCCTTAGCTGCATAAAGATTTTCTTAGCCGTCCGGTAATCTAAGGTATTAGGGCTCTCTCCTAAATAATTTACTTTCCCTAAAACATCCGCAGCTTTGCTGGGATTGTCTAAAAGAGCCAAAAATAAATGCTCTAAAGAAATAAACTCATCTTGCATTTGGAGCATTTCTTCCCTGGCTCTGTCTAAAACCTTAGCCATATCTTGAGTTAGATAAAATTGGCCAAAAGTTTGAGAACCTGAGATTATAGGAATTTGATTTAAGGCGCCTTTTACTTTTCTTTTTAAATCTTCCACATCCACGCTCAATTTCTCTAGTAAATTTAAAACAATATTAGTCCCTCCGCTAAGTAAAGCAAAAAGCAAATGCAGAGCATCAATTTGCTGCTGCCCTCTTTCTCTGGCTAAACTTTGAGCTTGTAATATTGCCCTTTGGGCTTGGTTAGTAAAATTTATATTATCCATATCAGATATATTTTATTACAAAACAAATAAAAAATCAACCTAAAAAGCGCAAAGCTTAAACCCCGTTAGAGATTACAGGGGCAGAGGAGAAACGCAAAGAGATCAAATCTCTAACGGGGTAAATCGAAAAACGTAGAATTATTTTTCGTATTTAAGAAGGGGGACTTCTTGGAACCATCTGCTTTTCCATTGATAATTATTCTGCAGGAAATCAATTTTTCCCAGGTTTAGTTTCAGGGCATCGTCTATCTCAATTAGATTGATGAAATTCCCAATACCGGGAAAATTTTTAACATCATATCCGCACTTTAGAGCATAATAAGTATTGCCATAAAGGGCAATTAAATCAACCCCGGCAATTTTTCTTCCAATATAAACACTAAGCATTCTGAGCTCATAAGATAAGCCCTTTAAATTTATTACCTGGGAAAAAGTTTCTACCCTTCTTTTGTCTTTCCAATCAACGCTTTCACCTTTTTGGGCAAATCTTTTTTTAGCTAAATTAACCAGTTTCTTAAAATCGGAAAATCTATTAAAGACTATCTTCGGGTTTTGTTTTAAAATTCTATTTCTGTCTTTTCTTAGGTCCCGCCTTCTGTTTTTTTTCAGACTCATTAGAAAGTCTTCAGAACTTTTAAAATTCTTCAATTCTAAAATATATTTGGAGTCGTCCCAAAGAAATTTAAACTTTGAAGATAATAAAGGAATTTTTGAGTCAATAGCGTTTAGAAATAAAGGAGAGGGAGCTAAATTCAATAAAAGGGGAAGAAAAATTTTATCTTTAACAAAAAATTTATTTTCTTCTTGCCAATCAGAACCAAACCAAAAATATTTTTTTCTGGTTAAATCATGCCATAAAGGTAAAATTCCAAGAACCTCATTATTTCTTTTGAGCAAAATAAAATAGGGTTTATATTTATACCCTAAATAAAATGCATAACGAAATTCCCAAGTATCAAAAAGAGTTTCTTTGGGACTAAATTCTTGCCAAAGAGAATAACAGGTTTCAATATCGGAGATAATTTCTACTTTGTTTTGCTTCGCAAAATAAAAACCTGGAGGTTCATTTATTTGGCTGCTATCCGGAGGCTCTTCTTTTTCCCCTGTTTTTATTTCTAATTCGTTAGTATTAATAGTAGTTTTCATTTCTAATTCATTTTCAATTCGTTATTTCACTATAAATTAACAAAAATTCTTGTCAATCTGTGGAAAAGTAAAATTAAGTTTATTTCCATTCTCCTAAAATAACTTCAACTGTAATTTCTTTTCCTGTTCTCAAAATCTTAAGTAAAACTTTATCTCCTGGATTATATTTGGAAATAATTTTAGCTAAAGAATTTTTAGGAGTAATTTTTTCTTCCTGAAATTCTAAAATAATATCATTTTCCTTTAAGCCAGATTTATCTGCTGGAGAATTAGGGGTAACGGCCGGCTCTCCTGGTTTATCTCCTTTAATAACTAAAGCTCCCTGGTCAGTTGGAAGATTTTCTTTTTTAGCAATTTCTGGCGTGATGATGACATATCTTACTCCTAAAAAAGGATAGGAAATTTTTCCTGAAGTTTTTATTTGTTGAATATCTTTTTGGGCTAAATTAATAGGAATAGCAAAGCCAACATTTTCTCCTTGAAGAGCCATAGCAGTATTAATTCCAATAACCTCCCCAGCTAAATTCAAAAGAGGACCGCCAGAATTCCCCTGATTAATAGCAGCATCTGTTTGAATGACATCTTCTAAAGTTTCGAGCATGCCGCCGCCGGAAGCAGTAATAGTTCTGCCCAATCCGGAGATTACTCCTACCGAAACTGTATTTTCAAACTCACCTAAGGCATTACCAATAGCAATAACCGTTTGACCAATTTGTAAACTTGAAGAATCGCCTAATTTTACCGGTTTGAAAGAATCTCCTTCGATTTTTAAAATAGCTAAATCTTGAACAGGGTCTTTGGCTAAAATCTTAGCTGAATATTCCTTGCCGTCATTGGTAATCACAGTATATTCAGCATTTTCAGTTGCTACTACATGTTTATTGGTTAAGACCATACCCTCGGGCAAGACAATAAAACCAGTTCCAGCTCCAATTTGTCTTTTTTCAGTCCCCTCTTGTTTATATTGAGGTATTTTAAATTCAAAAGGACTATCTTCCCAAAAGAATTCTTCAAAGGGATCTTCCTCATAGTATTCTTTATAAACAGGCATATCTTTACTAATAATGACACTAACCACTGCGGGAGAAATCTGTTTGATTACCTGAATAATTTTTTCTTCCTGGGAAGTTTGGGAAACATATTCTTTCTCAATTACTTTTTCTTTTTCTTGCTGAATGATTTGAGGAAAGGAAGGTATATTTAGCTCAGTAAGTTCTTTTTTTATTTCTGAATAAAAATAAAAGCCAGAAATTCCTCCGCCGACCAGTCCAGCTAAAATTCCCAAAAGAAAAACTAATCCTAAAAAGGAAGGTTTTTTTTCTTTTGGGGCTGTTAGTTTCTTTCTAAATATTGGTTTTTTTAATTTAGGAAATTTAAACTCAGGTAATTGATAAAGAGACATATCAATAACTAACAACTTACAACTTACAACTTAAAATGAAAATGTTGTTAGTTGTTAATTGTTAGTCTTACTTTCTATAGTGGTTGAATCTATATTTAAAAATATCAGACCTGACTGGACCAAAAAGAAACATATAAAGACCAACCAAAAGATATTTGAAATAAGTTTTTAATCTCCCATCTTTTTCAAATCTTCTAATGGAAGTAATTACTGATTCGGTTTTAATAAAGCCAAAATTACTAACTTTAGCTGCTCTTTTGGCGAAATCGTAATCTTCTCCTATGGTAATTCTTTCATCAAATCCTCCAATCTCCTGAAAAATTTCTTTTTTGACCAAAACAGAATTGAAAGCATACGCTAAAAACTTTTGAGTTAAATTAACCCAATCATTGTAAATCCTGTAGGCAAATTTGTCAAAACCATTTCCTTTAGGATAAATAGGGAAAGAAGCTACTCCTAAGTTTCTTTGATAAAATTCTTTTAGTAATTTATCTAAAAAGCCTTCCGGCAAAAAAATATTGTCAGCATCCATAAATAAAAATAGATTTCCCTTAGCTTCTTTTGCTCCTCGATTCCTTCCTTGAGGAGGCAACCCGCCGAAGGTAATTTTACAGCCATAATTTTTAGCTATTTCTATTGTTTTATCTTCGGAGCCGGCATCGGCTACAATGACCTCATAATCATTAAATTTTTGCTTCTTTATTTCTTCCAATAACAAAGCAAGATATTTCTCTTCATTTAGGGTTGGAATGATTATGGAAAACATAATGATTTAGAATTTAGAATGTAGAATTTAGAATAATGACTAAATAAATGTTCAATTTTAAATTTTAAATTTTCAATCAATTTTCAATTTTTAAACATTTAAAATTCATTTAAAATTTATCATTTAACATTTAAAATTAAAAGAAAAAGATTCCAGATTCAAGATTCTATATTCCAAATTCTATTGCTTGCGGAATAGCTTTTTGGCTTCCTGCCAAATCTCTGGTTGATTTTGTTTTTCTTTCAGCCAATACCACCATTCTCCTCCCCACAAATAAAATCTATCCAAACCTGTTTTTTTGGCAAATTCTATATTATAGCGAAACTGGCTCAGATTCATCGATTTTTCTTGTTCCTCTAAAGGTGAATCATAGAGCAATGCCGGACCCCAGGGTTCGGCTTGTAATTCTACACAAATTACTTTTTTGTTAAATAAGGCTTTAATAATTTGAGCTTTTCTATGATAAAAAGTCGGAGAAAATGGATAAGTAAAATAAAATTTAAGTTGTCTTACCCAAACTTTTTTATACATAGTTGTTCCGACAATATCACCAATTTGGGCTGCCTGAATCCAGAAAGAACCCTCGCCTGAATCAGTCATAACAACAGAGTGTTTCCCCCTATCTAAGTCCCTAACTAAAACCGCCTCTTGTTCTACAAATTCTTTATCTACCCAGGGGCAAATTCCAAAAGGAAAAAATGGTTCATTTTCTACCTGCCAACCATATATAGCTGAAGAATCTTTATACCTTAGAACCAAAATTCTTAGCATTTCTAAAATTTCATTTTGTTGTTCTTGCTTATTCAACCCTTGGGCCCAAGAAGGAATATGACACTCTGGCCAACGTGGAGTTTTCATTCCAATAACTAAAAGAATTTTAGCATCTCTTTTTTCCGCTTCTTTTATTTGCCAATCTAAGTCCTGGAAATTATATTCATCTTTTTCTGGTTCAAATAAATCCCAGTGAGCAGCCACTTTTAAATCTTTTGTTTTGAGGTCATCAAGTAGAGCTAAATAGGTTGTTCTCCAGTCCAAGCCCAGAAGTTGAGAGTGTTTTTGAGAAAAATTTACTCCCCAGACAATTTCTTCTGCTTGAGGAGATTTTCCGACAAAAAAATACATAGTAAAAATTAAAAATAAAATTAAAAAGCCGAGTAAAAAATATTTTAAACCTCTTTTCATTTTTTTAATTCAAGACTATATGATTATACATTTCTTATTATAGCTAACTGGACGAACAAATGTAACGATGTCCGACGTCGTTACATCAATTTATAATAGTAGAAGAGCCAAGCCAATTCCAATGATTAAAATGGCAAAGATTTTTTGAAAAATAATTTGCCGGGAAATTCTTTCTTTTAAGATTTTAGGAAACTTTAAAGAGATAAAAGTAATTAATAAAAACAGAAAAATATATTGAGTTCCTGCAAGAGCGTTAATAACGGGCAAGAAAACGACAGCAGCTAAAGCAATAGCCCAGTTCTGGAGCACAAAAGCGCCAGCGCCAGCGCTTTGGGTTAAAAGAAAAATTGTTCCTGTCTTTTTAGAGAAACTTGGTTTTCGGCCAAAAATTTCTTTTCTAACTTCTTTGCTGAAAATCAAGAAAATAGCAATTAAAAATCCTCCAATTCTCATCCAAATAAACCCTTGCCAGAAGGGTTGCTCAAGATAAACAAACTTTGAAAAAATAAAGGAGATACTAAATAAAAGAGCGGCTAAAATTGAAATTTTCAAACTCTCCCTGGAAATAATTTTCTCTTTTTGCCAAGTAATTATTACCGTACCAATTAAAAGGAGGAAGAAAGCTAAAATTCCTCTGCCCTCAAACTGTCTTTGGGCGCCAAAGAAAAGCCAACTTAAAGCAAAAGTAAAAAGAGGTAAGATGCCACCTATAGCAGGAGTTACTCGGGAAACTTCAAAATTTTCTAAAGCATTGTACAGAGCATAGAGAGCAGATACATAGATTGCCCCTGACAGGAGAGCTAAAAGAAGTTGGCAGGGTTGAGGAACCCCAAAATCAACAAAAGGAATCAATCCTACAGCCAAAATGCTTAAAGTCCCCACATAAAAAGTATAACTCTTGGGATTAGGAGGGCCAGCCAACAGATATTTATTACCCAGATCAGATAAAGCCAGAAGGAAATAAGCGGCAATTATAACTATTAACCACAACATAGGTTAGAGATTGTTTTTTGGATATTAAATGTTCCTAATTTTTCTCCTTCAATAAAAGCCTGCATAGCTGCTTCAGCTAAATATCCCTGCTCTAGCCAATCAAAAAGCCATTGGTCGGTATAATTTGGATTTTCCTGAAAAATCCCGAAACCAGACCTTAAAAGCCATCTTTTGTTAAATTCTTCTTGAGAGCCAATTTGAGGAGCAATAATAATTGGTAAACCCAGGGCAGAATAAAAAGAGAGTTCACTGGGCTTGGTCCATAAAATATCAGTTTTTCTCAGGGCTTGATTAAATTTTTGAAAATAACTTTCTATATTTTTTTCAAAAAGTATTTCAATACTTTCATTTAATCCTAATTTTTCTATATTTTTTTTAAAATATTCTTTAACTTTCTCTTTGGTACCAGCTGCTAAAATAACCTTAACCTGTCGCGCTTTAATTTTTCTGCTTAAACTTTTTAAGATTTTAACGCCAATTTCTTTTTGGGCTCCAGCTCCCCCGACAGCAAACATTATAGTCAAAGGATGGTCAGAACTCTTTGGCAGGATGCCTAAATGTTTCTCAATTAGTATTTTGTATTTTTCAAAATATTTCTTTTGAGGGTCTAAATTCAAAAGTCGATATTTTAAGTCTTTTTTTAAAATTTCTAATCCGCCAGCTTGCAGATTAGCGCTAATATTTTCTTGGGGTAAAGGATACCCACTTAAAATTATATTTTCCTTTTTTACTCCGTAAAGTTCTAATCTTTTAACTACCCTTTGGGTGGGAGCAAAATATTTAATTTTGCTAATTTTAGGATTCAGAGGAGCCCAAGTTCTGGCAATGTCAGCATCGCAGACAACTAAAAAAACTGGGCCGGGATAATTAAAAAATTCAGCCATAAAAGCCGGGGTAAAAAAGGTACTAATTAAAGGCAAGGGATTTGATTCAAGTCTTTCAACTAAGTCTTTCCCCCACCCATTTTTAAGAGCAGAGTAAATCTGCTTGAGAGTAAAATTTGGTTGAGAGAGGTCTCTTTCGGGATAGAAAGTCAGAATTTTCTGGAAAGCATCAAAAATTGAAAAAGCCAGATTCCCGAGCAGAGGGACTCTTTTAAGTCTGGAAATAAATTCATAGGATTTCTGGACGCCTTTCCAAATTTTTCTGTCTTTCTCTGGAATCCCTAAATAATCATTGGCGTTAATAACTTTCCCCAAAAAAGCTAAGTCCTTAAGAGGATAAGCTGTTCTTTGATGACCATAACCCATATTTACCGAAACTATCCACGCTTTTGAATCATAACCAGAAACAGCCGGGTTATTTCTTTTAGCGTCTTTGAATTCTTGGTTCATAGATATGCTTTATTTTAACAAAAATCATGCCATTCTCAAAATTTGAGCTGTAAGCTCTTTGCCGGCAAGGCCTTCTATCCCAACTTTTTGGGAAACTGTTCCCTTAATTAAAAAAATCTAATTCTGATTTCTGTTGAAGTTTGAAAAAAACAAAAATTAAAAGGCAATAAAACATTACAATCCAAATAGGAGAAAGTTTGAAGTAAATTGCAGACAGGGGTATTTCTGAGAAAAAATTAATTAGAGAAGTTAAATACATTAAAAAAAGAGAGCAGGGCAAAGACAACAGCCAACCCAGAGCTGGAAAAACAATACCCAGCGAAGAAAAAATAAACCCTAAAACCATAATCAAGGGCAGTAAAGGAACTATTAAGATATTGGCAATTGGAGAGACCAGAGAAAAATAGCCGAAATTATAAATTAAAATCGGAAGAGTAAAAATTTGAGCAGAAAAAGTCATTGTTAAAATTTCTCTAAGATTTAGAATTTTGGGAATTTTCTTTAACCATTTCCTAAAATAAGGCCCTAAATAAATAATTCCTGCTGCAGCTAAAAATGATAATTGGAAACCTACATCTAATCTTAAAAGCAAGGGATTTTGGGCTAACATACCCGCAGCGGCAAAGACTATAGAACGGTAAGCAATATTTTGTCTGCCAATCTGCTGAGCAAGCAATAATAAACTTCCCATAATTCCTGCTCGAATAGCTGAGGGTTGAAAACCGGTCATAGCAATAAAAAGCCAAATAAAAATCATAGTAAAATAAAAAGCCTGCTGCCGCCACAAACCCAGACCAATTAAAACACTCATCAGAACGCCACTCAAGATAACCACATGCATTCCAGAAACAGCAGTAATGTGCCGGACTCCGGTAATATTGAGTTTATTTTTAAGTTCCTTCTCCATTTTACTTTTATCCCCTAAAATTATTGCTCCTAAGATTGAACTTTCTTGCGGGGAAATATTTTTATAAATCTGCTCCATTAATCTATTTCTAAAATTTAAAATCTGGGCATAAATTATTGAGAATGGGTTTTGATAATCTTCTTTTTTTAGTAGTTCTATTTGGGGATTATAAATTAGAGAGTAAATTCCATCTTTGGCTAAATAATTTTTATAGTTAAACCCTTCAAATGCTTGGGGAGTTTTTAAAAATCCGGCAATCTTCAATCTGTCTTCATATCGATATTGAGGATATTTTTTGGTAGTTACTAAAGTTTTTCCTAAATTATTTTTTATGCTTATTCGACGCTCGCCACTTAAATCCGAAGTTTGGATTTCTTGCACCTTGACGGTTAATTCGGTATTATTCTCTTTCAAATCCGGCTCTTTGGAAACTTTTCCAATTAAAGTAATTTCTTGTTCTAAATCATTAAATTTTCCCAATTTACTATTTTCAATTTTAGCTTCGGCATATTGATAGCTCCAAATTCCTAAAACCAAAAATAATAGGCAAAAACCAAAAACTACTGCCCTCTTATGCTCCCAGAGAGGACCGATTGAAATTAAAGAAAAAATTATGAACAAAAAAACCACGAGCAATGAAAAATTAAAAAAGGAGGCAATAAAAATTCCTCCTATAAAAGAGAAGCAGAAGTAAAGAAGGGTTTTAGAAGAAGACATTAGCGTTTACCAGATAATTTTATCAATAAAATTCCAGTTAGAAATCCGCCAATATGGCCCCAGTAGGCAACAAAAGGATCACTCCCTAGATATAATATCTGGTATAAAAACCAGATTAAAATATATATTACAGCCGGTACCGAGATAACAGTCCAGATAAAAATTAAAGGAACCAAGGCTCTAACTTTATTTTTAGGAAATAAAATTAAATATCCTCCTAAAACTCCGGAAATAGCTCCCGAAGCTCCAATAACCGGGATGGTTTTATCGGCAGCAGTAAAAGAATAGAGCAGAGCTGAACCTAATCCGCAAAGAAGATAAAAACTCAAAAATTTTATTTTCCCTAATTTTTTCTCCAAATTATCACCGAAAACCCATAAAAACCACATATTACCCAAAAGATGGAGAAAACCCCCATGAAAAAACATTGAAGAAAAAACTGAAAAATATTTTTCTTGAATAAAAAACCCTTTTGGGGAAAAGCCATAAACCGCGATAAAGCTGTCTAAATTAATTAAAGAAATAAAAAAGAGGGCTACATTTAAAATTATTAAAAATATTGTAGCCCAGGGAGTTTTACCTCTGATATGAGATTCATCGTACAAAGGAAACATATTGATTATCTAATTTGGCAATTTTTGAATTTTGGTTTTATTTGCTCAATAATTTCTTCAATCTCTTTTCTTTTTAAAACAGGCAGGCCAAGAATCTCAGGATTTATAACTTCTTTTTGAGCAGTAAATTCTTGCAAAAAATAATTTACTCCTTTTCCAGCAATCCAGTTCGTCGCCTTTAAGATATCTTCTTTCTTGAGACCAGGTGCTATGGTGGTTCTAAATTCATAACCTATTTGATTTTTTTTTAAAATATTTACACTCTCTTCAACTTCATTTACTAATTTTGCTCCGGAAAAAAATTCATATTTTCCCCTGGGAGCTTTAATATCCATTGCTACATAATCAATCAATTTCTCATCAATTAATTTTTTTAACATTTCGGGATTTGAACCATTGGTGTCTAATTTTACTAAATATCCCATTTTTTTAATTTTCTCACAAAAACCTGGCAGTTCTTGATGGATACTCGGCTCTCCTCCACATAAAATAATCCCTTCTAATAATCCTTTTCTTTCTTCTAAAAAATCAAAGAAATCCTTTTCTAGAATTTTCGGCTGTTTTTTTATCTCTTCTGGCAAAACTAATTCCCTTGAATAGCAAAATGGACAACGAAAATTACAGCCACAGAGAAAAATAGTGGCCGCGACGCGGCCGGGGTAATCAATAAGAGTTGTTTTTTGAAGCCCACCGATTTCCATTAAATCTTTATTATTTCAGCTTTTCTAATTTTGAATTCTTTTCTCTCTTTAAACTCCTCTTGTTTGCCAGTATTCCATTGAGACACGGGTCTCAAATATCCCACAACTCTTGAATAAACTTCGCAAGGTTGCTTGATGGTGCACTGAGGGCAATAAAAGTGCTCGCCAAATATGTAACCATGAACCGGGCAAATGGAAAAAGTAGGGGTAATAGTAATGTAGGGTAAATGGAATTTTTCAAAAATCCTTTTAATCAAATTTTTAACAGTTTGAATATCAGAAACTCGTTCCCCTAAAAAAAGGTGGAGCACCGTTCCTCCGCTATAGCGGCATTGTGGTTCATCTTGCAATTTTAAGGCTCCAAAAATATCATCGGTATAGTTGACGGGCAATTGGCTTGAATTCGTATAAAAGGGCACTTTCTTTGTCCCAGCAGTGATTATCTCGGGATATTTTTCTTTATCTTTTTGAGCTAAGCGATAAGCAGTTGATTCTGCTGGTGTGGCTTCTAAGTTATAAATATTTCCAGTTTCTTTTTGATATTTCACTAATTTTTCTCTCATAAAATCCAAAATTTCAATGCCAAACCTTCTTCCTCTTTTTGAGCCGACATTCTCTCCGATGAAATTTAAAAGAGCTTCATTCATTCCCACTAGACCAATAGTCGAAAAGTGATTTCCCCAATAATTTCCTCTGGCTTTCTTAATTCCGGACAAATAATATCTTGAATAGGGATACAAACCTTTTTCAGTAAAGTTCTCTACGGTTTTTCTTTTAATTTCCAAACTTTCTTTTGCTAAATCCATCATTTTCCCCAATCTTTCAAAAAATTCCTTTTTTGTTTTTGAAAGATAACCAATGCGAGGCAAATTACAGGTCACCACGCCAATTGATCCAGTTAATGACCCCGAGCCGAACAATCCTCCTCCTCCTCGATTGTAAAGTTCTGTCAAGTTCAACCTCAAACGGCAGCAATTATGGGTAATAATCCCGTTAGATAGTTGAAAAGCGTGGTCTTCGCTGTCAATTTCAAAATCATACACATAACCAGTATATTTTTCTTTTTCTATCTTTACAATTTTTACTCCATAAAAATCACCGTAATCTCTATATTTTAAATTATTTCCTTTCTTTAATTTAAGGTAATTCTTTAACCAATCGGGCATATCTCCAGCAAATCTTAAATTATAACCAATTTTTTCTTTATTCCCTGTCTTATTTTTTGATTCAAAATAAGTAGTATTTATGCCTAAAGATCTAGCCAACATCAAAATATCTAAAATTAAATCTTTATTCCCTAAATGAAGAACAGCATAATTTCTTTCCCGACTAATAAATCCATCACTTTCGATTATCCCAATCAAAACTCCTTTTCTGAATTGAATAGAACGGGCAAAGAGTTTCGAATTTAATCTTTTATTCAAAGAGCCATATTCTCTTACATACTCTTTTATTGTCTCAACCAGCCCTCGACTAGCAACAGAAACTCTGACATAGTGGTGTTTTTTATTGGAATTAATTGTGGTTGAAGCTACAAACCGTTCTTCAGCAATTTTTTGAACAAACTTTGTTAATTCATTCTCATTAATATCGAACACTAAATTAAAGGTAGCGCTATCATGAGAAATCCAGCCGTCTCCGATATAAAGACCGACCAATCTTCCTAAATTAAAATCTCCTAATTCTCCTTCATAAGAATATTTAGCAAATGGAAATTCATCTTTTACTTTTAAGTTTCTACTTTCTACCATCTTCAGTTTTTTGTTTTTAATTATTAAGGAGGGGTGGTCGAAGGTCATTTTGTCAATTATCCCATTATCTAAGGTCACCTTCAAAACTTCTTCATTTACTAATTTTAACTTTATTACATTCTTCACTTTCTCAAATTTACCATTAACAAGTACTTCGATTGAATTACCTCTTAGTAAAAAATCATCTACGATTCTTCTAATCTCAGTTTTCGCAATCTCACCACTTGCATTTTTATAAATGATTTCGGTTTTTGGTAATTTACACATCGAACGTACGTCCTCAGGTTTCATTTCCGAGTTAATGTAATTGGCAAAGTAATTTATTCCATATTTGGCCGAAGCTTCAAAAATTCCATTAAAAGCCGGCTCGTCCCAGGGAAAATCTTTAGTAATATTAATAGTCGGGATAGGAAAAGAAAAAGGTCTCCCAGATTTATCTCCCTCAAGCATTGTTTCATAAAAGGCCCTGTTAAATATTTTCATTTCTTCCTCAAACTCTTCATAAGTTTCATTTTGAGGCTTTCCTCCGATAATAATCGGCTGCTTGGCAAAAACCGGAGAAGGCTTAAGGTCTAAAGTAATATTAGTAAAAGGGCAATTGCCAGTAATAAATACTTTTCCTTTTCTCCGAGCTATTACTGTTCCGTTCTCTGTGTGAGGACACCAGATTATTCCTTTGTAATTTACTTTCCTTATTTTTGTAATATAGGTTTCAGGATGTCGAATTATTCTTAAAATATAAATATCTTTTTTACCTACAGCCCCTAGAATTGGTTTTTGTTTACGAATAGTAAAACCATAACCAGCATTAACAATAACTCTCTCTAAATCATCAAGTAATCCTAAATCTGAAGTGACAATTTTACAACCTTCTTTACCATCGCCTCTCAAATAAGTTTCTAAAAACAACCTTGATTGTCTCTCGCTTAAATTTAGTAAATATTCAGGGATAAAATGAACATTCTCTCTACTGCCAAACCATCCATGAATCTCCCTAGAATTTTCTGCGTTTAATCTTATTTGCTGGACTTCTTCGCCCAGAGAAGTAGCAGGATGATTTGAATATTCCAAGTTAAAACGTTTCAAAAGCCCGACAATTTCATTATAATTTGTTCTATTTTTAATCTTTGATTGATAAATACTTACCCTATAGCAACATCTATGTTTTCCTGGTCTTTCTATGGTTCCTTCGCTTATTATCCAAGCCATTAATTTTATTTGTTCATCGCTTATTTCTACTTCAGGGTTTGTGTTCTTCCCGGCAATGGGAATAATAATTGGCGACTTTAACTTTAAAACTTTTTCAATTGGTTCCAAAACATATTTTTGAGTATTAAATTTTTTCCTTAAAACTCTGTGTTCGGGTGAAATTAACTGATCCTGAATTCTGTTTTTTAAACGATACATTATTCCTTTGTATTCTCTCTTAAAAACGAATTTAACTTTTTTGTTTTCTATCTCTTTTGTCTCCTGATTTAAGGTTTTAATCTCATCGCCTTTTTCCACTTCATCATATGCCTTCCATCCTTCAGGAGTTAAAATTTCCGTATCTTGCGATATACATTGAAATCCTACCCGAGTCGGAACGGACATATTAAATAAAAATTCCTGCATTGCCTGTTTTACCTGCTGATAGTTCAAATTATCGTAACGAATAAAAGGAGCTAAAAGAGTATCAAAATTTGAAAAAGCGATAGCTCCTGCGGCCTCACCCTGAAGCGTATACATAAAATTTACTACTTGGCCTAAAGCAACACGAAAATGTTTTGCTGGTTTAGTTTCAACTTTTCCTGGAATTCCACCAAATCCTTTAAGCAATAAGTCATAAAGGTCCCAGCCAACACAGTATGGGCCTAAAGTATCTAAGTTATGGATGTGCAAATCTCCGCCCTCATTGGCTTCCCTGATTTCTTTGGGATAAATCTTATTTAGCCAATATTTTTTAACAATGTAGGAAACCCCATAATGGTTCAATCCTTGTAGAGAAAAAGCCATATTGGCATTTTCTTGAACTTCCCAATCAAGTTTTTCTAAATATTGGTCAACTCTATCTACCGCTTCTTCACTAACTGCCACTGCTTCTCTTATTTTCCTTCTTTGTTCTCGGTATAAAATATAGGCCTTAGCGGTTTCCACTAGCCCTTCCAAAATTAAAACCTCCTCAACGAGGTCTTGAATTTGTTCTACCTGAGGAATTTCGTCAAGTTTAAATCTACGGTTCAAAATTTCAACTACTTTGTCGGAAATTTTTTTTGCTTTCTTGCCATCGCCCTGGTTAGCAGCGGTTATTGCTTTAAAGATAGCATTAGCAATTCTATCTTGAGTAAATTCAACGAGCTCGCCATTTCTTTTTTTAATCAGTTTAATTTTATTCTCCATAAAAATTTATTTTTAGTTCATTCATTATACCTCTGGACAAAAAAATCTGCCAATTTTGACAAAATTTTTAAAAATTTTATGGTCTTTAAATTTTAAAGCCAGCAGCAATAACAGTTACTCTTAACTCGTCTTTCTGAAGATTTCTATCCAAAGAAGCTCCAAAAATTATTTTAGCCTCTGAAGGAACTTCCTTTTTTATTAACTGACCAATTTTTGCTATTTCATTCAAGGAGGAATTCTGATAAGAAGCCACATTAAAAAGAACTCCTTCGGTTCTTTTTAAAGGAAAACGAGAGAGCGGAGAAAAAAGAGCAATTCTAGCAGCTTTTTGGGCCCTGCCTTTACCTTGAGCCTTGCCTATCCCAAAAAAAGCTGTTCCTCCTTGTTTTAAAATTGCCTTAATATCAGCGAAATCTAAATTCAAAATTCCAGGATTTAAAATTACATTGGAAATACTCTCTACTGCCTCCTTTAAAATTTCATCGCATTTAGAAAAAGCAAATTCTACTGGCAAGTCCAAGGGAACAGTTTTTAATAATTTATCGTTACGAATGACTACTAAAGTATCTATTTTTTTTCTTAACTCTTTTAAAGATGTGAGAGCAACTTTTCTTCTCTTTTTGCCTTCAAAAGAAAAGGGGAGGGTAACCACTCCTATAGTTAAAATGCCTAAATTCTTAGCAATCTCGGCAATCACCGGCATTGCTCCAGAGCCTGTCCCTCCACCCAGGCCCGCTGTAAGAAAAACTAAATCTGTGTTATTTAAGATTTCAGAAATTTCTTGATAACTCTCTTCGGCAGCCAGCTTCCCAATTTTAGGATTCATCCCAGTTCCTAGTCCTTGAGTAATTCTTTCTCCTATTCTTAATTTAAAATGGGCATTCTTTTTTTTGAGATCTTGGGCATCGGTATTTAAAGCAATAAGTTCAATGTTTTTAATTCCTGACCGGGTTAACCTGGCTATTGCATTGGTGCCCGCTCCTCCAACTCCAATAACTTTTATCCCGCATTTTTTATAGCGAGCAGGATGCTCGATATACCGGGCGTTGCGCCGCCCGCTATAAAAAAGCGCCGGATTTATTTTCATATTCATTCTAAGGTATGAAAATTCTAAAAATTCTCTTAATTTTAGCTCCAAGCCCCCTACTATCAAGACCGAAGGATAAACTTTTTTGGGAAACATCTTGACCCTCTAAAACTAATCCACAGACTGTAGCCAAAGAACAATCTTTTTCCAGCCCAGAAAAATTTCTTGGATAGCCGAGCTTGCAGGGCAATTTTAGTTCTCTTTTAGCCATCTCCACTATTCCGGGTAATTTTGCTCCTCCGCCGGTTAAAACTATGCCCGCTGGCAATAATCCTTGACGAGATATCTTTTTAAGCTCTTTTTGGACTAACTCAAAAATTTCACCAACTCTTGCTTCGATAATTTTTCTTAACTGTTTTTCAGAAAATGTTAAAAAGGGCTTTTTGCTTTCTTCTTTTCCAACTTCTTCTTTCTTAAAACTTGATAAGAAATTAGAAGGATTTATTTCTACTTTTTTCTTTTTACTGCCTTGGGACAAAGAAATACAAGAACCAATGTCCTTTTTAATCTTTTCAGCTATATCAATTTCAGTTCTCAAACCGATAGCAATATCATTGGTAATATTGGCTGAACCCACTGGAAAGACAGATAAATCCAAAAATACCCCCTCTTCGAAAACAGCGAGGCCGCAAGTCGCTGCCCCGATATCAAGGAGGGCCACCCCTAATTCTTTTTGGTAAGGAGACAAAACAGCGGAGGAAGCTGCCAAAGATGAAGGAATAATATCCTCTACTTGAAGACCTGCTTCTGTGACCGCTTCGGTCAAATTTTCCAGATCGGGAGAAAAAGCAGAAAGCAAAGAAGCCTCAACCTCTAATCTTACTCCCTGAAGCGCTAAAGGGTCTTTAATCTCTCGTTCACCATCCAGAATCCATTCCTTTGGGAAAATATCTAAAATCTCTCTATTAGAGGGCAAATTAATATTCTGAGTTTCTTGTAAGATTCTATCTATATCTTCTTGGCAAACTTTTTGATTGGCTGGAGAGACAGAGATTAACCCATGATTAGGAACAATTTGCAGTTTTGAGCCGTTAACATTTATAAAAGCGCTGTCAATTCTTTGATTATAAGTTTTTTGGAGCTTAGAAATTAAAGAAGAAATTTTATTAGTTACCTCTTGAGGGTTGATAACTCTGCCCTTTTGAAGTCCAAAAGAATTTATTTTATCAAAAAATAAGACTTTAAAATCTTCATTTTTCGGGTTTTTGCAAGCAGCTAAAATTTTTATGGTATCTGTGCCAATGTCTAAGCCGGTTATAATTTTGTGCCTAGCCATATTCGCTTCGCTTAATTAAGTTAAATTAGAAAATAATTTAGAAAGATAATATTCTTGTCTTACCTCCATCTCTTTTGCCCTCTCAAGACTGACTTCATGGTCATATCTCAAAAGATGTAAAATTCCATGAATTAAAACCCGGCCTAATTCTTTTTGGAAGGATAAATTAAACCCCTTTAGAGGTTTTCCCCCTCTCTGCCTCGTCTTAAGCCCCGCTACCTCTAACGGGGTAAATTTCTTAGCGTTTTTTCTAATCTGTTGGGGGCAGATAACTATTTCTCCTAAACCCTGAGCTTGGAAAGCAAGCACATCTGTTGCCTGGTTCTTTTGACGATATTTTTTATTTAATTTTCTTATCCTTCCCTCTCCTATCAGGGCAATGGATAGTTCAACTTCACTCTTAATGCCTTCGCCTTCTAAAACTTTTTGAGCTACCTTTTTTAAAAATGCTTTATTAATAGAGATTCTGGTCAAATTATTAATTTCAACTATAGCCTTCATCGTTCATTTTATTTTAGCAAATCTAAAAATATAGGACAATTCCGAGCTTAATTAGAGGAAGATAACAATTCTCTAACTATTTTACTTACCAAAGCTCCGTCAGCCTTTCCCTTGATTAAAGGCATCAGCGCTCCCATTACCTTAGCTATATCTCGAGGTTTAGAAGCCCCAAGTTTCTGAATAACTTCTTTGGCTAATTTTTCAATTTCTTCTTCTCTAAGCTGCCGGGGTAAATATCTCTGCAAAATCTCAAGTTCTAATTTTTCTTTTTTTACCAGGTCTTCTCTTTTCCCTTTTTTGAAATCTAAAATTGCTTCTTTTCTCTTTTTAACTTCAGAAAAAATTACCTCAATGAGCTCCTCATTATTTAATTGACTTTTTTTGATTAGCTCTTTTTCTTCTAATTCTTTTTCTTGTTTAGCTATTTTAGTCCTCTTTTCTTTTTCTTTATTCAGAATGGCAGCCAAAACCATTCTTAAGGTAGAAACCCTTATTTCATTTTTTGATTTTTGAGCATTTACTAAATCTTTTTTGATATTTTCCAATAACATTTTTTGGCAAACTATTTTATTTTCCCTAATTTTTTTAATTTTTTATATTCCTTTCTCTTTTGCTCCTTTAAAATAGCGTCTTTTCTTTTTAAGTTTTTACTTTTTCGCCTTTGAACAAACCTTCTTTTTCTAGCCTCAAGCAAAAGGCCGCTTCTTTTAACTGATTGATTAAAGCGGTAAATCAAAGACTGGGAACCCTCTTGTTTCTGGCGCTGCACTTTAATGTTCATATTACAACTTACGACTTACGACTTACGACTTAATTTTTAGTTACTTCTTAATTCTTAATCTCTTTTTTATCTCTTTTAATAACTTATTTTGTTTTATTGTAACTTGCTGACCACTTTCCATATCTCTAATAATAATTTTATCCTCTATAGCTTCTCTTTGACCTAAAATCAAAACATATTTTATTCCTAATCTATCAGCCCGATTAAGTTGAGCATTAAGAGAATCTTTAGCTAAACTCTCAGCTATTTTAATCTTCTCTTTTCTAAATTCTTCCAGAATCTTAAGGCTCTTTCTTTTAGCTAAAGATCCTATTTGAGCTAGAAAAACTTGAGGGCAAGCTGGACTAAAGATTTTTTTCTTTTTTAGCTTCATTAATTCTATAATTCTTTCCATTCCTGCTGCCCAACCGCAGGCAGGAGTATCTACTCCTCCCAGTAATTTAACTAATTTATCATATCTCCCCCCTCCTGCCAAAGAACCAACTTGGCTTTCCCCCTCTTTTGGTTCAATTCCTATCTCAAACACAGTCTTGGTATAATAATCTAAGCCCCTTACCAAATAAGGATCTAAAATGTAGGGAAGTTTCAATTCATCTAAAAATTCTAAAACCTCTTTAAAGTGTCTGTGGCATTCCTCACAAAGGTAATTAATAATCTGGGGAGCGCCAGATATAATCTCCCGACATTTTTCTTGCTTACAATCTAAAATTCTTAAGGGATTTACTTTTAACCTGTTCTGGCAATCAGAACAAAGAGAAGTTCTTTGGGGTCTTAAAAAGCTTAGTAGGGCTTTTTTGTAATAAGGCCGGCAATTTTCATCTCCTATAGAATTTATTTTTAAAATTAAATTTTCAAAACCTAATTCTTCTAAAACATCGAATAAAATTAGAATAACCTGGGCATCAATTACCGGGCTTTTTTCTCCTAAAACTTCTATTCCAAATTGCCAGAACTGACGAGACCTTCCTGCTTGAGGTCTTTCATATCTGAAATAGGGTCCAAAATACCAAAGTTTAACTGGTTGGGAAAGAGTCCGAAAACCGTGTTGGATATAGGCTCTTACCACAGGAGCTGTCCCTTCCGGCCTTAGAGCTAAAAAATCTCTGCCTTTAGTTCGAAGAGTATACATTTCTTTCTCTACGATGTCTGTAGATTCTCCTATTCCTTTTGAAAAGATTTCTGCTTCTTCTAAAATTGGGGTATCAATTTTTTCGAAATTATAAAAATTAAAAATTTTCTCGGCTGCTTGATAAATTTTTTGATAAAAAACCTGTTCTTGAGGCAAAATGTCATGCATCCCTGAAGGTGTTCGAAATTTTGGCTTTTCCATGATTTAATAATTAGGAGCTGCTACCGTTGTAAAAACATCGGGAAAGGATATTTGAAAATAAACCCTCCCAATAATGTCTTTTTGAGGCAAAGTCCCCCATCTCCTTGAATCAGAAGAAGCATTTCGGTTATCGCCTAAAACAAAATATTCCTCCTCTCCTAATGAAATGGGGGTAAAATCAGAATAGTTTTGCCAAGATTCTTTCCAAGAAATTGGCAGGTAGTTATCTTCGTTTAACATTTGAGTTTGGTCATTTTTGGTTATAAAAATTTGGCCATCTTCAATTTTTATGGTCTCTTGGGGCAAGCCAATAATTCTTTTTATATATCTATCGGAGGGATTTAGGGGATAATGGAATACCACCACTTCTCCTCTTTGAGGCTCTCGAAGCTTATAAGAAATTTCATCTATAATTAAATAATTGCCATGATGAAAATTTGGCTCCATAGAAGAACCTCTGACCATAAAGGGTTGAAATAAAAAATAGCGAATAGGAATTACTATCGCCAAAGCTATAATAACAATCTTCAAAATGTCACCAAGAAAACTAAGAAAAATACTTGCTTTCATATTTTTTAATTTTATATCAATATTTTTGGTTTGGCAAGCCCGCCCAAATTTCTCCGAAACTTAGGAGGGTAAGCCCTGTTGAAAATCGTTTTCTAACAGAGTGAGAGGGTGATATAATAAATATAATCCATATTAACATTTTAACAATTAAACAATTTAACAATTAAACAATTTAACATATGATTATATGATTTTAATTGTTGGCTTGGGTAACCCAGGGAAAAAATATATAAAAACTCGGCACAATATTGGCTTTAGGGCGGTCGATGAAATCGCTACCAATTTTCAATTTTCAATTTTCAATTTTCAATCAATTTTCAATGCTCAAATTTCCAAAGGAAAAATTAATGGACAAAATGTCATTCTCGCCAAACCACAAACTTTTATGAATAACTCCGGAATAGCAGTAAAGCGGTTAGTTAAAAATTTAAAATTAAAAATTAAAAAATTAATCGTCATTCATGATGACATTGATTTGCCTTTGGGTAAAATTAGAATTGTTAAAAATCGCGGAGCAGCCGGCCATAAGGGAGTGGAATCAATTATTAAAGAGCTAAGGACAAAAAACTTTGTTAGATTTAGAATTGGAATTAAACCAAACTCAAAACTTTCACCCTCCCAATTTTTCAAAGAAAACTTGGGAGGGCAAAAAACTCAAAACTTAGAAAAACTTGTTTTGGGAAAATTTAATAAAGAGGAGAAAAAAATCATCAAGGAGGCCGCCAAAAAAACAATTGAAGCTATGGAATTAGCAATAAACAAAGGAATAGAGTTTGCAATGACTATGTTCAATCAATAAAAATAAAACAACATAATTTAGAAATGAACCTGCCAAAAATAACTTCGGATAAAATTAAAACTATCGCTTTCCAAGATAAAGAATATCCAGAAATTTTAAGAAAAATTAAAAATCCACCTAAGGTTCTTTATTGTTTAGGTAGAATTTTTCCAAAAGAAAATTGCTTTGCTATGGTAGGAGCAAGAATATGCTCTGAATATGGCAAGGAAACAGCTTTAGAAATTGGTGGAGAAATTGCCTTATCGGGTCTGACCATTGTCTCGGGAATGGCTCCGGGAATTGATACTTTTTGCCACAGAAGCGCAGTCGAAAAAGGAAAAAGAACCATTGCGGTATTAGGAACAGGGCTGGATATAAAAAGTATTTATCCTCAGTCAAATCTAAAATTGGCTGAAAAAATTTTAGAAACAGGCGGGAGTTTAGTTTCAGAATATCCTCCAGGAACTCAGGGAGCTAAATTTACTTTTCCCCAAAGAAATAGGATAATCTCGGGCTTATCTCTTGGAGTTCTGGTAATTGAAGCAAAAAGAAAATCAGGAGCTCTAATTACGGCAAAATTTGCCAGAGAGCAAAAGAAAAAGGTTTTTGCTGTTCCCGGCTCAATTTACGCCTTAAACTCAAAAGGGTGCCACTTACTAATAAAACAAGGAGCGAAATTAGTAGAAAATGCTAATGATATTTTAAAAGAACTAAACCTATCTGCCGACAGGCAGGTTTGCCAAAAAGAAATAATAGGAGAGACCGAAGAAGAAAATTTAATTTTAAATAGCTTAAGGGAGGGCTCTTTGAACATTGAAAAAATTATTGAAAAAACCAAACTCTCGGCTCCGATAGCGGCAAGAACCATTACTATTCTGGAAACGAAAGATAAGCTCAAGGATTTAGGAGGGAATATTTATGGACTAAATCGCTAAAATCTTGTCATGTCTTGCTAATTGTTGCTTGACAAATGTTTTGTAAAAGTTACAATTAAATAATGAATAAACTTCTTACTTCAAAACAAGTAGCAAATAAGTTAGGCGTTAGTGAATATACAATCTGGCGTTATATTAAAGCCAAAAAACTTAAGGCTATTAAACTAACCGAAAGAAATTTTAGAATTGAAGAAAAAGATTTAATCCAATTTCTCAAAAAGCACAAGACAAAATAATATGAATCTTAAATCTATTGTTCCCATTATTATAATTCTTTCTCTTTTTTTAGTTTTGTGGCTTGGTTTCTCTTTTTTCTTTAAGTCATCGCATTTTGAATTTCCTCCTAATGACAGGTGGGCTATTTTTACTTTTATCCCCCTTTTCGCTTTTGCGCTTTACATATCTGTTGTTTCGCCAGAACTTGTTGGGTCTAAATGGTTCGCACGGATTTCTTTTACGATTCTCTTAATAATATCTATAATTCTATTTATTGTCGGTTGATTACTATTTAATTAATAAATCTATGAAAGAAAAATTAAGTAATCATGCTTTTGTAT
>Ga0210017_1000892_pt1 | contig 26015 bp, 27 predicted proteins | sample CryGeyCG2014_020_FD_183966 | JGI IMG/M metagenome (GOLD analysis project Ga0210017, IMG submission 183966) | Groundwater microbial communities from aquifer - Crystal Geyser CG08_land_8/20/14_0.20 (SPAdes) (version 2) | ecosystem: Environmental > Aquatic > Deep subsurface > Groundwater | place... | reverse complement strand
TTTGGCGATTCCAGCAATTTTAGGAGCCCTAACCTTACAAATTCCAGATTTAATTGGAGGTCAAGTTAATTATTTAAGTCAAGGAATTTTGGGAATGATTATCGCTGGCGCGGTAGGCTATGAAGCTTTAAAAATTTTAGAAAAAACCCTACTTGGTGCCAAATTTTGGCTTTTTGGAATTTATTGTTTAGTTTTAGGGATAGTAATTCTTCTTTTTTCTTCTTCTTAAAAGAAACCCTGCCTTCTTCGACAAGCTCAAGGTAAACCAAAAACACGCCCAAATCAATTTGAATCTTCTCTAGGAATCCTAAACGGAGGATGGTTGTTATTTGAAGGACAATGTTATAATCTAAATAATGAAGAAAATTTTTCTGGCTGTCGCTTCCATCGCTGTTCTAATTATTGCCTTATCTTTTGCTTACTACTTAGTGATTTTTTTGCCAAGCAAGGAAAAAACTCGACAAGAACTAGAATTAAAAATTAAAACCAGCGAAACAGGACAAAAAACTCTTATAGAAAATTCAATTACAGAATGTATGTCAAGATTTGAATATCAAATTAAAAATACAGATTTAGGGAAAACAAAAGTTTCTGGGTTCGCTGAATTTAAAGAAATTCAGGATGTTTTTCTTGATACTTGTTTAAAAAGTAAGGGAATAAAATTAAGTTTTTAAAGGCTCCAAGTAGTCCAGGAATATCCTGGGATAGGTAGGAATCCAGGGTTATCCTGGATTTCCCTGATTAAGTGTGCTTCAGGAGAGAATGCCAAATTTCATGGTCTAAATCAAACCACACAATAAAAAAGGTTCCTGCATAGTAAGCACCATAAACTCTCGCCAACTGTCTATTTACCCCTAATAAAGCAAAGTGAAAGGGAGACATATGATTCACGGCTGGATTAGGAAATCCCTCCTTTTTTATGGTTTGCTCCCAGTATACTTCGTAAAAATGATAGACCCCTCTCTCTTTTCTTAGTTGATTAAACGACTTAGAGCTAATATCCTTTAAGCGCCCTAATGCCTTCTTAATCTGTTCCTTACTCCATTTTTGATTTGAAATGCAATAATCATCACAACTTGTATCATAATATTCAAAACTGAATGTAATTTTTCTATTTTCTGGTAATTCGGTAAGGGGAAGTTGAGGCCTGTTTTTATGCTTTATGGCCATTCAGTTTATGCCATAGAATAAGCTCTAATTATGTCATCGTCCTTTATAGGTTTACCCGATGGCTTCCCAGGAGATAATCCTTTCCTCGCGTTGACCCATGGTTTTTCTTCATGGACTAATTGAACCAGCTCAAAAGCCGTTTTGGTCATGTATTCTTCATAGACCTCATCAATTGTCTTTCTAACGTTGGGAGGGAATTTACTTTCTATTTCTTTAATTTCTTTTCCGCTCCCAATGAAGTCTTCATCTATTGGTGCCGAGCCATATCTCTTTAACTCTCGATATAGGCTTGGAACAACTGGGCCCAGCGACCACGCTTCAATTTTTTCACCGAATAGTTTCTGGTGATTTTTTAACAACGTCCAGACATAAGCATAGTAAATAAGTTTTTGCATCTTCAATGGGCTAATCAATTCTCCATCCCGAGTAGAACGGTATAAATAATATTTAGCCACATCAGAAGCGGAGATATTTAGAAGTTTTTTAATGACAGGTCTCATTTCACCTCCTCAACTATAACATATCTAAAAGTTTCGCCATTGTCAAATCCTATATTTAATATTTATTTTACCATTTTTCTTATTTATGGCTTTTTGCCTTAATTTCTGGGTGTTTTGATTTCTTCCCGACTCGAAAATTTTTTATTTCTTCTCTAAGGTCACTATTAATTTGCTCAAGTTCAGATCGGACTTTTTTGTAGTGCCCAAGTCCGTCTTGGAATCCAGATTTTGAAGTTACGTAGAGTGACCACCAATTCGTATAGTGCCTTAGTAAATAAGCCAACATTGGATTGTTGAAATTAAGTTCCACTTTGTTGGCCAAATTAAAAGCTTGGTTTTTGAGCTCTTCTCTAGGTTTTGTTTCCCAACCCGTGCTCTCGCCCTCTGTTAAGACACAAATAATTTCGTCAGCTAACTTTCTTCGGTTTTTTTCATCCATTAGCTTAACTTCAGTCTCTTCCCTGAGTTTTTCACCGATAAGTCCTCGAAACCAGTCTAGGGGGGCCTTTAGAAAACCTAGAATAAGATTCATATTAAATCCTATACTTAATACCTATTTTACCATTTTTTCCAAATTAAAACTTCTTCTTTCTTTTCAAACTTTTAACATTTAAATAAAGATTCATCAATGAAGGGGGAAATCAAAATCCCAAATTTCATCTTAAAAGAAAGCCTACCCAAACACACTTTCCAATTAATTTGAACCTTCTTGAGGAATCCTGAATCTGTCCTGTGATAAAATTACAATATGATAAAAGCAGTTCTTCTCGATGTTGATGGTGTTATTCTAAAAAAAAGAAAAAAACATTTTAGTCAAAGGTTAGCCAAAGACTATGGAATCAAAGTGCCAATGTCTTTCTTCCGAAAGATTTATCCTAAAGTCAGGGTTGGCCGAGCTGATTTGAAAAGTGAATTGGCAAAGAGAATGAGAGAATGGGGATGGCAAAAATCTGTGGAGGAACTTTTGAATTATTGGTTTTCACCTGAGAATAGGATTAACAATCAAGTTTTAGATTCAGTCCAAAAACTACGCCGAAGAGGAATTAAGTGTTATATAATTTCTGACAATTCGAAATATCGGGCTGATGATTTAATGAAGAATGTTTTGGGTAATTTTTTTGACGGTGGTTTTTTCTCTTGCAATCTCGGCCACACTAAGGAAGAAAAAAAGTTCTTTAAGATAGTTTTGAAAAAAATTAATTTAAAACCAGAAGATATTCTTTTTGTTGATGACGAGAAGGGAAATACAGAAGTAGCGAAATCTGTGAGAATAAATGCGTTTTTTTATGAGAGTTTCGAAGATTTTAAAGGAATATTATTGAGGCTGATAAAAAAAATTTAACCTTCCTTTGAGCCTTCTTGAGGAATTGCTTATCTTTCTCTGTTATCATTTAATTAATGCTGGCGAAAATTTTTTCTGGAGCGACAGTTGGTTTAGACTCCATTTTGGTTACGGTTGAGGTCGATGTTGTTTCTCAAGGATTGCCTTCTTTTACCATCGTTGGTCTTCCGGATAAAGCAGTTGAAGAAGCCAAAGAACGGGTTCGGTCAGCGATTAAAAATTCTGGGGGAGAATTTCCCACCCATCGGATTACCGTTAATTTAGCCCCGGCTGATTTGCCCAAAGAAGGTCCGGCTTATGATTTGCCAATTGCTTTAGGATTGTTAATTGCCGCAGGCGAACTTAAAGCTGATTTATCCGATGCTTTGGTTTTGGGCGAGCTTTCTTTGGATGGTTCACTTCGCCATACTAATGGAGTTTTACCAATGGCCTTGTTAGCGAAATCAAAAAAATTAAAAAGAATTTTTTTACCGGAAATTAATGCCAAAGAGGCGGCCATTGTTAGGAGAATAAAAATCTATCCAGTTTTCTCGCTTCAGGAATTATTTAACCATCTGACTGGTATTGGGGAAATTAAAATTCAACCCCATACTAATTACCAATCTTTAGTTGCTGATTATCAGGCAGAGTTTGATATGGCGGAAATAAAAGGTCAGGAGCATGCCAAGCGAGCTTTAGAAATTACCGCCGCTGGTGGACATAATGCTTTTATGAGAGGAGTGCCGGGAGCGGGAAAGACGATGTTGGCTCGGGCCTTGCCGGGAATTTTACCTGATTTAACAGAAGAGGAAGCCCTTCAGGTAACAAAAATTTATTCAATTACTGGAAATTTACCGCCAGGTGATTCGGTGATTAAATATCGACCATTTCGCTCTCCTCATCATACAACCTCAAGAATTGGTTTGATTGGCGGAGGAAGTCATCCAATGCCTGGGGAAATTTCTTTAGCTCATCGGGGAGTGTTGTTTTTGGACGAATTTCCGGAGTTTCCCCGTAGTGTTTTGGAGGCCTTGCGTCAGCCAACGGAAGATGGAGTAGTTACCATTTCTCGGGCAGCCGGTTCAATTACCTACCCGGCTAAATTTATTTTGGTGGCCGCCGCTAATCCCTGCCCTTGTGGATATCTTGGGGACGAGAAACATCAATGTCGGTGTTTGCCTGGGCAGATTATTCGTTATCAAAAAAGACTTTCTGGACCAATTTTAGATCGAATTGACCTTCATATTGAAGTGCCAGCGGTTAAGATTGAAAAATTAACTGACCAAGGAATTGTCGGCGAGGAATCATCAAGCATCAGAAAACGGGTCCAGAAGGCTCGCGATATTCAAAGAAAAAGATTGGCGAAAACAAATCTGACTTGTAACGCCGAAATGCAAACCTCCCAAGTAAAGGAATTTTGTCCGCTAGATCAGTCTTCTTTAAATCTTTTACGCCAAGCGGTTTCTCAAATGAATCTTTCTGCTCGAGGATTTTATCGGGTGATTAAAGTTGCCAGAACAATTGCCGATTTGGCTCAAGAAGAAAAAATTTCTGTTGCTCATCTTGCCGAAGCCCTTCAATATCGCTTAAGACATCAGGATGTATAAGCTACTTCGCGGCTTTAAACTAACCCCGCTCTTGCATTAAGAGCGGGATAGAGACAGGTGAAATTAATTGATGGCTTTAGCCACCAATTCTGAACATTTTGGTGCCGCAAGATTCGCAGGTCGCTTTCCTAGCTGGTTTACCGTTTTTGAGGGTAACCTTTTGAACATCTTTCCCGTTTCTCTTAGTGCGGCACTTTACGCAGTAGAAATCTGGCATAGATTGTTTTCACCTCCCTTCCCTTGTCTCGCCGAAGTCCCGCTAAGCGGGACGAAGGCGGATTATCTTAGCTTCAAGTATAGCACAATTTCAAGGCTAAAGATGATTAAACTCAAAACTCCAGTTTTTAAAAGATCCTTCTTGATTAGCTTTGGATTAAAGGAAAAGATGGAAATATCAGATTTTTTGATTGGTGATGCTTTTTCAGGTTCAACCTTTTTTGGCTTAGAAATTGCCTCTTGACTAGGTTCAAATTTTATGCTTGGAGTAGTGGGTTTTCTGGTTTGAGTAGCCAGCTGTCTTTTGAGTTGGAGAATAATTTTTTCTTGTCTGGTTTTTCTTTTTTTCCCCATATTTACCCGCCAAGAATTGCAGCACGAGTCCGCCAGCTGGCGGATCGAGTGCTAAAATTGGGCGGGTTGAGTTGACAATAGCACTTAAGCCCTCTAAAATCAAGTTAGAATGGAAATATATTTATTGGGGGCTATTTTTATTTGGTTAGTAATTCTTTCAATTTTCATTTTTCGAATTTTCCGTCGACAACAAAATTTCGCTCAAGATTTAGGAGAACTGAAAACTCCAGGACAATTAAAAATTGGTTTGGTTCGTTTTAATCCTTTCCCTGGAACCGGTGGCGACCAAAGTTTTTGCTTATCCATTCTTGACGGCGAGGGCAGTGGTTTGGTAATCTCTAGTTTACATTCTCGAGAAACCACTAGAATTTATGCTAAGCCAGTAAAGAAAGGGAAAGCGGCTGGTTACGAATTATCAACCGAGGAAAAACAGGCGATAAAAAATGCTAAAAAAATTCGCTGAAAACAAAAAATTAATACTAACAATTTTAGGTGGATTGGTTTTATATCTTGCTTCCAGCGGAATTTCTTACGCTGCTTTTCGTTATTTGGGTGGTTCGGGTCAATCGGCTTTAATTTCTCCTTTACCAGTTGGGGAGGGTAGAAGTAAAATCGATCTTTCTGCTCCAAAAACTGAACAATGTCCTTTAAATGGGGGAATGTTCACTAAAGCCGAACGCCAAATTTGGGAGGCACGACGACCTTTAACAGTAATGATTGAAAATCATCAAGAAGCTCGACCCCAATCTGGTTTATCAAAAGCAGATATTGTTTATGAGGCAGTAGCCGAAGGAGGAATTACCAGATTGTTGGCGGTTTTTTATTGCGGAGCTTCGGCTGAAGACGTAACTATTGGTCCGGTTCGTTCCGCCAGAACTTATTTTATGGATTTTGCCTCGGAATATGGTGATTATCCCTTATATGCTCATGTTGGCGGAGCCAATATGCCCGGTCCGGCTAATGCTCTAGGTCAAATTGGACAATATGGATGGTTGGCAAAAGGAAATGATTTGAATCAGTTTGCTATCGGCTTTCCCACCTTTTGGCGAGATTATGAACGAATTGGTCATCCGGTGGCAACTGAACACACGATGTATTCTACCGCCGATAAACTTTGGGAAGTGGCCCATAAAAGAGGTTTGGATGCGGATGAAGGTTTCGTTCCCTGGAAATTCAAAGATGAGGTGAAATTGGAAGATCGTGGTGGGGTTGAGAAGATTGAATTTGATTTTTGGAGCGGCGATAGCGATTACAGCGTTCTTTGGCAATACGATAAAACAGCCAATCACTATCTTCGATTTGATGGCAGACAACCCCATAAAGATTTAAATAACGATACTCAACTTTGGGCGTCAACCGTTATTATTCAATTTATGAAGGAAAAAGGACCGATTGATGAGCTAAAGCATCTGCTGTATACTACTACCGGTACAGGCAAGGCGATTATTTTTCAAGACGGGCAGGCAATTCAAGCCAATTGGTCAAAAGCCAAACGCCAAGAAAGAACTAAATTTGTTGATACAAAAGGAAAAGAAATCGAATTTAATCGAGGACCAATTTGGATTGAAATCGTTCCTGCCCACCAAAATGTAGAATACTAATAGTGGGCAGCCCACCAAAAATCGCCCCACGAGCCGTATACGAATAGTATTGAAAAGGCGAGTGGTAAGATTAGGCGGGCAAGCCGGAAGGGAAGTTAAATATTAATCCATGCTTCAAGATTTAGTTATTTCCAAGTGCCGGGTGAAATTACTTCAGACATTTTTAGGTCAACCAAATGAAATTTTTTATATTCGTCAGTTGGTCAGGCGAATAGGAGAAGAAATTAATGCTGTTCGACGAGAATTGGACCATTTGGAGACAGCCGGAATAGTTAAAAAAGAAAATCGGGGCAATAGGATTTATTACTGGGTCGACAGAAATTATCCTTTATATGGTGATTTACTCGCTTTAATTTCCAAAACAGTTGGTCTTGGGGAAACAATTATCAAAAATAAAAATAAAATTGGTCGAATAAAGATAGCCATGCTTTCTGGACGATTTGCCCGTGGTTTACCAACTAAAGAAGGAACGGTTGATTTGCTAATTGTCGGTGATATTTTGATACCAGAGTTGGGGAAAATTATTCGCAATGAGGAGACAAAAGTAGGGAAGGAGATAAACTACACCGTAATGAATAAAGAAGAATTTGAATTTAGGAAAAAGCGTCGTGATCCGTTTTTGCTAGGAATTTTGACTGATTCTCGAATTATGTTAATTGGCGATGAGCTAGATTTGGTTGGATAAAAATAAGAACCTGCCTTCGGCAGAACCTTGTTTCTAACGAAATGGGAAAACAAAAAATCATCCGAACTGGGAATAGTTTAGCGGTCACTATTCCTTCTGATTTTGTTAAAACAGTAGGAATTAAAGCTGGTCAAAATGTTTTGGTCAATGTTGAACCAGAAACTGGGCGGGTGATTTACTCCTTTTCCGGAACAAAACAACTGGCCTTGTCCCAGAGTTTCATTAAAAGAAAGAAAAAGAGGGGATGAAATACCAGCGCTTTTTGCTGTGGTTTATTTTAGGGCTGACATTGATTTCAGCCTTTATTGATTTACCCACTCGTCCTTCAATTGATTTTAAATTTGGCCGATTTCATCTCTTTCGTGATTTAGAAATTAAACAGGGTATTGATTTGGCAGGCGGAACCCATTTGATTTTTCAAGCGGATATGAGTAAAATTGCCTCTCAAGACAGAGATTCGGCAATTGAAGCAGTCAGGAACAATATTGAAAGAAGGGTCAATTTATTTGGCCTAACCGAACCATTGATTCAAACTTCAAAAATAGGCGAAGAATATCGTTTGGTAGTAGAACTGGCTGGGGTAAAAGATATTAACCAGGCGATTGATCTAATTGGCCAAACTGCCCAGCTTGATTTTCAAGAGCTAGCTCCGGAAGCAACAACCGCCGCTACCCTGGCTGATTATCATTCAACCGGATTAACCGGTAAAGATTTGACTCGTTCTCAAGTTCAGTTTGATCGCAATACTGGAGCTCCGGAGGTTGGCTTAAAGTTTTCTGATGAAGGAGCCAAAAAATTTTCCGAGATTACCGGGAGAAATGTGGGCAAGCCGGTAGCCATTTTTCTTGACCAATTTCCAATTACCAATCCTTTGGTTCGAGAACAAATTACTACTGGCGAGGCAGTCATTACCGGTGAATTTACTCTGGATGAAGCCAAAAAAATGTCAATTCAACTTAACGCTGGAGCTTTACCGGTGCCAATAAAAATTATTGAACAGCGAAACATTGGGGCGACCTTGGGAACAGAGTCAATTCAAAAAAGTATCCAAGCAGGATTTATTGGTTTGCTGATGGTTGTTGGTTTTATGGCTGTTTATTATGGACGATTGGGGATTATTGCTGATATTGCTTTAATTATCTATGGTTTAGTTACTCTGGCTTTATATAAATTAATTCCGGTCACTTTAACTTTACCAGGAATTGCTGGTTTTATTCTTTCAGTGGGAATGGCGGTTGATGCTAATATCTTGATTTTTGAACGGATGAAAGAAGAAGTTCGGGCTGGCAAGCCTCGATTACTGGCGATGGAATTGGGTTTTGGTCGAGCCTGGGATTCAATTCGCGATGCTAATGTTTGTACTTTAATCACTTGTTTTATTTTATTTAATCCATTTGGCTGGAATTTTTTGAATGTTTCGGGAATGGTTAGAGGATTTGCCTTAACCCTGGGATTAGGAGTGGCTTTGAGTTTATTCACGGGAATTGTTGTTAGTCGGACTCTTTTGCGGACATTTTCGCCCAAGGAGGAAACAAGATGAATTGGATGAAATTCAAATGGTTGTATTTTGGATTATCAGCCCTGGTTTTAATCCCGGGAATTTTTTCTTTGGTCCTTTTTGGTCTTAAACCCTCAATTGACTTTACTGGGGGAACGCTTCTCGAACTTAAATTCAGCGTTCAGCATCCAGCAATCAGTATTCAGCAAGTAAAAGAAATTATTACAGAGAAGGGGCTTGAAGCGTCTTCGGTTCAATTTTCCGGAGAAAACACTTTCTTGATTCGAACAAGACCAATTACCAAAGACGATGTGGTAACGATTAAAGCGGCAATGGCTGAGAAATTTGCAGAAAAGCCGGAAGAAATTCGCTTTGAAACTGTTGGCCCAATTCTAGGACGGGAATTGTTAATTAAAACTATCGTTGCGGTTATCTTGGCCGCTAGCTTTATTATGGCTTATGTCGCTTGGCAGTTTAAAAATGCTAAATTTGGCATCTGCGCCATTTTAGCGATGTTTCATGATAGTTTTGTTTTATTGGGCAGTTTTTCTTTGCTGGGACATTTTCTTGGAGTTGAAGCGGACACTCTATTTGTAACGGCAATGTTAACCATTCTTTCTTTTTCCGTTCATGATACGGTTGTAGTTTATGACCGCATCCGAGAATCGCAACGATTACTCCCCGGTGTTCCTTTTGAGGATATTGTCAACAAGGCGATTACCGAAACTCTTTCTCGATCACTGAATAATTCCTTAACAATTATTTTTATGTTATTTGCTTTGCTTTTATTAGGTGGAACAACAATTAAATGGTTTGTCGCCGCTCTTTTAATCGGCACAATTTCTGGAACTTACAGCAGTACGTTTACAGCTTCACCTTTATTGGTTGTCTGGGAACAATTGAAGAGAAGAAAAAGCTAGGATTTTATTCTTCTTCCCAAAAAATTTTGACAATCTCTCCTTTTTCAGTCAAGACAGTAATCGGATTTTTTTCTAAATCTCCAGCCGAGCAGAAATAAAGTTTTTGAAGGCTTTGTCTTTCTCCTTTTTGGGGCAAGATCCAACCTTCTGCCTCTCCTTGGATTCGAATGGCATCCACCCTTCGGCTCACGCTTGGGTTAGGGAACCCTTCTTTAGAAATTGTAACGGCTGGGTCTTCTGTTTCTACTGTCACCGTGCCTGAAACGTCACGAATAATTAAAACCTCTCTTTCTGAGAGGAGAAAAAGCTGGTTGGGTCCAATAGGGTATTCGTTGCCAGATTTATCAATTTTTACTGCTGGATTGGTTAGCTCTCCTGCCTTGATGCTACAGTTAATATCTCCGCATGCCTCGATTCTTACCGGACTCACTTCTCGCCACCTCCATTCAAAAACCACTGCTGGGCAGTGGTGAGCTTAAAATAGCACTAGAGCCAAAATTTGTCAAGCAAAAATCCCTTAATTTCTTAATTACTTAATTTCTAATTACTTTTCAGTAACACGTTTTCGCCTTTTCAAACCCTGCTTCCCGTGCCTCTTTTTCTGTACAAAACCAATCCTCGCCAATATCCTTTTCCACAATGGTAAATTCGTATTGGGCGCAGCCGGGATAATAGTATAATCTGGTGTCAGTGACTTTATCGATATTGCCTTTTATCTCGCATTTGGGATTCTCAAGATTTTCTGTTTGATAGCATTTGGGGCTGTAAATACCCTTCTTTTCTTCTTTAGCTTTTTGACCAGCCTCTTTTAACTGGTCTTTTTTTGAACTTTGGTCAGCGTGGTATCTGGCCCAACCGGATTTAAGCATTTCTTCATTAACCAGCTTATTATCCAGATAAACTAAAGCCATTGGTCGGCCTTGTTGGTCCAAAATATATTCTTCCAAAACTACTCTTTTGCCTTTAACCAGACCTTCCAATAAATTTTTGGCTTCCTCACCTCCGCAAAATTCCAATTCAGGGGCATCAAGATGCCGCAGTCTTAACCTCACCTTTCCATCCAGAAGAATGGTATCTCCATCCAAAACCTCAAGCACCTTTATCCCTTGACCTAATTTTTCGGTTTTTTGAAAAAGATGTATGTTTAAAATTACCGACCCTAAAAACCCCAAAATTCCCAAAGCCCCCAAAATCCTCAAAACTTTTTTCCTCTTTTTAATCATAAGAAAAGTATAACAAAATTTGTTTTAAATTTTATGGAATGATAAAATTGAAATGGCAAGAAAATTACAGAGAAAGAACCAACACCCGGTGTTGACTAGGTAGAGACCTAAGGATTTTTTGAGTAAGACTAGACATCTGGGAGGTGGAATAGGTTCGCCACCTAGGGATTTGAGCCCTTAAAATTTCGAAGCCAAAGTATCCAATGTATCATATATTAATATATGATATACAGCCTGGCTGTTATCATGATTCGAATCATTAGAGCAGACACCCTCGTAAAAAATTTCTCCTGAAATCTGATAAAATGGAATCAAGTGGTAAAAGACCCTCCTTCGCGTAAAGCTACGGAGGGCAAGGAAGGAGGTGAAAAAATGGCAGACTTACAGGTCCAGAAAAAAGATGGGAGGCTGGAGGCTTTTGACCGCAGCAAGATACTAAACGGACTTATTAAGTCCGGCGCTTCGGCAACAGAAGCGGAAAGTGTCACCAGTCAAGTTGAAAACTGGGCTTCAACAGCAGCGGTGAATAATGTAATCAAAACAGCGGATATTAGAACAAAGGTTCTTGAACTTTTAAGAAGTGTTAACCCGACTGTGACCGCCTCTTTTGAAGCTTATCGAAAGCCAGTTTAAATATTTAAACAAGAGATTTGCTGATTTGTTTGATTCTTTTAAGAAGATATTTTCTTTCGTTTTTCTTTTTGTCTTCAACCACTTCTTTAAATAATTGATTTAAAATCCTGCCCACCAGCGGTCCGGGATGGATGTTGAGAGTTTTTATCACATCATGACCGTTGATTTTAAGATCCCGAACTGAAAATGGTTGCTTTTGAACTTCCGCCAGTCTTTTTTTGAATTTTTCCAGTCGCCAAGAAGTTTCTCGAGCTCCGCCCCCAAGCCTGTCACCAACCCGAAGGTCAAGGATATCCTGCAAATTTTCTTTACCAACATTTCTAATAAATCTTCTTATAGCCGAATCGGTTTGTCTTTCATCAACTGTAAATTGATGCCAGCGGACGAGGGTTACCAATCGCTCTTGGTCTTTTTTAGATAAACGGAGTCGTCGACCAATATTGCTGGCAATTGAAGCACCCAAAACTTCATGATTATAAAAAGTAATTGTGCCGTCTTTTTGTTTTTTGACTACCAATGGCTTACCAACGTCGTGAATAAGAGTTGCTAGTTTAACAATTGGGTCCTCAGATTTGCAATATTTAAGCGATAAAACATTATGAGTGCCGACATCCCAAAGGTGATGTCGTCCTGGACTTTTTTGGGCAAGACCAAATCCTTGTTCAACTTCGGGGAGAATTTTTTGGGCCAATCCAGAATTTCGTAAAACCATATAACCATCAGCGGCATAGGGATAAGATAAAAGTTTTAATAATTCATCTCTAATTCTTTCAGCACTAATATGGTCAATTAAATCAATATTGTTCTTAATAGCCTGAAAAGTTTTTTCTTCAATTGTAAAGCCAAGTTGAGTAGCAATTCTCACCGCTCGAAACATCCGCAGGGCGTCTTCTTGAAATCTTTTGATTGGATTACCAACCGCTCGAATAAGTTTCTTTTTAATATCTTTCTGACCACCATGGGGATCAATTAAAGTGAAATTGAGAGCTTGCCCTGAGCGCCGCTTGGCGGGGCGAAGGGCCATAGCATTGATGGTAAAATCCCGGCGAACCAAATCTTCTTCGATCGTTTTTCCCCAGATAATTTTATCTGGATGCCTCCTGTCGGTATAGCCAATTTCTTTTCTGAAAGTGGTAATTTCATAAGGTTTTTCTAATGATGGATGGGAAATTCCCACAGTTCCAAATTTGTTATCATAAAAACCATCTGGAAATAAACCCAGGACGATTTCTGGGGTAGCGTCGGTAGTAAAATCCCAATCAGTGACTACCCTTTTCATTAAAAGATCATGAACCGCTCCCCCAACAATATAGATTTCATGACCTGCTTTTTGAAAAGTATTAAGGATTTTACTAACGAACGGTGGTATCTTAAACTTCATCCTGATACAATATTACCACAATGAAATGGAAAATATTAAAAAAGCGCAAAGTGCAAAGCGCAAAGTGCAAAATTGGAGAAATAATAAAAATTCTTTTGGGAAATCGGGGGTTGAAAACAAAAAAACAACAGCAAGAATTTCTTAAACCCAAAGACCCCTATAAACTAACCACAAAGGAGGTAGGAATTTCCCCACTCCAAATAACTAAAGCGGTTAAACGGATAAAAAAAGCAATTAAGAAAAAAGAAAAAATCATTGTTTACGGAGATTACGATACCGATGGGGTTTGCGCCACAGCAATCAGTTGGGAAGTGTTACATGGTTTGGGAGCAAATGTGATGCCATTTATTCCCACCCGAGAAGAGGGCTATGGAATGAAGGTTGAAAGGCTTGAGGAGTTTGCTAAGGACAAGGTAACTCTAGTGATAACCGTGGACCAAGGTATTATCGCCAATCAACAGGTAGAACATGCTAAAAAACTGGGAATTGATGTTATTATTACTGACCATCATACTCCCGGAAAAGAAAAACCAAAAGCCTATTCCATTGTTCATACCACCAAACTTTCTGGTGCCGGTGTTTCTTGGTTTTTAGCCAAAAAATTTAGTAAGCCTGGTCTTGATCTGGCAACCATCGGAACAGTTTCGGACGTTATGCCGCTTTTGGGAGTAAATCGGGCGATTGTCTATCGCGGACTTTCAGATGTTAGAAAAACAAAAAGACTTGGACTAAAAGAACTTTACAAGATGGCGAGAATAATTCCGGAAAAGATTGGCACTTACGAAATTGGGTTTGTTATCGGTCCAAGATTAAACGCTTCAGGACGAATGGATGATCCAATGGCGTCTTTGAGACTGATTTGTACACGAGATTCAGAGAGAGCAGTAACACTCGCCCAGATTCTGGAACAGAGAAATCAAGAAAGACAACTCTTAACAAAAAGACTGACCAACCAAGCTCGGGAATTATGGCTGAAAGAAGATGGTAAAAGCAATTTAATTTTTGTTTCCCACGAAACTTTCCAACAAGGAGTAGTTGGTTTGGTGGCAGGGAAGCTGATGGAAGAATTTTATCGTCCAGCGATTATTGTTGCCCGCGGGAAGGAATTTTCTCGCGCTTCAGCTCGCTCAATTGAAGAATTTAATATTGTTGAAGCCATCCGTGCTTGTGCTGATATCTTAGGACCTCATGGTGGGCATCCCCGGGCGGCTGGATTTACGGTGGAAACTAGCAAAATCGAAATTTTAAGAAATCGTCTGATTAAAATTGCCGAAGAAAAATTGGATAAAGAAAAACTGGCTCCTGTTTTAAAGATTGATACCGAAATTGACCCTCAAGATTTAAATTTTACTCTTTATCAACAAATCCAAAGGTTGTCGCCTTTTGGAGAAGGTAATCCCCAACCAGTTTTTGCCAGCCGACAAGTGAAAGTGGTAGAGGCAAAAACTGTCGGCAACGGAGGGCGACATTTGAAACTCCGAATCATCAGTCGCCACTCACCAGTCACTTTTGACGCCATTGCTTTTGGAATGGCAAGTTTATATTCCCAACTTTCTCCAGAAAAACCAATCGATATTGCCTACAATTTTCAAATTGATGAATGGAATGGCAACAGAAAATTACAACTTAGGTTAAAAGACATCAAAATTGGATGACCACAAAAAAATTTAAAGAACTTCTGGTAAAAATAAGAACCTATAATTCCAAAGCTGATTTTGATTTAATTAATAAAGCCTATCGGTTTGCTGTTGAGGCTCATCAAGGGCAGAAGAGACTTTCTGGAGAAGAATACATCTTACATCCCCTCTCTGTTGCTCAATCATTATCTGATTGGAAGCTTGACACTGTTTCAATTGTTGGCGGACTTTTGCATGATGTGGTTGAGGATGGAGGAAAGACCCTTGAGGAGGTGAAACAAAAATTTGGAGAACAAGTTGAAGAATTGGTTGACGGAGTGACTAAAATTGGTGAATTTAAGCTTCGGGGTAGTCGAGAGGAAACTTTTGTGGAAAATTTACGAAAAATGATTGTCGTTATGGCTCATGATTTGCGGGTGGTTTTAATTAAATTGGCTGACCGTTATCATAACATGCAGACTTTGGAATTTTTGCCAAAAGAAAAACAACTTCGGATTGCCAAAGAGACCTTGGAAATTTATGCCCCCTTGGCAGAAAGATTGGGGATTGGTGAGATAAAAGGCCAGCTTGAGGATTTGGCTTTCCCCTATTTATATCCTCAAGAGTACCAATGGCTAAAGGATTATTCCCGGTCCTATTTTAAAAAAGCAGACGAGCACATTAAAAAAGTCAAGCGGAAAATTATTAAAATTTTGGCAAAAGAAGATATTCGGGCGCGGGTAGAGGGAAGAAAAAAGCATCTTTATAGTTTGTATCAAAAACTTTTACGGCCGGAAATAGACAGAGATATTAACAAAATCCACGACTTAGTAGCTTTAAGAGTTATTGTCAAGACAGTTGAAGAATGTTACAGCACTTTGGGGGTTATCCATAAATTTTTCAAACCAGTGCCTTCAATTGGCATTCGTGATTTTATCAGCCAGCCAAAACCAAATGGTTATCAATCAATTCACACTAATGTTTTTTGTTTTGGCCGGATTACCGAAATTCAAATCAGGACTGAAAAAATGCACGAGCAGGCAGAAAACGGCATTGCCACTCACTGGTATTTGAGTGAACAAAAAGCCAAGGGGGTTAAAGATAGTCAAGTTGAAACTGGATTTTTTGCGCCCACCCAAAAAATGGCCTGGGTTAGAGAATTGATGAAATGGCAGAAAGAAATTACCGATTCCAGGGAATTTATTGATTCTTTAAAGTTTGATGCCTTAAGTCATCGCAATTTTGTTTTCTCGCCTAAAGGTGATGTTTTTGATTTGCCTGCCGGAGCAACGCCAGTTGATTTTGCCTATGCAGTTCATAGCCAACTGGGTGATAGCTGTGCTGGTGCCAAAGTTGACGGCAAACTTGTTTCTTTAGACCATAAATTAAAAAGCGGCCAAGTAGTAGAGATTGTTGTCAACAAGACTAAAAAAATGCCTTCTTATGATTGGCTGAAGTTTGTTGTTACCCAGAAAGCGCGGCAGAAGATTGCAAAACACTTCCGTCATTAGTGAAGGAGAAAGTCGTGTTATGTCACATTTTTTGGAACTTATATGAACTTATATGAAATGGTGATAATCTGATTTGTTCGAAACAATATTTCCTATTGCTACTATATTATTTTTTATTTTCTTCCAATAGCTAACAACATATTGCCTCTTGAAGCGGCTTGCTCTTCCAAACAAACCTTGCCCTCAATTTCAAGAAGTTTTTTCATGATGTCTTTTTGGATCAAATTTTTCTTCATATACTTGCTATTTTTGGCTAAGGTGGTTTCTTCCATATTAGGATAGATAGTAATAGGAAAACCGTAGATTTTTGCCGATGAAAAGCCACTCTTTTTTAATAACTTATACAAAGAACTTTGTGTAAATGTATGCATGGGGGGAGAGTCTTTTGCAAACTTAATCTGACCTCTTTTCATCACTCTATCAAGCTCCCCAAACTGACTGGTTACGTTACTAAAATAGAGGGCATGATATTTGTTTGCTACAATTGCTACCACATATCCACCTTTATTAGTAACTCTTCCTACGTTTTTTAAAGCTTTTTGAGGATTATCTACAAAACTTAATACGTTATGAAGTAAAATAGCCAAATCATATAGAGAACCCTCTGGAAATTCTGGTTTTTCGATATCTCCCTGTTGAATTGTCACCAAATGTATGAGCTTCTTTTTTGCGACCTTTCTTTTTGCAACTTCCAGCATTTCTTTCGAGATGTCAAAAAGAAGAGTTTCACAACCCAACTCTTCTGCAATCTTTATTCCCCATCGACCGGTGCCAGCCCCGGCGTCTAACAATTTTATCTTTTTATTTTTGAGCTTACTTAAAACCAACTTATAAAGAAGGTTCCATAAAACCGCATCAGAGAGATTCCAGTAAAGCTGCTTGTCGACGTCATCATAATGATCCGCCTTATTTCTAAAATAACTAAGAACTTCCCTCTTTCTGGCGGTCAGTTTCATTTTCATTTCGGCCTAGTTAACGGAAAAAATATTATATTTCTCAGATTTTCGGTTTCGGTAAGAATGACCACCAATCTATCTATCCCTATTCCTACTCCCGAATTCGGTGGCATGCCATACTCCATTGCTTTAATATAGTCCTCATCTAAAGGCATCGCTTCTTCATCTCCTTCTCTTCTTAAAGTAGCTTGTTCAACCAATCTTTTCCTCTGTTCAATTGGGTCTACCAACTCTGAATATCCTTTTGCGACTTCCCATCCTCCAACCAGAAGTTGGAATTGGTCCACATAGCCTGGTTTTTTATCCATTCCTCTTGCCAGTGGTGAAAGCGAGGTGGGAAATTCAACCAAAAACTGGGGATCAATAAGATAAGGCCTTGTTGTCGTTTTATATAATTTATCTATAAGTTGCCCAAGATTTAAGCTGTCCATTTTCTCGATTGGAATATTACGTTCCTTTATTATCTCTCTTAACTCCTGAATACTAGACGCTTCATCTATATCAACCCCTGAATGTCTCAAAACTACCTCCCGATAAGTTCTAATTGGCCAGGTTCCGCTAAAATCCACCTCTTTGCCTTCAACTATAAATTTAGTTTTTCCAGTAACCCCTAAAGCTACCTGTTTTATCAGATTTTCTGTAAAAGCCAAATTTTTTCTCGCGTTCCAATAAGCAGCATAAAATTCTAACATGGTAAAATCTTGAAGATGTGATGCGTCTATACCCTCATTTCTAAAATTTCTCCCAATCTCGTAGACTCTCTCTAATCCGCCGACCAAGAGGCGTTTAAGATATGTTTCGGGCGCAAGCCTTAAATAAAGGTCCAGATCTAAAGCATTATGATGTGTTATAAACGGTTTTGCGCTAGCTCCAGATGCTTCAGTTTGTAAAATCGGCGTTTCGACTTCAGTAAAATCATAGGAGTCAAGAATTAGTCTCATGTTTTTTACTACTCTAGTTCTAATTTCAAAACGTCGTCTTGTTTCTGGATTTGTTAATAAGTCCAAGTACCTCTGCCTATATAAAATCTCTGGATCTCTTAAACCATGGAATTTTTCAGGGAGTAAACGCAAACACTTACTAAGAAGACAGAATTCTTCGACATTAATTGTTGTTTCTTTGGTTCTCGTTTTAAATACAACACCTATCGCTCCCACAATATCTCCTATGTCTAGAAATCGGTTAAAGAATTCCATACCACTTTGACCCAATTTTTCTATACTAAAATATAATTGCAGTCTATCTTTTTCATCCTGAATATGAGCAAAATTTATTTTGCCCATTTTGCGAATTGACATTAACCTACCGGCTACTGAAACTTCCTGCCCTAATAATTCAGGCTGTTGTAACACTTCCACTGACCTGTGGGTTTTCTCGAAAGAGTCGGGATAGGGGTTTATACCCAATTCCTGCATCCTAAGTAGTTTGGCCAGACGATCTTTGTAAATTTTATTAATATTTTCTGGTAATATGTCTTTTTCTCTTTCCATATTATGAATTCGGGAATAGCATTGTATCTAAAATGTGTTTTTTGCCTCCTACTACCATGAGAAGACGGTCAATACCAATTCCCATCCCTGCGGATGGAGGCGCTCCATACTTCAAAGCATTTACCAAATCATTGTCTGTGTGAGAAACATTGCCTCTAATGCCTAACTCCTCGTTCTGTTTTTTTAATCTCTGTAAAAGTTCATTGGGATCAGTTAAATCGCTATAAATGTCGCAGAAAAAGATTCCTCCAGCAAACGCCCAAGCTCTTTCTGCCAATCTAGGATTATCTGGCTTACCCTTTACTAAGGGGGACATTTCTAAAGGAAGGTGAACAATAAATGTTGGTTGGACAATCTGAGGTTGAATAATAATCTCCAGGAATTTTGAAATAGCCTGTCCATAGCTTAATCCTTCTATGTCAAGTCCTAGTGTCTTTGCAACCTTTCTTACATTTTCCATATTGGCCATTTCAACCAAGTTCGCTCCGCCGCATATTCTACTAAAACACAGTTTGTTTGCTTCCACAACCCTCCAAGGCTTACTAAAATCTACCTCCCCTGCTCTCGATGCAAATCTTAATGTACCGAAACTTTCTGAGGCAGCATTTCTGACCAAATCTTCTGTCAGACCCATCATATCTCTGTAGTTGGTATAGGCTTGATAAACTTCCAATAACATGAATTCAGGATTATGAATTCTATCGCTTCCTTCGTTGCGGAAAGACCTACCTAATTCAAAAACTTTTTCGTATCCTGAAACCAAGAGCTGCTTTAATTCTATTTCTGAAGTTAAGCGCAAGTATGCCTGCTCGCCCCACGCATTGTGTTGTGTAGAAAATGATTTAGCTGCTCCTGCCACAAACTTTCGCCTAAGAATGGGGGTTTCGAATTCAAGAAACCCTCTCTTTAGCAAATTCATCCTTAATTCCGAGACAAAAATAGATGCTTTTCTGAAAAACTCAAAAGATTCCTTGTTTGTGATCAAGTCTAAAATTCTATCCTTTCTCTTGGCATAAACATCCTTTATACCATGGTATTTATCCGGCAGTGGCGCAGAGCAAGACGCTAAACGAACAAGACATCCACACCTTAAAGATTTCTCTCCAGTATTAGTGACGAAAGCGTTCCCTTCAATTGATATTAAGTCTCCCAAATTTAATGACTTAACATAATCTGAATAATTTTGAAGAGTTTTCTCATCAAAAACCAGTTGGATTTGGCCACTTTCGTCAGCCAAATGACCAAAAGTTATCTTTCCCATCTTTCTTAACCCCATGAGTCTTCCAAGAAGCGTCACCATCTTTTTATCTGCCATGTATTGCTCAAAACTGGCTAGGTAACTTTCTACGTACACACGATTTTTGATTACCCTTCTTAATTCTTCTGGAGATTTTTCGGGGGGCAGACTAGACATCAGTCTTTCATTTTTCATAATTGGGTGGTATTATAGCATAATAAGTTCAAAAAATGATACTTTCAAGACGCTTAGAAAGCGGTGATACTATAGGAATTGTAAGCCCGTCTTGGTGCGGGGCTGGATTTTTCCCGCACCGAGTCGATAATGGGAAAAGGAATCTGAAAAAACTCGGTTATAAGGTAGTACTTGGTAAGAATACACTTAAAACAACTGGATATACCGCAGGATCCCCCGAGGAAAGGGCAACAGATATCAACGAATTCTTTAAAAACAAAAAGATAAAAGCAATTGTTTGTGCCATTGGAGGTAATCATTCAAACCAAATCTTGCAATATATTGATTGGCAATCGATTAAAACTAACCCCAAGATATTTTGCGGGTTCTCGGATATTACTGTTCTTCATCTGGCAATATACAAAAAAACCAATCTTGTGACTTTTTATGGACCTAACTTCCTCAATCAATTCTCCGAATATCCAGAAATGCATGAGTATACAAAAAGCTCTTTTTTTAACATAGTTGGGCAATCTAAACCCGCAGGTAAAATTTCACCCTCTAAAAAATGGACCGACGAAGTTTTAGATTGGCAAGTAAAGAAGGATCTATTAAGGCCAAGAAGAGTAAGGAATAATCCTGGATGGTTTTGGATAAAAAAGGGTTATGCCAAAGGAAAACTTTTGGGGGGTTGTATCAGCTCTCTAATTCATCTTAGAGGAACTTCCTATTTTCCTCCCTTCAAGAATTCTATCTTTTTCTGGGAAATACCGGAAGGTGAAAGTATTTATCAAGGAGAATCTTTAGCCAATGTCGACTCTTATCTGACTGATCTTTTTTTAAGCGGTATTTTTGACGAAATCAAGGGCATGATTGTAGGAAGACCATATAGATACAGCAACGCAGAAACTAAAAATTTAATAAAAATAATAATTTCAGAGACAGAAAAATATGATTTTCCCATTCTTTTCGGTGTTGATTTTGGCCATACCGATCCAATACTCACTCTACCGATAGGGGCGCGAGCAACTCTTGATTCTAGGCACAATCTTTTCTCGATAGACGAAAAGACTGTTTATTAAAATTCATCAAGATAGGAAATATATGATTAAACCACCTAAATCTTGGAAAAACTTGAGCACACACTACAAAGTAGTTTTGAAAAATGACTGGTATAAAAACTTGTGTTTATTCCAAGATGAATTTAATTATGCCACCGCTTTGTTTTATAAAGAACGAGGTATACAAAACTTTCAATTTCCTCTGACCACAAACTCTATATCTAGCCCTGTGGGCTTAGGCAGCAATTCCTCTCCGGTAAAAGTCAACATTAAGGGAATTGACACATATTTGGCAGATTCGATGCAATTCTTTCTTGAATACGCCTGCAGGTTAAATAAAAAAGGAGCCTATTACTTAGCTCCATCCTTTAGAGGAGAAAAGGCGAATAAAAGGCATCTTTCGCAGTTCTTACATTCCGAAGCCGAGATTTCGGGAGGATTGGACGAAGTGATAAGTCTGTGTCAGGATTATCTTGAATATCTAGTCACTCATCTCTTGAAAAATTGCGCTAATGAAATTGAGGGAATTACAAATTCTCTCGCCCACTTGGAAAATTTTCTAAAAGTTTGTCATAAGATTCCCCGTTGCACCTTTGAAGAAGCAGCCAAAATACTCAAGGATAACTCCAACTATATAAAAAATTTCGGTAATTATAGAACCATAAATTCCAAGGGTGAAAAAAGATTAATGGAATACTTTGGCGGATATGTATGGCTAATAAAGTTTGATTACATGGCAGTCCCATTTTATCAAAAATATGACCCCGCCGATCCCCAGAAAACTCTTAACGCCGATTTGCTTATGGGTATTGGAGAAATAATTGGTTCAGGAGAAAGACATTTTTCTGGTGTTGAAGTTAAAAAAGCACTTGACAAACACAGGGTAAGTTCTGAACCTTACGGGTGGTATATCTATATGAAAGAAAAATATCCTCTTCAAACTTCAGGTTTTGGAATGGGAGTCGAACGATTTTTTCTCTGGCTACTTAAACATGATGATATCAGAGATTGCCAATTACTACCCAGATTCAACGGGATAAAAACTAACTTTTAGACTATTTAAAACATCTATTTTTGACAGAGTCTGCTTGGAATTGTCACTCCAAAACGAGATCCGACCTGGAAAGAGAGATAAGCAAGGCATCTTTGCCTCGCTTTACCTATTCATTTGAACTCGTTAGAGCCCTAAATGTGTAACTTGTTCAGAAAGAAAGGAGAGTGTAAAATAAAGCTAATGCAAAGAGTGCTTGTTGGTCAGACAGTCAGAAAAGTTGGACAGAAAGTTAAAGTTTGTGGCTGGGTTTTTAGCCGTCGTGACCATGGTCAATTGGTTTTTATTGACTTACGTGATCGCTCAGGGATTGTTCAGGTAGTTGGCGATAAAAAACTTGGGGATTTGCGAACTGAAGATGTGGTGGAAATCACGGGGATGGTGAGAAAAAGACCAAAGGAAATGATTAATCCTAAAATCCCAACAGGCGAGGTAGAAGTAGAAGTAAAAGAAGTCAAAATTTTCGCCAGAGCCAAAGAATTACTTTTCCCGATAGATACAGAAGGACTAGATATTGATGAAGACCTAAGACTCGAATATCGTTACTTAGACCTTCGCCGACCACGATTGGTGAAAAATCTTGAACTTCGCCATAAAGTCATTAAATTTATCCGCGATTGGCTAGATAAAAAAGGATTTATTGAAATTGAAACCCCAATTTTGACTAAAGCCACTCCAGAGGGTGCTCGAGACTTTATTGTTCCTTCCCGACTTCAACCAGGAAAATTTTATGCTTTACCTCAATCTCCTCAGCAATACAAACAACTTTTGATGGTGGCTGGTTTTGAAAAATATTATCAAATTGCTCATTGTCTTCGAGATGAAGATTTAAGAGCCGACCGACAATTGGAGTTTACCCAGCTTGATTTAGAAATGTCGTTTGTCAGTCGGGATGATGTTTTGAAAATTATTGAAAAATTGATGATTGATTTAACTGAAGCAATGGGGAGAAAAATTTATCAAACGCCATTTCCTAAAATTAAATACCAAAAAGCGTTAAAAAGATATGGCGATGACAAATTTGACCTGCGGCAAAAAAAAGAACCCAACGTCCTAGCCTTTGCCTTCGTTGTCGACCAACCTTTATTTGAATGGAAAAAAAGCGAAAATCGTTGGGATGCGATGCACCATCCGTTCACCTCACCAAATCCGGAGGATATTCCCTTACTTGAGAAAGGAGAAATGAGCAGGGTTCGTTCTTGGCAATATGACTTGATTTGCAATGGGGCAGAAATTGGTGGCGGAAGTATTCGAATTACTGATCCAAAACTTCAAGAGAAAGTTTTTGAAATTATGGGACATTCTAAAGAACAAATAACTAAAAAATTTGGTCATTTATTAAAGTCTTTTGAGTACGGAGTCCCACCACATGGTGGGATTGCATTAGGCTTGGATCGTTTAGTGGCGGTTTTTGCTGGCGAAGAATCGATTCGTGAAGTAATTGCTTTTCCGGTTACTTCATCTGGTCAAACTTCGGTGATGGATGCCCCCTCGGAGGTTGATCCCGAACAATTGAAGGAGTTGGACTTAGATGTTATCAAAAGAAAAATCTAAAAACTTCACTATTTTAAAAATCAAGCGGGCGGCACTTTTTTGTTTTGGTTTTGTTTTTTTTCTTTTCCCCGGGCAAAATTGGTATTCGACGGTTAATTTAAATTATCAATCTCCAAAAGTCCAATCTTTGGCTGTTTCTCTTCCTTCACCAGCTGATTACCCGGTTAATTTTACTGGCGTTCAGCCGCCAAGTTTAACTGCTCGTTCGGTAGTGGTTTTAGACAAAGATTCGGCGGTTCTGATGTACGCTAAAAACGAAAAAATCCAACTTTTACCTGCCTCAACCGTCAAAATTATGACCGCTTTGGTTGCTTTAGATTACTATAATCTTGATGATGTTTTAGTGGTTAACGAAGTTGATAATCTTGGACAGGATATGAAGTTGGTTAAAGGTGAAAAAATAACGGTAAAAAATTTACTTTATGGGGTTTTAGTTGCCTCGGCTAACGACGCAGCCGCAATATTGGCAAGAAATTATCCTGGTGGGGAGAAGGAATTTGTGAAGGCGATGAATGAAAAGGCAAAGGACTTACGTCTTGATGGGAGTTATTTTGCCAATCCGACCGGTTTGGATAGTGATTTACAGGGTAATTTACTAACAGATTATTCTTATGCTACCGCTTTGGATTTAGCTAGGCTCGCCGCTGTGGCTTTAAAAAATGAAACGATAAGTCTAATGGTAGCGATTCCAAAAATTGTCGTTAGTGATGTTGATGGCAAGATTAGCCATTCTCTTTTTAATCTTAACGAGCTTTTGGGAAACATTGAGGGTTTGAAGGGAGTTAAAACTGGCTGGACTGAAGACGCCGGAGAATGTCTTGTTGGCTATGTCCAAAAAGACGGGCGAGGAATAATCACTGTCATTTTAGGAAGTCAAGACCGATTTGGAGAAACCGCCAAGTTAATTGATTGGGCTTTTTCTAATCACCGTTGGGAAACTTTTACTCCGTCCATTTAGGGTCTATTGCTGAAACATATCCGAAGAAATTTTTATCTCCCTCAAAAACATAAATTGGTTGGAGAAAATTTTGCGGGTCTTTAGCATCATAATAACCAAGATAAACTTGACGAATAGTTATTTGTCCTTGCTCGTTTTGACCAAGATTAGCAATATATCCTTGTCCACCCTGAAGTTCCTGCCAGGCAGTATTAATTGGTTTTAAAGGATAGGTGGCAAAGGTTTCTTTTTCCACCGGAAAGTAATTGTAATTTATCTCAATAATTCTTTTACCTAATTCTCTTGAGCCAGAAAAAAGAAAAGAAATCAAGGATTCTTTAGGGTTCGGGGGAAGGATTTTTAAACTATCAAGACTAGCTCGAAATAAATTTACTCGAACAAAATCAGCTTCAGAAAGAGAAATTGCCGAAACCAGGGTTGGAGGAGTGAAACGCAAATAATCAAACTCGGCGCTACCAGTGGCTAAATCATCGGTTAAAAGTCCGTTTGAGGCTAGGAAATTTCTTGCTTCAGAAGCGGCTTGTTGATTGGGGGGTAGATTCTTACTGGTTAAAAGCGCCTGGTCATCTTCATAAGGATAACGAAGATAAAAATTACCAGTGTTGATATCCATCTCTAAAGTAGTTGGAGGAGTTTTTTGATCAGTCCAGCGATAGACAGTTTCACTAACTTTTTCCGATTGGCTGCGAAAACCCATTTTTTGGGCTTTTTGCCTCGCTCGATCTAAAGCCAAAAGATTTGGTCCTTCTTTTGGCATAAAATAAACTTTTCCTATTGTTGATAGCTTTGGCAAACCACCCTGAATCGTTTCGAGTTTAAAAATTAATTTAGTCTCGCCAGCTGGCGGATTTTGTTCGGGAAAAGCTAATTTTGGCAGTTTACCAAAGGCCACCGTTGGTGGAGGCGGAGGGGGTGGATGAATTTTTCGCCAGACATTTCCAGCCAAGGTTAAAGAAACTTTAAGGACAATAAAGCCGATTAGAACAATAGTTCCAACCAGCATTCCTTTTCGGGTCCAGTAGGCAGTTTGAGTTAAAGTTGCCATGAATTGCTTCGCAATAGCATATAGTGCATAGCGCAAACCTTCGTCCCGAGCTCAGGTCGAGGGAGCGCATAGGGCAAAGAACGTTAATTTCCTTTTTTCTATGTTCTATGCACTATGTTCTATGTGCTAATGTATATTTTGAGTATAAAAGCTTGGTGTGTTAAAATCAAGGCAAATGGTTCAAGTCCGCACCCGCTTTGCTCCCAGTCCGACCGGATTTCTTCATATTGGCGGCCTGCGGACGGCGCTTTAT
>Ga0210017_1000890_pt1 | contig 26026 bp, 22 predicted proteins | sample CryGeyCG2014_020_FD_183966 | JGI IMG/M metagenome (GOLD analysis project Ga0210017, IMG submission 183966) | Groundwater microbial communities from aquifer - Crystal Geyser CG08_land_8/20/14_0.20 (SPAdes) (version 2) | ecosystem: Environmental > Aquatic > Deep subsurface > Groundwater | place... | reverse complement strand
AGGGGAAAGGAACAAGCAAAGTAATTCGGAAAGCAACGATTTGGACTATCCCGGCGAGTATTTTTCCTTGTCCAAAAGGTATTTGGGCTCGTCCGAATCGGATTTGGACTTGTCCAGGAAGGTTTTGTACTAGGAAAAATCGGATTTGGACTTGTCCAAAAGGTATTTGGACTTGGAAAAATCGGATTTGGACTTGTCCAAAAGGGATTTGGGCTTGTCCAAAAGGGATTTGGACTTGTCTAGGAAGGTTTTGGACTAGGAAAAATCCTTGCTGGACTAGGAAAAATCGGATTTTTCCGAAAACAACGCATTATAATTACTAAAAAGGGAATTGAGGACCGTCCCCAATTACCCATTGGAAAAGGAAGACATTAAATTATTACTTGAAACAATAAGGACCTATAGATGAAAATTTTAGACATTGGTTGTGGTAAAAACAAAGCTAAAAATGCAATAGGAATAGATTTTAACCCAAATTCCCAAGCAGACATTATTCATGACCTGAATGTCTTTCCTTGGCCATTAGATGACAATAAATTTGATGCAGTATTGTGCTACAACATTTTAGAACATATAGATAATGTCCCGAAAACAATGGAAGAAATATGGCGCATTGGTAAAAACGGAGCGATTGTGGAAATCGTTTCTCCTTTTCCAAGTTCAAGATGGCTTTATGCCGATCCAACTCACAGAAGAGCATTCATTTCTGAATCTTTTGACTTTTTTATTGAAGATAGTGAGAAATATGGACAACTCCCTACAAAATGCAAATTTAAACTTCTCAAAGTAGAATACAGGAAGGATACATATCGCTGGTGGGATAGATTCCTTTTGAAAGTTGTTAATAAATACAAAGACCATTATGAATCATATTTTATGTATATTTATCAAGTTCATGAAATCTATTTTGAATTGAAAATAATAAAATGAAAATCGCAATTGAATGGCGGCAATCGTCGACGAGAAAACTATATTCAAAAAATTGATGGCAATGTATGAACCAATGATTTAAAACTTTTATGAATGACAAAAAAAAACAAAAAGAATTTTGGGGAAATTTTTGGCAGAGCACGCCAATTGAAAGTAATTTTGACAAACCTGCAAATCAGTGGATTTTCTTTGACAAAATTAAATTTCAATACCTCTCTGACTACCTGCCTCAAAAACCTGCCAAGACATTAGAAGTGGGCTGTGGTTCAGCAACAATTTCACTTTTATTATCTAAAAAGGGTTACCAAACAACGATGGTGGATTTCGCCGATAATGCTTTGCTTGTAGCTAAAAGAAGGTTTCAATTGCAAAATACGACCGGCAAATTCGTCAATGCCGACGCCCAAGCCCTGCCATTTGCTGATAACACCTTTGATTTGGTAATGAGCTTTGGGTTGCTTGAACATTTTGAAAATCCACAAAAAACGATTTCTGAAATGGTTAGAGTGTTAAAACCAGGCGGAAGATTTTTTTCAGACATAATCACCAAAAGATTTTCAGTTCTTACTGTTGGCAAGATAATAAGTTTTTTAATCAGATTTCCGTATCATTTAATAATCAAATTTAACCCTGCCAAAGCCTTCTGGGATTATAGGGATTTATTCAAACCCGATTTTTATGAAAACTCCTTCTCATCGGGTATGTATGAAAAATTCATGGAAAAAGGCGGATTATTGAATGTAAAAATCATTGGATTTATGCCACTTCCACCATTGTATGTTCCGCCGTGGATGGAAAAAATTTACATAAGAGTTCTTGAAAAATTCACCTGGATTAGCGAATTTTTTACTAATTCGTCTAAATTGTCATTGTTTTGGTGTGTTAGTTGGATAGCATTTGGAATAAAAAATGAAAATCGCGATTGAATCTTCGCCGCAGCTGGAAGTCAAACGCGGCATAGGAATATACACGGAAAACCTTGTCAGGTATCTTGCCAAAATTGACATGGAGAACGAGTATGTGATTTTCAGTTGGTTTTTCAGGGATTATGAAAAAAAACTGAAAATGCTCTACTGTCCCAAGCAGAAAAATTTTTCAATGACGGCAAAGAGATTCCCTGACTCCCTGATGACTGTGCTTGAATGGAAATTACATTTGCCGGTTATTCAAAACCTGCTGAAAAAAGAAAATATCGGCATATATCACTCTCCCGGACCAAGGCTTCCCCATTTTTCAGAAGATTCAAAAACCGGAAAAGCCCGCAAGATAGCCACCATACATGACGTCATACACGAGATTCATCCTGAATGGTTCAGCCCTCATTTTATAAAAACAGCCCGTGAAGCCATAAAAAGCGCTGATTTTATCATAACCGACTCCGTTAATTCAAAACACGACCTGATTAAATATTATGCTCTGTCTGAAGAAAAAATAAAAGTCATTCCTCTTGGAATCGACAGAAACATTTTTAAGAAAATTGAGGACAAAGAAAGTCTTAAACATTTGCGCGTAAAATACGGATTACCACATAATTATTTTCTCTGTGTCGGTCCGATTGAACCGAGAAAAAACATTGAAAACTTTCTGGCCGCGTATTCAAAAATAATAAAGCCCAAAATGCCCGAACATAAAATAGTTCTTGTGGGCAGAAAAAACGCGTATATTGAAGAAATAATAAATCGTCACAATCTCTCCGAAGATGTAATCATAACAGGCGTAGTGGGACAGAATGACATCGTCGGCATATATAATCTTGCCGCCGTTCTCGTGCATCCATCTTTATACGAAGGTTTCGGTATGCAGGTGCTTGAAGCAATGACATGCGGATGCCCGGTGGTGACTTCCGATTCGTCTTCTCTGCCTGAACTTGCAGGAGACGCCTGTTTGCTTGTCAATCCGCATTCCATTGAAGAAATCGCGGATGCCGTCTACAGAATTGTATCTGACGAAAAACTCCGAACATTTCTTTCAGATAAAGGCCTGAAGAGAGCCAAAAATTTCAAGTGGGAAGACACGGCAAGACAAACTCTGGAAATTTACAGGAAATATGCGTCATAAAAGAGTTCTCCTTTTAAATTTATCTTACAAAAAAAGTTTTTTAACGAGCCGAAAATTCTTGCCGGACTCGGTTATGTTTCCGAAGCACTGAATACCGGACAAATTGAAAATAAAGTGTTTGACATGGCTTTGGGATACGGTCCGAAAGATTTATTTGAAGAAATCGGGATTTACAGCCCTGACATTATCGGCATAACCATGATGACTTTTAATTACAGGAATCATTACAAATTAATAAATGAAATCAAGTCAAGGTTTAAAAACATCGCCATAGCGGTCGGCGGAGCTCATGTTTCTTTGATGCGTGAAAAAGTTCTGGCAGATTGTCCGGACATAGACTACGGAGTGGTTCTTGAAGGCGAAAAAACGATGCTTGAATTATGCCAGGGAAACGACCTTTCTAAAATCGGCGGTCTCATATACAGAAAAAATTCGAAAATCGTCTTTAACGGAGAACGCTCTTTTATTGAAAATTTAGACGACATCCCCTATCCGAAATACGGCTCGTTTGAACTGGATAAATATCCTTATCCAAATTCGCCTGAGAGATTCAGGGACATTCCTATCGTCTCATCCAGAGGATGCCCGTATCAATGCATTTTTTGTCCGGTTAAGTCAGCCATCGGAGAAAAATTCAGATACCGCAGTCCGGAAAACATGTTGAAAGAACTGGGATACTGGTATGAAAAGGGCTACAGGACATTCTGGTTCGCCGACGATAATTTTACTCTTTTGAAGGAACGAGTTTCTAAATTCTGCGATTTAATTGATAAATCCGGAATGAAAGATTTGTCTTTGGGCTGCGGCAATGGAATACGGGCGGATCGCGTTGATATAGAACTTTTAAAAAAAATGAAAAACGCGGGATTTAAAGTGCTTGCTTTCGGGGTGGAATCCGGTTCGGACAGAATACTCAAAATCTACAAAAAAAGCGAAACCTTGCTGCAGATAGAAACAGGAATAAAAAACGCCATTGAACTTGGATTCTCCGTGGGGCTGTGTTTTCTCATCGGCGCGCCGGGTGAAACGCCCCAGGACGTGGAAAAATCATTTGAACTTGCGCGGCGTTATCCGATAGACGGCGTGCGTTTTTATCACATCACTCCCTATCCGAAAACCGAATTATACGAATGGATAGAAAAGAATTCCTATTTTGTCGCGGAGCCGGCCGAATATCTCAACAGCGTTATCTCATTTCAGAATAATCCCGTGTACAAAACACCTGAACTACCGTTAAACGTCCGCAAAAAACTTTTCAAAAAAGCAAAAAAAATAGAAAATTACATTGAAAATAATTTCTATGCAAGGAAATTCATCAAATTGGGAACGCCGAAATTGATAGCCGGCGTTTTGGCATCTCTTTACAGAACCAGCATAATAAACCGGATTTTGAACCTGCAAATCCGCGGAAAAAAATTGAGAGAACATATTAAAAAACTATATATATGACTAGTCAGACTATAAATATTACTAACAAGAGCGGAATATACTTTACATGGAAGATGGTGTCATGCTGAACTTGATTCAGCATCTATAGACCCTGAAACGAGTTCAGGGTGACAGACGAAGTACTTTACGGATGTAAAGTATTTTATGCTCCCCTTAGTAACTGCCCTATATGTGATAAAAATGCCTCAAAATTACTTTTTAAAATTCGAGAAAATCTTATGCAAAAAGATGTATTCAACATCGTTCAATGTCAGCAATGTAAATTAATTTATGTGAATCCACAGCCAGATGATATTTCTATTTATTATTCTCCTGAGAAATATCATGGATTTTTTATTCCTGATTCTCATCGTAAAATAATTGAAACCGAAACAAATGTTTTTATAAAAGTTAAGAATATCCTTAAAAAAATAACTCTGTCAATACATTATGGATACTTTCAAAACACAAAGAAACAAGGTTTAAATAAATTTTTGAAATTCATTACCTTTCTATTGAAATATAGGTTTAATTGGATTTTCCCAAAATATCGTAAAAACGGAAAAATACTTGATGTAGGCTGCGCTGGCGGAGATTATTTGAAAAAACTTCAAGAATTAGGTTGGGATGTTTGGGGGGTAGATATTTCGGCAGAATCTATAATTTATGCAAAGCAAGTATTGGGATTGACTAATGTTTATACAGGCGAGTTTGAAACCATGGAATTACCAAAAAATTATTTCGATGTTGTTACTTTCAACGGAGTTTTTGAACACATGCAAAATCCGACAAAGTGTTTAACAAAATGTCATGATGTTCTTAAACCCGGTGGAGAAATTATATTGACTCTTCCATCTGTAGACGGATGGGATTGCAAACTTTTTGGTAAGTTCTGGTGCTGGTGGGAAGCTCCGCGCCATCTGTTTTTTTATTCAAGAACAACCATAAAGAATTTGTTAAACAAAAATTCATTTGAGGTAAAAAGCATAGAATATTCACCGGAAGCAAATTCATTTCTTTACAGTCTTACTGGATTTTTGTCAAACATTCTGAGAAAAAGAGCAAACAAAGTATTATACGCTGTAATTGTTAAAAACCGTATTCTTTATTATTTGTTGCTTCCAGTGGGACTTTTTTTCAGCAAGCTCAAAATGACATCTACCATGACTGTCATAGCGGTAAAAAAATAATATGAGAATAGCGCTTGACATAAATGGAATCTTTGGAAAAAGCGGACTTGGACAGTATGTAAAACTGTTAGTCAAAAACCTCGCTTTGATTGACAAGGAAAATGAATATCTCTTGTATACGCATTTTTGGGCAAAAACGAGTCAAATCAAAGCCATTGAAACGCCTGAATCCAAGAACTTTAGATTTGTGCATCATAATGTTCCGGAAACATTTCTTCTTCTGGCAGATTTCAAATTTAATCTGGGCATTACAGAAAGATTTTTAACCGGACACGGGGTTGAAATATATCACGGAACCGGCAACATAGTTCCGAAATTTAAAAAGATAAAAACGGTTTTGACCATTCACCACTATTATCCGGTTGAAGGACCCCTCACTCCATCCGGTCTGAACTGGCGGGAAAAGTTCTACTTTAGATGCACGGATTATTCCATACCCGTGGCGGATTTCATAATCACCGACTCGGCAAGCACCAAATCGGAAATAATAAGGAAATTTAATGCGCGGGAAAACCGAGTGGCAGTGATATACCCCGGACCACCCGATGCCGCATACCGTCCTCTTGAAAAGAACCAAAGCGGAAAATACATATTGTTTGTTGGTCCAATAAATGAAAGGAAAAATCTCCCGCGATTTCTGGAAGCGTATTCTATACTTGTAAAAAAAGGATTAAAACATAATTTGTTTATAGCAGGAACAGGAAAAGATAACTATATGAACCTGATTAAAAAACTCTGCTCGGAACTCAAAATACAGGACAGGATTGTTTTCACAGGAAAAATTTCACCCCAAGAGGTGGTTCATTTCTATAATAACGCCGAATTTCTGGTTTATCCTTCTCTGTATGAAGGATTCGGCTATCCTCCGCTTGAGGCAATGGCCTGCGGATGCCCCGTGGCAGCATCCAACGCGACCTCAATTCCGGAAATAACAGGAGACGCCGCCGTTTTATTTGACCCGTATAACGCGGAAGAAATAGCGCAGGCAATGGAAAATCTTTCAAAAGATTCTGATTTAAGACAGGAATTAATTAAAAAAGGTTTTGAACAGGTGAAAAAATTTTCATGGGAAAAAACAGCAAAACAAACATTAGATGTTTACAAAAAGGTCTTGGGAAAGTAATATGCGATTTCAAGAAAACTGCATAGCCACAGAATTTCACAGAATTTCACAGAATTTCACAGAATCTTTCTGTGTTTTTTCTGTGTCCATCTGTGGCAAGGTGTTTATACTTTCCTGTGCTTTAAAAAATACTGTTGACAAATTTAATCTCGCATGAAGCACTCTGCTTTCTCTGAAGAGCCATGATTGAGCCGCTTTTTTCAGTAATCGTCACTACATATAATAGAGCAAGACTTCTATATCAATGTCTGAAAAGTTTATCATTGCAAACTTTCACTGATTATGAAGCGTTTATAGTTGACGATGGCTCAACCGATGAAACTTGTATGGTCTTTAAAAAATTCTCTTACAAAAAAAACTGGAATTTTATACAACTTGAAAAAAATCACGGTCAATTTTATTGCAGAAATCTTGCAATTAAAAAATCAACTGGGAAATATGTGACTTTTCTTGATTCAGATGACCTGTGGTTACCTCAGCGATTAGAAAAATTTGCAGAGCTTATTGAAAGAAATCCTACTGCAGGATTTGTCTTTTCTAACGGATACATTATGCAAAATGATATAATAATTGGAAAATTTTTTTATGAAGATAGAAAAATTCCAACAGGTAAACTGTCACCTTATATGGCAATATCAAATTACTGGTTATCATATGTTACAACGAATGTTGCATTTATTCGAGATGCAATAGATAAAGTTGGCTATTTCAGAGAAGATATGAGCCATCTTGAAGATATGGAACTTTATGTGAGAATTTTGAAATATTATGAAGTTGATTGTATTCGCCAACCACTTTCCGTCTACAGAATTCACTCTGCTATTATAGGTAAAAACCAAAGAAGTTTAACACTTCAGTGGGAAAAGGGTATAGAAGATTTTTTAATTACGCTACAAACTGCTCAGCCACCAGATGAAATCAAAACCTTGCTGAAAGAATTTGTTTACTATAATCAGGCAGTGGTTTTTATAAAAAATGCTTATGGCAAGAATGCAAGAAAATACTTGAAAGAAATAAAACCAAACTTAAAAATAATTTTGGTTTATCTGTTTTCATTCACGCCGAAATGGATAATTTCAATCTTGCGATTTCTATATAAAAAATATAGAATATTAAAGTTGAAATTCCTGAGTTCAGAAGAATATAGACAGGTTGAAAAATGGTTAAAGGGGGAAATTAAAAAATGAGAATTTTAGTAACAGGTGGTGCTGGGCTTGTTGGTAGTCATACAGCAGAATTTTATGCAAATCGTGGCGATGAAGTAATAGTGCTCGACAACTTAATGCGGTCACAAATTTTTGGCTATTCTAAAAAAACTGTTAAGTTCAACTGAAATTATCTCGGAAATTACTCAAATATTAAACAAATCAAAGGTGATGTCCGTAATAAAGAAGATGTAATGAAAACAATCAGTGATGGTGTAGATGTTGTTATTCATACTGCCGGTCAACCGGGTGTACCATCATCTGTAAGAATACCCAAGGAGGACTTCAGCATAAACGCTTATGGCACACTAAATGTCTTAGAATGTACAAGAAAAGTTTCACCAAAAGCAGCTTTTATTTATTGCTCAACAAATAAAGTTTATGGTGAAAATGTAGATAAAATTCTATGGAATATTGGTGGAGGACCTAAAAACACAACTTCGTTATTAGAATTTCTTGATGTACTTGATAAAAAACTTGGGTTACGCCCTAAAATAACTTTTTCCAACTGGCGTCCGAGCGATCAAAAAGTTTATATTTCTGATATAAATAAAATCAAAAAGAACTTAACTGGCAAGTGAAAACTTCTTTTGACGCAGGAGTAGATAAATTAATCTTATGGGCAAAAGAAAAGAAGGATATATTCTAATAACAATATTTCTTGTTGCATTTATTATTCGTTTGGGTTATTTACTATTCATCTTTGGATTAGAAAACGTACCTGATGCTGATTCATATCAGTACAATGAATATGCTACAAACCTAATTATAAAAAATGTTTATGTTGACAACAACAATAATTATAGTTTCCGTTCCCCGGGGTATCCTTTTTTTCTGGCGGGTACTTATTCAATTTTCGGACATTCTTACCCGGTAGTAAAGATAATTCAGTTAATATTAAGCGCTTTGACCTGTATAATTATTTATTCGATTGCCCGAGAAATGTGTAATGAAAAAGTTGCTATGTTTTCAGGATTTTTTTCCTGTATTTATTATGGTTTATTTGAAATGCCGTCTCATATTTTGTCTGAAACATTGTTTACATTTTTATTATGTATTTCAATACTATTTTTTTTGAAAATAGGTAAGAAAAAAAATTATAAAATTTATGCTTCTGTTTTTCTTGCCTTAGCGACCTTAACCCGACCGATTACACTTATTTTTCCATTTTTTGTTTTTGTTTGGCTATTGCTTAAATACAAATTAGATATTGCAATTAAAAATTTCATCACCATAATTTTTGTTTTCGGAATTACAATTTTACCATGGACTATAAGAAATTATTCTGTTCACCATAAATTTGTTCCTGTAAATATCCAATCTGGTTTCGATTTCTGGGCATCAAATAACAGTGAATCCAAGGGACAATGGAATCCGTCCAATTTGAATTATGAAAAATATAAAAACTTCTCGGAATTTGAAAGAGATAAACAATATTTCAGGGAAGGACTCAAATTTTTAAAAAGCCAGTCACCTTTACAAAACATTAAATTGCTATCTTTGAAAATTGGTTCATTTCTGTATCCATTCTTACCTGGATATGATTTAACTTATGGTTTTATTTTACCATTTTGGTTAATTGGAATGGTTTTGATAGTTAAAAAAGAAAATTATCAATATATATTTTTATTTTTTGTAGTTCTATTATTTTTTATAATAACAATTATTTTCTATGGTAGTCCGCGATTTAGAAGTCCTATGTCACCTTTTGTTATTATATTTGGCGCTGTTGGAATAAACTATGTTTATCAAAAGATTAAGTCACTTATGCATCGTATTCTATTTTTTAGTTTTTGGCTTTTGGTAAATTGTCTTATATTTCGTTTTTTCGAACCAATTCGTTTAATCCTTAGAACAATACGAAGTTAATTCAGGAGTATGGTTTATTATGTGCGGAATAGTCGGAATTTATAATTTCGGAAATAACAGACCTGTTGAGAGAGAAAAACTTACACAGATGTGTAATATTATCAGACACCGCGGACCTGACTCTGACGGGTTTTTTTTAAACAATAATATCGGCTTGGGCATAAGACGGCTTGCGATTATTGATTTACAGACGGGAAATCAACCGATACATAATGAGGATAATAAAATCTGGACGGTGCTCAATGGTGAAATTTACAATTTTTTGGAACTGCGTCAACAACTTGAAAAAAAACATAACTTTTATACAAAGACAGACACGGAGGTTATAGTACATTTGTATGAGGATTACGGCGAAAAATGCGTTCAATATCTGCGAGGTATGTTTGCTTTCGCTATATGGGATGAAAAAAATAAAAAACTTTTTATAGCAAAAGACAGGGTTGGAAAGAAACCGCTTTATTATACATCACATAACGGGTCATTTGTTTTTGCGTCGGAAATAAAGTCAATTCTTGAATATCTTCAAAAAACACCTGAAATTGATTTTGAGGCAATTGACCTTTTTTTAACTTACCAGTATATTCCATCGCCGAAAACGATTTTTAAGAACATAAAATCACTTTTACCCGCCCACATTCTTACCTGTGATAAAAATGGGGACATAGAGACAAAAGAATACTGGAATCTGGATTTCACAAAAAAAACGAATTTGTCTTTTGATAATGCTTGCACGGAAACAAAAAATTTGTTGATGGAAGCGACGAAACTGCGGATGATTTCGGATGTGCCGTTGGGTGCATTTTTATCCGGCGGGGTTGATTCCAGTATTGTCGTCGGACTTATGAGCCAACTTTCATCACAACCGGTAAAAACATTTTCCATTGGCTTTGAAGAGGCGGACTTTTCGGAATTAACTTATGCGAAAATTGTCGCAAACCATTTTAAGACCGACCATCATGAATTTATCGTTAAACCCAATTTTATAGAAATTCTTCCGAAACTTGTCTGGCATTACGGTCAACCCTTTGCAGATTCATCGGCACTACCTTCATATTTTGTTGCAAATGAGACGAAGAAACATGTAACCGTTGCCTTAAATGGTGACGGCGGCGACGAGACATTCGGCGGATATTTACGATACAAAGCAATGAAGGGCTCATTATATTTTGCTTTCCCGTTTCAAATTCTCGGAAAAAAAATTACGGAAAAACTTTCTTCCCTTGTACCTTTCAAAGACAAAAAATACTTCAGATACCTAAGACGACTCGTTTCAGCACTCTCTGAACCGCCGGAATTAAGAAATATACAATGGCATCGCTTTTTTTCAAATGAAGCAAAAGAAAAATTATATACTGACAATATGAAAAAAATTTTGTATAATAACGCTTACGATTATTTGACCGCTCTTTTTGAAAATGCTCCGGCTAATAATATAATGGATAGGGTTTTTTACACGGATTTGAAAGCATATTTGCCGGAGTGTCTTTTGGTAAAAATGGACATTGCATCAATGGCAAACTCGTTAGAGGCAAGAAGCCCGTTTTTAGACCATAAAGTTTTGGAGTTTTCCGCATCATTACCGTCGGCATGGAAACTTCACGGTTTGACTACAAAATATATCCTTAAAAAATCGTTTAACGATTTTTTACCGAAAGAAATTTTACACAGAGGCAAAATGGGATTCGGAATTCCTGTTGGAAAATGGTTTCGTAATAACTGGAAAAATTATTACAGAGAAATTGTTTTATCACAAAAATCAATAAATCGCGGATATTTTGAGAGGGAAACAATAGAACAAATGTTCTATGAACATATTTCCGGCAAACGAGACCACGGCTACCGTCTATGGGCACTATTGATGTTAGAGTTGTGGCATAACGTCTATATCGACGGCAAAAATGTTTAAAATGAAACTACAAAAAACATATATTCTATTGTTTATTTTCCTGTTTGCTTTGATAATAAGATTGGGTTATGTTTTACTGTTTTCCGGCGGATTGAAATACATAGATAGCCCGGATTCTATTGAATATAATAATTATGCCGTAAATTTGATTGACGGCAATGGGTATCGGAACGGAGAAATGCGAAGTTTCCGGCCGCCCGGTTATCCGTTCTTTCTTGCGGGCATTTATATTTTGTTCGGGCACTCTTATCCGGCCGTAAAAATAATACAAGTAGTGTTGAGTGCCTTTACGTGCGTAATTATTTTTCTGATCGGTTCCGAAATCGGAGGCAGAAGAATTGCCGTTTTTTCGGGGTTTTATTCGTGTATCTTCTATAGTTTATTTGAAATGTCATCGCATGTTCTCTCTGAAACGCTATTTACTTTTCTGCTGTGCATCTCAATATTATTTTTTTTGAAAATGGATAAATCCCTTTTTTATAAAATCGGCGCGCCTGTATTTCTTGGTTTAGCCACTCTAACCCGTTCTTCGACGCTGATTTTTCCTTTTTTTATTTTTATTTGGTTCGTTATGAAATATCCATTGAAAAAAGCGGCAGTAAATTTTCTATTAACTGCCGTTATCTTCTTCGGAATACTAACGCCATGGACTATAAGAAACTATATGGTTCATCATGCGTTTGTTCCAATACATATTCAAGCCGGACTGGTCTTTTGGGGTGCCAATAATCCCATCGCCGGAGGTAAATGGAATGAACACGGTCCGAACTGGGAAAAATACAGTCAGATGTCCGAACTCGAAAAAGATAATGGGTATTTCAAGGAAGGTTTGACGTGGCTGAAAAGTCAACCTCCTTTTCCGCTTATAAAATTGTATGTATTAAAAACTTGTGTTTTCTTCTATCCGTTTTTCGCTTTACCCGATTCAGGATATGACATAACATACGGTCTTATTTTGCCTTTTTGGATTTTGGGTATGTATGGTTCAATCAAATCAAAAGACAAGCAAAGCCTTTTGTTGTTTTCTGTAATCCTCGTATTTTTTGTGACCACTCTGATTTTTTATACAAACGAACGTCTTAGAAGCCCGATTTGTCCTTTCGTAATAATTTTTGCAGCTATCGGAATATATTTTATTTCCGACAAACTCAGGATGAAAAATCATAATTACCATTTTTTTGCCGCGTGGAGCATACTTAACATTCTGATTTATCTTTATTCGGAACCCATTCATTCGACAATAATAGCAGCGCTTAAAAAAATAAGGGGATTATAAAAATTATTTTTTTTGGGGGGGGGATTCAATAGTTATCGCCGGAAAATCGAAATGAAATTTTATCATCGGATAATATTATTATTTTTAATTTCGACATTAGTTTATTTCAATTTGCGGGGAATAAAATGGGGAATACCATCCAAAGAAAGAACGGAACTTATTTTTCCCAAACAATTCCGGAATGAATCTTTTTACTTACTTATGAAGCAGACAAGGGACGACATCTATAAACTAAGCGGCGGCAGCCCGATTGGCCGTCTTAAAGATTCATCCTCGTCACTATCGCCTATCTTGCAAAGTACGGGTGTACAAGAAAACGAAAATTTATTTTTTACTGGTGATAAAAAAATGCTGGCAAACTTTATACGGCCGTATCTTCTGCGTTCTAACCATACTGACGAACAGATGACCATAGCCTCGCTGGGAGGAATGCATCCCAAATCCTTTGATTTCAATCCGAGAATTTTTCAGTACGGCGGCGTCTACATATACGGGATGGGTGCGTGGCTCGGATTATCGCACGTCTTAGGTTTTGCAAAAATCAGCAGTGACATAAGTTTTTATTTCCGGCAGCCCGAAGAGATGGAAAAGATTTTTGCTGCGGGTCGGATGCTCAATTCCGTTTTTCTGATTATACTCGGATTGACCATATTCCTAATCGCAAAAAAAATCTATTCCGTGAATACTGCGCTATGGTCAGTTCTGTTTTTTTCGGTCAGTCCCGCCTTTGTTTTTCAGTCGCGCATAATGAAACCGTACATTATGGCAACCTCTTTTTCTATGCTGTGTTTATATTATTCTGTGATGATAATAAAATCACAGCCCGAAGCGAAAAACTATATTTTATCGGGAATATTCACAGGTTTAACTGCCGGAACAATGCCTGTTTATGGAATTATAATAATCGCCCCGCTAATTGCACATTTCACAATATCAAAAAAATTTAATAAAAATCTGCTATATGTTTTTTTAACAACTGCTTTGGTTTTTGTTATAACAAATCCATATTGGATTATAAAGTTTAACGATGCTTATGGGGAAATGAAATCATCCGGCAAATTTTATGCAACCGGCGGTTTCACGGCATTCCTGAATTTTTTCTTATATCAATTGCCTCATATATCGTCAGTCGGCTTGTTGATGGTCTGTCTATTGGGATTACTATTTGCTATGTTGAATATAAAAAAATCGGAAATACTTTTGCTGTCGGTAGGGGTTATCCCGTTATTGATTTTCGGATGGCTGCTTAAAAATCAAAGTTTATCCATGCATAATACAAGATTCTTACTGCCGTGGTTATCTATAATGCTAATTTTAGCATCAAGAGTTATTGATGTCTTTTCAAGGAAAAAGTATGTCGGTATTTTAGTTATAATTCTTGTATTATTCATAGTGGTAAAAACTGCGTTAAATTCGCTTGCCTGCGTCCAAAATTTTGTCATAGATAGTTCTGCAAATTCAACACGACTGACTGCGGGGAGATGGATTCGCGATAATATTCCTGCCAATTCAATAATAGGAACAAACTATATGCCGGAACCTGCGCATCTGCCGCCTTTTGATTTTAGTAGATACAAAATTGAAATTATACGGAATTATGATATAAAAAAATGGCCGGAATATTTTATATGCGTTAATGAAGTTCCGAAAGAAATACTTAATGGCAAAAATTATACGCTGACCCAAAGTTTTAAACCAGTTGATAAAATGTTAGGTATCAAATTCAACATAGGATATAACCATATAAACTCGTTAGTAACCATATATAAAAAAATATGAACGTACTTTTAGTAAAACCTTACAGTAAAAGTGATCATATACAGCCCTCATTAGGACTAGCTTATTTAGCTTCGTCAATCCGGCATAAACACAATGTATTTCTTCTTGATATGTTAAGATTAGATATAAGAGATTCTTCCTTCAGAGAATATTTAAAACAAAAAAAATATGATGTTATTGGATTTCAACTTTACACTGTAGAATTGGAAATTGTCAGGAAACTTCTTCTTATTGTAAGAGATATCTCACCGACAATAATAACAATCGTTGGCGGGCCACATGCAACTGTTTGCCCCGAAGAAACTTTGAAATTCTTTGGCGACAATATTGACTTTATCAGTATCGGAGAAGCAGAAAGAAATTTTCCATTATTTTTAGATAAAATCGAAAATAAAGACAGAAACTTTTCTGATGTACCAGGACTGGGTTGGCAGGAAAATAATAAAATAAATATTAACCCAACCGTATCTTTTGAAAATGATTTAGACAAAATTGGTTTCCCTGCATGGGATTTAATACGACCACAGGAATATCCACCTGCACAACACGGTGCATTTTTCAAAAATTTTCCTATTGCACCAATAATAACTAGCCGTGGCTGCCCTATACAGTGCTCTTTTTGTTCAGCTCCAATCATTAGCGGTAAAAGAATACGAAAACGGAGTCCTGACAATGTGCTTGAAGAAATAAAACTTCTTTATCACAATTATGGGATTAGAGAGATTCACATAGTTGACGATAATTTTACACTGGATAAACAACATGCAATAAGTGTTTTGCAAAAAATATATGATTCTAACTTGGGGATAAGCATTTCTTTTCCCAACGGGCTAAAAGTAGAATCGCTTGATGAAGAACTGCTCATACTTATGAAAAAATGTGGCGTGTACCTTATTTCTCTGGGAATTGAATCGGGTTCAAACCGTATTCTTAAATTGATGAACAAAAAACTAACAGTGGAAAAAATAAAAGAAAAAGTTGAACTAATAAACAAAATCGGTATTGACATGGCAGGTTTTTTTATTCTTGGCTTCCCAAGTGAAACAAAAGAAGAAATAGAACAGACAATAAAATTTTCGATGCAACTTCCTTTAATCAGGGCTAATTATTTTAATTTTCTGCCATTACCTGGAACGAAAATATATCATGAACTATTACAAAATGGTGAATTATCCCACACCGACTGGAGCAATTTTTTTTTCATGACTGCTCCTTATGCTCCTCAGGGTATTACTAATAAACATCTCAGAAGTCTTCAACGAAAAGCTTTCATAAAATTCTATTCCAGACCACGTATCTTTTTAAAGAATATATGTCAAATAAAATCTTATAGCCACTTTAAGTATCTCTTAAAAAGATTTTATAGATGGATTTTGTCTTAATTTATTATGTGCGGAATATTTGGAATTATAAATTTTGAAAAAAGAAATCTTGTGGAAAAAAATGAAATAAAAATTCCGCTGGATTTAATGTCGCACCGCGGACCTGATGACGAGGGGATTTTTTTAGACGATTACGCCGGACTCGGAATACGAAGGTTAAAAATAATAGACATCGCGGGAGGGCACCAGCCGATATCAAATGAAACGGATGATATCATAATCGTCTATAACGGTGAGATTTATAATTACATTGAATTGCGGGAAGATTTAATAAAAAAAGGACATCGTTTCAAAACCAAAACCGATACGGAAGTCATTCTGCACCTTTACGAAGATTTAGGCGTTAACTGTCTTGAAAAATTGAACGGAATGTTTGCATTCGCGATTTGGGATAAAAGAAAAAAAGAACTTTTTGCAGCAAGAGATCGTCTCGGTATAAAACCGCTTTTTTACTCAGTTACCGACGGAAGTTTATATTTTTCATCTGAAATAAAATCAATTTTATCCTGCAAAAATATCTCAAAAGAAATGGACATTCTGGCAATGGTAAATTATTTTTCTTTTTATTACATTTCAGCACCGTGGACGATTTACAAAAACATAAAACGACTTCAGCCAGGACATTATCTGTTCTTAAAGAACGGAAATATAGAAATAAATCGCTACTGGAAATTTTCTTTCAAGGAAGAAAAAATTGACGAAATTGAATGTATCGGTGAAATAAAAAGAACGCTTCTTAATTCTGTTAAACGACATCTTCAAAGCGAAGTTCCTCTCGGCGTGTTTTTGTCAAGCGGACTTGATTCAACATCAATCGTAGCAATGATGGGCAAACTTGGACAAGCCACGAAAACCTATACCGTCGGTTATGAAAATGGAAAAACATATAACGAAATTGACGAAGCAAAAATCGTCGCTAAAAAATATAACACAATCCATTCCGATTGCATATTGAAACCCAAACAGGTTGAAGAGATTTTACCTGAAGTAATAAAACATCTTGCGGAGCCGCACGGCGACTGGACACAAGTTGCTTTATATTATCTTTCACAACAATCAAAAAAAGATATTACAGTTGTGCTTTCTGGGGCAGGCGGTGATGAACTTTTTGCCGGTTATCCGACTTTAACAGCAGCAAAAATTGCAAATTTTTACAATAAACTGCCAAAAGCCGTAAAAAATTTTGTCAAACACACCGTTAATAAACTTCCGACTTGTTATGACAGATTGAGTTTTGATTTTAAGTCAAAGTCGTTTATTAAAGGTTCCGATATGATGCCGGAAATGGCACACTTGAAATATAAAGAAATTTTTTCTGATGACGAAAGACAAAAACTTTTGTATAATATAGCCGGGCAGGATCCTTTTGATGTCTACAAACAACACCTTGAAAATGTTGAAGGTGAAAAACTATTAAACCGACTTTTATATCTTGACTTAAATGTTTTTCTGCCGGATTGTGTCCTACAGGTAACGGATATGACTACGATGATGAATTCACAGGAATGCCGCGTTCCGTTTTTGGATTTGGAAATGCTCAACTTATCTGAAAAAATTCCGGTTAACTTAAAACTGCGGGGCTTGACTACAAAATATATTTTAAGAAAAGCATTGAAAGAATTTTTACCTGTTCAAATTGCAAAATTGCCGAAAAAAGGACTTGCTATGCCGACTCCTTTTTGGCTTCAAAATGAATTGAAAAATTTTACGGATGAGATTATATCCGATGCAGAAAGCAGGAACAGGGGAATGTTTAATTTTAACTATATTAAACAAATTCAAAAAGAGCACACAGAAGGAAAGAAGGATAACACAAGAAAAATTACCTGTTTAATTTCATTTTTTTTGTGGCAAAAATTTTATCAATAGGAACTCTTATGAAAAACATTGCAGTTATTGGCTGCGGTTACTGGGGAAAAAATTTGGTGAGAAATTTTCACAAACTTGGTGTATTAAAGACGATATGCGATATTGATGAAAAATTGTTGGCCAAACTTAAGAAAAATTATCCCGATGTTCACTGCGAAAAAACTTTTGATAACATATTAACCGATAAAAGTATTTCGGGAGTCGTAATTTCAACGCCTGCATTTTCACATTATGAACTTGTAAAAAAATCACTTGAAAGCGGAAAACATATTTTTGTTGAAAAACCGTTCACAACATCATTAAAAGAAGCGGAGGAACTGACAGAACTTGCCCAAAAGAAAAAACTTATTCTGATGGTCGGCTTCACATTTCTTTACAATTCGGCAGTAAGAAAAGTAAAAGAGATTATTGACTCAGGCGAACTAGGTGAGATTTATTATATCTATTCGCAACGATTAAACCTCGGCATCGTAAGACGAGATGTAAATGTTTGGTGGAATCTTGCGCCTCACGATGTTTCTATAATAAATTACTGGCTAAATCAAAAAGCAAAATCTGTCAACGGGCTTGGGGTTTCATTTATCCAAAAGGGGATTGATGATTTCGTATCCGCAAATATAAAATTTGAAAACGGGACAGCCGCGGTGATTAATGTATCATGGCTTGACCCCCATAAAATAAGACAGATGACCGTGGTCGGAAGTAAAAAAATGGTTATATACGACGATGTTTCATCGGATATGAAGGTTCAGATTTATGACAAGGGCATAGATAAATTTGACGATTTTCAGACATTCGGGCAGTTTCAATTAATCCACAGAGCAGGCGATATTTTCATACCAAAAATTGATTTCAAAGAACCATTGGAAATTGAAGCGTTGCATTTTGTAGAATGTATCAAAGAAGGTAAAGAACCGCTGACATCGGCGAGAAAATCACTGCCTGTTATAAAAATTTTGGAAGCAGTTCAGAATTCCATGAAACAGGGCAAAACAATAAATCTATGAAAAAAAATTATTCCGTCCATAAATCAAGTTATATTGAAAAAAATGTAGAAATAGGTAAGGGTACATCTGTATGGTATTTTTGTCACATCAGCGAAGGAGCAAAAATCGGGAAAAATTGCAACATAGGACAAAATGTTTTTATTGATAAAAATGTAAAAATCGGAAACGATGTGAAAATCCAGAATAATGTCTCGGTATATTACGGGGTTGAAATTGAAGACGGAGTTTTTCTGGGGCCATCCTGCGTTTTTACGAATGTGAAAAATCCGAGGTCTTTATATCCGAGAAAAAAAAGCGAATATCTTAAAACAAAAGTTAAACAGGGTGCTACAATCGGCGCCAATGCAACAATTGTCTGCGGAAACAGTATCGGAAAATATGCTTTTATCGGAGCAGGAGCGGCCGTCACAAAAAATGTGCCCGACTATGCAGTCGTCGTCGGTAACCCTGCGAAACAAATCGGATGGATTTGCGAGTGCAGTGAAAAAATAATTTTCAACAAAAATCTGGGTAAATGTGTTAAATGTGGGACGCTCTACAAGGAGAAAAATCAATGTATAGAGAAAATAAAATAGCACTGGTAATTCCTGCACGGAATGAAAAAAAACTGATAATTCCTACTCTGCAAGGAGTTCCGGAATTTGTCGACAGAATTTATGTTATTGACGATAAATCTACGGATAAAACAGTTGAACTCGTAAAAAATTATCAGGACATGCGGGTCAAATTAATTCTTCATGAAAAAAACATAGGACCTGGGGCGGCAATAATAACCGGCTACAAGAAAGCAAAAGATGAAAATTTTGACATAGTTGCCGTATGCGGCGGGGACAACCAGATGCCACTGGACCAGCTGAAGGATTTGCTTGACCCAATAGTTGATGGCAAAGCAGATTACACCAAAGGCAACAGGTTTATGGAAGGCGGGGAAAAACTTTCGGATATGCCCATAACCCGCGTTATCGGAAATACAATCATTTCGCTTCTTACAAAAATTGCTTCCGGCTATTATAAAATTTTTGATGTTGTTGACGGATTCACGGCAATAAATAAAAAAGCACTTCACACAATTGACTGGGACAAGGCATGGAAAAGATACGGTTATCCTATGGATTTTCTCGTCCGTTTAAGTATTCATCGTTTTAGAGTTATGGATATTCCGAGAAGAGCGATTTATCTTGAAGGAGTACGCCAGTCACAGATAAAAGGACTTTCTTATGCTCTGCGTGTTTCTCCGATGCTGCTTAAAAACTTTTTCTACCGACTACACAAAAGATACCTGATAGGTGATTTTCACCCTCTGATATTTATGTATATTTTCGGCCTGATTTTAATGTTTTTCGGATTTATTGTCGGCTTGTATATTGTTATTGGAAAATTAGCCGGACAACTACCGACGGGCGCAACTGCAATTTTATCCGCACTGCTTTTAATTTTCGGCGGGCAACTGTTCCTTTTCGGAATGCTGTTTGATATGTTAGAAGGTGAAAAATGAAATTGCTAAAATTTATTGAGTTAGAAAAAAAATATTTGGTATTTATATTTTTTGTTGCCCTAATTGTTCGTCTTATTTATATTATACCTTTAAGTCCAGAAAAACTTTCTCCCGATGCATATGACTGGATGGGTATTGCATGGAGCATAGCCACCGGACATGGCTGGGGAGACACATGGCGTCCACCCGGGTATGCGGCATGGCTTGGAACTATATTTTTTATTTTTGGTAAATCCATTTTGATTGTTAGAATAATAAATTCAATTCTTGGTAGTTTAACCTGCGTTATTATTTATTTCATAGGTAAAAAAATATTTTCCTCAACGGTTGGAAAAATCGCCGCATTTCTTCTGTCGTTTTATCCTTATTTGATTGCTTATACAGGCGATTTACTGTCTGAAACATTTTATACTTTTTTAATTTCTGTATCTATACTTTATGTAATTATCTGCAGCGAAAATCCGAGTTTTAAAAATATAATGATTGGTGGAATACTTATCGGGATTACTGGACTTACGAAATCAACAATATTACCTTTTTTCCTTTTTGCATGTGTATGGCTATGGTGGGTAACAAAAAATTTAAAAACAGGTTTTCTCGTTGGAATTTTTACTTTAATTACAATATCTCCATGGACAGTTCGTAACCACCTGTATTGTAAAAAGGTTATACCTGTTTCAACCCCGTGGTTGTCATTTTATGGATCCACCTGCGATGAAGCACTGTATCTGGAAACCATTGGTGAACATAATACTCCAATGACAGATGAAATGGTCGCTCCGGCAATCCCTAAAGGTTGGGAATATATTATGAAATTACCACCTGCAGAACGCAACAAAATTTGTAAACAGAAAGCATTAAAATGGCTTAAAAATAATCCTCAAAAATTTTTCTGGCTTATAAAAAAACGGTTAATTCATTTCTGGCGATTATATCCAACGATGGCTTATAAATGGCAGAAACGAGTGGCAATGGTTACATCAGGAATCTATATACCACTTTGTTTTGTTGGAATAATTCTGTCAATTAGAAATTTCAGAAAAACTTCGCTTTTAATATTTTTATTCATTATTTATACACTTGTCCATCTTTTTTTTGTTGTTGTTTTAAGATACAGAATTCCTATTGACCCATATATAATTATTTTTGCTTCTTATACAATCAATCAAGCATTAATAAAATTTAAAATATTTTATGAACAAAAAAATTGAAACTGGTGAAAGAATATTACCTGATAATATTAAATCACAATACGAATATTTACTTTATTTAAGACATTTATTTGCCTATAAATTTGTCTGTAAGATGCTTTTAAAAAATGATACAATTTTGGACATAGGATGTGGGGAAGGATATGGAACAAATTTATTATCAAACTATGCTATGAAAATAATTGGTATAGACAGCGATGTTAATGCTATAACACATGCTAAAGAAAAATATTCTGGCAACAATCTTTCCTTCATTCATTATTCTGGCGATAATCTTCCATTTGAAGAATTTACTTTTGACAAAATAATAAGTTTCCAGGTAATTGAACACATATTTAGTGATCATAAATTTGTTGCTGAAGTTTATAGGATATTAAAACAAGGAGGTGAATTTTTCTTAACAACACCAAATAAGAGGTACAGATTAAAACCACAACAAAAGCCGTGGTATCAGTTTCATGTCCGAGAATATAATAAGGATGAAATAGAAACACTCTTTAAAACACGGTTTAATAAAGTTGAAATTAAATTTATAAAAGCACCAGAAGAATTTTATAAAATGGAAGTCAATGTAGCAAAAATAGCATCCTTTGTTCAAAAATATGATTTTTTGGAATTAAATCGGTTTATTCCATATAAAGTTAGAAAAATTATTTTCAAAATGTTTGATATTTTTTCTTATTCACAAAAAAAGAATCTTAATTGTAAAAAAACATGGAGCACAGAAGATTTTAGTATTTCCAATGAAGATTACCTTGGATTAGATTTATTCGCTATATCTAAAAAATAACAGAAAATATATGAAAATATGTTTTGTAACATCATCATTTCCGAGACATAAGAGGGCTGGATTTTTTGGAAATTTCTGAGAAATAGTAGATCGGCAGAAATAAATGAGAGTTGCTTTAATTAATCCTCGCAATATAGACACACCTAATCATCCGCTTGGACTTCTTTATATAGCAGCAGCTCTGGAAAAAGAAGGACATATAATAAAAATATTTGATCAGGAAATGGATATAACTCCTGCCAAATTCGCAAAAGAAATAATGATGTGGATGCCCGAAATTGTCGGCCTAACCTCAACAACACCTCAGTTCGAGCTTGGTCTGAAGATCGCATCGGAAATCAAACTACTGTCAAATACAATACCTGTTGTATTTGGTGGGGCACATCCTTCGGTCTGCCCAGCAGAAGTGATTGCTAATGACAGCGTAGATTTTGTAGTTATTGGAGAAGGTGAAAATATAATGGCCAATTTGTGTAGATGTGTACAAAATGGAGGTGACTTGAATAATGTCAAGAGCATTGGCTACAAAAAAAGTGGACAACTAATATTTACACAACGGGAACCTCTTATTGAAAACCTTGATACTATTCCATTCCCTGCAAGGCATCTTCTATCATCGTACTGGTATTTTGCTCCCCCAAGAATACGGGGAGTATGGACAAAATCACTCATTACTGTTATGGCATCGCGTGGCTGTCCATATCGGTGTATATGGTGTAGCAGTCATACGATTTTCGGTCGGAAAGTGCGTTTTCGTTCTCCAGCGAATATTATGGAAGAGATTCTTCAAGCACGTAAAGATTTTAATATTGATTCGGTGTATTTTGTGGATGACACGTTTACTGTTAATATCCAATGGGTTGAAACCATCTGTGAATTATTCAAAAAAAGAGAACTTAAAGGTATAAAATGGGCTTGTCAAGCCAGAGTAAATACCGTTACTGCTGCTATTCTTAAAAAAATGAAAGCAGCAGGATGTGTACAACTGGATTTTGGGGTCGAATCAGGCTCTCAAAGAGTTTTAAACATTCTGAAAAAGGATATCACCATTGAACAAACGAAATTAGCATTTAGACGCACAAAAGAGGCAGGGATCAAGGCATTTGCAAGTGTTATTGTTGGAACACCCGGAGAGACTAAAGAAGATGTTATGATGACTTATCAACTGCTAAAAGAACTTAAACCGGATTATACAGAAATATTTTATGCTACACCGTACCCAGGAACACGGCTATATGAGATAGCCAATGAATTAAAGGTATTCAATAATAATCCAATCGTATACGACAACTGGTATGTAAGCAAACAAATAGATAATCCTGTTATGTCAGTCGGATTTTCAAAAAATGAATTGATAAAATTGAGAAGTATGCTTGAGAACCAAGTTATATGGAGAAATTATTTAACTTTGTTTGGCGATCTTACCTCTATTCTGAGAGTTTTCCAAATATTGAACCTCGGTTTTCTTGGTCTTTTTAATGGCTTCAAGCGATTTATTTCAACAGGTAAGATAGACAGCATTTCCGTAGAAGTTCTAAGATATTACAGGAAAAAAACGAAGTCTTTATTCTATAAGTAATACTTGCTATAGAAATATATGAAAATATGCTTTGTAACTTCTTCTTTCCCAAGATATAGAGAAGATACAGCAGCACCTTGGCTTTTAAGAACAGCAGAGGAACTTACTAAGAAAGGGTCTGAAATTTCTATATTTGTCCCTTCGTTTAAGAGATTAAAACAGACCTCTTATGAAAGTATTCGCATTTATAGATTTGGATATTTTTTATCATTTTTTGAAACACTTACTCATGAAGAAAGTTCTGCTGCCAAATTACACAGAATCGGTTGTAAAATTTTGGTTATTTTTTATGTATTGAGTGGTTGTATAAATTCCTTTTTTTATTTTTTAAGAAATAAATTCAATGTTATTGATGTTCACTGGCCATTTCCTCAAGCAATTTTTGGAATTATTGGTAAATATTTAACCGGTGCTAAACTTGTTTATCATTTTTATGCATCAGAAATATTGCTTATTAAGAAAGATAGGTTTATTAAGATACTAGTTAATTTTTTTATGTTGTTTGCGGACCATATTATAACTATTTCGTCTTTTACTGAAAGTCTTATTAAAAATGAATTGAAATATAAAATCCCAGTAGATGTAATTCCATTTGGGGCAAATACTTATAATGCTATTTCAAGTGAAGTAACACATATCAACAAAAGCAAAATTGATAAAATCAGATTATTATTTGTTGGCAGATTGATAGAAAGAAAAGGTATAATTTATCTTCTTGAAGCGGTAAAAACCTTAAATGAATGGGGAATCCCCGTATTACTAACAATAGTAGGAGAAGGTTATGAAAAAGTGTTAGTAAAAAATTTTGTCGAAAAATATAAATTGGAAAAACACATTAATATTAAAGGAGAAGTCCCACTTCAAGAATTAAAAGAGGCATATAATAAATGTGACATTTTTGTATTTCCTTCAATTATTGATAGCAGGGGGGATACAGAAGGATTGGGGGTTGTTTTAATTGAAGCTTTAATGTTTAAAAGACCTGTGATTGCTTCAGCAGTTGGTGGAATTGTTGATATTATAAAAGATAATGTTACAGGTTTTTTGGTTCCTGAAAAGGATTCAAAGGCACTGGCAGAAAAAATATTATTTATCAAGGATAATTATGATTATGCCAAAAAGATTGCTGAAAATGGGTTTGATTATGTAAATAAAAACTTTTCCTGGGATGTCATAATACCAAAATTTTTGAAAGTATATCGGAATTGATGAAAGAAAAATACAAGATTTTTCATTTGATTACAAGTTTAAATATTGGAGGGACTGAAAAGTTTTTGTTGACGGTTTTGAAAAAGCTTAAAAACAAATATGATTTTACTGTTGGATATCTGAAAGAATACGGACCAATTGCCGACGAGATTGAAAAACTTGGGATTTCTGTAAAAAAATTTAATTTTCTCTCACTTATTAAATATCTAAAAAAAAATAAGCCGCAAATAGTTCATACCCATCTTTACAGAGCAAATATCATCGGCCGTCTTGCCGGAAAAATTGCCGGAATACCTACAATAATTTCAAGTCAGCGAAGTATTGATGGTTGGAAAAGGTTTTACCATATCTGGCTTGATAGATTCACAGCAAACTTCTGCAATTTAATAATCGCAAACTCTCAGGCGGCAAAAAATATTTTAATTATTCGTGAAAAAATATTGCCCGGAAAAATCGTTGTTGTGTATAACGGTGTTGACCTTACATCTCACATCTCACATTTCACATCTCACATCTTTACCGTCGCTTACATCGGTCGGCTTCACAAAGAAAAAGGGGTATATCTAATTCCAAAAATTGCAAAAATTGTTTGTAAAAAAAATGATAAAATAAAATTTCTAATTTACGGAGAGGGCCCGGAAAGAAAAAAACTCAAATCTCAAATTTCAAATCTCAAATTAAAAGATAAGGTTGAATTTCTCGGTTGGCAGACAAATTTAA
>Ga0210017_1000887_pt1 | contig 26070 bp, 26 predicted proteins | sample CryGeyCG2014_020_FD_183966 | JGI IMG/M metagenome (GOLD analysis project Ga0210017, IMG submission 183966) | Groundwater microbial communities from aquifer - Crystal Geyser CG08_land_8/20/14_0.20 (SPAdes) (version 2) | ecosystem: Environmental > Aquatic > Deep subsurface > Groundwater | place... | reverse complement strand
TTGAGATAATGCCTGGATTCCCAAAAGATGTTGGGGCATAAGCCCGGTTTTTTCGCGGCCCTTTCTGATATTAAAAACCCGGCAGGGTTTTTTAGTCACTGCTGAGAGAGCGCAGGCCGTCCTAAGCATAGCTCCACCTCCTTCATATTTTGAGCCATCTATCTCAATTAAGGAAGACATATTTACCACGTTTTACTTTTTTAACAATCCTCTCCTCTGTTAATATCTTTAAGTAATATCCTGCTAAGTCGTAACCTCTACTAATTTTCACTAACTCTTTTCCCAAATCACCAAAGAAGAAATAACCTCTCTTCTTATAAATAGGATTTAAAACTTTAATAGCAAATTTTTCCGCTTCACCATTTGGGAACTCTTTCACTTTGTACGATTTTAACGCATCAGATAATTTCTTAAGTTTGCTTTTAAGGTTAAAGGCTATAATTCCAGCGAATTTTCTTAAACTATCTTGTTGTCCTACTTGAATTCGCCATTTTGCCGTAATTTTATCTTTTTGAGATTTATATACTCCTTCATAATATATTCTTGCGTCAATCCCTAATTTATATAATAAAAGTTGTTCGCCAAGCAAAAGCGTGTTTATCGGGATAGCAGAATTATTAATGGACATCCATTTCCCAGGTTTTAATAAGTTTAAATTTAATTTTTTACTAGTTATATCTATACTTCTTGTAAGCCTAACAGCTCTTTTGCCATGTTTATCAAAACAAACATCGCCTTCATCATCAAAAACCCTTCTCAAATAAGCTGTCTGGATTTCTTTTGAGCCAGTGAGAATATCGCGAGGTACTGAAGTTTTATATATTCGTTTATCACCCCGAGGAACCCCCGCTACTTCTAGAGCTGATCCTATTCCGGAGGGGAATTTCGTTACATAAGTTTTCCCGTCAAAATAAGTATGTACGTTAAAATCACCAAAAATACTTTTGCAAAGTTTTATAAGTCTTTTATGTAAGAAGTATTCGGAGGCTAAATATTGAGGGATGCCCTCGGGGTATTTTGATAGATGACCATCGGAAAGAAAAGCAGCCCTTATTTCAGCTCCCTCTGGATTGTGAAATTTGAATGGTAAATTCGGTTTAAATTTTGATTTTGAAAGTTGAATTACATTTTTTTCTATTTTACTTAATGGAAAATTGATAAAAGTTGCTACTTTTATTAAAGTTGAAATTTGCGGATTTCTCTTTAATTTCCAACATTCGGCTATGGTTCTTCGGGAAATTTTTAATTTTTCTCCTAACCAAGCAAAATGCCCACCGGCTTTTTTAATTGCTTTTTTGAATATTTGTTTTTGGAGGTCTGGTTTTAATTTTATATAATGCCCTTTATATAAATCCCACCAATGAATAACTGTTTTTACCTGAGGTGCTTTATTTGTATAATCTTTTAGTTTTTGTTTTATATCTTTATCTAATTCCATATTTCTGACATAAATAAAATTTTCTTCTATATTAATTTTAGCATTTTCAATGACATATAAAAACGCCTAATTTGAATTGGATACTACATTTTTACAAAATTAAGACAAAATGATAGATTTGGGTTAGGAAGTATGAAAGACATTGAATTAATTCATAAATTAAATAAAGACTGGCGGCAGGGCACGATAAAAGTAAAAAAAGCCGGCGGGCAAACTAATAGAAATTATATTGTTCAACACAAAAACAAGAAATTTTTTGTCCGTTTTCCTTGGGAAAGAGCCGACATTGTCGACAGAAAAGCGGAAGCCCGAAACGTTCTGGCGTTAGCAGGGTGCAATAAATTAAAAAATATATTGCCAAAGTTTTACTTTTACGTTTTCTGCGGAAAAAATATTTTATGTCCGAAAGAAAAGGCTAATTTCCCAAACGGCACCATGATTACGGAATACATCGATGGTAGGGATATAAATGGGGAAGATCTCGAAGACCCAAAAATTCAGACGGCCTTGATAAAAACTCTCCATATCTTCCATTCAAGCGGAGTCAGGTTTTCCAATTCTTATGATGTTTTTCGGGACGAAATTCTGAAATATGAAAAAAAAGCCAAGGAATATCCGATTGAAAGAATTGTAAAAAAGGGCGAAATCAAAAAAATAGAAAAGATCGGGGAAGAAGCCAAAAGACAGCTTGTCCTTGGCGGGAAAATTTCCACTCACGACGACCTTATTTTCGAAAATTTAAGACTGGGAGAAAAAGGAAAGGTTTATCTTTTGGATTTTGAATATTCAGGCTTCAATATCAGAGACGGTCTGCACTACGATCTGGGGATCATCTTGGGAGGAAACCTTTTCCAGAAAAATCCGATAAAAATAAAAACCTTTAAAGAGATGCTGAAAAAAACAAAAAAAATTTACAAAAAAGACATCAATGATCGCAAAATATACTGGGGAGCCTTAACCAATATCTTGGTTATGTTCTGGTGGGGCTTGGTAAAATATTTCGGTCCAAAAGCAAAAGAAGAAAAGAAATATTTTAGAAAATACGTACTAGATAGAGCCAGAGGGATTAAAGACCTTTACGAAATTGTTAGAAATAAATAAGGCGTCTTGTTTTTCTTTACAAGACGCCTTCTCGGGATAAAGATATTTTATTCTAGTGTTCCTTTTGTGCTTGGTATAGCATCTGGGCCAGAAATTCTGGTAGCTCGATGGAGCGACCTGCCAAAAGCTTTACAAAAGGCTTCGAGCTTATGGTGGTCGTTTCTGAGAGTGCCGACGGTTTCCACCTTGCCGTAGATGTTGAGCCCGGCATTAGAAGCGATACCTTCGAATAAATGCTGGGCCATACCAGCTAAGGTTTTATTGTCCATGTCTTGGAAATCCAGGGTAGAATAGCCACGGCCGCTTAAATCAATTGCCACTGTTGCAAGACTTCCTTCGAACGGCACAGAAAGGCTCTGAAAACGTTCGATTCCTTTCCTTTCTCCGAGAGCTTCTCTCAAGGCTTGGCCCCAGCAGATTCCCACATCTTCAATTAAGTGATGAGGAATATCGCCATGGCCTTTGATTGTGCCAGCCATTCTGCCGTGATGGTAGATTTGAGCAAAGAGATGCTTGAACAAATTAAGACTGCCAGTTCCCAGGTCCGGTTCTTCTCCGTCAGTGGCGAGCGAAATATCATATTCGCCAGATCCGTCGAGGCGTATTTCTATCTCGATGTCCACTTCTGCTGTTTTTCTTTCTTTTTTTCCAATGCGTTCTGTCATTTCCTTTACCTCCTTAATTTGGTATTATTAATCTTATTAAACTTTCAGCGCTTGCCTTTGGACTTTTCTTTTCATAGATTACTTTATAAACCTCCTCAATAATCGGCAGTTGGACATTTTTATCTTTCGCTAATCTGTATGCGGCCCAGGCGGTATGAAATCCTTCAACCGTGATTCCTTTTTCCTTTAATTCCCGCTGCACCTCATCAATTCCCTTTTCAATCAGCGACTGTCCTAAGCGATAATTACGGCTCAAAGGGTCAGCAGAAATTTCCAAATCCCCTTTACCCGCCGGTCCCCAAAAAGTTTTCTCGTCAGCCCCCATTGCTTTTCCCAGTAAAATCATCTCTCTGACGCATTCTTCAATCAGTTTATTTTTGAGCGCTGGGTTTTCTTTTCCAGCCTCGGCCAGCCCGATTCCAATTACCATTACATTTTTTAGGGCTCCAGCCAATTGGGTACCCAAGAGATCAGTCGAGGTTTTGATTGTCAACCAATCGGTTTCGAAAAGGCTTTTAATCTCCTTAAGCAGATTTTCGTCTCTGCAGGCTAATGCTTCAGCAGCTGGAATTTTTTTGTGTACCTCTTTGCCATAACCCGCTCCGGTAAGATGGAGAATATCTATCTTCCCTAATACTTCCTCTGCTACTTGGAAGGGCAAAAGAGAAGTGTTTTTTTCCATCCCTTTTGAAATCATTAGCAAGGCAGAAAAAGTAAAGCCGGAAATTTTCTGGCACATTTCCCTTACTGCAAAAGAAGGTACAGCCAGCAACGTCAGATAAGAACCGTTCGTTATTTCTTCTAGGTTATCTGACAATAAAACCTCTTGTGGTAAAGTAATAGCTGGATCGGAATGTTTAAAATTTTGGCGAGTCTTTTTGGCTTCGTTGATGAGCTGAGAATCGCGGTCCCACACTTTCACCTCCGCTTTTTGGTAGGCACTAAGTATGTATGCTATTCCCCAACCCATAGCTCCGGCGCCAAGAATACTGACTGTTTTTTTGTTAGCCATGGATGTTTACCTCCTTAAAAATTAAAGAGCTAAATTAGCCCTCCTATTGTAAAAATGACACAAAAATTATAAAATGTCAACATAAGACATTATGGCCATAAAACAACGCATTAAAAAAATGAGAAAGAGAACAACACAACAAACGAGTAGTTTATTTATAGGAAGATGACAACCATTTCATAAGGGGCATAAGAAACTTATTGAGACCGTACTCAAAAGAGGTAAACCTGTTATAATAGCAATACGAGATACTGAAGTTAATCAAAGTAATCCCTACACCGTATATGAACGGTGGAGTATGATACAGCGCGCTCTTCGTGAATACGGAGACCTTGTAAAAATTATAGTAATTCCCGACATTGATGAGATTTGTTATGGAAGAGATGTAGGATATGCAATTAGGAGGATTGAGTTAGAACCAAAAATCGAGAAAATATCAGGAACGGCAATTCGAATAAACCATCGGGTTATGAAACCTATAATTTGGTTGACGGGTCAAACCGGGGCTGGAAAAACCACCATAGCAGACGCTCTTCAGAAGAAAATCGGCGGAGTAGTTCTTGATAGTAATGAAATGAGAAAATCCATATCAGTAGGGTTCGGTTTCAGCAAACAAGATCGAAAAGAACACAATCTTCGAGTCGCTCGTTTAGCCATAGAGCTTTCGAAAAAAAATATAGTAATAGTATCTGTGATAGCCCCATTTGAAGAGATAAGAAGGAAAATTGATGAAATTGCGAAACCAATATGGGTGTATGTCGAAAGAAATGTGAAGATTACTAAAGAAAAACCCTATGAAATTCCTCAAAAATACCACATTAAAGTAAACTCAGATCATTTAACACCCGAAAAGCAAGTTGACGTTATTCTACAGTATCTTAAAAAGAAACGGATTATAAATTTATGAGAAAAAAGAAATTTTTATCAGAACTAGAAGAATATATTCCGGGAAAATCGATTGAAGAAGTAGCCGAAGAGTTTGGTTTGGATCCAAAAAAGATAATCAAATTGGCTTCAAATGAAAGCCCTTTTGGACCAAGTCCGAAGGTAAAAAAAGTTATAGTTGAAAACTTGGATAAGCTTTCTATTTTCCCTGATCCATTAAGCATCAGGGAGCTTAAAAATACCATTTCTAAACATCTTAAAATTTCCCCCAAAAACATTGTTTTAGGAGCAGGAAGCGACGGAGTTTTTGACACTTTGAGTAAACTCCTAATTGATAAAAGAGACGAAACCATCATTCCTTTACCCACTTTCGCTATGTACGAACAAGTGACCAGAGTTGCTAGTGGAAAGCCAATATTTTTAAAAAGGGATAAAAATTTCGATATACCTGTTAAAAAATTGCTTTCTTTAGTTAATAAAAAAACAAAGATTATTTTTCTTTGTTCGCCGAATAATCCTTCAGCTAATTTAATACCCAAGAAAGATGTCAAAGAAATTTTGAAGCAAGCGAATTGTTATGTTTTAGTGGATGAAGCTTATATCGAATATTCAAAACCAGGTGTTTCTGTTATGGATTTATTTAAAAAATACAAAAATTTAATAATTACTCGAACCTTTTCCAAAGTTTATGGATTAGCAAATTTAAGGATAGGTTATGGGATAATGCCAGAAGACTTAGTCAAAGATTACGAAAAAACAAACCTACCATTTTTCACTAGTTCTTTGGCAGTAAAAGCAGCAAAAGTAGCGATGGAAGATCAAAGATATGTCAAAAAAGTTGTTAAATTAAATAAAAAAGGAAGGGAATATATTGAAAAAAATATAAAGTTCAAAGTATATCCCTCGCAATCCAATTTTGTCTTAGTTGACGTATTTCCTCAGAAGGCGAAACAGATTGTTTTTGAGCTTCAGAAACAGGGAATTATTCTTCGTAACGCCAGCTCTTTTGGGTCCCATATGGATTATTTTATTCGTATTTCGGTGGGTACGGTTGAACAGAATGAAAAAATGGTTCAAGCACTAAATACCTTCTTTTACAAATGAGAGTCAAAAATAGAAGATTTCAAAACGATAGTCGAATAAAAAAGACAGTAGTAGTATTGGGAAATGCGAAAAGCGGAACTTCTGTTGTGGCAGGAATACTTTATATTTTAGGAGTAGATATTGGAAAAAAATTTGTAGAAGCAGATGGATTCAACCCAAAAGGATACTTTGAAGATTATGATTTTGTAAACTTAACTGACGCAATTTTTGAAGCAGCGAAAAGTAATTATTGGGATTTTCCTTCTCATGAAAAACTTTTAGCTCAAAAGGAAAATTTCGACTCACGAATACGAAAACTTATCAGAAACAAGGAGAAAGACAAACGAATTTGGGGGTGGAAAGATCCTTGGACGAACATCCTTATTGATCTTTTCTTGCCATACCTTACGAACCCATACTTCATAGTTATTTTCAGAAATCCCCTAGCAATTGCGAAATCCGCAGTTACATTCACAAAAAGGAAGCAACACGAATTTTGGGTGAAACATCCAATTACGCTTTTCCACGGTCTTAAACTCGCAAATTTTTATGACAGAATAATCCTTGATTTCCTCGAGAAATACACAAAACTACCCCAGCTTTTTATAGCATTTGAAGATATTATTGAAAATCCAACAAGAGAGACAAAAAGGATCGCGGAATTCTTAGGGATTACACCTACAAAACAGCAAATAGACAGAATACTTAATTTTGTTATGCCACGAGATAAGGTCAATAGAGAAAGGAAGCGATTTAAAAATAAGTCAATAAATTGAGAATTTCTGGAGGATGTAAAATATGTGGAAGATTATATTAAAGAGGTGATGGAAGTTTCCAAACCAAGGTTAGAAACATTTTTAAAAGAAAAAGGAATTTTCTTTTATCCCAGCCAAGCTAATTACCTTCTTTTAAGAGTAGAAAATCCCGGGGGAATAATGGAAAACTTAAAATTAAAAGGGATTTTAGTCAGGCCAAAATCAGCCCCTGATAAAAAAGATGCGGTCAGGATTAGTATCGGCACATTGAAAGACACGGAACGGCTTATTAGCGCCTTAAAAGAAATACTCTAACGGGGTTGACAATAAATTTTAAGAGAGTAAAAATAAATTTACGCAAATGGAAAAATTTACAGATGTTTTAATTGAATATTTGACTGAAACAGTCAAAAAAGTGAAAAATCGGGCTTCCAATGGTTTGGGCCGCGAGATTTTGGGCGAGGTGATAAACCGGCCCGAAGATGTGGAAATTGGAATTGACCGAGTGGGAGAGGATATTTTGGAGCGGATTTTAAAAGAAAATCAGATTAAAGCTACTATTTATTCTGAACCCGAAGGTAGAGATATTGAAAACGGCAATGATTTTTACGGCTCCATTGACCCTTTTGACGGCTCAGCTCTCTTTTTAAAGGGCTTTGAGCATAACTGGTACACGGCTTTGAGTTTTTATGACGAAGACAAAAAACCCCTGGCTACGGGCATCGCCGATATCCTAAACGAAAAATTTTATATATTGAATAACGGCCGCACTTATTTATTAGACCAAAAAACCGGTAAAAAGCAGGAAATTTTTCCTTCTAAAAGAAAAAATTTAAGTGAGCCGATTGTTTTGGCAACTTATTTGATGAAATCAATTTACTCCACGAAGTTTTTGGAATTTTTTGGCGATTTGGTAAAAAATATGCATCCCAAAGCCCTATTATATCCCCAAGGAGGCTCTTTTATTTATTCTTATCTGGCGTCAGGATTAGTTGACGCTTATGTGATGTTTAACGAACCAAGGTCGGAAATTGATCCCGGTTTTCCGATTGCCAAAGCTTCGGGCTGCCAGGTTGTCAGCGTTGACTCTGACGGCAGATATCGGGACTATGAATTTTTGCCCGGCCGCCAGCACGACAAAGTGGATTTGTTGATTGCTTCAGCTACTCCGGAAATTAGAGACCAATTAATAAAAGAATATGTTAAAAAATATGATGAAAAATACTCTTTTAAATCTTAAGCCGATTCAAAAATTTATAGACGGCGTCGGCAAAGACGTAAAAAAGTTTTTCGGGAAAGACAAGGGCTGCATTGTCGGATTGGAAGACGACGGAGTTTTTTACGCATCGGGGCTTTACGAATGGCTTAAAAATAAAAACCTCACTTTCTCTACGATGGATGACGACGGCAGAGGATTGGAAGAAGAAAAGGCAAAAGGTAGAAAAATTTTATTGGTGGACAACGACATTATTACCGGCAAGGGCTATAAAAGAGCGATGGAGGCGATGCGGCTTAAAAAAGAAAAACTGGGGACCAAAGACGTGAAATACGCCGTTCTGTGCGACAGAACCGGCCTGGCTGATTTTTCGGTGGAAGGATATTCCGCTTATGCCCCTTGGAGCTTAGAGAGACTGGATGGCGTCGATTTGAAAATCATTCAAGCTTTATCAGAAGACGGAAAGAAATCGTTCGTTGAGATCGCCAAGGGCACCGGTTTAAGCCAGGTTGCCATTAAAAACAGGGTGGAGAGATTGTTAAAAGACAAGGTTTTGAAAATCCGGGGATTATTGAACATGGAAAAAGTTTATTCGGTTAGCGCCCATATCGATATCGAGGCGGACAGCAAAACGATTAACCGCCTGATAGAAAAATTTGAAAAGTCTCCCGTTGTTTATCACCTTGTCAAAACTTCCGGAAGGTATAATTTGATGGTAAGCATAGTTACTCCGAATTTGGAAAGCATAGAAAATTTTATCGCAAAGGAAATAAGGTCAGATTTGGGAGTCAAGCACATTGAAGTTAATGTCGGGGAGTTGCCGATAATCCCCAAATCCTGGACGCCCCCGATTATCTGATCCCTCTTGACCCCGTTAGAAATTTTGCAGCATTCAATTTTTCAGTAAATCCTTGGTATTAAAAATTTCTAAACGGGGCTTGACATGTTCTCTTGCTTTGGTAATATTAAGCGTACATAATAAACTTTAAAAAACAAACGAAAAAAGCGATTTTAGTTAGTTTTCTAAAGTGTCAAAGAAAAATCATGACAACAGAAAGCAGAGAAAAAAGATATTGCACCAAACCCACCATAACCTTTAAATGGGTCCACGCCATTTCAGTTTTATCTTTTGGAACAATGATTTGCTGAGGGGATTAAAATAAAATTATTCACTTAAAAACATTAGTCCCCTCACTAAAGGGGATTTTTTAAAAACTCTATGCCAGAGGAAAAAAAGTTCTATCTAACCAAAGAAGGATGGGAAAGGGTGAAAAGGGAATACAAAGACCTTAAAGAGCTTAAGCTTGCCAAAACCAAAGGAGAATCTCCTAAGATTTTGCATTCCGAAGATTTGAACCCCGAATACCTCGCTTTTCAGGAAGACATAAGTTTTCTTGAGTCAAGAATAATTGAACTCGAAAACACTTTGAAAAATGTTGAGCTGATAAAACCGCCCAAAAAACAAAATATCGTTGATTTGGGCGCCACAGTTTTGGTTGAGGTTGACGGTCAGAATGACGAATTTACGCTCGTCGGTTCTTTAGAGGCCAACCCCACCGTGGGAAAAATTTCCAATGAATCACCGGTAGGCCATGCTCTTTTAGGCCATCAGGTCGGAGACAACGTGGTTGTTTCTTCCCCGATACAGACGACTTATAAAATTAAGAAAATAAAATACCATCTTTCTTAAGAATTTAAGATATTTTTGGGTTTTTAGAGGGCGAAGAGGATAAATCCTCTTCGCACTTTGGATAAGATATGTTAAATTGGAATCGATGAAAGAACTTCTTAATTTTTTTATTGAGGTTGGCAAGTTAAAAAGAAAGTTCAGAAAGGGCTGGCTGGTTCATGGAATCAAAAACTCAGAAAGCACGGCTGAACATATTTTTCGCATGACTATAATTGCCTGGGTGCTGGGCAAAAATAAAAAATTAAACATGGAAAAAGTCATTAAAATAGCCCTTGTCCATGATCTATGCGAAGTTTATGCTCCCGACATGACTCCCTATGATCCTTTGCTTCCCAGAGACAGAAAAAAAGCGATGGAAATTCTTAAAAAGTGGCCGAAGTTCACCCCTTCGCTAAAAATAAAAAAATATAAAAATAAATATAAAATAGAACTCCTTGCGTTAAAAAGGCTTGTTTCCAGATTGCCGCTTCATTTAAAAAAAGAAATCTTGAATCTTTGGCTGGAGTTTGAAAAAGGGTTAACCAAAGAAGGAAGATTCGTCAAACAGGTGGATAAGGTTGAAAATCTTTTGCAGGGGATGGAATATTGGAAAAAGCACGGGAAAATTCAGCACAAACTTTGGATGAGATGGGCTAAAGAGATTTTAGACGATCCGGTTTTGATTGAATTTATGAGGACGTTGGAGGAAAAATTTTGCAAAAAATGCGAATATTAAAATATTTCATTTTTATTTCAATTATTTTAAGCGGTTTGATGTTTCTTTTCGGGCCGGAAGTAATCCCGGAAAATTTTCAACTTCAAGAAGTTCTGAATAAAGTTCAAAATAAAGACGTTATTATCGTTTTTAATTCCGGGGGCTGGGGAGATACTCCCTTTGAAAAAGCCGAAGATTTCGCGCCCGTTATAAAAGAGATTCAGAAAACTCTCCAAGGTTTCGGGTACAATTCAATAGTTATTCCTTTTAACAGAACAAAAAATACTTTAACGGGTAAATTTTCCGGCGCCAAAGATTTTTTGAGATATTTTGAGTCCAGTTCGGATATTTTAGCCCGAGATTTGGAATTTTTGGCCGAGAAATTTCCGAATAAGAAAATCATCGTAGCCGGTTTGTCGGCCGGAGGAGCTTTGGCCAACGAGACGATTGAAAGGATGTCTGATAAAGCCCGAAATTCTGTTTATGCGATAGCGGCCGGGACTCCTTTTTGGATAAAAGCTCCCAAGTCAGAAAACGTTCTTCAACTGGATAACAATGGAAAAGACAGCTTAGTGGAGGGAAACACTAAATCTTTGCTGCTGGCCATGATTAAAGCCCCATTCCAATGGGTTTCTTCAAAAATAAAAGGAGAAAACATCACATTGTCTCAGGCATTTTATGCTCCCGGGCACGATTATTCCTGGTCTTCCTCAGAAGTCGGCTCCCAAATCGTAAATTTCCTCGAAAACAAACTTCACTAAGTAATCTTGATTTAGATCTGCTCGATATATCTTAACCCCTGTGATATAATTTCAATAATGACAGGATTAATCGGAAGATTTTTACTTTTTTTACTTTCTCTTTTAATCGGTTCGGGATTATTTGCCTGGATCGGGAAAATGGTCGGCTGGCAGGGGATAAGCGACGCCCTTGCGGCTTTCACCGGCTGGCAGGGATTGGCTATTTTGGGCTTAACGATTCTGATGGCTTTGGTGGGCACTTGGAAATGGAAAGAAATTTTAAAGGGGATAGAAATCAAAATTCCTTTCAGGGCGCTTTTCGGTCCTTATTTGGCCGGTTTTTCGATAATGTTCTTGGCGCCGGTTTTAATTTGGGGCGGTGAGATTTTCCGCGGTTACGTCTTGAAAAACAGGAATTCGATTCCCTGGTCAAAAGGAATGGCTTCGGTGATAATAGACCGGATTTTAGAATGGACTGCCAACTTGGCGGTTATTTTTTTAGGCGGGATATTTTTTCTTTCCGTTATCGGTTTTCCTTCGGTAAAATTGGCAATGATTTTTGGCGGATTGTTCCTGATTTTTTTCTCCGGACTTTTCTTTTTTTATTTTAAATTCATCAAAAAAGAGAGCATGGTGAAATTTTTTATTCCCGGCGGCCAAGATCAGCCCCTTGAAATTGAAAAAGAAATTTTTTCTTTCTTCAAATCTTCAAAAAAATCCGCTGCCTGGAAAGCAGTCGGCCTTTCTTTTCTGAGAGCGGCCATTATGTATTCTCGCGCCTTTCTCCTGGTTTTATTTTTAGGAAAAAATATCGGGGCTCTGTCCGTATTGTCAGTGCTAGGTTTTAATTATCTGGCAGTAATGATCCCCATTCCCGCCGCCTTGGGCTCCCATGAGGCGATACAAACTTTCGCTTTCAATTCCTTGGGGCTGGGAGCATCTACCGCCGCCGCTTTTACGATGATAATCCGGGGCGCAGAATTAATTATTGCCCTGTTCGGCTCGGTGTTTTTATTCCGATTGGGAATTATTATAATAAAAAACGCCCTATTCAAAAAAGTGGAAAATATTGCGGGAAAAAACTAAACAAAACAGGCGATGAGAACTTCGTTCTCATCTTCACCTTCGCCCGTTAAAGCGGGCTCGGTATATGATTGGCATAAACAAAGTCATTAAGGTCTTGATCAGTTCCGATTTTTTGCTTCAATCCGGCTGGGGTTTGATCGGGCCGATTTTCGCCATCTTTCTGACAAAACAAATTCAGGGAGGCGATCTGAAAATGGTGGGTTTTGTGGCCGCTACCTATTGGGTGGCAAAATCAATCATTCAGCCGTTTATTGCCCATCGTTTGGACAGGAATCACGGCGAAAAAGACGATTTTATTTTCCTTGTCGGAGGAATGTATGTGGCTAACTTAATTCCCTTAGGTTACATTTTTTCCACTCAGCCGTGGCATATTTTTACTTTAGAATTCATCAGGGGCGTTGCTATGGCCTGCGTTGTTCCGACCTGGGCGGGTATTTTTACCCGCCATATCGATAAAAGCAGAGAAGCTTTTTCCTGGAGTTTGGAAAGCACGGGCATCGGTTTTGCCGCAGGTTTGGCCGGCGCCATAGGGGCTTACTTGGCCAGTGTTTTCGGCTTTAAAATCGTTTTTGTTTTGGTCAGTATTTTTGGCTTAATGTCTTCTTCCCTTTTGATTTTGATCCGCCATCAGATTTTTATCAAAGATCATTTTGCGCCTCGCGTTCCCCCGAGTGAAAAACCATTTTGAAAGGCGGGCGATGAAAAACAAAGAAATAGCCCCCGTACAAATCCCTTCGGGATTATACGGGGTAAGTAAAATTTTTTATGAAAAACCAAGAACTATCCAAGATATTCTATGAAATAGCGGACTATCTTGAGATGGATGGCGTGGCTTTCAAACCCTATGCCTATCAGAGGGCGGCCATTAATTTGGAAACGATGGAAGAAGACGTGGAGGAAATTTATAAAAGAGGCGGGATAAAAGCATTGGAGGAAATTTCCGGAGTCGGAAAAAACATTGCCGAAAGAATAGAAGAATATTTAAAAACAGGGAAAATCAAATATTACGAGCAATTTAAAAAACGGCTTCCTCTGAATTTAGGAGAGATGACTTCCGTTGAGGGAATGGGACCCAAAAAAGCAAAAGTTCTTTACCAGAAATTGGGTATCAAGGATTTAAAAACCTTGGAAAAAGCGGCCAAAGCCCATAAAATCGCCGGTCTTTTTGGTTTTGGAGAAAAAACGGAAAAAAATATTTTGGAAGGAATTGAATTCTTAAAAAGAAGCAAAGGAAGATTTTTGCTGGGAGAAATTCTGCCTAAAGTCAAAGAAGTTTGCGATAAATTGAAAACTCTGAAAGAAGTGGAAAAAATAGAACCGGCGGGTTCTGTAAGAAGGAAAAAGGAAACCATTGGTGACGTTGATTTATTGGTTATTTCAAAAAAACCCAAAATAGTGATGGATTTTTTTGTTTCCTTGCCGGAAGTAATTAGAATCTGGGGCAAAGGCGGCACCAAGGCTTCAGTGAGAGTGAAAGAAGGTTTTGATATGGATATCAGAGTGGTGCCGAAAAAATCTTACGGTGCCGCCCTCCAATATTTTACGGGCTCCAAAGAACACAATATTATCACCCGGAAAATCGCCATGGATAAGGGATTAAAACTTTCCGAGTACGGCTTATTCAGAGGTTCTAAAATGATTGCCAGCGAAACGGAGGAAGATATTTACAAGGTCCTGGGGATGCAATGGCCACCGCCCGAAATGAGGGAAAACCAGGGAGAAATTGAAGCGGCTCTCAATCATACATTACCGCGAATCATCAACTATAAAGATATCAGGGGCGATCTGCATTGCCATTCCGATTGGGACGGCGGGGTAAATTCAATTTTGGAAATGGCAAGGGCGGCTCAGAATATGGGTTATGAATATGTCGGAATTTCCGACCATACCAAGTTTTTAAGAATCGAACACGGACTCGACGAAAAGCGATTGGAGCAGCGCAATAAAGAAATAGATAAACTCAACCGGAAATTCAAGAACTTCAGAATTTTGAAAGGAGCAGAAACAAATATTTTGAAAGATGGTTCAATTGACATTAAAGATGAAGCTCTGAGGAAATTGGATTACGTTATAGCCGGCATTCATTCCAATTTCAAAATGGAAAAAGACGAAATGACGGAAAGAATGATAAAAGCAATGAGAAATCATAACGTTGATATTATCTCGCATCCCACGGGCAGAATTTTAAAAAGAAGAGATGAATATCAAATTGATTTCGACAAGATTTTAAGAATTGCCAAAGAAACGGGTACTATTCTGGAAATTAGCGCTTGGCCGGAAAGATTGGACTTAAACGACCAAAATATCCGCCGGGCGAAAAAGGCCGGAGTAAAAATGGTGATAAATACCGATTCCCACCAGAGAAACCAGTTGAGATTTATGGAATTGGGCATCGCTCAGGCTCGCCGCGGCTGGGCCGAAAAAGAAGATATCATAAATTGTCGGCCGTTGGAGAAACTAATTAAGTGTTTCAAAAAATAATATGCCAGTTGAAAAATCAGCGGGAGCAATAATTTTCAGAAAAGAGGGCGGAAAGACCCTGTTTTTACTTTTGCATTATCCAGCCCGAGCAAAACGGCAAACTTCATCGACCTCTCCCCGAAAAGAATATTGGGACTTGCCGAAAGGCCACATTGAAAAAGGCGAAGGTATATTGGAAACGGTGAAAAGAGAAATTTTTGAGGAAACGGGGTTAAAAGACATTAATTTTACGGGGGAATTTAAAGAAACCATTAAATATTTTTTTAAATGGGAAGGAAAAAATATTATGAAATTCGTCACTTTTTATCTCGTAGAGACAAAGAGTAAAGAAGTGAAAATTTCAGAGGAGCATGTAGGTTTTCAATGGTTATCCTATGACGATGCCATGTCACAGTTAACTTTTAAAAATGCCAAAAACATTCTTCAAAAGGCAAACGATTATTTAAATCAAAAAGAAAAATCTCTTTACTTCAAAAAGAAGGAGTGCTAACAAGAAGTGGGAGGGTTATTTAACGCTCTTTTTATATCAAAAATAAAGGAAAAGGAGGCACAGAATAATGTGTGGTATATTCGGAATAGTGAGCAACGAAAATGTAGCCCCCAAAATCACCATCGGTTTACACGGTCTTCAACATCGAGGAGAACAAGGGGCAGGAATAGCTGTTTCTGATGGCGTCGAACTCCACAAACCTTATAGGGGCACAGGTTTAGTTACCGAGGTGTTTAACGAAAGGAACAGGGAAGAGTTCTTCAAGAAACTTCTGGGGCGATATGGCATTGGCCACACGCTTTATTCAACGGTCGGGAAAACAGGTAAAGAAAAACAACCAAAAACCTTCCAGCCGCTTATCGGAGAGTTTCATGGTCAACCTTTCGCCTTAGCTCATAATGGAAACTTAGTACGACTCGAAGGGCTGAGAAAAGAGGCTGAGGCAAAAGGATACACATTTCACTCCGAAGTTTCTGATACTGAGGTAATTGTAGCTTTATTGGCCACCTCTCCAGAAAAAGATTTCTTAGAGGCCTTGCAAAAAGTCTTACCGCGACTTGAAGGAGCTTTTGCTCTTACTATTTTGTTTAAAGATAAAGTTATTGGTGTTCGCGACAGATACGGTATTAGGCCGCTTTGTTTGGGTCGAGATACGACAAGTTTCATTTTGGCTTCAGAAGAATCTGCCCTTAATACTTTAGGAGCAAGCTTGGTCAGAGAAAGTCAACCTGGAGAATTAATAGTTTTGGGCAAAAATGGCATAGAGGATGCCTTGGTCTGGGCAGAAAATCCCCGACTCCGAATTTGTATATTCGAGTTTATCTACTTTGCCCGACCAGATAGCCGACTCGCTGGCCAGAGAGTTAACTCCTATCGGGAGAAAGCTGGTTGGGAAGTGGCTACTGAACATCCAGTTAAGGCAGATATGGTTTGTGCGGTACCCGAGTCCGGAGAGATTTATAACCATAGCATTGCCCGGGTTTTAAAGATTCCGGTACGGAAAGGTATTCTTCGGAGTCGTTACTTTACCACCAGGGCTTTTATGGCAGCTCGAGAAGTCGATAGAAGAGCATTGGTGAGAAAAAAGCTTTTTATTCTGAGAGAAGTTGTCCACGGGCAGAGAGTGGTTATTACCGAAGATTCCATTGTCCGGGGCGATACTTCCCCAGAAGTGGTGGCAATGCTCAGAGAAGCTGGAGCAGCCGAGGTCCATGAGCTAGTTGGATCAGCCCCTCTTCGTTGGCCTTGTTTTTTGGGAATTGATTTAGCTACGCGAGTAGAGCTAGTTGCTGCTGGCTTAACCGAGGAAGAGGTTGGCAGGAAAGTTGTGCATGCTGATTCTCTTGGCTACCTTAATCTTGAAGGGATGATCAAAGCCTCTGGCTTACCCAGGGAAAACCTTTGTTTGGGTTGTTTCATTGGGCCTGAAGAATATCCTATCGAGCCGCCTCCAGAGATTCTTAACTCTTGATTGAAGTAACTCTTAATTAAAGTAAAAGCTCCTCACTTTTAATGGTGAGGAGCTTTTTGATTAATATCGTAAAATAAATTAACTCTTCGTTTTCTCAATTATTTTCTCTAATATTTGAGGATGATTTCGGGCGAGATCGGATAAAATCTTCCGGTCGAGTTCGATTTTGTTTTTCTTTAATCTAGCGATAAAGCTACTGTAAGAAATTCCCTGCTGTTTGCAGGCAGCATTAATTTGAATTTGCCATAGTTTGCGGAATTCCCTTTTTTTCGTTCTTCTGTCCCGATAGGCATATTCCCAAGCATGCATTAAGGCCGTTTTTGCCGCTCGATATTTTGATTTTCTTCCCCAGCGAAAACCTTTGGCATGTTTCAATAAATGCCTCCTTCTTTTTTGCGAAAATACACCGCCCTTTACTCTTACCATCAGATTTTTAGTATTCTTTTAATTGCCTTAGTCTCGCTTTTGGAAACCTTAACCCATTTTCGACTTTCCCGGACTTTTTTTCCGGATTTTTTTGCACGATAATGATCAAGTCCGCTGGGTCTTCTTAAAATTTTGCCAGTTTTAGTTATTCTAAAACGTTTGGTAACTGATTTTCTGCTTTTTAATTTTGTCATATAATACCCAAGCCGTAGCGAAGGGTGGAAAAGAGGATTTATCCTCTTTGACTAACCTTTTGAAATGATTATCATCAAGCCCCCGAATTCTTTTTTTAAGTCTCTTTCAATTTTAATCGGAGTGGCGTTTTGCAAAATTTCGAGGAATTTGTTTACTTTTTCTTTGGCGAAATCCTGGAATGCTTTTTCCCGTCCCCTTAAATACATTTCTACCCTTACTTTATCTCCTTTGTTTAAAAATTTTTCCGTTTGATGTGCTTTGGTTTTCAGATCGTGCAGAGATATATTGAAAGTTAATCTTATTCTTTTAAGCTCTCCCCCCTTTTGTTTTTTTGTCGATTTGTTTTTCTTCTCTTCCTGGTAAAGATATTTTCCGTAATCTCCCAACTTGCAAACCGGCGGTTCAACTTTTTCCGTAACCTGGATCAAATCTAATTTTCGCTCTATGGCAAGCCGGGCAGCTTCTTCAAACGGCACAACTCCCAGTTGTTTTCCGGTTTCGTCGATTAATCTGACTTCTTGCGCCCTTATTTGTCTGTTGATTATCGGTTTTTTAAACAATTTGTTTTTTTGTGGAGGTGGCGAGGGTGAACTCGCGTCCAAAAATTAATACAAAGATAGATCTACAAGCATACCCCAATTTGTAGAATAATAGAAAGTTTAAATTGGGTAAAATCTTCCTATTTTTAACCCTTTGCGTTTCAATAACTTTTTAGGGTTGAAAAAAGCCATCTATCTCGATAATATGACACCCCCTTATCCTAATTTTATCAGGACGGGCCCGTCCTGCCAAAGGCAGGAACAGGGCTTTTTTACCCATCGAGAATCAGTAAAAAGGATGGCATTAAGCTAATGCTAATGCAGGTTTTTTGAATAAGTTGGCACTTATTATTTTCCCGAAGTTTTACGAGATTCGAGAATACTCGGTTTGCCTATCTTGGTTTAATTTCTGTCAATTCTTGCACCCCCTCTATACAAAGATTTTTTAAAATCTTTGTCGAGCCCGACGCGAACTTTTCAGAAGTTCGCGTATAGGGCATTACCGACTCTTTAACTCACGTTCTATCTCCCTTTCTGCCTCTCGTTTTTTAATCCTCTCTCTTTTATCCGTTTTTCTTCTTCCCTTTGCTATCCCGAATTCAAGCTTGATTTTACCTTTCTCAGTATACAATTTTAATGGTATTAAAGTCAACCCTTTCTCCTTCACCTTGCCAATCAGATATTTGATCTCCTCTTTTTTTAAGAGAAGCTTTCTGGAGCGTTCGGGATTGTAATCGGGGGGCGCATTCTTCGGCTGATAGGGAGAAATTTGCGTTCCTATCCAAAAGACTTCAGGTTTTCCTTTCTCGGCGTGTCCCTTTATCACGATATAAGAACCGGCTAAATTTACCCCTTTTGTTTTTATCGATTTTACCTCCTGGCCGATCAAAGAAATCCCCGCTCCAAACTTCTCTACAACATCATAATTGAAGTAGGCCTTTTTATTTTCAGCTAATATCTTCATAAAGCAAGCGTTAGCGCAGATGAAGAAGAAATTTATTTCTTCGACTTTATACCTTAAGTCTATCACTAAATCCTTTAATTTTTAAGTAAAATAAGGTAAAATTAACCATAATATGGTCAGAAAGGAAATTGAAAAATTAACGGAAAAAGCGGTGAAAGACCTCTATGGTAAAGAGATTGCGGTTTCGATAGAACGGCCATCAGAATCCGTTTACGGCGATTATTCCACCAATATAGCCATGACGATTAAAAAGAATCCTCAGGAGATTGCGGACGCCATCAGCTCGGCTACCGAGCTTTCGCAAGAAGCGAGGGGGAAGAAGAGAACAAGGTTCTCTTCGCCCATTTTAGAAAAAACAGAGGTAAAAAACGGATTTATTAATTTTTTTATTTCAAAAGAATATCTCCAAAAACAAATAGTAGAGATTTTAAAGCAAAAAGAGTCTTTCGGCAAGCTTAAAATCGGCAGAGGCCAGAAAGTTAACGTTGAGTTTATTTCTGCGAATCCTACGGGCCCCTTAACGTTAGGCAACGGACGGGGAGGATTTTGCGGAGATGTTTTAGCGAATGTATTGGATAAGGCGGGTTATAAAACGGAGAGAGAATACTATATCAACGATGTCGGTGAGCAAATTAAAAAATTGGGGCATTCGGTTATCGGAGATTCAGAGGCGGTTTACAAGGGTGCATATATCGAAGAATTGAGAAAAAAGATCAAAGGCGGAAATCTGGAAGAAGTCGGCAGGAAATCGGCAGAAACTATTTTGGGAGAAACGATAAAACCTTCAGTGAAAAAAATGGGGATAGAATTTAACGCTTGGTTTCGCGAATCGGAATTATACAAAAAAAAGGAAATAGATAAAATTTTGGAAGAACTGGAGAGGAAAAATCTATCATATAAGAAAGAAGGAGCCTTATGGTTCCAATCGACAAAATTCGGCGATGACAAAGACAGAGTTCTGATTAAAGCAGACGGAGAAAAAACCTATCTGGCTTCAGATATTGCTTATTTAAAGAATAAGTTTAAAAGAGGGTTTGATAAATTAATTTATTTTTTAGGAGCGGATCACTACGGTTATGTCGGAAGAATAAAAGCGGCGGCCGAAGCTTTGGGTTTTAAAAAAGAACAGGTCGATATAATTATTATGCAGCTGGTCAGGCTTGTTGAAGGGGGTAAGGAAATGAAGATGTCAAAAAGAACCGGTTTTTACGTCACAATAGACGAATTGATCGGAGAAGTCGGCCTGGACGTTGCCAGGTTCTTCTTTTTAACCAGAAGCCCCGATACCCATTTGAATTTTGATTTGGATTTGGCAAAACAGCAATCAGAGAAAAATCCTGTTTTTTACGTTCAGTATGCTCACGCCAGGATATGCAGCATCTTAAAGAAAATTCCAAATTCAAAATTCCAAATTCAAAATCTTAAATTATTAGACCATCCTTCAGAGCTAAGCTTAGTTAAGCAATTAATCAGGTTGCCCGAAATTATCGAAGATACGGCCGAAGATTATCAGGTCCAAAGATTGCCTCAATACGCCTTGGACGTGGCGGCCGTTTTCCATCAGTTTTACAGAGATTGCCGGGTGATTTCGGAAGAAAAAAAATTAACTCAAGCAAGACTATCCTTAGTTTCGGCGACTGGAATTATGCTAAAAAACATATTAAACTTAATGGGAATTTCCGCTCCCGAGAAAATGTAATTCTTTCCCTGATAAACCATGGATTTAAATTTTCCCAAGTTAGAACAAAAAATTTTAAAATTCTGGAAAGAAAACGGAATTTTTGAAAAGAGCATTTTAAGGCGTAAAAAAGCGCCCAATTTTGTATTTTATGAAGGGCCTCCGACGGCCAACGCAAAGCCGGGAATTCATCATATTCTGAGCAGGGTCTTTAAAGACATTATTTGCCGCTATAAAACCATGCAGGGATTCAAAGTTTTAAGAAAAGCGGGCTGGGATACCCATGGTTTGCCGGTTGAGCTGGAAATAGAGAAAAAATTGGGATTGAAAAATAAAAAAGACATTGAAAAATTCGGCATCGCCAAATTTAATGAGCTATGCAGAGAATCGGTCTGGAATTACAAAAAAGATTGGGAAAAATTAACCGAAAGAATTGCTTTCTGGCTGGATATGGAAAACCCATACATTACTTATACGCAAGAATACATCGAAACGGTTTGGTGGATAATAAAAAAAATTCACGAGAAAGGACTCATATATCAGGATTATAAAGTTGTTCCTTATTGCCCCCGATGCGGTACAAGCTTATCGTCCCATGAAGTGGCTCAGGGGTATCAGAGAATTAAGGAACCGGCTATTTATGTAAAATTCAGAATTAAAAATCCGGAATTCAAAAATTCGTATTTATTGGTTTGGACCACGACTCCCTGGACTTTGCCCGCTAATGTGGCGGTGGCTCTTAATTCCGGATTCACTTACGTTAAAGTTAAGACGGGTGATGGCTATTTGATTTTAGCCAAGGAAAGAATGGAAAGTTGCGGCGTAGAGGGGGAAATTATTAAAGAATTTAAAGGAAAAGATTTGGTTGATCTGAGATACGAGCCTCTTTATCTTTTAGATGAGGAAAATTTGAAGAACGCCTACAAGATAATTTCCGCCGATTTTGTTTCCCTGGAAGAGGGCACGGGTTTCGTGCACGTTGCTCCGGCTTTCGGCGAAGAAGACTTGGAAGCCATAAAAAATCAAAATACAAAAATAAAAAATCAGAGCGATAAATTCCCGATTTTATTGACGGTTGACGAAGAGGGGAAGTTTATACTTGACGTCAAAAAATGGGCGGGCCTTTTTGTCAAAGACGCAGACCCTAAGATTATCGAGAACTTGAAAAACAGGAATCTGCTTTTCAAAGAAGAATTGTACGAACACGATTATCCTTTTTGCTGGAGATGCAAATCGCCTTTGATTTATTACGCCAAGCAGTCATGGTTTATAAACATGCAAAAAGTCAGGAAAGATCTGATTTTTAACAATCAAAAAATCAACTGGGTGCCCGCTCACCTTAAAGAAGGGCGATTCGGAGAATGGCTGAACGATATTAAGGACTGGGCCTTTTCCCGCGAGAGATATTGGGGGACTCCTTTGCCTGTTTGGGAGTGCAAAAGTTGCAAAAATTCAGAAGTTATCGGTTCAATGAAAGATTTGCTTGCTCAAAAATTTTCAAGCAATAATTACTATTTTTTTCGTCACGGCCATTCTTTGAGGCAGGTAAAAAACGTGGCAATGTGCTGGCCGGAGAAGATCGTTTGTCCCCTGACTAAAAAAGGCGAAAAAGAAGCAAAAATATCGGCAAAGAAGTTAAAATCCCAAAAAATCGACGTCATTTTCAGCTCTGACCTTCTAAGGACGAGGCAAACTGCCGAAATCATAGCAAAAGAAACCGGGGCCAAAATAATTTTTGACAAAAGATTAAGGGAATATAACGTCGGGATTTTTAACGGAAAACCCTCGGGAATAATCTGGGAATTTTTAAATAAAAAGAAAAACCTGACCCTGGCCAAACCCCAAAAGGGAGAAAGTTTGGTGGATATCCGAAAAAGAATGTATTCTTTTTTGAAAAAAGTGAATGAGAAATATCAAAATAAAAATATCGTAATTATTTCTCATGAACTTCCCCTTACTATTTTGGAAAAAACTCTTGGCGGTTTCTCCTTGGAAGAAATATTAAAATGGAGAAATCGAAACAAAGGAAGCACGATTTCAACGGGCAAATGGAGGAAAATTGAATTCGTAAATCTGCCGCATAACGCCAGAATGGAGTTGGATTTCCACCGGCCCTACATAGATGAAATAAAATTTTATTGCCCGAAATGCGAAGGAATAATGGAAAGAGTATTGGAGGTTATTGACTGCTGGTTTGATTCCGGCAGTATGCCTTTTGCTCAGTATCATTATCCGTTTGAGAACCAAAAATTGATTGATAAAAAAGAACAGTTTCCCGCAGATTATATTTCCGAAGCCATAGACCAGACGAGGGGCTGGTTTTATACCTTGTTGGCGATTTCAACGTTGCTTGATTCAGGTGCGCCTTATAAAAACGTTATTTCTTTGGGGCATGTTTTGGACGGGAAAGGAGAGAAGATGTCGAAGTCCAAGGGCAACACGGTTGATCCCTGGTACATTGTTGATAAATACGGCGCGGATGCGGCCAGGTGGTATTTTTATACTATTAATCAGCCGGGGGATCCTAAAATGTTTTCCGAAAAAGACATAGACCAGGCCCTAAAGCGGTTTATCCTGACTTTATGGAACAGCTGTACTTTTTTGGGAACATACTATTCTAAAAAGTTTTCTTCGACCTCTAATTTTCACTCTCCAAAAAATATTTTAGACAAATGGATTATTTCCAAATTAAACAGTCTTGTCGGGGAAGCAACTCAAGAATTGGATAATTATGACGTTACGGGAGCGGCAAGAGCAATCGAAAAATTCGTCATTGAAGATTTATCTCAATGGTATATCAGAAGGTCAAGAAGGAGATTTCAGCGGCCGGAAACAAAAAAAGAATTAAAAGATGCTTCAGGAACTTTGGGTTTTGTGCTTTTAATCCTAAGCAAGATGACGGCACCGTTTATTCCATTTTTGAGCGAGGAAATTTATAGACAAATAACAGAAAGCAGAAAACAATCAACAAATAGCGTACATTTGGAGTATTGGCCGAAAATCAATAAAAAATCAATTGATGAAAAACTGGAAGAAAAAATGGGAAAAATCAGGGAGATTGTAGCTCAAGCTCTGGCCGAAAGAGCAAAAGCGGGGATAAAAGTCAGGCAACCTCTCGCTTCGCTCGAGATTCCAAATTCCCAATTCCAAAATTCAAAAGACTTGTTGGATTTGATTAGAGAAGAGGTTAACGTAAAGAAAATTACTTTTGGAAAATCTCTGAAGTTAGACACTAAAATCACCCCCGAATTAAAAGAAGAAGGGATAATTCGGGAAATTATCCGCAATGTTCAGGAAATGAGGAAAAAAGCCAATCTGAAACCGAAAGACAGGATAAAAGTTTGGTATTCGGGAGGTCCCGAATTAAATGACTTTCTATTAAGGAATAAAGAATTTATTTTGGCTGAAGCCAAAATCGGGGATTTAATCGTCGGCAAAGAGCCAAAACAACTATTCGACATTACGAAAGAAATTAAAATTGATCAACAACAAATATGGCTAGCGATTAGGAAATGGAGTAAATGAAAAAATCGTTAGTTCAATCTTTATGAACAAAAACAGAAACGAAAAGGGTCAATTTATTAAAGGACATAAAATAAATCTTGGTAGAAGTAATGCCTTAGGAACGCATCATAGAAACCCCGAAAGTTTTAGAAGAATGAGGAGTGAGAAAATGAAAGGGAACAAAATCAATTTAGGTAGAAAATGGCCAGAGAGAATTAAAAGAAAGATCAGCGAAGCTAAAAAGGGTACCAATATGGGCGAAAGCAATTCTAATTGGAAAGGTGGAATTTATTCTAATGTAAGGCAATATATAAAGGAATATATGAGAGGATATGCAAAAGAATACCGAAAAAAGAATTTAGAAAGGATAAGAGAGTGGTATAGACAATACAGAATAGCACATCCAGAAGAGTGTAAAAGGTATTATAAAAAATGGCGAAAGGCGCATCTAGGGCAATGTAGTCTATTACGTAAAAGATATAGAGCAAGGAAGAACAGAGCGGAAGGTTCTCATACTTTGGAAGAGTGGGAGTTATTAAAAAAGCATTATGATTATAAATGTGCGATTTGTGGTAAAAAAGAACCAGAGATTGAATTAGAGGAGGATCATATTATACCATTATCAAAAGGTGGTTTGGATTCTATGGAGAATATCCAACCACTTTGCCGAAGTTGTAATTCTGTTAAAGGGGCAAAATTAACTGTTAAACCCCTGATGGTCGACCAAAAAAAATTATGGTTAGCGATTAAAAAACTTTAAACATGGGCCTAGAAGATAAAAGACAAGAATTAAGCGAAGGGGGCAGGGCGGCGCCAGAAGAAAAAAAAGACACCTCTGTGTTTGAGGGCAGGCGGGATATAAAAACGGGCGACCTTATGTTTGAATTAAAAGATCCCCGTCTTTTTTCAAAAACAGGAGGATTGGACGAAGCAAGGCGGCTGGAGTTGGGGAAAAAAGTATTCAAAAACTTTGGGACGCGCATTGACCCGAGCGAAGTAAAAAAAGTAAAAGACGAACTGAGCCAGGGCAAGTGGGGGCGATATAAGGAATTTTCCCACCAAGACAAAACAGATACAGAAAGACTGATTAGGGGACTGGAACATTTAGGGGAGTAGAATTCCGATGTTCACCCACTACAGATCTCAGGGCCTGATTTTTAAAAAGGAAAATCGGGAGGAATTTGACCAGTTATTTACAATTTATACAAAGGATTTCGGGAAGTTGGAAATTTTAGGAAGAGCAATCAGGAAAACTTCCTCAAAATTGAGATCGGGCGCTGAAATTTTCTATTTAAGCGAAATTGAATTTATCCAAGGAAAAATCCACAAAACCCTGACGGACGCCATTTTAATCGATAAATTTAAAAATTTAAGAAAGAGCCTGAAAAGACTTGCTACGGCTTACAAAATTTCAGAAGTTTTGGACGCAATGCTCAGAGGCCAGGAATCGGACGAAAAAATCTGGGGACTGTTAAACGAGACTTTCGAAAAGTTAAATAGCCCCCGCATGCCGAATACCGAATACCAAATGCTATATTACTATTTTCTCTGGAATTTTATTTCAATTTTAGGATATCAGCAGGAGTTTTATTTCTGTTCTTTATGCCGGAAAAAAATAGCTCCCGAAAATATTTTTTTCAATCCCGGTGAAGGAGGATTAATCTGCAATAAATGCGGAAAATCGATCAAACGGGCGAAAGAAATTAGTCCGAATACCGTAAAAATATTGAGAATAATTCTTAAAAAAGACTGGCCGACTTTTAAAAAATTAAAAATAAAACCTGAGGATTTAAAATCGCTTAAAATAGTTTCCGATTACTATTTTTCCGAGATTTTGGAACAAAGCAAATAATCTGGTAATATGATTTAAGGCGAAGAGAACTTCGTTCTCTTCTTCACCTTCGTCCCGCAAAGCGGGACTCGGTCTATGAAAAAAATCACCCTTTTTATCGTCATT
>Ga0210017_1000886_pt1 | contig 26103 bp, 20 predicted proteins | sample CryGeyCG2014_020_FD_183966 | JGI IMG/M metagenome (GOLD analysis project Ga0210017, IMG submission 183966) | Groundwater microbial communities from aquifer - Crystal Geyser CG08_land_8/20/14_0.20 (SPAdes) (version 2) | ecosystem: Environmental > Aquatic > Deep subsurface > Groundwater | place... | reverse complement strand
GTCTCAGGTTTCAATCCTTTTCCTTTTAATAATGAAACCTTTGTAAACAAAACAACCGTTACAACAATCATCAATGAAACTACAAATGAAACAGTTAACACAACAAAAAATGAGAAACAGTATAATATATCATTAGATCCTGTAAATGTTACTGTAACTTGTGTAATCTCATCCGCGCTGCAACTCAATCTGACCAATGCTACAATCTCTTTCAATGCATCAGATGATGTAGGGATAAATTACAGCAAAACGTTAAACCTGACATTGAATGAAAACCTGAACCAAACATGTAACATCCCACTGAATCCAGGAAACTATAATGTAACAATAGAGCACAACATAACAGAGAATGGAACGGATATTTCATACTACAATTATACTGTTTTGAGCATAGGTATTGGTGAGGAAAACATAACACTCAACATTACGATTGAGAAAAAAATAAAAATCAATGGTACTGTCTGGATAGACCTAAATGATAATGGTGAAATGGACATTGTAAACGAAACCAATCATATTGTTATAAACGAAATTTGCTACAACACCTCCGACCCTAAGGCTGTATGGTTTGAGTTGTACAACCCAACGAATAGTTCTGTGAACATAACAGGGTGGAAAATATGGTTCCTCCATTGTGACGGTCCTATCAACATTCCCCAAACAATTGTCCAACCAAACGAGTACGTAATTTTATGTTGCCTCAAAGAGAATTTTACTGCATATTGGTCTGTGCCTGAGGGAATACAAATAGTAGGTCTAAATGATAGCTGGGGCATTCAAGACGACTCTGTGTGGATTACGGACGAGAACGATCAAGTAATTGATGAGGTTGCATATCCAGGTGAGGAGGGATGCCTCCCATTCCTATCATTGAATCATTCCTGGTCAAGATACAAGAAGGGTTACGATACAGATAACTTCACAAACGACTTCTATCATGAGCAAAATCCAACACTAGGGTATGAAAACACAAAAAAGTCAAAGGCAGAAGAAACAATAGAAAATGCAACAATAAAGTGTATAACAGGCAACACATCGTATACTGCGCAGTCAGATGTGAACGGCACATATGAGATATACCTGAAACCAGGGAACTACACAGTGTTTGTTGAGTATGTTCTGGAAAACATGACGTATGAGAATGAGACAAACATCACATATAACAACATCACCTATGTTTACCTTAACCTTACAGATTTCTCGGTTGGAAACAGCACAAAAGACATCCAACTTGTAGAAGGAGTGAACATATCTGGTTTCATATATTATGATGAAAATGAAAACAGAGTAATGGATGAAAACGAAGGCATAAGCATAAACATAACGTTTACCTCAAACACTACAAATGCTTTCCGAACAGCAACATCAAACGAGGAGGGAGCGTACCAGTTATATCTGCCACCCGGAAACTACACTGTGAACGTAAATGAAACTGTTTACCCAGATTATGGTAATGCCACCTATATCTACAATGAATCATTGTTCATCACTGATTTAACTTACAACATAAGTTTAGAAAGGGATGTGACCATCAGGGTAAAAGGAACAACCTGGTTTGACAAGGATAAAAACGGAGAAATTGGTGATAATGAGGTAATAGGTAATGTAACAGTAAAGTTTACAGCAGGAAATATCTCATACAGTACAGAATCTGATGTAAATGGGTCATACGAAATATATCTTATCCCAAAACATGGATATGATGACTACAATGTAACAATAACTCATCCAGGTTTTGAGTTTTTCGAAAAAACATACAATATTAGCATAATATCCAATTATTCCATAAATGCAGAGCTCACACCATCAAAGGTGCCTGTGTATGGTGTCACATACTATGATGTGAACGACAACAATGTGTATGATAATGAGGATGTTCTCATAACAAATGCAACAATATCATTTACAGGAAATGTAAACATAACTGTAACCTCAAATGGGTGCTACAATACACTGCTGCCTATTGGGGAATATACAGTTTATGCAAACTATATTACTCCTTGGAACACATCATACTGTTATTTCGGACAAATCCCACGTGTTGAGCCTACTCCCTACCAGCAGCTTGATATTGCATTAATCAGGAGCGCAAAAATATCCGGGCATATATACTATTACAACATGACTGGTGAAAACAACACAGCCCTAGTCAACATCACATTTACAAGGGATAAGGGTGCAGCCTATGAGGCAAGCAAGACGGTTGAAGTAAACGCCTCATATGAAATATATCTTGTTCCTGGAATATACACAATCTCTGCATCATACACAACATTTGAATGCAACATGAATATCACTTACTCATATGATAGAACAATTGAGGTATCTGAAAGCATGCGTTACGATATAAACATCACAAAGGTGAGGGAATGTAAACCAGTGTTGCACTGGAATGAAACAGAAATGCAAACAATAAGTCAGGGTGAGCCTGTTTCATATATCATAACAGTAACAAATAATGGAAACGAAAACGACACATTTGATTTATCAGCCGAAAAACCTGGTGGGTGGAATGTTTCATTCAGCAAAAGCACAGTAACCTTGGGTTTGGGCGGGTCTGAAAACATAACTGTTAATATCACAGCATCAGTTAATGCGCTGGCATACAATAACACAATCACAATCAGGGCAACATCACAGAACGACACATCAGTATCAGAAACAAAAGAGCTGATTGTTGCAGTAAAAAGAATATACGATGCCATTGATATAAAATGTGATGAATACAAAAGATGGGTTATCCCTGGAGGAAGCGTTGATTTTGTTCTTTCCATAGAAAACAATGGAAACAACAATGAAAATGACATTGTTTTGCTTTCGGTTGACAAAATAGCAGGATGGAATGTAAGCATGGACAATTTTAGGCCAAGTATATTGGGTGAATCCAAAGCAACTGTGACCCTTACTGTGACTGCCCCTTCAAACGCTAAATTAGATGAGCACACAAACATACATGTTTATGCCATACTTGAAAGAAACAATACCACCGTAGCATCAAAGGTTCTAAAAGCCGTGGTTTCACTCCCAGACCTTACAGTAAAAAACATAACATTCTCAAAGTCCCATCCAAGAATTGGCGAAAGTATAACAATAAACGCAACTGTTTGCAATGTTGGTAATGTAGACGCGTTTTCATTAACCGGTTTTGAGGCAAGATTCTATGTTGATGACAGACTGGTAAACACAACATACATAAGCCAGACAACAATCTTGGCAGGTGAAAACATAAGTGTTTCCTTTGAATGGAACACAACAGGTGCTGAATCAGGAGAGAAAACTGTCAAGGTCTCAGTTGGGGCTTATAATGGTACATTGGATGAACTTAACAATAACAACAACTATGCAAAAAAACCCCTACTTGTAGGAAAGATAAAGGCATGGTGGAAACTGGCTACAGTTATAGTGGGAATAATAGCGGTTATGGGTGCTGTTGTCTTGATACGTAAAATCAGAAGGAGAAGATGAATTTAGGATAACACATCATTATACACATCCTCCAGCCTATCTGCAACCTTTCCCCATGTAAACTGTTTTTTCACCCTTTCCCTACCCTTTTTCCCCATTATCTTTCTTCTTTCTTCATCGCCTAAAAGATCAACGAGAGCATTTCCGAACTGGTTTACATTATTGTAATCCACAAGAGCACCACAGTCATCCAAGACCTCTGGTATGCCGCCAACCCTTGTTGCTATGCACGTTTTTCCAGATGCCATAGCCTCAAGTAAAACAATGCCAAAAGCCTCATACTCTGATGGTAGGACAAAAACATCGCAGGCTGAGTATGCGCTAAGAAACATTCTTTCATCCCTGATGTGTCCTGTAAACAGAACATTTTTTTTCACACCAAGTTTTTCTGCAAGGTTGAGAAGTGACGCTTTAACACCATGGTCCTCTCCAACGAAAACAAATATTGTTTTTGGAAAATTTTTTAGAACAAAAGGCATTGCCTTAACAATTACATGTAATCCTTTGTTTGTTGCCAGTCTCCCTGAAAATAACACAAGTTTATTGTCAATATTGTATTTCTCCCTGAAGATATTTCCGTCAACAGGTGGATCAAACAATGAGAAATTTACACCCGCCGGTATAATTTTTGCTTTCTCAGGATTTATATTCATTAATTCAATCTCATGTTGTGAATGACATATTATGACATCAGCGGCATCAAAAACAGGTTTGGAAAACATTTTATCGTAAAAATATCTAAGCATCCTTCTTTTCCTTCCACCCCAACTTGACCACGATGGATGGAAATGGGGAGTGAAAACAAGAGGGATGCCTTTTACTTTCTTTGCAAATGCAGCAACATTCGTTTGGAAGTAACCATAGGAATGGGTATGCAGAATGTCCACATTTTCTTTTAGGGTTGGGAAAACCATTGAGGGCATGAACACGTAATGCGCCTCACCACCAAGGGAGTAGCCCCTGAATCTTCTCACAGGGATTCCATTCACACTATCCTCCCATTGCTTCATTCTTTTAAACGGTGTTTCTGTATAAAGGTCAGAGGTAAACACACTAACATTATGTTTTCTTTTCATGAGTTCCTTTGATATTTCATAAACATGTGTTTCCGCACCGCCAGGTGCTGGCGGGAACCTGATGCACAACTGGAGAATGTTCATGAAATCCTTTAGGAAATAAGATGATATAACTGTTTTGATAAATGTTTATAGATAGTTTAATAAATGTCCTTATCTATAAACCATTAAATGAAAATAGTAATGGTACTTGGGAATGATTTTCTAAAGCCTTTTGTTGATAACAGGGTTTACAAAGAGGCGAAAGCATTAGTTGAAAAGGGTAATGAAGTAACCGTTATCTGCTGGGCAAGGACGATAGACAACATGTCTCTAAATAATCTGCCGATAACAGAAAAATATGAAAATATAAACATAATTAGGGTTTTTCAAAACATTTCTCAAACAAGCAGCCCTCTTTTTATCAGGATATTGCAGCATGTTATGGCTTTTAAAAAAATATCAAAAATGATTAAAACGATTAAACCAGATGTTGTTCACTGCCATGATTTTAACACATTACTATCAATAATTTTTGTTAAAAAGAAAAACACAAAAATCATATACGATTCCCATGAAGATTATCCATCCATGATCAGCGATGTGTGTTCACCATTAACTGTTACGTTTTCAGGATGCTTGGAAAAAATCATGGTAAAGCTTTTCACCTACACAGTTATCACAGTCTGTCCTCAGATAGCAGAAAAATTTCAGGGATACAATGTAAAAACAAGCGTTATAATGAACTGTAAAAATGTGTCTGAGTACAACATTCCTGATGAGGAAATACACAGAACACGTTTACTGCTCAATGCTGAGGATAAAACAATGTTTCTTTACATAGGCTCCTTGGGAAAGTACAGGGGATTGGAGGATTTAATAAATGTATTTAAGGAAGAAAACTGCGGTAACGCTTTTTTGATAATAGGTGGGAATGGCGTCATGAAACATGATGTTATGGAAAAAATGGGACATGTGGATAATGCGCGATTCATAGGAACATTACAGGCGGATGAAATTCCTCTTTACACGAAATCCGCTGATGTGATAGTATCATTGTTGGACCCAGCAAAGGAGAGTCATAGAATCGCACTGCCGAACAAACTGTTTGAGGCAATGGCTGCTGGGAAACCAGTAATTGCAAGTAAGAACACGGCTACTGCAGATATTGTTTCTAATGAAAAATGTGGTGTTATTGTTCAGTATGGTGATGCTAAAAAACTGCATGAGAGTATAATATATTTAACAGACAAAAATGTAAGGAAAAAACTTGGGTATAACTCTTTGAAGGCTGCTGAAAGGGAGTATAACTGGAAGGAGCAGGAGAAGGAGTTGATTAAACTGTATGACGAGCTAAAAGGTAAGTAGTGTGAAATCATGAAGAAGATATTGCTTATATACACATATATGTCCCCATTTATCAAAAAAGACTTAGAAATTTTAAAAGAAAATTTTGATGTAAAAACTTTTCATTATGAAACAAAGGGGGCAATACTAAGAATCAGACAGTTAATAAAACTTTTTTTCAAAATTCTTAAAACTGATTTGGTTTATCATTGGTTTTGTTATGAGCACGCATTAATTGGGACGATTGTTTCTAAATGCCTACATAAAAAATCCATTATAGTTGTTGGTGGCAGCGAGGTAACCTATATGCCAGAGATTGATTACGGACTTTTGAAGAATAAATTTGCTGTCAGAATGGTTCGTTTCTCATTAAAACATGCTGACAAGGTGATAGCTGTTTCTAATTTTACGAAAAAAGAAATCCTGAGATTTGTTAAACCAAAGGACCTGAAAGCTATTTACAATGGGATTGACCCTGATGTGTTCAAACCTGCTGGTAAAAAAGAGAACATAGTAGTTACTGCTGGGTTACTGTCAGAAGATAGAATAAAATTGAAAGGATTGGATACATTTATAGAGTCTGCAAAGCGTTTGCCAAACATAGGTTTTGTAATTATTGGTCCTGTTGATCCTAACTACCCTAAACCAGATAAGACACCAAACATCAAATTTACAGGTTACCTGCCACAAACGAAGGTGCTTCCATATTATCAAAGAGCAAAGGTTTATTGTCAGCTCTCATATTACGAGTCATTTGGCATGGCATTAGCCGAGGCAATGGCTTGCGAGTGTATTCCTGTGATAACAAAAAAGGGGAGTTTGCCTGAGGTGGTTGGTGATACCGGATTCTATGTTTCATATGGTGATATAAATGCAACTGTTAATGCTATCAGAAATGCATTAAAATCTGACAAAGGAAAAAAGGCAAGGGAGCGGATTAAAAAAATGTTTCTATTAGAAAAAAGAAACAGGGGACTTGTAAACGAAATAAATGATCTACTTTGCTAATGAGTTAACAATGGTTTGCGCCCTGATACGCCATGAATGCCTTTTTTCTATTGCATTCCTCCCATTCCCCTTTAATATCGTGGCATAGTTTCTGTTTTCCAATAGTTTGCTTATCTTCATGGCCATGTCCTCAGGTGTAAGATCACATATCAATCCACAGTTTTCTTCTTTCACAATTTTTGCCATCTCATAACAGTTTGTGACTACAACAGGTCTTCCAGAGGCCATGCTGTCAAAAAGTTTTATTGGGGTGGCAGCATCCATATAAAATGATTTTAAATGCGGGATTACTGTTAGATAGCACTCTTTAAAAAAATATGGAGCAGTTTTGTATGTAATGTCAGACCTGAATCTGATAAATTTACTTCCATATTTTTTTTCTAACATCGAAACATGTGCCTCCCCATCATCACTAGTTATTTTAAAACATATCTCTGCACTTAGATTATCAAAATCTTTTTTTAGAATTTTTAAAGACTCCAAGAAAAGTTCTATCCCCCTCCCTTGTGCAAGACCCGTAATTAGCCCAATTTTTAATCTTTCTGGTAAAGGGCCACTTCTAAAATGGGCAGGGTCCGAGGCATTCATTACAACAACACATTTTGCGTTATGGTCTTTTGAATGATATTTGCTTAATGTTAACGATGGAAAAAGAATGGTGGTGGCAGAGTCAAACAGTTGCATTATACCTTTTTCCATATTTTTTTTTGTTTTTTCATTTAAAAAGGATCCTAGGTCTCTGCATTGTAGAAGATAATTATCTGCAAAGTCTACAGTTATAGGCAATTTAAACATTTTTAAAAATTTTAGCCATGTTACCTGTCCTAATCCATCCATAAACACATCAGATTGATTGCTTTTTGTTAACATGAACTGTATGCACCTCAGAATATTTCTTAGTGAGCATCTACTTATCCCCTCATTCTCAATGGTGGTCACATCAATGTTTAGGTTTGCGATTTCTTTGAGCAAATAATAAGGTCGTATTGGTCCCCCATGGGTTAACATTAATGGGCGTGTGAATGCAAGTAACCTATTCATAAAACAACAACAGGTTTAATATTACTTAAGATTATTGATAGCATCCTCACTTTACATTAAACAAAAATTTAAGTATAAGCACGCATATTATCTTTTATGGCACAGCAAAAGAAAACAAAAAAAGGAGAAGGTTTTCATTCAGCTGCAGGACTGATACGTTACTTTGATTCAGAAGAGGAGACTGCATTAAAAATTGACCCGAAACTCGTTATTGTTTTTTGCATCGGTATTGCCGTAATACTTGAGGTTGTAAAATATTTCAAACCAATGTAAAAATCTTGTTTCTAAAAAAGTTTAACTGATTTTTTCAATTTTTTATTCATTATGCGGGAAAGTATGATTTCCCCGCTCACAAGAAAATTTCGAAGGAATTTTCTTGTTGAAAGATATGTTTTCAATAATCTTAAAAAAATTCATAAATTTTCTTATTATTATTTTATTTCCAAATTTTTTAATAAAGAGAAACATTTATGTGCTAATAATACATTACTATTCATGATAAAATTCTTTTGTGAGTTTTATCAGGTTGTGTAGGAGGTAAAAAATGCCAAAGAAAAAAGCAAAGAAGAAGACAGTGAAGAAGAAGGGAGCTAAAAAGAAAAAAAAGTAAAATGCTCTCATCTTCTATTTTTTAATTTTATTTTATAATACCTTTCAAATATGTGTTACCAGAGTCAGTAATTTTTATATCAACAAATCTTCCCAAATCTATTTTGTCTTTTATCACAACAGGCCTGTAAGCATTTGTCCTGCCAACTACAGTATTGTTTTTTCCGAACTCTGTTGTGAGTATTTTTTCTTTTCTTCCAACAAAAGACTCAAGATTCTTTTTACTGATTTCTAATCTTAGTTTCGAAATTTTCTTTGTTCTTCCCTTGACGATTTTACTGTCCAACCTTTTCATAGCGTACGCTTTTGTTTTTGGTCTCGGTGAAAACGCCTTAACATTAACAATATCCGGTTTTGTTTCTTTAATCAACTCGCAGCTTTTTTGAAACTGCTGAGACGTTTCTGCTGGGAAACCAGCGATAATATCTGTAGAAAGTGTGACATCATTAAATGCTTTCCTAAACCTGCGCACGATGTATCTAAAATCATCCGCACTGTAATTTCTTCCCATCTTTTGAAGTATTTCATCGTCACCGCTCTGAACCGGCAGATGAAGAAACCTGAAAACCTTTTCATTACTGTATGAATCGAGGAGTTCGTCAAGCATCGGCAAAACAGTGTCAGGGTTCATCATTCCTATCCTGAGTTTAAAATCGCCATGAATTTTTGTTAGATTGTTAATTAATTCTGGCAGGGTTTCCCCAATGTCCTTTCCATAGGCACCTGTATCCTGAGCAGTAATCCTGATTTCCTTGTATCCAAGATTTACTGCTCTTTCAACACATTTCCCTATGTTATCCATAGGATAACTTTTTAGGTTTCTTCTTGCAATCTTTGTTATGCAGAAAGAACATTTTCCTAGGCATCCTGATGAGATTGGTATGATTGCATCAACCCTGTTTTCCTTTCTTTTTGGTGGGTAAGGATATAATTTTGTTTTGTAATTTTTTGTTCCATTAATCATCTCCAATATTTTGCAGAACTCATCTGGCGGTAAAATCTTTGCATTCCCTGCAATTTTTTTTATCTTTTCTTTTTCAGCAGATGCCATGCATCCTGCAACAACAAGTTTTTTTCCTGTTGAACAAAATTCTTTTATCCTGTTAATCATTCTTCTCTCTGTGCTTTCAATAACTACGCACGTAACAAGAACCAGAATATCCGCATCATCAAAACTATCTACTATCTCATGTCTTTCACTTACGATGTCTTCCATGATTCTTGCTTCACCATAATTCATTGAGCATCCGTGTGCTTCAAAGTAAACTTTCATCATAACATATTTGTTTTCTGAATATAAAGTTATTCCTCAATCTTTTTCACTTTTTGTCAAAATCTTGATATCATCTCTACCTTTATTTTCTTGATTAAAATATTTTCTTTTTCGCTTTTGTCAAAACCTCAGCATTTTTTCCAACAAGAATGTCATCCTCTATTCTCACACCAAATTTTTTAGGAAGATAAATACCAGGCTCAACAGTAAAAACATTTCCTTTTTCAATTCTTCCCTTAACATTACACGCAATCCTTGGTTTTTCATGAACCTCTAAGCCAATGCCATGACCTGTTGAATGAACAAAATACCTTTCATAGCCGTACTCTTTGAAGATTTCTCTAATCAGTTTATCAATCTCACTAATTTTTTTACCAACCCTGACGTTTTTTATTGCTTTTTCCTGCGCTTCTAAAACAATGTTGTAAACATCAATCATCTCCTCAGAAACATTTCCAACAGGAAATGTTCTTGTTATGTCTGAACAGTAACCATCATAGTAAACACCAAAATCACAAATCATCATACCATTTCCAAGTTTTTTGTTTATGTTATCATGATGTGAATATGATGAGTTTTTACCAGATGCAATAATTGTCTGAAAAGAATTGCACTGCGCTTTTTGCCTTAAGGCATAATCCAGCTCATTTGCAACCTGAATCTCTGTTTTGTTTTCATCAATTATTTCCTCCAAAATATTTGCACCGTAGTCAGCAATTCTGCATGCCTTTCTTATTCTTCTTATCTCCTCCTTGTCTTTTTTCATTCTCATATTGAAAATAAAATCATCCTGCTTTGCTTTTACATCTTTTATCTTTTGTTTTGTATCAACCATTATCTTGTTTGCATTTATTTTTTTCAAAACATTTTTCAGAACACCATCCAAGTTTTTTCCATCATTTTTTATATTAGGATAAGGGCAGAATACCTTCAGATTTTTTATAGTACATTTATCCCTTGCCCTGAACTCCTCAAGAGAAGATGCGACTGCAATGTTTTTCCCTTTTCTTGGAATAATAACACAGCTCACAAGCGGGAAAGATGGTATGTCTGAGCAGCAGAGATACCTGATGTTCCCCTCATTTCTCACAACAAAGGCATCAAAGTTTTCGTCATCTATTTTTTCTTTTATCTTTCTCCAGCGTTTCTCATACATAATAATAAATAAGGATTCAGGGAATATATGTTTTGCCATACTTCATTTCTATTAACCGTGTTCCAAACACCAAATATCTTTAAGGTACTACCCTTTTTTGACATAAATTTGAGTTAATGTTCCCCTATCACTACATCTATGCTTGACCGTCTCATTCCTTTATTTATCATGTCTTTTCCTAAATCCTTAATCTCCTCAATATGTTTTTTTGATACATCATAACTATTCATTAATGTAACAGTTCCTTTGATGAATTCATCTACTTTCTGGGGCGGTATCCTATTTTTTCCTCTAAATGTTTCACAAATTGTAATCCTCAAGCCGCATTTTTCCATCAGTTTTTTCCAATACATAATTTCTTGATAATCCTCAAATCTACCAATACTATGCATTGCTTTAGACCATATATTATCCTGTCTCCTGTTAATATCCTCCTGGCCGGGCATTGGCTCAACTATCATAATTTTTCTAGAAACCCTGGCCATTTCTGAAACAACATTCAAATGCAATCTTGGATTAATCTCATGGAGAGTGAAAAAAGCAACTGACAAAACAAAAACAGAACTTTTAAAAGGCAAATGCAGTGCGCTACACTGAATTAATATGTTACCAAGATTTTTTTGTTTTATCAAATTATTTAAATCAGAATCTACTGCTACAACCTTAGCACCTAGTTCAATGAGTTTTCTGGTGGAGAAACCTTTATCACCAACACCCATATCAAGCGTTAATCCTTTTTCTATTTTTGGAAGAGACCATATTTTTTGATCTATCATTTTTTGCTCTTTTTCATATTTCATCCTTCTCATCGTTCTAATCATCTCATCATTCTTTTAATAATATCTGGAATTTTGTCAAGTCTATCAGTGATGAAATCAGGACAATCACATGAGGTATTTACATGATCGTTTGAGAAAAGTATTGCTTTCATTCCAACATTTTTCCCTCCAGCAACGTCTCTGTCTATTTTATCACCAATATAAATTGATTCGTTTCCAGTACATTCTGCTTTCTCTAGCGCTGTGTTAAATATTCTTTTATCCGGTTTTCTGAAACCTGCTTCCTCAGACGTCGTAATAGAATCAAACAGGTTCATGATTTCCAATGCGTTTAATTGGTCAAAAAGGTAATCGGTATCAATATCAGAAATCATCCCAAGATGAAAATTGTTCCTTTTAACCCATGACAATGCTTCAACAGCACCGGCATAGAGGCGCACATGTTTCCTGTGCATTTTCAGGTACTCATCCCAAAACCACTCATAATCAGGTTTTTTGTTTCTCAGTATTTTCATGAAGGCATTCATTATATTCCCTTTTCCAAATGCTTTTCTGTATTCCATTGGTGTTGGATAGGAATGCGTGTAATATCTGTATTTTTCCAATAACGCATCAATAGTTTCATTTAGATTGTATTTGTTCTTCACACTTTCCATTAAATGGTAATGCGCTTTTTCATCACTTTCAATACTCATGAGTGTGCCGCCGAAATCAAAGAAAACTGCTTTGAGCATAATAGGAAATTGGTGTAGGATGATGATAAAATTTTCCAAGCTATAATGTTTTTAACTCTTCTTCCACCTCTTTTGTTTTTTCTATGTTGTCTAACTGTTTGTATGTTGTTAAAGCCTTTTTGAAATATTCTTTTGCCTTATTCCTTTCTCTTTTTGATTTGTGCATTTTTCCATACTCAAAATATATCTGGGATAAGAATTCGATATCTTTGTTTTCTTCAGCCATGTCCATAGACTTTTTGAAATGCGACGATGCAGGCTCCCATTCTTTTCTGTTTTTGTGTATTATTCCATAGTTCAAATGACATTGTGCAAGCATCCTTTTTTCATCAAGGCGCTCAAAAATCTTTAATGCCTTATCCGTGTAGTCCATGGCTTTCTCAAGCATGCCTTTCTTTGTGTATTCTTCTGCCGCATTGCTCATCCCATAACCTGCCATTCTCACATCACCAATCTCATTGCTGATTTTTATGCATTTCTCATACCATTCTATTGACTTGTCAATATCTTTCTTTCTATCATAAACTGCGCCAAGGTTGTTGTATATTTTTGCAATTTCATGTTTGTCTCCTGTTTTGTCTGCAACGTCAAGCGCCTTCATCATTATTTCAATACTTTTGTCATATTTTCCTTTCGACCAGTAGGCAACGCCCATGGTCCTGTAGGCTTTTACCATCAGTGATATATCGCCAGTCTTCTGGCAGAAGTCAAGGCACAGTTTAAAGTCATTCATTGCATCATCAATCTTTCCTTTGCGCAGATGCACGGACCCAATACCGTAATATGCATCTGCGGTACCATGAATATCATTAATTTTTTTTGAAATCCTTAAAGCATCTTTTAGATTGTTCAGTGTTTCATCGTATTTCCCTCTTGGAAAATAGATTCTTGCTATACCAAGGTGCGCCTCAACACTCTCCTTTTCGTCACCAGCAGCAGGCTCCAGTAATAGTTTGTAATACCTCAGTGAGTCATCCCATTTTCCCATGACCTCAGAGGCTTTTCCTTTAAGGAGCAGCATGAGTAAACGCTGTTTTTGAAACTGTTTTTCATCAAGCTCTTTTAATATGTGCATAAACGCCTCTGCATATCCTGATTTTATAATACTAAAACCGTTTTTAACAGCAGTTTCTCCAGCCTTTTCATTGTTTTCTGCTTTAAGAAGATGATGCATGTATTCAATCCTAGCAGCTTCACCTTTCTCGTTTTCATAGTATTCTGCTGCAATGTTATGATAATATTTTTTGTGTTTTAGGTTCAGTCTGCTGTAGCAGAAATCCCTGAGAATCTCATGGATGTCATAAATGTTGTCCAGTCTTTGAAGCAATGATTTTTCTGTAAGACTGTCTATTGTGTCATAATCTGTGTCCTCAACAAGCAATGCCCTTGGATAAAAGGGGTATCTGAATACTGATGCAATTTCAAGCGCCTTCCTCTCAGGTTCATTTAGTCTTTTAAAGATTTCATCCCTCAAAAACTCTTCAGCTTCAATTGCTGTTTCTGGTGATATCAGTTCCAGCATAAGTGGATGTCCTTTTGTCAAAGAATAAAGTTTATCCAACCCTTTTTTAATTCCTCTGTGCATAAGCAGTTTCTCACTGCTTTTTTTATCAAGCTCCTTTAATCTCATTTCCATTATATTTTTTTTCACAACAGCGTCCTTCCTGCTGTAAAATGATGGAATACTCCTGCCTATTACAATGCTTTTTGAACCTGTTTTCAGCTCCTTAAATGAGGAAAAGAAATCAACTACTCTTTTGTTTGTATTTTCAAAATTGTCAAATACAAGCAGTATGTTTTCATTCATTTCCTCCTCCAAGACTATCATTATTTCCTCAATTTTAACCTCTCCAACTTCCATGTAATTCCTCAGTTTTTCTTTCCCAATTTTTGAAAGAAACTTTGACAGTTTCGTAAGCATGCCTTCCAGGGTGCTGAAAGGATAAAACCTGTGCCAGAAAACATTTCCTTTATATCCTTCTAAAACCTTTGACACAACAGCAGTCTTGCCAACACCTGCAATGCCTTTGATGACAAGAATTCCTGCCCCTGACTCTATGAAATCTGATATTTCCTTTAACTCTTTTTCTCTTCCAACAAAATATCTAACCTCAGGTTTTCTCTCAGAAAAATCAACCTCTTTTTTAATCTCAAGCACATCCTCCAAATCAAGAAAACCATCAGGCAGAATATGCTTCAACACGTTTGTATAATTTATTTCCATTTTTCCTTTAGATTTTTTTTTCAGATAATCAACTACTTCTCCTATTTTTATCTCTCTAACCCTGTTTTTCTCCCTAACATTCAATGTTTTTTCACTAATTTCCTTTTTTAATTCCTTTGCTTTCATAATACCATCAGATGTAAGGAAATAAAAACTTCTGAATCTGCCTGTCTCAATGAGATGAAAACGCTTTTCCTCAATCAAAGCCTCTTTTTTAAGCGCTTTTAAGCCATCTGAAACAAGCCTGTGGGAAATATTTGCCTCTTCTTCCATCCCTGACTGGGAGAAAATAAGCATGGGGTTTGAAGAAATCTGCTCGTTTATGTGATCATGCAAAAGAATCAGGATTTTCTCCTTGCCAGAGAGTTTGAGCATAAAAGTAAAACAGCATTTCTGCTTAAAAAGTTTTCATGGTAACAGCAGGGTAACCTTACAGTAACATCAGGGTTCATGCTTATATAATCCAAATTACAAAGTAGTTTCTGGTGATGAAAATGCAGAACATAAATAAAAAAACGGAACAGAATATTGCTAGGGAGGCTGTTTGGATAGCATCCCTTGTCTGGAAGATGCAGCATAACACAGACCCCAGAATCCATGTTTATACAGGGGTGATGATATGACAGAGCAGACTCTCAAACATCATCCAATAATGTATTTACTTATTATTTCCACTGCCTTTCTAGTTTTGCAGTCATCCAAGACTATGGCAAATGCATCTGTTGGATGTGAACTGCAAGCGCATTCAACGGAAACCTGGAGCGGCATTATTATCATTAATGAAACAAAAACAGTACATGTTTGGGAATCTGTGTTGATTGAGCCAGGGACAGTTGTTAAGTTGTGTGAAAACACGAGTATAAATGTTAGGGGAAGACTGATTGCGGAGGGGGAGGAGGATAACATGATTATTTTTACACATAATAATAGCAATGAACATTGGGGGAACATTAACTTTGAATACCCCAATACAGGTTCTATACTAAAATATTGTAGTGTGGAATATGGAGATGGAATTCGCTGCAAAGATTCCTCCCCAATAATCTCCTACTGCATCATCTCAAAAAACAGGGATGGCATCTCCCTTTATGAATCATCATCCCTAATCACCCATAACACATTATCCTATAATTATAACAGCGGTATTTTGTGTAGAGCATCCCCTGCAATAATCTCTTACAATAACATATTTGAAAACAATGGAAATGGGATTACATGCATATTCCGCATACCTTCAAAAGATTTGCCAAAAATAAACTATAACAACATATACAATAATAGTGGATATGGAATAAACGCCGATGACTCAACATTGGTGCTGAGGAAGGTAAATGCAACACATAACTGGTGGGGTAGCATTGATGGTCCAAGTGGCATAGCAAGTGGTTCTGGTGATGAAGTTAGTAAGCATGTGGATTATAGTGAATGGGAAACAAAAGAAATAGGGAAGGATGATACAGATACACCCTGTAAGAACATAACGATTGTTTCTGAAAGCGAAGACAGTAATGAGAGTTGTAAAGCAGATGATTTTAATAACACCAGCATACCAAATAACAAAAATGATCAAGTATATCTGAATAACTTTCAGGAAGAAAAAAAGGTTATACCGAGTTCTGAGGCAGTATATTTACTAGCAACACTAGTAATATTTTCATTTTACTTGAAGAGATGGAAAATTTACGGTCATCAAAGTATATATGATGACAAAAGGAGTGTGAGAACATGAACAATGAGGGAAGTATATATGAGAAGATAATTAGTGAGAGAAGAAAACAGAAAATTAGGGCTGGTGCTGTAATAGGGGTTGTCCTCATGGTTTTGATAACCGTGGTATTAGCAGCAGTATCGTATGTGTGGGTAAGCGGATTTATGGGGGCGGGTGGCGGTGCTGCGCCAGCCTGGTACAAGCAGGAGGTACCTGCCGAGCCTGAAAGCATGGTGATAGGGGCTGTGCTTGACTGCAAGTATGTGAGAATAGAGGATAAACAAGTGCCTGTATATACCCTGCATTACAATGCCGAGTTTATATACAACAACCCTAATAGGGCAAATGCATATATTCCACTGCCCAGCGGCTCCGTTGAAAACCTTGCTGTGAAACTAAACAATGTTTTGATAAAGCCAAATATTCAGACATACAAAATAGTTTTGGACCTGCCTGCTGGAGAAAACACTGTGTGCATATCATATACTACAAGAGGCTCATATGAGTATTCCCATTCAGTGCCAAAAGGCAGACTCATGGAAAAGTTTTACATGAAACTTGAGATTAAAAACATAAAATATGAAGGAAGTTTGCCTGATAACTGCTTGGAACCTGACAATAAATACATCGATGGTGAAATAACTGTGTTTGAGTGGGATAAAAAGGATGCTGTTCTCAGGAAGGAAATAATAGTTGAACTACCTGAATGGAAAAACCCGTTTGACACATATTTGTCATTGCTGCCCTGGATGTTCCTCCTATTATTCCTCCTTGGTTTATTCTACTATGAGGCGTTCAGGAGAACAAACATGCAGTTGAACATTGAATCCTTTGGATTCCTGATAGTACCATTCATGCTTCTAATGCTCTCAGTACCTGCTCTTATTGTTTACATTGGCGCAGAATACGCTACAGGTTTTTCTTTAATGTTTGCTGTTGCAGCAATGTTTGTGATAAAGAAAAAAGTGGTCATGGTATCAAAAGCATTCTTTGAAGTTTTCCTTCTTCCTGCACTTGCATTAACCTCTGTCTGCGCATTTGTTACTGTTTCAGCACCATACGGTGTGACAATAGGAATAGCATGCATTATCTTATCATTGCTAGTTGCAGTTAAGTTCTTCAAGGAGAATAAAGGTCCGAAGGAAAAAATATCCATTGACAGCCTCCTGATGGGGATTAAATGCTTATCTGATGAAAAAAAACAGGTTGAAACAGTGCTGGAAAAGGAAAGAAGGGAAAAAGACCTGTTGAAAGAAAGAATAAAGAAAGGGGTGTTCGCAAAAAATTTCTGCCCATACTGCAAATCCAGCGTGAAACCAGATTTTGACTTCTGCCCAAAATGTGGAAAGGAGATAAGGTACATAGAGAAATGTGAGTCATGCGGCTTGCTTGTTCATTCAGGAATAGGGTCATACTGCCCTAACTGCAGTGAACCTTTAAAGAAAGGGTTAAATGCGGGTATGAACCTTGCTTCTATGGAGGGACATTATGGCAGAACTGGAGAAATGTAAGTACAGGGTCATAGGCGTGAAAGGCATATTCTGCTCAGGAGGAAGCATTGAGAAAGAAATGGTTGATGTGAAAACCTGCTCCACATGCATGATTCCTTCACTGGCAGAAGAAATAAACTGTGTTTTCCTTGACGCAAGAAGAATAATGGAAAGCACGCTTCCTGGTGTTGTCAGGGAAATGCACAGCTATCATATGACATGCGCGCTTGGCAATGAATTGAAACTCACAAACAAAGGTATTTGCATGAAATGCCCTAACAGACATAAGGCTGTACAACCTGATATTAGGTCAGACTTTGTGGGAAGAGGAAACGAACTTGTGGAACTAAAAAAATATCTGGGGCTTATGCTCAATTACAATGGAAACACTGTAATGGTAAGCGGGGAGCTTGGCGCTGGAAAAACCAGGCTTGTTAATGAGATGAAAAAATATGCTATCCTGCGCAATGTAAGATTTTTGAATGGCAGAGCTCTTTATGCCGAGAAACTAACACCCTATCTTCCGTTTAAGGAAATACTCAGAGCATATGTTGATGAAATAAAAAAATCTGGAAGTGCCCAGGCAATCAATGATATTTTATCCGCAGGAGAAATATCCGAGATTTTACCACTGGGTTTGCTGTCAGGCTCTGTTTCAAAAACAAAGGATGTTCAAACCGGAAGGGAAAGAATGTTTGAAGTTTTTTACAATGTTGTCGTAAAAATGGCTGAGGAAAAACCATTAATACTGTTTATAGATGACCTGCAGTATGCTGATGTTTCATCACTGCATCTTCTTCACTACCTTTCAAGAAACATTAAGAGCAGCAGAATCATGCTCATAGGCGCATACAGGCCTGAGGAGATAGTAAATGTTGATAACCCGCTTTCTGAGACTCTGGAGAGGATGGATGCCGAGCGTTTGTACCATACCATAGAAGTAAAAAGACTTAATGTAGATGATATGAAAGAAATGATAGGCTCTATAACTGACAAGGATGTACCCGATGATTTCATAGATTTTATTTACGATAAAACAAATGGTAACCCATTATTTATTGAAGAAATCATTAAGTCCTTCCCACCTGAAGTTAAGAGCCTGTCACCTGATAAAATACAAAAAATGCCTGACACAATAACGGATTTGATTAACAGGAGAATCGGACGCTTAGAGGAAGCGAGCAGGAATTTATTATCATATGCTGCAGTAATAGGTAGCAAATTCTCCTATGATACACTGCGAGATGCATCAGGTATTGATGAGGAAAAACTTGTTGGAACACTGGAATCTTTGATTAACTTCAGAATAATATATGAGGACCCTACTATTTCCGGGCTTTACTATTTTAATCCTCCTATAATAAAAGAGGTGGTGTGTGCTGGGTTGAGTGAAAAAAGAGCAGATCTGCTGCATAAAAGGGCTGGGGACGCACTTGAATCCTGCATGGAGAAAAACCTTGGTGTTCTTGCATACCATTTCTCAAAAGCCAGGGAATATGAAAAGGCACTGCACTACTCTGAATCTGCCGGGGACAGGGCAGTCTCATTATTTGCTCCAAATGAGGCAATGAAATACTATGAAACAGCGTTAAACTCGGTTGAAAAACTTGATGGAAAAACCTCTGAAAAAACAGGACTTTTGAGCAAGCTAGGGCGGGTATACTTCACGGTTGGGGAATTTGATAAATCAATAGAGACGTATGAAAAACTGATAGCGCTCTGCGTCAGCTCGGATGACAAAAAACTTTTAGGAGGGGCATACCTGGCCATTGGTGAAATTTATGCTATAAGGGAGGAATGGAAAAAATCATTGGAATACTACAACGCAGGCATGCGGGTTTCTGAAAAAATGAAAGACATTGTGGGCACGGCTGAGGCAAAAAGAGGAATAGGAATGGTTTACTGCAGGGCAGGTAAATACAATGAGGCATTGATGTGGCTTAAACAGAGCCTGAACATTAATGAGCCTTCATTTATTGCGCACATCAGAATGGACATTGGAACGGTTTACTGGTATCTTGGAAGGTATGAGGATGCTGTTGAAAACTATGAAAAAAGTCTGAAATATTTTGAGGAAATGAACAACAAGCCCATGGTTTTGAGGGCTATGATAAACACTGGCGCGGTGTACACAAAAAAAGGCGAATCAGAAAAAGCAATCGCCTGCTATGAGAAGGCTGCTGAATTATCAAAAACAACCGGTGAGCTCAGACTTAACGGCTATGCGCTGTCAGATGCTGCAGAGGACCTTATCAAAACAGGGAAAATAGAAAAGGCATTAAACTACTCTAAAAAGTCAATGGAAATATTTGAAAAAATAGGTGAGAAGCACATGATTGCAAACACACACATGGTTTACGGCACCGCATACAAATGCAGAAAGGAATGGGAAAAATCAGAGGAGCATTTCAGAAAAGGAATCCAGACAGCAGAGGAAGCGCATGATTTAGACATGCTCTCCCAGAATTACATGCAGTACGCGCTCATGCACAAAGAAAAAGGAGACAGGGGAAATGCATTAAAATGTTTTCAGAAAACATTAGAAGTATGCAAGAAACTTGGAAGCAGGGAGCTGATGGAGAAGGCTGAAAAGGAAATTGAAAAACTGAGTGGAAAGAGATATTGATAAGAAAAATTGGTTTTTAGTGTTAGTCGTCAATTTTCACTGTTGTCCCAGAATATATTTCATCACCCCATGTTTTTATGAAGTTTGCATTACACTCAAAGAAATATTTTTAATACAGTATGTCTATACCTATTCTGGTGACTTAAATGAAAGTAGGAAATGCAGCGCCTCTTGGTTTAATGGGCTTTGGGATGACAACGGTGTTGTTGAATCTGCATAATGCAGGGTTTTTTGCTCTTGGCAGCATGATTCTTGCCATGGGAATATTCTACGGAGGTCTTGCACAGATTTTTGCAGGAATACTAGAGTTCAGGAAAGGAAACACTTTTGCTACAACAGCCTTTTGCTCTTATGGGCTGTTCTGGCTGAGCCTTGTAGCGCTTATCCTCCTGCCATATAGGGGTTTAACCACTGCTTCTGAGGAAACTGCGATGGCATCATATTTTTTCATGTGGGGTTTGTTTACATTCATTATGTTCTTCGCAACACTGAAAACAAACAGGGCTTTGCAGTTTGTATTCATGAGCCTGGCAATACTTTTCTTCCTTCTATCAGGTGCGCAGTTTATACCTGAGCTCACAAAAATAGCAGGATATGAGGGAATAATATGCGGTTTTTCTGCGGTTTATCTTGCACTTGCTGAGGTTTTGAATGAAGCGCATGAGAAAACTGTTTTGCCAATATTCCCTGTTAAACCCTAGGATCGTTAATGGAAATAAAAACACTAACACAGGATGATTATGACATAATTATTGACCTGTGGAAAATGGCAGGGTTGTCCTACAGGCCAAATGGAAGGGATTCCAAAAAAGAGATATGTAGGCATTTCACGGAAAAGCCAAGGGCTTTTCCTGAAATCTTACGGAAAAAAACCAAAAGGTTTTTTTCCTAAGATATTAGGAATTTGCAAGCAAATTCCGTAATATATTAGGAAAACGCTGAAAGCGTTTTCCGTAATATTAGGTTGAAAAAGAAAAACTCATTTGAGACAAGAATTGCGATAGTCCCTAAACACAATGAGATTGCTGTTGGAACACTAAAATCCATATTGAGACAGGCTGGCTTAAGAAGAGAAGAATTTTTACAACTAATAAAATAAATTATCCTCTAAACCCTATCCTTTTACTCAGCATTCTCGGAAGGGGCAGAGGCGCATAGGGATAATCCTTTAGTTGTTTTTCAACCTCTTTTTTCAGTTCCTCAATAGAATAATTTTTCATCTCACCAATTCTTTTTCTCACAGGAAGTGTTTTTGATTTTTTTTCTTTTTCACCATAAACAACAATCATAGGTATCCATTCCATTTCTGCATCCCTGATTTTTTTACCGAGCTTTTCATCCCTGTCATCAATGTCTATTCTTGCATTCATCTGGTCTGTGATTTTTTTGCAGTCCTCCAAAAATTCGTCTGAAACAGGGATAATTCTTACCTGTGTTGGTGCAAGCCAGAATGGAAGCTCTGGTTTTTCCATTTTCAAGGCGTTTTCAAGTATTGTGTAAATCCATCTTTCAATTGATCCTATTGATGAATGACATATTATGCATCCTTTCTTTTTCCCGTCATTGTCAGAATATACTATGCCGTATCTTTCAGCATCCTCAATATCAAGCTGGATTGTTGAAAGCTGAACATTCCCCCCAACACTGTCTATGCCCTGGAACTCGTGTTTTGCAACCCAGTAATGCTTTTTACCGGATAAAACCTCAATCAGCGCAGGTTTTTTCGAGTATTTCAAAAGCTCAACAATTTTGTTTTTGTATTCTTCATAGTATTCCTTCACAACCCTGAAAACAACAGCATACTCGGCACCTGTATCATCTGCTAAATCAGCATAGTTTTTGTACAATGCTATGAACTCATCCCATCCCTGCTCCAGGTCTCTTGTAAATGAATGAATATCAGGCATATGAAAAGCCCTGAGTCTTTTTAAACCTGAAAGTTCCCCCCTCTGCTCGTATCTGAAACTGTTTGTGAGCTCATACATTCTGAAAGGAAGTGACTTGTAACTGATTTTTGCATCCTTCATCATTCTGAACAAACCAAAATCACCAGCAAATCGTAAAATAAAATCTCTTTTTTCCTCAGGTGTTTTAACAGTGTAATGCCTGGAATGGAATGATTTTGTTTGAGCCTTTATGTCCTCCTGTGCCCAGTCATAAAGTATTGGCGTCTCAATTTCCATGCATCCAAGTTTTTCAGCTGTTTTATCAGCCCATTTTTTAAGAAGGTTGAAAACAAGCGCGCCTTTCGGGTAAAACCTGAAATGTCCAGGGTCGGAGGCTATTTCATAGTCCACAAGTTCAAGTCTCTGCATGGTCTTTATGGACGGCGGCTCCTTTGATGATGGTTTAATCTCAGCCTGAATATATTTTTTTAATGCCTGTTCAGGTATCTTTTCATCATCAGGATTTTCAAGATCAATTCTTGTTTCTTTTCCATCAGGTGTGAGAATGTAGTAGTCACTTTTTATTTTACTCACAACCTCCTCCCTTGTTACTTTTTCTTCAGATGTAACAATTCTTGAAAGCTCAGATAAAGGATGGCCTTTGCAACTGATTTTGAATGATTTATACCAGCCGAATGGGGCCCTGACAACACTATAACCCTTTAGTGATTCCTCCATTTTTGTTAAAATGCTTTTAGCATTTTCGGGTGATGCAAGAGAGGACGACAGATGCGCATAGGGATAAATCACAACCCTTTTTGTTTTTACTTTGCCTGAAACATCTTTTATTTCCCTAACAGCGTTTTTAACAACGTCATCTGGATTTTTTTCGTCGTTTTTTTCAACAGCGGTGAAAACAACAAGACATTCCTCAATCCTGTGCTTTTTTTCCTTTACCTCCTCAGCAAACCTTAATTTTTCTTTTGCCTCATACTCAAGGTAATCTGAATGAATGAATAATAGTTTCATAAATGGTAAAACATATTACGGGTATTTATCTGTATTTGTCATAGCATACAATTTCATCAAGGTTCTTCCTTGGTCTTCTATCAGGGTTTTCATCAGGAAATCCTATCGGTGTTAATCCTACAACCCTCACATTTTTTGGTATTTCCAAGACTTCTTTGACTTTTTCCTCCTTGAAACTGCCAATCCAACAGGTGCCCAGCCCTTCAGAGGCTGCTGAAAGCATAAGATGATCAAATGCTATAGCCAGGTCAACAGTCCAAGAGCCCATGTAGCCCCCCATGTATGCAAAGCATTCATCCTCAAGGGCACACCCAGCAATTATGATTGGCGCCTCTGCAATAAATTTCTGGTTGTTGCATGCTGGTATAAGTTTTCTTTTAATTTCCTCATCCCTCACAACAACGAACTTCCAGGGCTGCAAATTTTTTGCCGAGGGCGCAAGCCTCATGGCATTCAAAATATTTTTCAGTTTCTCTTCAGGTATCGGTGTTGGTTTGTATTTCCTTATGCTTTTCCTGTTCTTTATTGCCTCATACACATCCATATTCTCACTCCATCAATAATTTACTGACAGTAATAAAAGCATTCTCAACATTTTCCCCTGTCTTCGCAGAGGTGAAAAGGTACTGCGCATTAAATTCTGATGCAATATTTTTTATTTCTTCTTCATCAAAAGCCCTGTTAGGTAAGTCTATTTTGTTTGCAAGAAAAACCAATGGGATCTCTCCTGTAACCTTAAAAACAGCGTCTCCCCAGCTTGGGATATTTTCAAGTGTTTCTTTCATTGTAACATCACATACGACAATAGCTGCCTCTGCGCCTCTGTAGTATACTGAATGCGCTTTACCAATACCTTTCTGGCCTTCAATATCCCATATCATCAATGTAAGATTTACATCATGCATGAGGTATTTTATATTCATAACCTTTTTTGTGATTTTTGCACCAATGGTGTAGAGGTACTTGTCATCAAATGTGTCATACACATATCTTCTTATAAGGCTTGTTTTTCCAACAGCAGGGTCGCCAACAAGGCATATTTTTTTCATTATCCTTTTCATTTTTTTCATTCTAACCTCTTTTTTTATTTTTTCTATTCTCTGCCTGCATTTTTTCTCATCATCAAACCTGCCAAGTGCTAGAAGTACACCCCCTTTCTTGCTAAGTGCATCAATGGAGTCAGGATTGATTTCTATGGCTTTATCAAAACATTTTAATGCCTCATCAAACCTATGAATATCTGAAAGCACAAACCCTTTTGTAACCCATACCTCCCCATTTTCAGGGTCTATCTCTAGAATAGCGTCGCAGCATCTAATTGCTTCAGCCTGCTTGTTTTGCATAAGCAATGCCGCCTCTTTTCCTTTCCATGCCGTTATGTATTTCTCATTGATTTCTGTTGCCTTTGTAAAACATTTGATTGCCTGATCAACCTTTCCAAGAAGCAGTAATGTATTTCCTTTTTCATTGTAGGCCTCAGCATATTTCGGGTTGAGCTTTATAGCCTTATCAAAACATTTAAGTGCATCCTCATGTTTTTTTGCCTGCACAAGGAATCTACCTTTGGTCAGGAAGGCTATCTCATCCTCTCCCATTTTCTCCTCTCATATCCCCCTGTTAATTGTTTTTGGGGTATTTAAAATAATGGGTTAAACACCCCTCATCACAGTATTTTTCACATATTTTTTTGCTTTTTCCACCATTTTCTCAAACACCTCCTTTTCATAGGGTGTAATGTTTCTCAGTTTTTCATCCATAGCATTTTTAGGCACAAACTGCTGCAACACATATTTTTTTGCCCCTTTCACAGCCTTAACAATATTCTTAACATCAGATTCATCTGTTATGCCTGGTACAGCAGTTGTCCTGAACTCATACTCTATTTTAGAATTCATTATAATCTCTATGCTTCTTTTAATAGACACAACGTCGACCTTTACACCGCATGCACTATCATATTTTTCAAATGATGTCTTCATGTCCATAGCAATGTAGTCAACGAGTTTTTCATCAATGAGTTTTTTAATCATCCCTGGTTTGCTTCCGTTTGTATCCAGTTTTACAAGGAAACCCATGTCCTTGATTTTTTTAATAAACCCTGGTAAATCCTCATAGATTGTTGGCTCACCACCGGTTATGCAGACCCCATCAATAAAACCTTTGTGACTTAGCAAGAATTTTTTTATTCTCTCAAAATCTACTTCCTCAAACTTCTCTGGATGCTCAATAAGCTCCCAGTTCTGACAGTAGAGGCATCTGAAATTACATCCCGGCGCAAAAAGCGTTGTAACAATTTTTCCATCCCAGTCAAGGAATGATGCCTCTATCATCCCTTTAATCTTCATTTTACCATTCCCTTTAACTCTTTTTTTGCTAGGAGTATGGAGTCCCATTTTTTTATCTCATTTTCATCATCATCAACCAAAACAATTGATGGCGTTCTTGTTACCTGATGAAAACTTGCCTCAGCCATGCCATCAACACCCTCCACATCATATTCCTTAACAGTTAAACCACTGTTTTTGCATATCTCCTTTGCCGTGACGCATTTCTGGCATCCATGCTTCCAAAACAGCTTCACAAACATAGATGCTTTAATGTATTATGAATTAATAAGTGTTATCTATGTTTTCGACAAATTTGCGCAAGCAAATTTGGAGAGAGCAGGAAACT